>Ga0247842_10000942_pt1 | contig 53958 bp, 50 predicted proteins | sample LaCruzMarch2015__3_FD_192411 | JGI IMG/M metagenome (GOLD analysis project Ga0247842, IMG submission 192411) | Freshwater microbial communities from meromictic Lake La Cruz, Castile-La Mancha, Spain - LaCruzMarch2015_19m | ecosystem: Environmental > Aquatic > Freshwater > Lake | place: Spain... | reverse complement strand
CGGCGGGGTCGCCGGGCTCGCGTGCACTGAAGGCGCCTTCGCGGCGCAGGTACTCCATGGCTTCCACCCCGTCGTGGGTGACGATGACCCGGTTGGCGAGGTGGCGCCGGTCGAGCGCCTCGATGGTCAGCTCCACGTCGTTGGGGTCGTCCTCGGCGATCAGGATGGCGGGGACGTCGGTCATCACGATGGGGTCTCCTTTCGTCGCGGCAGCGATCCACAGCATCCCCCAAGGACCCGAGAGCAGTGTACAGCGCGCGCGCCCCGTCACCCAGGAGTCCGCGCCCATGCCTGCGCGTCGCTCGGGCAGGCGCCCGGACCTCGGCGGACGCCCAGGCATCGCCGGCGCCGGGCGCGTCCTGTACCATGCACCATCGCCTGCACACGGAACGGGAGGGGCCATGATCGTCGCGAGGTTCACGCCCGCCAGCGGCTGGGCCGGCAGGTCCGTCACCTACGACAACGAGCGCTTCGCGCTCGAGGGCTACGGCCCCATCGCCGCCCAGGACGTGCTGCGGTACGACCAGCAGGGGCAGATAGCCTGGGAGTACGAGGGCCTGCGTGAGTGGGTGGGCCAGGTGGCCGCCGGCGCGACGGGCGCCCCGGCCGCGGGCGGCTTCCCGGCGCAGAGCAGCTCCGCGGGCAGGACGAGCCCCCTGGTGTATGGCTACGCCGCCGACGCGCAGTACTTCGCCGTGAACAAGCCGCCCTCGCCGCCGGGCATCGCCGTCGCCGGCTTCGTGCTGGCCATCGCGGGGTTCATCTTCCCGGTGCTCGCGTTGTGGTGGGTGGGCCTGGCGCTGTCGTGGTCGGGGTACGCGCAGGCGGTGCGCGAGCGGCTCCCCACCGGCCTCGCCATGGCCGGCCTGATCATCAACGTCGTGATGACCGTCGTGAGCGTGCTCTTCCTGCTGGTCGTCATCTTCCTGGTCGCTGTCGGTTAGGCGCAAAGGACCGAGGGCCGGCGGCGCTGTCGCCGGCCGGCGCCGCCGGGACGGGCGCTTCTTGACGCTCGCCGTCGCGCGGCAGGGTCAGGGGTCCGACTCACCTCCCCGCCGCCGGCAACATCTTGCTCAACGCCGGCGCAACACGCACTTCATCTTCGCGTTGCAGAATGCCATCAAGCCATACGACGGCAACGACGGCTGCCCCCCCGGCCGTCGGGACCTGACTGATATACGGTGCGCCCCCACCGAGTCGGCGTCCCACTTGCCTGGGCGAGTCACCTCCTGCGCCCAGGAGCCGCCGGCCCCACATGGGCCGCGACGACTGCCCCCCAGTCGTCGCGGCCCATCCCCGTTTCTGGATCCGGCCGGGCGTCAAGCGAGAATCGAGCGTCCAGGCCCGTGCGACCTTCTACGCCGCCCCCGCCGCGGCTGCGCCGGCGCGGCGCGGTCCGGCGCCCGCGGTCTCCGACGAGGAGCTCTACGCCACGATGCCCGACGTCATGTGGGGCGCCGACGGTACACGAGTGCTCACCGCCGAGGAGGGCGTGTGCTTTCGTCTTCGCCGACGTCGGCCGTGGCGGCGAGCTACTCCTTCATCGAGCAGCCCCAGAACAACGGCGTGGCCGAGAAGAAAGGCTTCCTCAGCCCCGCGGCGAGGCGCGAAGCGTGGTAGGCTGAGGAGGTCGCCACGCAAGGAGGATCCGTGTCCAGAGATCCGGGTGCGGTACACGGTCGGCTGTCACTTCTGGGGTCAGCCGGCAGCAAAGGGGGTCTAGCGGATGTACACGATCACCGACCGTCAGGAGCTCACCAAAGGGGACATGATCTCGATCACGGTCGAGGCGCCGGCGATCGCCCGCAAGATCCACCCTGGGCAGTTCGTGGTGCTGCGGGTCAACGAGACCGGCGAGCGCATGCCGCTCACGGTCGCCTACAGAGACGAGGTCCACGGGACCATCACGATCATCTTCCAGGTCCTCGGCAAGACGACGGCCATGCTCGCCTCGCTCAAGGTCGGCGACGCGATCAAGGACCTGGTCGGCCCGCTGGGCTGCGACGAGCGCTTCCAGAAGGTGGGCACCGTGGCCGGCATCGGCGGCGGCTCGGGCATCGCCGTCCTGCACCACATCCTGCAGGGCTCCAAGGCCGCCGGCAACTCGCTGATCGGGATAGTCGGTGCGCGCGAGAAGGCGCTCCTCATCCTCGAAGACGAGATGGAAGTCCTGTGCGAGCGGCTGCTGGTCACCACCGACGACGGCAGCTATGGCATGCACGGGCTCGTCACCGACGCGCTGGCGAAACTGGTCGAGGAGCAGGTGCACATCGACCAGGTCATCGCCGTCGGCCCGCTGATCATGATGCGCGCCGTCTGCGAGATGACCAGACTGTACGAGATCCCGACCCTCGTGAGCCTCAACCCGATCATGGTCGACGGCACCGGCATGTGCGGCGGCTGTCGGGTGACGGTGGGCGGCGAGACCAGGTTCGCCTGTGTCGATGGGCCGCACTTCGACGGTCACAAGGTCGATTTCGACGAGCTCATGCATCGCAACACGATGTATTCGCGCGACGAGCGAACGTCGCTGCTGACTTCGATCAAGGCACGATAGGGGGCTTCGATGAGCAAGACCGAGACCGAGCCCAAGGGCATCCTCGAGGGTACCGATCTCTCGACCTTCTGCCCCCACTGCCATCAGGCGCTCAATCTGTTCGACCCCGCGAGCCGCAAGATCTGGTTGCGCCTGAACGTGTCTGTCGATGGCAGGGCCGGCGAGCTGCTGCTGAGTCCCAGGTTCGACGTCTTCGAGCGGCAGCCGAGCGTTGAGCTGCGCGAGGGAAAGGTGGTCGACGACCTCTCCTGCCCCCACTGCGCCGCGTCGTTGGTCGAGGGGCAGGGCTCGTGCGACGAGTGCGAGTCGCCGGCGGCCCGGCTGGTCGTCGCAGTCCAGTCGAAGCTGGTCGACTTCTCGATCTGCACCAAGGTGGGCTGTCACTGGCATGGCATGTCGCGCGCCGACAAGGCCAAGATCAAGCCCAAGGTCCAGCGCCAGAAGAAGCCCGAGCAAGACGCCGTGCTGCGCATCCGCAACTTCCAGGAGGTCTCTTACGGTTTCGACCGCGAGCTGGCCGTGATCGAAGCGAACCGCTGCCTGGACTGCAAGAAACCGGTCTGTGTCGCCGGCTGCCCGGTCGCGGTCGACATCCCCGGGTTCATCAGGCTGATCAAAGAGGGCGAGTTCGTCGAGGCGGCGCGCCTCATCAAACAGAAGAACGCCCTGCCGGCGGTCTGCGGGCGCGTCTGTCCGCAGGACGACCAGTGCGAGAAGGTCTGCGTGCTGGCCAAGAAGGAGCAGCCGGTGGCGATCGGCAGCCTCGAGCGCTTCGCCGCCGACTTCGAGCGCGAGACCGACGCGGTGACGATCCCCCGCAAGGCGCCAGCCACCGGCAAGCGCATCGCGGTGGCCGGCAGCGGACCGGCCGGTCTCACGCTGGCCGCCGACATGGTCGCCAAGGGGCACTCGGTGACGATCTTCGAATCGCTGCACCAGGCCGGCGGCGTGCTGCTCTACGGCATCCCCGAGTTCCGTCTGCCCAAGGCCATCGTCGAGGCCGAGATCGACTACCTGCGTCGGCTCGGCGTCAAGATCGAGGTCAACTCCATCGTCGGCCGCCTGTACACGATCGAAGAGCTCTTCGAGACCGGCTACGATGCGGTCTTCGTCGGCACCGGAGCCGGCCTGCCGGTGTTCATGAAGCTGCCCGGCGAGAACCTCTGCAACATCGTCTCGGCCAACGAGTACCTCACGCGCGTCAATCTGATGAAGGCCTACGCCTTCCCCGAGTACGACACGCCGGCGCCCCGGGGCCGCCAGGTGGCGGTGCTCGGCGGCGGCAACGTCGCCATGGACTGCGCCCGCACGGCCGTGCGCATGGGCAGCCGCGAGGTCTCGATCGTCTACCGTCGCACCCGCGACGAGATGCCGGCCCGTACCGAGGAGATCGAGCACGCCGAGCAAGAGGACGTGAAGTTCCGCTACCTCACCAGCCCGATCCGCTACATCGGCGACGACCAGCGCTGGGTGAAGCAGATGGAGTGCATCCAGATGCAGCTCGGCGACCCCGACGCTTCGGGCCGGCGGGCGCCGATCCCCAAGGCGGGCTCGAACTTCCTCATGGACGTCGACATGGTCGTGGTCGCCGTGGGCGCAGGTCCCAACCCGGTGCTGTTCTCGGGCTCCCCCGATCTCGAGCGCACCGCTCGCGGCTACATCGACGCGCACACCGAGTCCGGTCGCACCAGCATGCCGGGCGTCTGGGCCGGCGGCGACATCATCACGGGGTCGGCGACGGTGATCCTCGCCATGGGCGCCGCGCGCCAGGCGGCCGACGACATGCACGAGTACCTCACTGGCGGCAACAGGGACTGGGCGTAGAGACCACCGCCATCCGCGACTCGGGCGGGGGGACCGACGGCGCCCGCCTGCGGTCAGGTCCTGCGGCGGTAGAGGCGGCGCAGTTCGTCGATGCGCCCCTTCGAGAGGAAGATGCAGTCTCCTCTGAGCGCCTCGCCGGCGGCCACGTCGCGGGCCATGACCTTGCACGAGGGCGCACCGCAGAGCCCGCAGTCGAGTCCCGGAAGAAGGCCTTCCATCTTCTTGGCCTCCTGCATGCGCCGGACCCTCTCGCGAAGGTCGCCCACCGCCACGGTGGCGCGGGGCTTGGGCGGGGGCTCGAGCGCGAAGTCCTCGTGCGGGTAGCGCCGGGTCACCTCGGCCTCAGTCTGCGGGTCGGTGGCGGGGAGCTGCTTCGCAAGGCTCTCGAGCTTCGCCTGCGTGACATAGACGTTGTCGACCGTGAGGTTGCCGTTGGCGCAGCCGGACCAGCACGCGTTGCCCTCGAGAAAGTCGATGTTCGTCAGCCTGCCCTTCTCGAGGTCGTCGAACACCTTGATCACATTGGGCAGGCCCGTGACCGACATGTAGCGAAGGCTCCCGAGGAAGTCGGACAGCGGGCGCCGCATCGACCAGCTCAGGATGCCGGACGATCGCAGGGTGTTCGCGTCCGACGGGCGCTGGTCGCGCGCCGCGGCCGCGCGCGCCGCGACGAGCAGCCGGTTGTAGATCTGCGGGATGCCGATCCAGCCGTCGAGGGAGCTCTTGCCGCCCTCGGCCGGCTGCAGGATCGAGATCGTCCGCGCCTGGCAGGGCGTCACGTAGATGGCGGCGATCTGCTCGGGCGCCAGGCCGCGCTCTTGCGAGAAACGGCGCTTGACTTCGCGTCCGGCGATCTCGCGGGTCGGCTGCATGCAGATGAGCTGCTCGAGCAGCTTCGGGTAGGAGACCTGAAGCAGGCGCACGACGACCGGACACGTGATCGAGATGACCGGTCGCGGGCCCTGCCAGCGCTCGACGTAGTCGGCGACGGCGCGCGCCCAAAGCCTGATCTCGACGCCGTAGTCGAGGACCGCATCGAAGCCGATATCCAGCAGGCCCTGCAGGATGTGCTCGGGGCGCACCGAGAGCGGGAACTGGCCGAGCAGGATCGGCGAGGGCACGGCCACCTTGAACGCGAAGTGGCTGAGCTCTTCGAGGGTGCGCGTCGTGGCCACGATGGCGCCGCGCGAGCACGCCTTGAGACACGAGCCGCAGTCGATGCAGAGCTCGTTCAGCACGCGCGCCTTGCCGTCTCGCACCCGGATCGCGTCGGTGGGACAGACCCGCATGCACGCCAGGCAACCGTCGCAGGCTTCCTCGTCGATGAGGAAGCCGTGCGCGTACTCAATCATGGGCGTCGAGCTTGATCCTGGAGGTGACCGTTGTTCCCACACCCACCTCCGAGCGGATCGCGAAGCTGTCGGAGTTCCTCTTGATGTTCGGCAATCCCATGCCGAAGCCGAACCCCATCTCGCGCATCTCGTCGGTGGCGGTCGACCAGCCCTCTTCCATGGCGAGGTCGATCTCGGGGATCCCCGGGCCGCGATCGGCCACCTGGATGCCGATATCGTCGTCGGTGAGCACGAAGGTGAGCGTGCCCTCGCCGGCGTACATCACCAGGTTCATCTCGGCTTCGAAGGCCACGACGACGACCCGGCGGATGACCTGGGAGTCGACGCCGAGCTCCTTCAGCATGGCCTTGATCTCGGTGGCGGTCTCGCCCGCCTTGTCGAAGTCGCGGCCGTTGAGGGCGAACGAGCGCGAGAGCAGTTCCTCGGACACCTACATCACTCCCTCCAGGCCAGCCTGGTAGAGGATGCCGCAGCTCTCGAACATGCCCTTCGACGTCGCGAGGACAGGGATGCCGTTCTGAGAGGCGAGGTCGAGGACCTTCTGGAAGGGACGCTTGCCGCGCACGTATACGATCGCATCGACATCGGCCACCACAGCGGTGCGTACCGACTGGATGTTGGTGAGCCCCGTGAGCATCAGAGCGTGCGGACGGTGAAAGGCCAGGATCTCGCTCATGCCGTCGGAGGCCACGACGTCTTCGATGGCGATTTCGCGGTCGACCGGCGAAAGCGTCTCGCAGCTCAGGATGCGGGCGATCTCGTCGAGCTTCATCAGCGCCCGCCCTTCTGCCGTCACCTCAGGCCGAGATCGGAGAGCTTGACGGCGAACGTCCAGGTGTCGTCGGGGGTGGAGAACAGCGCCAGGCCCACCCGGTCGGCCAGCTCGATGGTGTCCTCGGCCGGGCGCTTGCCGTGCGCGAACACCACCATCCCCGCATCGACCAGGTTGGCCGCGGCGATGAAGTTCTTGTGGGCCTGCAGCGTGACGAGCATGCTGCCGGCCTTGGCGCCGGTGATGACGTCCGACGCCATGTCGGAGACATACACCCCAGGCACGTCGGCGTCCTCGTAGGCGGTGAGCGCCTCGAGCCCTGTCTTCTCAACGATCTCGGAGATCTTCACGGAGCGTCCCCTTCCCTCTCTTGCGCGGCTTCGCCAACGGATGGTCTTACAGTTCGATCAAGCCGCTGTCGGCGATCACGATGCCGGGGCAGCAGTCGATGTTGCCGCACATCTTGCAAGGCACGACGAGGATCTTCTTGCGACCCCTGCGCAGACGCTGATTGAAGTACTCGTTCAGCGCCGCAAGGCCCTCGTCGCTGACACAGTGGCTGTTTGTCTCGTGGGTCGAGTCGGAGCACAGGGCGACGTAGATCGAGGTGTCTCGGCCGAGGTCGAGAGACATGCGGCCGATCTCGCACTCGAGGTCCTCGCAGGTGCACAGCATGAGGCCCACCACGTCGCTGAGGTCGACGGCCGCGCCGCAGGCGTCGCAGCGCATGTTGAACGTGACGGCCTGGGAGCTGACCAGGTACTGCCAGTGGTGCGATGCCTCCTGGTACTCTTCGACCGGCGGGGTGAGCTCGGTCGAGAAGTACGTTCCCCTCGCTCCGCAGTGGTGGCATCCTTCGATCACCAGGTACCCACTACGGATGTCGGTCAGCGACCAGCGGTGAGCGCAAGAACTCATCGATCCTCCAGTCTCCGAGGCGATGCTCAGAACGTGCCAGCCATACCGAGCTCCTGATCGAATGGTACCACAGGCGCGACCTCGTCTTCTGCAGTCTGGACGGTGAGCCGGGGGGCCGAGCAACTTCTCTCTGGTCGGCTCGAGAGGCGTAACGGCACGCTGACTGCGCCAGGATCCTCGTCGCTTGCCTGGCCCCATCTCGGCTCGCGAGTCTGCCGACACCTCCGAGCACGAAGGCCGATTCCTGTGGCTTTGTAAGCGATTCAGCACCAATATCGTCAGAAGTGAGCGAGTTCGACGGTGCCCCCACGTCGTACTCCTCGAGCACATCGGCCGAGCCAAGGGGGCGCCGTGCGCCGCCTGCGCGCTCCGGCTCAGGGCTCGCTGAAGACGAAGCCCTGCGCGAACACGCGCTCGCAGGCGGCCACGGCGGCGGCGTCGTAGCGCCCGCCGGCGCCGCCGCGCACCTCGGCGAGGGCGGCCTCGAGGCCCAGCGCGGCCCGGTAGGGCCGGTGGCTGGCCATCGCCTCGACGACGTCGGCGACCGCGAGGATGCGCGCCTCGAGGAGGATCTCCTCGCCCTTCAGCCCGCGCGGGTAGCCCGAGCCGTCCAGGCGCTCCTGGTGCTGCGCGACGATCTCGGCGACCGGCTGACGGAAGTGGATGGCGGCGAGCAGCTCGCGGCCCGCCTCGGGGTGCTGCTTGATGAGGTCGTACTCCACGGCGCTGAGCGCCCCAGGCTTGCTGAGGATCTCGGCGGGCACGCCGATCTTGCCGATATCGTGGACCTCCGCGGCGAAGGCGAGACCCTCGCGCGCCTCCTCATCGAGCCCCATCTCCACGGCGATGGCCGCGGCCAGAGCGCTGACCCGCCGCTCGTGGGCGGCCGTGTAGGGGTCGCGCAGGCCGACGATCGCGCCCATCGCCTGCACCGTGTCGCGGAGCTGCTCGCGGAGCTGCGCGGCGCTGCGCGCGAGCGCCTCCTCGGCCTGTTTGCGCTCGCTCAACTCCGTCTGTACCTGAGCATAGAGCAGGGCATTCTGCTCGGCGGACGCGATGTGCAGGGCGAGCGCCTCCAGCAGTTCCAGGTGGTCCTCGGTGTAGGCGTCCTGGATACCGCTCATCACCTGGATCACCCCATGGACCACGCCCCCTGTCTTGAGCGGGACGATCAGCGCCGACCGCGTGACATCTTCTTCATCTGGCGGAACGTCAGTGACGATCTCATCGGTCTCGTCGTTGACGAAGTAGGTGGTCTGAGCCGTCTTCAGGCGCGCTTGATAGTCGTCGATCACCATGGACTGACCGGTGCGGATGACGATGCTCTGCGTGCCTTTGCCTTCTTCTTCAAGGGGAATGGGAGGGAAGGCGCTGACGTCCAGCCAGCGACCCTCCATCCAGCAGGCGTGGCAGGTGATGAGCTGCGTTTCCTGGTCAAAGGCGGAGATGAAGAAACCGTCGCGCGCTCTGCCGGGCGACCGATTCCTCGGCCTGCTTGCGCTCCGTGATGTCGGTGAGGAAGTTCAGGGTGGCGGGGCGTCCTTCCCAGTCGATCGCCACCGTGTTGATCTCGACCCATCGTGAGCTTCCCTCCTTCGTCAACAGCCGGAAGGCATAGCGAGCAGGCGCAGCCTCGCCGCGCAGCCTCCTCTCATAGCGCTCTGCCACCAGAGCGCGATCCTCGGGATGGATGAACGCGAGGAACGGGGTCGCCGTGAGCTCCTGCTCCGAGAAGCCCGTGATCGCCACGGTCATACGATTGACCAGCCGAAACACGCCGTCCTGAGCCACCACGATCGCCTCGTTGGCGCTGTCCACCAGCAGGCGGTACTTCTCCTCGCTCTCTGTCAGCGCGTCCTCGGCCTGTTCGCGCTTGACCCGCTGCCGCAACGCGCCGATCCCGTAGGCCAGATCGTCGGCCAGTCCAGCCAGAAGTTCGACCTCCTCGGGATCGAAGGCGTCCGGCTCCGCCGCACACAGATCGCAGGCGCCGAAGCAGCGCCCCTCGCCCTGCAGCGGCAGGGCGATGGACGAGGCATAGCCGCTCTTGATGGCCGCCTGACGCCAGTGCCCATAGGCGGGGTCGCCGGGGATGTTGCGGGCGAGCACCGGCCGGCCGCCGCGGATGGCCATGCCGGTGGGGCCGCGTCCGCGTTCCCTGTCGGCCCACGTGATGTCGATGCTGTCGAGGTAGCCCGCCGCGAAGCCGCATTGGGCCACCGGGCGCACGGACCGCGCGGCGTCCTGCCCGGCGAAGCCGACCCAGGCCATGCGGTAGCCGCCTTGCTCGACGAGCAGCCGGCAGACGCCGTCCAGCAAGGTCGCCTCGTCGGGGGCGCGCACCAGCAGTCGGTTGCACGCGATGATCGTCTGCAGCGCGCGGTCGGCCCGGCGCAGCCCGTCGGCGGCGCGCGGCGCGGCCCCCTTCTTGCGCGGCTGCCCGGCGGCGGCCATCAGGCGCCGCCGTCTGCGCGCGTGCCCGCGACGCACTGCACGGTGGCCGGCCCCGGCGTTCGGCCGGCCGGCGGCGGTGAGGCGCGGCCGTCCTTACGCACGAGGTCGATCTCATAGGTGCTGGGCACTTGCGCTCCCGCAAGCCTGCGACGCATCAGCTCAGTGATCTGAGCGTGCTGCGGCTCCTGCGCGAGGGTGAGAAGACCCAGACCCGTGAGCTCGTCCGCCGAGTAGCCCGACATGCGCGCCAGGGCCTCGTTGGCGAAGAGCACGAGGCCCCCCTGCAGGATGGCGATGCCGTCGTTGGCGCGCTCCACGACGTCGTGGTACTTGATCTCGCTGTCGCGCAGCGCCTCACTCTTCTGCTCCTGGCGCAGCGCGGCGAGGCCGATGTCGCCGGCGGCGGCGAAGCTTGCGCACATGCGCTGCAGGCGCTCGAGGTCGACCAGGTCGGCCAGAGTGTGCCCGGCGGTCCGCACGCGTCCTCCCCTCATCGCATTCCCGCTCCCTCGGCGCTGTCGCCGACCGCGAGTGTCCCTACTATCCGCGCCTGTCGCGGGGGGCGCAAGCGTACCCGGCGTTGGGGCTGTTCCGCAGGCCCGCATGGCAGGTATCGACGTACCGTTTCGCGGAGTCGAGCCGGCGCCGAAAGCGCGGCCGCGCTGCGCGACGGAAGCACCGGAGCCGGCGATTCGCGACGGCATCGTCGGCTCCGCCAACGCCGCCCGGCGACTGCTTCTTCGGTATGCTCGCCTCAGGAGGTCAGCTCCCTTGATCACGATCCCCCCGCTCCCAGCGCTCACCATCAAAGGCATGCGTATACCTCTGCCCATCGTGCAGGGGGCATGGGCGTCGGCGTGTCCCTCTACCCGCTGGCCCGCGCTGTGGCGCTCGCGGGGGGCCTGGGGCTGCTCTCGAGCGCCTGTCTGGACCGTATCGTCAGCGAGCGCGTCGGCCGCAAGGTCGACACCTACGAAGCCGTACGGCACGAAGTCGCGGCGGCCAGGGCCGGCGGCGGCTGCGCCGGCGTCAACATCATGGTCGCCCTGCAGCGCGACTACGAGGCCTCGGTACGCGCCGCCATCGACGCCGGCGCCGACGCCATCGTCTCGGGAGCCGGCCTGCCGCTCTCTCTGCCGGCGATCAAGCCGCCGGGGGGCGCCGCCCTCATCCCCATCGTCTCGTCGGCGCGCGCCCTCAAGCTCATCTGCCGGCGCTGGGAGCGCGAGCACTACCGCCCCGACGCGGTCGTCCTCGAGGGCCCCCTCGCCGGCGGCCACCTGGGCTTCCGCGCCGACCAGGTCGATCTCGAGGAGAACACCCTCGAGCGCCTGCTGCCGCCGGTCAAGGAGGTCGCCCGGGCGCACGGCGACTTCCCCGTGATCGTCGCCGGAGGCATTTACACCCGCGAGGACATCCGCCGCTTTCTCGCCCTCGGCGCCGATGGCGTGCAGATGGGCACACGCTTCCTGGCCACCGAGGAGAGCAGCGCCTCGCCGGCCTACAAGCAGGCCGTGCTGCGGGCGCGCGCTGAGGACATCCTGGTGGCCGGCGACCCAGGCTCGCCCTGCGGTCTGCCCTTCCGCGTGCTGCGCGAATCGCCGATGTACCAGTCGGCGCTCGCCCGGCGGCGCGCGCCGCGCTGCGACAAGGGCTACGTGCTGCTCAAAGACGCGCGGGGACGTTTCACGCGCTGCCCCGCCAAAGAGGACAACGAGCACCATTTCTGCATCTGCGACGGGCTCTGCAGCGCGGCGGGCTGCGGCGCCGACACGGAAGAGCCGCTCTACACGACCGGCGCCACCGCGGCGAGGGTCGACCGCATCATCCCCGCCCGCGACCTCATGGCGGAGCTCGCCGGGGCGCCTCAGCCGCTGCCGTCCGCCGCGTAGGGCAGCGCCGCGGCCGCGGCGGGCCTTGGGGTAGCGCCCGTCTGGGTCGTTGCGGCGCGCGCCGCATTCAGCGCTGGTCGGCGCCGCCGGCGATCGGCGTCCCGCCGCGATCCCGCCGCGCTGTCGAGAGGCGCCGCCTCATCTGCTCAGCGCAGTTCGGGGGTCTGCCGACGCCCCTGAGCAGGAATGCCGAATCCTGTTGCTTTGTGATTGATTCGGCACTAATATCGCCAGAAGTGAGCGAGTTCGACGGTGCACCCACGTCGTGCTCCTCGAGCACATCGGCCGAGCCAAGGGGGGCGCCATGCGCCGCGACCGTCGTCTTCTCGTGATCGCCTGTGCGGCGGGAGCGGCCGCGCTGCTCGCCGCCGGCGTGGCCGGCCTGGGCGCGGCCGCGCCGCCGCAGGCGCCCGCGGCCGCGCCCTCGCAGGCCCCCTCGCCGCTCATCGAGGGCTTCGCGGGGCCGAGCCCCTACCTCAGCGTCACCCACGATAACGACCGCTTCGTCAAGGGCAGGCCGGACGTGGCGATCAAGCGCGTCAGCTACGGCCCCGGTCAGTCGGGCGACTGCACGCGCGTCGATTTCACCATGGTCGGCGGCCTCTGGAAGAACGTCATGGTCCAGGTCGACAAGCGCGTGCCCCTCAACCTCAGCGGCCAGGATACGCTCAAGCTGACGATGAAGGGCGACTGGGCCGACAAGGGCGACGCGCAGTCGCTGACGGTCGCCCTGACCATGCTCAACGGCGCCCTCTACTACCAGTCGCTTACGGTCACCAAGTCGTGGCAGACCTACGACATGGCACTCGACCCCGCCGGCTCGGCCTGGGGCACGGATGGGCCCAACTGGGGCGCGCGGGACGTGTTCACGCTCGACAAGATCGCCACCATCACCTTCTTCGTGAGCCCGCCGAAGACCGGGGACTACAGCCTCTCCTTCGATGATCTGGCGGTCAGCGGCGGTCCGCTGCTGCCCTACGTCGATGCGGATGCGCCCGTGGCCGAGAAGTTCACCTCGATCCCCTACGCCATCGGCCAGGCGGTCGACGACACGGGCTGGCGCGACTGGGACAATCGCCGCCAGAGCGTGCGCGACTACCAGGTGCTGCTGAAGGAGAAGGCGTCCCTGGCCGGCTACCAGACGGTCATCGACATCGGCAGGGCGGCCGGCACGCGCCTTACGACGGTGTGGATCATGCAGGACCTGGACAAGCACGGCGCCGCCGCGAAGGCCAGGTACAACACGCCCATCGCGCGGTACGACATGACCAGCGACGGCGCCGCGTGGCGCAACCGCGTCACGCCCGATCAACACGGGATCATGGACCTCGTCAAGGGCGGCGCCGCGTTCATGGAATTCGGCATGCACGGCGTCTCGCACGAGCACTTTCGCGGCGGCGTCGAGCAGCGCGCCGAGTACGCCCACATCGACGAGAGCAAGCCGGGGCGCGCCACGTCGTGGGGCTGGGACGACATGAACCTCAAGGCGCAGTGCTACCGCGAGCTGCTGCGCCAGTACTTCACGCCTCAGCAGCTCGACATGCCGGTCGCCGAAGTGCCACCGGCGCACGCCTACTACTACAGCGCGACTGACCCGCACACCACGGGCGCGCTGCTGCACAAGTACGGCGTCAAGTACGTCAACGGCGGTATCAACGTGGCGACCGACGTGCGCGCCGGCTATTTCATCGATCACGGCGTGCTGTTCATCAACCGCGCCTACGGTACCAACTGGGACTGGGTCGGCTCGACGCCTTGGGAGGGCTACTGGAACGACTTCGACGCGCCCTACTACCCATCGGACAAGTACGGCTGGCAGGAGGCGCACTTCCCCAACCTGTGGGACGCCAGGCAGAAGTGGGTCGACTACCTGCTCGGTACCAACGACAGCCAGAACCGATTTTTGCCCAAGAGCTCGGCGCAGTGCTCCTGGCAGTACCTGTACCACAAGTTCGGCACGATCAGCGAGGCCGGCGGCGTGTACACCATCGACGTGAGCAAGGTCGATCCGGCCGCCTACAAGTACGACCTGCTGGGCGGCATGGTGCTCAAGACCTGGGTGGGCGACAAGCAGATCTCGTCGGTCGCCCTCACCAACGGCGCGCATGTGCTCGGCTACTGGAAGGACACCTTCGGCTACGCCTACATCGTGCTCGGCAAGAACGGCAATCCGCAGGGGCGCCTCGATCCCGCCGTCTACCAGATGACCGTGACGTTCGGCGAGCAGACCATGCCCAGCTACATCGACCTCACCGGCGTGACCTACAACGTACAGTCGTTCGCGGCGGACGAGCATCAGGCCTCGCTGACGCTGCAGATGTACGGCCGGCAAGAGGTCAGGGTGAAGCTCCCCTTCGCGCCGGCGTCGGTCGAGTGCGACAACCCGCAGCTGCTGGTCGGCGACTGGGGCTACGCGGATGGCTACCTGACGATGGACGTGCGCGGCACGCGGCTCACCGGAGAGACCGGTACGATCTCCATCGCTGACACGCCCTCCGTGCAGCCAGACTGGTCGGCCGTGGACGACTTCCTGTATCAGCTCCAGGACCTGGACCTGATCGCCGCGGGCAACAGCCGTTTCGACCTCGTGATCACCGACTACGCCGCGAACGGGCACGAGGCGACGCGCTTCACGCCCGGGCAGATCGCTGCTCTGCAGCACAGCCCGGGCGGCGCCAGGCGCGTCCTCGCCTACATGAGCATCGGCGAGGCCGAGACCTACCGCTGGTACTGGCGGCAGGCGTGGGACGCGAACGGCGACGGCGTGCCGGACAAGGGCGCGCCGTCCTGGCTGGGCCGCTCCAACCCCGACTGGACAGACAACTACAAGGTGCGCTTCTGGGACCCGGGTTGGCAGACGATCGTCTACGGGACCCCCGAAAGCTACCTCGACAAGATCATCGCCGACGGCTACGACGGCGTGTACCTCGACATCATCGACGCCTACGAGTACTGGGGTCCCGGCGGCGAAGGCACGCCGGTGCGCGCACAGGCGGCGCAGGACATGGTCGACTTCGTGCGCCGCCTTGCCGACTACGCCAGAGTGGTCAAGGGCAAGCCCGACTTCGCTGTCTTCCCGCAGAACGGCGCCTACCTGGGTAAGCATCCCGAGTACATGGCCGTGGTCAGCGGCATCGGCCAGGAGGACACCTGGTACAACGGCGACTCGGCCGCGCCCTGGACCGCCGAGAATGTGCGGGCGCTCGAGCGTTTCGAGGGCGCCGGCAAGCTGGTGCTCTGCACCGACTACTGCCGGCGCCCCGCCCACATCGAGCGCTTCTACCGTCAGGCGCAGGCGCTGGGCTTCGTGCCCTACGCGACGGTGCGCGATCTCGACCAGATGATCGTCAACCCGGGGCACGCGCCGGACTGAGGTGCGGGCGCGGCCCGGGCTCGCGCGCGTGACCAGCGAATCGCGCGCCGCCCACGCGCCGCGGCTCAGGGCTCGCTGAAGACGAAGCCCCGCGCGAACACGCGCTCGCCGGCGGCCACGGCGGCGGCGTCGTAGCGCCCGCCGGCGCCGCCGCGCACCTCGGCGAGGGCGGCCTCGAGGCCCAGCGAGGCCCGGTAGGGCCGGTGGCTGGCCATCGCCTCGACGACGTCGGCGACCGCGAGGGAGAGGAAGCCGACGTGGATGCAGCGGTTGCGTGGGTGCAGCCGGGGATCCGCCACGGGGGGGCAGGCCCAGGAGCCGCGGCGAGTCGTTGGTCCAGGCGCTGCCGCCGCGGGTGAACAGAGGATTCCCGGGGTAGGTCTTGCCGCTGAGCACGAGGCCGCAGGCGCACTCCAGGCTGACAGCGCCGTCCTCATCCCGGCAGACCCCACCATCGGGGTACTGGACGGCCAGGGTGTTCTCCGCCTGCAGAAGCTCGTGGGAATAGCCCACGGCGGCGAGGAACGGGTAGTCGTCGCCCTCCTGCAAGCGCAGCCCCACCGCGTCGAAGCCGGTCGTGCGCTTGAGCGCGGCGACGATGCCTTCCACAGTCTCCGGCACGGGGATGGGGGCAGTGAGGATCGTCAGGACCTCCGCCTGAACGGAGAGGAGCTGCTCCGCCCGCTTGCGCGCGGTGATGTCGGCAAGACCGTGTACGTGCCCGGCGGCACGCTCCCTGACGGCTCGCGGGTCGTCGTCGATGCCATGCCCTCGTTCCGGCCGGGCGACTCGTGCTATGTGTTCATCGACACCCGCGGCTGGGTCATGGGCGGCCTCCAGGGCAAGCTCGACGTCGCCGGCGGCCGCCTGCTCGGCAGCGGCGAGACCACGGCCGCCATGAGCCGCCGCATCGAGGCGGCGCTGCGCGCCGCCCGGCCCGCGGCTTGTCGGGCCTCCGGCGCGCGCCGGACCGGTCAAGAGGGCGCGCGAGGAGTGGAGCCTGTGCCCTTCATCGCAGGCGTCGTCGGCGACGCGGCGGACGATCGCGTGCTCCCCGGAGTGGTGGTGGTGGCCGAGGCGGAGCTCCACCCGGCCACCTCGCCGCCGGGCGAGCCGACGATCATCTCCATCACTCCCGGCGAGGCCTTTGCCGGCACAGACACGCACGTGACGATCAAGGGCGCCGACTTCGGCTCCGCGCGCGGCAAGGTCGAGCTCTCGTACGGGCGCGGGGACGTCATGCGCATCAGCGCCGGCGACATCTCGTCGTGGACCGACTCAAGCATCGACTGCGCAGTCCCGACCGGCGTCATCGCGAACTACGACGCGTCCGCCGGTTCGAGACCGGTCGTCGTCACGACGTCGGACGACCGCGAGTCCAACGCCTATGGCCTCCCGTGCCCTTCGCCTATGGAGCGCAGAAGTGGGCGAAAGCGGGGGCCACGTACCTGGTCGACCCGTCGGGCATCGACGACGCTCTGCGTGAGAGCCTCGTGGATGCCGGTGCGGCCGTGTGGAACGCCGCGGGTTCGCGCTTCCAGTCCACCGATGGCGGCGCGACGCTCCTCGGCTGATCCAGGCACGGCAGGAACGTGATCTCGTGGGCCGACGGGCTCCGCCGGAGGGAGTGATCGGCCAAGCGTCGTCGTACCACAACGCCGCGGGCGACATGACCGAGGCCGACGTCCAGTTCAGCAACGCCTTCGCCTGGAGCGACGGCGCCGCCGGCTCGGGCACGATGGACATCCAGACCATCACGATGCACGAGATCGGACACCGGCTGGTACTCCTTGACCAGTACATGGATGGCGACTCGGGCAAGGTGATGTACGGCTTCGGCGACGCGGACCAGCAAAGACGCGCGCTCGCCGCCGGGGACCTGGCGGGCATCACCTGGATCTATCGCGACCAGCCCATCGACACGGTCGGCCCCGTGTGCGACGCAAAGAACGCGACCGTGCGGCGTGGCGGCGCCGTCCGGATCTACTTCCGTGTCCATGACGCGCTGAGCGCTCAGGTGACGACGGAGCTGGTGATCTCCACCCGGTCCGGCATCGTCGAGAAGAGCTGGTCGTGGGGCTACGGCGAGAGCTCCAACGGCTGGCGGTTCGTCAGGTACAGGTGCACGCTCCCCTGGGGCAGCTATCGGATCCGGGCCTCCGGCAGGGACCTCGCCGGCAACAGCGCCGGCAAGGTGGGCAGGGCGACGCTGACGGTGAAGTAAGGCTCGCGCTGAGCGTCGCCGTCTTCGAGGCCGCCGTCAGGCGCTGGGTGGTCGCGCGCCCTCTGTTCGCCATGAAGCCGAAGCGGCGGCGCACGTCGTAGGACCGCCGCGCACGGCTCGCCTACGCTACGCCCAGATACGCTTCCCGCACATGAGGGTTGGTGAGCAAAGCCGCGCCGTCGTCCGAGAGCGTCACCTTGCCGGTCTCAAGGACGTAGCCGCGGTCGGAGATCTCCAGAGCCACGTGGGCGTTCTGCTCCACCAGGAGGATGGTGGTGCCCTGGGCGTTGATCTCCTTGATGATGTCGAAGATCTTCTCGACGAGCATGGGGGCGAGGCCCATCGAGGGCTCGTCCAGCATCATGAGCTTGGGCCCGGCCATCAGCGCGCGGCCCATGGCCAGCATCTGCTGCTCGCCGCCCGACAGCGTGCCGCCGGTCTGGGACTCGCGCTCCTTGAGCACCGGGAACAGGTCGTAGACCCGGTCGAAGTCGGCCGTAAGATCTTGGCGCGGGCGCGAGAAGGCGCCCATCTCGAGGTTCTCCTTGACCGTCATGCGCGGGAAGATGCGGCGCCCTTCGGGCGCCTGGGACAGCCCCAGGGTCACGACCTCGTAGGGAGGCACGCTGGTCAGGTCGCGGCCCTCGTAGAAGATCTTGCCCGTACGCGGGCGCTGGAGCCCGGAGATCGCGTTGAGGGTGGTGCTCTTGCCGGCGCCGTTGGCGCCGATCAGGGTGACGATCTCGCCGCTCCTGATCTGCAGGGAGACGCCCTTGATGGCCTCGATGTTGCCGTAGAACACGTGGATGTCCTGCACGTCCAGCATGACCTCGCCGGCGGCGCCGGTCGGCTTCGTGGCGGCGCTCATCTACGCGCTCTTTCCAAGGTAGGCCTCGATGACCTTGGGGTCGTTGCGCACGATGTCCGGCGGACCCTCGGCGATCTTCTCGCCGTGGTCGAGCACGACGATGCGATCGGAGCTGCCCATGACCACCTTCATGTCGTGCTCGATGAGGATGATGGTCATGCCTTCGTCGCGGATCTGACGGATGAGCCGCAGAAGGGCGGCGGTCTCCTGGGGGTTCATGCCTGCCGCCGGCTCGTCGAGAAACAGCAGCGCCGGCTCCGTCGCCATCGCCCGGGCGATCTCGAGCCTGCGCTGCGACCCGTAGGGCAGGTTCTTGGCGAGATCCTCGGCGTGGCCCCCCAGGCCCACGTACTCCAGAAGGGCAAGGCTCTTGTCGCGCACGTCCCTCTCTTCGCGCGTGGCTCGAGGCGTGCGCAGTACTACCCTGACCACGCCGCTGCGTGTGCGGCAGTGCTGCCCCACCATGACGTTCTCCAGGGCCGTCATCTCGTTGAAGAGGCGGATGTTCTGGAAGGTGCGTGCGACCCCCAGCTTGGTGACCTTTGACGGCAGCATGCCGGCGATCTCGCGACCCTTGAAGCGGATAGCGCCCGACGTGGGCGCGTAGACGCCGGTGATGGCGTTGAAGAGGGTGGTCTTGCCGGCGCCGTTGGGGCCGATAAGCCCCACGATCTCGTTCTCGTCGGCGTGAAAGTCGACCTTGTTGACGGCGATGAGGCCGCCGAAGGCCTTGACCATCTGGGTCGTCTCGAGCACCCGCACGGGCTCAGTGGTCGGCATCGGACCACACCTGCCGTTCCTGTTCCGACTCGCCCTTGCTGCCGGGCCGCATCTCCAGCTTCACGCGCAGCGACCCGAGAAGGCCCTGCGGGCGGAAGACCATGAGGAGTACGAGGATCAACCCCAGGGCGATCCCGCGCGTCTCGGGGTGGGCCTGCACGAAGGGGAAGTCGCGCAGCCATTCTTGCAGACCCACCCAAACGATCGCGCCCAGAACGGGGCCGGCGATGTTACCCATGCCGCCGAGGACGACCAGGCTCAGGATGAGAAACGATTCCATGAGCATGAAGCTGCTCGGCGAGATGTAGTTGAGGTAGTGCCCGAAGAAGACGCCCATGGCGCCGGCGAAGAACGCCCCCGTGGCGTAGGAGAGCAGCTTGTAGCGCGAGGTGTGGATGCCCATCGCCTCGGCCGCCACCTCGTCTTCGCGGATGGCCGTCCAGGCGCGGCCGATGCGCGAGCGCACGATCCGCGAGATCGTCCACAGCGAAAGCAGCGCCAGGGCAAGACCGAGGAAGTAGAGGCTCTTCTGCGTGCTGAGCTCGTAGCCGAAGAACGCGGGTTTGGGGACGCCGGAGATGCCCGACGGTCCACGCGTGAGCCCGACCCAGTTGAGGGCCACGATGCGGATGATCTCGCCGAACCCCAGCGTCATGATCGCCAGGTAGTCGCCGCGCACGCGCAGGGTCGGGTAGCCGATAAGGACCCCGGCGAGGGCGGCCAGCAGCCCGCCGACGACGAAATTGATCCACGTCAGCCACCAGTAGGCGTCAAGGTCGACGCCGAACTTCACCTTGAGCACCTGGTTGAAGATGATCGCCGTGTAGTACGCGCCGATCGCGTAGAAGGCCACGTAGCCGAGGTCGAGGAGCCCGGTGAAGCCGACGACGATGTTCAGCCCCGAGGCGAGCACCACGTAGATCACGACGACGGTCATCAGCGTGATCCAGCGGTTGGACCCCACCAGGAACGGCAAGATCACGGCAACTGCGAGAAGCACCGCCAGCAGGATGCGCTGGGACCTGGTGGAACCACCTCCGACCATCGCCGCGGCGATGGGATTGAGCTTCGTGCGGAAGCGGCCGTCGCCGGCGTTCAGCCCGTTGTTCTCGCCGGGGTCGCGTGTGCCGGCCATGCTAAGCCTTCTGCGACACGGTGGAGCCGAGCAGGCCGGACGGCCTGAACGACAGGATGAGGATCAGGATCACGAAGGCGATGGCGTCGCGATACTGCGAGCCCATGGGCAGGTAGGCCGAGCCGAGGGCTTCGATGACGCCGAGCAGGAGCCCGCCCAGGAAGGCGCCGGGGATGTTGCCGATGCCGCCGAGCACGGCGGCGATGAAGGCCTTGAGGCCGGGGTTGAAGCCCATGAGCGGCCAGGCGGCGTGATAGACGCCCCCGTACAGGCCGCCGGCCAGGGCGCCCATCGCCGAGCCGATCAGGAATGTGAGGGCGATGACCTTGTTCACGTTGACGCCCATGAGCGCCGAGGTGCTCTTGTCCTGGGCGGAGGCGCGCATCGCGCGACCCATGCGCGTGCGCCGCACGTAGAAGTTCAGGAGCAGCATGGCAGTCACGGTGACCACGACCACGAACACCTGGAAGTAGGTGATGTAGACCCCGCCCAGTGCGAAGGCCTTGGGCGCCCCTGCCGCGGTGGTGAACAGCGGGATGTCGGGGAACGGGACCTGCTGCGATCCGAAGATGGATTGGGCGACGTTCTGCAGGAGGATCGAGACGCCGATCGCCGAGATGAGCGCCGCCAGGCGAGGGGCGTTGCGGAGGGGCCGGTATGCCAGCCGCTCGATGATCACGCCCATCACGGCGACCACCGCCATAGCGATGATGATCGCGAGGAAGAAGCTCAGATGCGGCATGCCGACCGTGTTGCCGAAGAGGGTGATCTCCGGCGACATCATCATGATGGTGATGAAGGCGCCGAACATGAAGAGCTCGCCAAAGGCGAAGTTGATCAGCTCGATGATGCCGTACACCATCGTGTAGCCCACCGCGATCAGCGCGTAGAGGCAGCCGATCATGAGGCCGTTGACAAGTTGTTGGCCGAGTTCGCTCACGAGGTCCTTGGGTCCGTGGCTTCGGTTTCCTCAGGCGGCACGGGAAGGGGCGAGTGGCGCAGCGCCTCTCGCCCCTTCCCGGCTTGCGTGCGGGTCGTTACTGTGTCGGCTGCTGAGGAGCGGTGGCCAGGGCGCCGTCCTGCACCACGACGATCTGCAGCGGCTTGATGACGTCGCCATTCGCGTCGAACGTGACCGGGCCGGCGATGCCCTGGTATGTGCCGATGCCGCCGAGGGCGTCGTTGATGGCCGTGCGCTCGTTCTTGCCGGCGTTCTTGGCGGCCTGCGCGGCGAGCATGACCACGTCGTAGGAGTTGGCCGCGAACCAGTCGGGGTTGCCCCCGCCGTACTTGGCCTTGTAGGCATCCACGAACTTCTTGACCGCCGGGTCTTCCTTCGTGTAGTCGAAGAATGTCGAGACCAGCATGCCCTCGACGGCGGCGCCGCCAAGCTTGGGCAGCTCGTCGGACGCGTAGCCGTCAGAGCCCAGCATCTGCACGTCCATGCCGAGCTCCCTGGCCTGCTGGGCGATCTTCGAACCCTCGGGATAGTAGCCGGAGAGGAACAGAAGGTCCGGGCCGGCTCCCTTGAGCTTGGTGAGCTGAGCCTTGAAATCCGTGTCGCCGGTCGCGTACTGCTCCTTGCCGACGATGGCGCCGCCTGCCGCCTTGACGGCCGCCTCGTAGGCGTCGGCCAGGCCGCGACCGTAGTCGGAGTTGTCGTACATGATGGCGATCTTCTGCTTGTTCAGCGTCATGACGCTGTAGTTGGCGAGCCCTTCGCCCTGCACCGCGTCGGTCATGCAGATGCGCCAGATGAAGGCGCCCAGCTCGGTGATGTCCGGGTTGGTGGCGGACGGGGAGATCATGGGCAGGCCGGCGGTTTCGTATTTGGCGCCGGCGGCGATGGTGGCGCCGGAGAACTGGTGCCCGTCGACCACGACGAGCTCCGTGTCGTCGATGTACTTCTGGGCCACGAGCACTGCCTGTTTCGGATCGCCGAGGTCGTCGCCGAGGGCCAGCGAAACCTGGCCGCCGTTGACGCCGCCGGCCGCGTTGAGCTCCTCCATGGCGATCTCAGCGCCTTCTTTGTGAGACTTGCCGTACGTTGCGTAGTCACCGGTCATGGGGCCGGCGACGCCGACCTTGAACGGGGTCGAGGCGGCCGTGGTGGAGTCCCCCGAGCTGCTGCTGCCACCGCAACCCGCTATGGCGACGAGCGCGAGCGCCAGTGCCAGTACGAGAATCGCCGCGAGTACGAGCTTCTTGTGGATGGTCGTCAAAGTGCCTCCCCCTGGAGAATGCCTGCCGAGAGCCCAGGTCTCCTGTCTTGAGGAGACAGGTAGTGAGTACGCCCAGACTCGCTTGTTCGGGAGTCTAGAGGCGTGGTGAACAAGCGTCAAGGCACGGTGACGCGCCGCGCGACCCGGCCCTTCGATTCCCGCGGCATGACCATCCCTTTTCGTCCGGTTGCGCGTGCGGCCTCCGGATCGACGAGCGGCGAAAAGGCGGAGATGGCGCGCCGCACCCGCGGCGGGTGAAAATGAGAGCGGAGGAGCAATCTTCCCCTCAGGCGAGACGAGACGGTGGCGTCAACGTTGACGTTCGCGCTCCGCGCACGCGGCCCGCCGGCGGGGGCATGGTCGAAAGCGGTCGAATCCGTTGGCGGTACTTCCAACGATACCGTTGGAAGTACCGCCAACGGAATACGGTCACACAGCACATGTGCCGGGGGCGGCGACCACCCGCGCGGCCCTCTGCAGCTGCGGCTGACGGAAGACCAGGCCGCAGCTGCTGGAGCTGCGCCGGTCGAAGCGCGGGACGACGAGCGCGGGCAAGCGACCCCCGGCCGGTGAAGATGGGCGCGGGAGGGCTCTTCTTCCCCTCAGCTTCCCTGGCGGCTTCGCCGCCCGCGGCGGGTGAACACGTAGGGACGGAGGGTTCCCTTCCCCTCAGGAATCGGCCCTTCTTCATCTTCCACCCCCGCAACCAAGCCCGCGGACGGCCGTGCACGACAAGAAGGTCGAGGATGCGGCCCTCTCCACAGGGTCAGCATCGCGGCCGCCAAGCGTTGCCGGCCGCGAGCGCTGCTCGCCGGGAGCGCCGCCGGCTGTGCACCCGCCGGGCCCCCATTCGTGGCTCATCGGCGCTTGCGCGAAGGGGATGGTCATGTGCCGCGGATCGCGCACGTGCGGGGCAGGTTCGCGCGAGCACGTCGGCGCCGTCGAGAGCGCTGGACGGGATGGCTTCGTCCAGCTCCGGGTGGAGGCGCCATCGGGCCGGCCGGCGCCGGCTGGCGGTACGCCGCGCGCGGGCTATGATGTGACGAGGCGACTCGCGGTGGAGCCCGAATCTCACGCCCCGGCTCTGTCTCGCGGCGGCAGACGCAGCGCAGCGGCCGCCGCGGTTCGGTGCATGGATGGTCGCTCAAGAAACCGAGGGACTCGGCCGCGGCCGTAGAACGAAAGAGGCGTCAGCAATCCGGAGCCCTATGAAGAGAACGCTCATCTGCATCGTCGTCGCTGTGACCGCGTGCCTGGCTGCCGGCTGGGCGCCGCCGCGCGCCGCCGCGGCCGCGGAGCCGGCGCAGGCGCCGCCCGTACACCTGCGTACCCTGCAGATCGCCGGCGGTCTGCCGGTCGTGCCGGCGCTGCCCGCGGGCGCGGACACGCCGGCGGGCGCGGCGCGGCGCGCCGCCCGCCGCCGGACCGCCGCGCCCACCCTCGACGCCGGCAAGCGCTTCACCATGGCCGGCGTGATCTGCGCCGTGCCGTCCGCGTCGGGCGCCGTGACTGTGCGGCTGCGCACGAGCTTGGACGGCCGCTCGTGGAGCCCCTGGCGACGGGCGCCCCTTGAGCTCGCCGGCGAGGCCGGAGGCCCCCCGCGGGCGTTCACCGAGCCCGTCTGGACGGGGGCGGCGCGCTACGTGCAGGTCGCCGCCGTGGCCGGCGCCGCAGGCTCACCGGCCGTGCTCGAGAACGTGCGCGTCGTGGCCATCGACCCCACCGGGGATGGCGACGCCGTGGCCGTAGCCCCCGCGGCCGTGCGCGGCGCCGCGATCGGCGCGGCCGGCGACAGCTTCGCCGCGCCGGTCGCGGCCGCCTCCGGCGCTCCGGAGATCGTCACCCGCCGTGAGTGGGGGGCCGACGAGTCGTGGCGCAGCGGCCGGCCGGACTACGCCGCCGTCAAGATGGTCTTCATCCATCACACGGCCAGCGGCAACACCTACACAGCCGCCGAGGCGCCCGGCATCATGCGCGCCATCTACGCTTATCACGCGCGCACCCTGGGCTGGAGCGACATCGCCTACAACTTCCTCGTCGACCGTTTCGGGACCATCTACGAGGGGCGCTACGGCGGCATGAAGAGGGGCGTTGTGGGCGCCCAGACGCTCGGCTTCAACACGGGGAGCGCCGGCATCTCGGTGATCGGTGACTTCGCCGCCGACGCGCCTCCCGCCGCGGCTCTCGCCGCGCTGGAGAAGCTGCTCGCCTGGAAGCTCAGGGTCCACGGCCTCGACCCACGGGGCATGGCCAAGCTGACCTGTTACGCGTCGGAGAAGTACGCGTGCGGCGCCCGGGTGACCTTCCCGGTCATCGCCGGCCACCGCCAGGCCAACCACACGGAGTGCCCCGGCAACATCCTCTACCCGCTGCTCCCGACGGTCCGCCTGGAGGCGGCCGGCCGGCCGCAGGCGCCCATCATCACGCTGGTCAAGGCCGGCCCCGTGCAGTTCAGTCCGAACGGCGACGGCGTGATCGACACGACGGCCCTGAGCCTGTGGCTGACCAGGAAGGCGAGCTGGGGCGTCGAGCTGCGCGACGCCGGCGGCGAGCGGCTGGGCAGCTACAGCGGCGAGGGCGATCTCGCCGAGGTGACGTGGCCGGGCACGGACGCCGACGGCCGCAAGTACCCCGACGGCGTGTACACGGCGGTCGTCTCGGCGTCTTCGTCGCTCGGCGACGCGGCGGCGGGCACGGTCAGGATCACCATCGACACGGTGGCGCCGGAGCTCACCAGCGCCGACGTCCGCCCAGGCGCGTTCAGCCCGAACGGCGACGGCTGCAGCGACACGGTCAAGGTGCGCTACGTGCTCGCCGAGCGTTGCTCCACGCGCGTCTCGATCCTCGACGCCGACGGCAAGGTGCGGCGGCGGCTCACCGACTGGCGCAGCGAGAACACGGCGGCTCACTCCGCGACCTGGGACGGAAGGGCGTCGGCCGACGGCAAGTCGGTGGCGGCCGTCGAGGGCGAGTACACGTTCTCCATCGAGTGCCGCGACGTCGCCGGCAACACCTCGCGGAAGAGCGTAAACGTCACCCTCGATCGCACCCTGGGATCCCCCACCGCCACGCCCGACACGATCTCGCCGAACGGCGACGGCGTGAGCGACTCCACGACCCTCGGCTTCACGCTCACGCGGAGCGCCACGGTCCGCGCCGCGGTCCGCATCGACGGCAAGACCGTGCGGGCGTTCGCGCTCGGAGCGCTCGACGCCGGATCTCACATGGTCGTATGGGACGGCGCGAACGGGGCCGGAGCGCCTCTGGGCAGCAGCCGCCCGAGCTTCACGGTCACGGCGGAGTCGTCGCTGGGCGTGAGCGCGGTCTCGGGAGAGCTGGTCATCGACCTCGACCGCCCGGCGCTCTCGGCGGCGGCGGCGCAGACCGTCTCGCTGGGCAAGGCGGCGCCACTGACCTGCACGGCGCGGGACTCGTACAGCGCCAAGGTCGATCTGTCGTACACGATCACCGACGCCGCCGGCGCCACGGTGGCGGCGGCGTCGCGCGGCTGGGTGGCGACCGGCAAAGCAATCGCCTGGACGTGGAAGCCGCCCGCTCAGGGGGTCTACACCGTGACCTACGCGGCGACCGACCTCGGCGGGAACCGCGAGCAGGCGCCCGCGGTCACGTTGCTGACGGTGCGCTAGCTCCGCGTCACCACCACAGCCCGGTCGCGACGCACCAGGCGGGAGCCGCGAGGGTGACGACCAGCACGACCCCGATGATGAGGATCGCCGCGGCGCGGCGCGGCGCCGCAAGTGGCAGAAGCATCTCCAGCCTCCGTAGGGATGATGTCTGGATGATACCCGCATCCGCGAGTCGCAGGGAGATGGCGGCGAGGGACTGAGCCCGTGGTCCGATCGAGGAAAGGCGGGCGCCGTGAAGGCCGTCGTCGTGTACGAATCACTGTGGGGGAACACGGCGCGGATCGCCAGGCCCATCGGCTTCGTCGTCGCGGGCAGGTTCGGCCCGCTGCGCGACGGCGAGGTCGAACGCGCGCGCGAGTGGGGCGCCGAGCTCGCGAAGGCGCTGGCGCAGGGCGCCGGCGTAAGGCGCGGCTCAGCGCCGCGCGACGAGCAGCTGGCCGCGTACGCCGGCCGGGCCGCGGCGCGCTGCGCTGTAGCCGGCCGCCTCGGCCAGCTCCGTGAGCTCCCGGCCGGTGTACACGCGCACGTCGCCCTCGGGCAGGCGCGGCAGCAGCCAGTTCATCAGCTGCCGCAGCGGCGCGGCCAGCCGCCACTCGCCGATCACGAGCCCGCCGCCGGGGCGCGTGACGCGGCGCATCTCGCGGAGCGCGGCCGCCGGGTCGGGATAGTGGTGCAGGGAATCGACGCAGACGACCAGGTCGACGGCCTCGTCCGTCAGAGGCAGGTGCTCGGCGTCGGCCACTTGCAGATCGACCGCACCGCCGGCGCGCCCGGCCGTCCCGGCCAGCCGCTCGCGGGCCTTCGCGATCATCTCCGCCGACAGGTCGATCCCCCAGGCGTGCACCTCCGGGTGCGCGCGCACGATGGCGTCGAGGGTAGCGCCGGTACCGCAGCCGACGTCGAGCACGGCCGTGAACGGGAAGGTCTCGACGGCCGCCACGACCTCCGCGTGGAGCCGGCGGGCATGTTGGCCGTAGCCGCTGCTGTCATAGGCTGGGGCCTGGCGGTCGAAGGCCGCGCGGGAGCGCTGCTTGTGGTCGCGCGCGCGCACGCGGCGCTTCAGGCGCGGACCGCTACGAGCGAGAGGCCCATGGTCTGCTCCGCCGCGCGGATCCGGCCGAGCTGCTCTTCGTCCGGCGCGGCCGGCTCGGCCTGGAGCTGCGGCCCGAGCTCGGCCATGAGCGCGCTGAGCCGCTCCTCCCGCGCCGGGTCCAGGGAGCGGCACGAGAACGCCACGATGGTCAGCCCGAGGTCATTCTCCAGTGCCTTGATCCGCTCGAGCTTGTCGTCGGCGAGGTTTCTCGCGATGTCGCAGAGCATGACGCCTCCTCGTCTCGCTTCGTCCAGGGTCTCAGTGTACCCCGCGGCCAAGCCGCTGGCCGCGCGCCTCAGCCCACCGGCATGTCGGTCGACGCCTCCTCCGGGGTGTCCAGCACGGGCGTCAGCCCGCGCGTGCGGGCGGCCACCGCCGCGAACACGGCGAGGGCGGCGGCGCTCGAGACGGCGATGACGATCGCCATCGGCAGGCCGCTCACCGCGCCGCCGATCCCGACCAGCGGGGTGGCCAGGGCGCCGAGGCCCAGGCGGAACGTGCCGAAGTAGGCGGAGGCGGAGCCCGCGACGTCCGGGTGCAGCGAAAGCGCCAGGGCTGTGGAATCCGGGAAGACGAAGCCGAGGCCGGCGACGAGCACGAACAGCGGGATGGCCAGCGCCACGATGCCGAGACCGCCGACGAGCGTCACGGCGAGGATGGCGAGGCCGGAGAGGCCGCCGGTGACCAGGCCCACGCCAAGGAGCTGTTGCGGCGTGAAGCGCCCGAGCAGGCGGTGGTTGAGCTGGTTGACGGCGAGCATGCCGATGGCGTTCACCGCGAACATGAGGCTGAAGAGGACGGGCGAGGCCCCGTAGAGGTCCTGGTAGACGAACGACGAGGCCGCCAGATAGGCGAAGAAGGCGACGAACGACAGGGCGCTGGTCGTCGAGAGGCCCATGAAGCGCGGGTCACGCGAGAGCATGCCGAAGGTGCGGAGCGTGCGCGCCGCGCCCCCCGCCTGCCGCCTCTCGCGCGGCAGGCTCTCGCGCAGCCCGAGCGCGACGGCGGAGAACAGCAGGATGCCGAGGCCGGTCAGCGCCACGAAGAGGCCGCGCCAGGAGGTGACCCGCAGGAGCTGGGCGCCGATGAGCGGAGCCACGATCGGCGCCAGGCCGCTGACCAGCGCCAGGCGCGAGAGCAGGCGCGCCGCCTGGCGCCCCCGCGAGTAGTCGGTGACGACCGCGTTGGCGATGGCCATGCCCGAGGCGCCGGCGAGGCCCTGGACAAAACGCACGGCGATCAGCACATCGACGGACGGGGTCAGCGCGCAGACCAGTGACGCCGTCGTGAACACGATGAGGCCGACGAGCAGCGGCAGCCGCCGCCCGTACGTATCGCTCAAAGGACCCGCCAGCAGCTGACCGAAGGCCAGGCCCACAAGGAAGGTGGTCACGGTGAGCGCGATCGCCGACGAGCTCGCGCCCAGGTCGGCGGCGACGGTCGGCATCGCCGGCAGGTAGAGGTCCGTCGAGAAGGGCCCGATGGTGCAGACGCTGCCGAGGACCACGATGAGGACGAGGCGCCGGGGTCGGCTCAGACGGCTGAGGTGAGAAGTCGTCTCCACGGCGGGCAGACTACTCCGCGGCCCGCGCGGGCGCTACCACGCGAGAGGCCTTCGTCGTCGCGGCTCCCGCGCCGCCGAGGCGCGCGAACGGGTAGAGTCATGCGGGCGGCGCTGAGCCGAGCCCCCGACGAAGTGAGGTGGAGATATGCGCATCCTGTACGGCGTGGCCGGCGAAGGCATGGGCCACGCCACCCGCTCGCACGCCTTCCTCACCGACATCGTCGGCGATCACGACGTGCTCATCGTGGCGTCGGGGCGCGCCCACGACTACCTCGCGCAGCACTTCCCCGAGGTGCGCGAGATCCTCGGCTTCTCGCTGGCTTACGAGGACAACGCCATCCGCCGCTGGGAGACGGTGGCGCAGAACCTGCGCGGCGCCGTCGCCGGCTGGCCGGCGCAGGTGCGCAGCTTCTATGAGATCGCCCGCGATTTCTCCGCCGACGTGGTGGTGAGCGACTTCGAGTCGTTCGTGCTCACGGTCGCGCGCCGCGAGCGCGTGCCGGCGATCAGCGTCGACAACATCATGATGCTCGACCGCTGCCGGCACGACGACGGCATCATCCGCGGCGACACGCTCGATTTCGAGCTCGCCCGGCAGATCGCCCGGACCAAGGCTGCGGGCCTTCATCACGCGATCGTCCCCACGTTCTTCCGGCCGCCCCTGCGCCGCAAGGCGACGACGCTCGTCGCGCCGGTGCTGCGGGACGCCGTGCTCGCCGCCGCGGCGGAGCAGGGCGAGCATCTGCTCGTCTATCAGACGGCGGCCGGCAGCGAGACGCTGGTCGCGGCGCTGCACGAGACTGGCTTGCCGTGCCGCGTGTACGGCGTGCGCCGCGACCTCGACGAGGATCTGGGGGACGGCCGCCTCGTCTTCAGGCCCTTCAGCGAGCCGGTCTTCCTCGAGGACCTGCGCACGGCGCGCGCTGTGATCGCGGGAGGCGGGTTCTCGCTGCTCTCGGAGTGCGTGTACCTGCACAAGCCGGCGCTCTCGATCCCGGTCGCCGGCCAGTTCGAGCAGACGCTCAACGCGCGCTATCTGGAGCGGCTCGGGTACGGCGCGTACGCGGAGGCGCCGACGCCGCAGGCGATCGGCGCCTTTCTCGAGCGCTTGCCCGAGCACGAGGTCGCGCTGGCCGGCTACGCGCAGGACGGCAACAACGAGGCGCTTGCGGCGCTGCGCGAGCAGCTCGCGCTGGTGGCTTTGGCCCAGACCGGCGGCCGCGGGCGCGCCCATGGCGCCGGGGCAGCCGGCGACGACGACGCGGCAGCCGTCGAAGCGCACGACGAGGCGATGCCGTGACGCTGGTCGTCGCGGCGCCGCTGCTGTGCATCCTGGCCCTCGTGATGGCGGCCGTCGAGATCGAGATCGAGGGTCCGTACGGCTGGGCCGAGAAGCTGCCGACGCCGTACCGCGTCAGCGGGCTTTCGGCGCGGCTCTTCGGGCTCGTGCTCGGCGGCAAGCCGCTCACCGGCTACAACCTGCTGATGTTCGTGGCCACCCTGCTCGCCTTTCACCTGCCGTTCGCCTTCGGCGCGCCGTGGACGGCGGCGAGTGAGCTGGCGCTGCTCGCCGCCTGGGTCGCCTGGAGCGCGCTCTGGGACCTGCTCTGGTTTCTGCTCAACCCGGCCTACGGTTGGCGCCGCTTTCGCCGCGGCAACGTATGGTGGCATCGGCGCTGGCTGTGGCGTCTGCCGCTCGACTATTGGGTGGCGGTGGTCGCGTCGCTCGCGCTGGCGGCGCTGGCCCAGGTGGTGGGCGGCGGGGGCGCCGGCGAGGCTGCGCCGGCCGGCTCCAAGGTGGCGCCGCTGGCGGCGCAGGCGATCCTTCTCGCCGCCTTCGCCGCCTGGGCGCTGGCCGCCGGCCTGCTTTCGCCGCTCTACCGGCGGCTGTACGCGCACACCCACGCGGCCGCCTTCGACGAGCGCGGCCGCGTGCCCATCACGCCGCCGCCTGGGGTGGCGCGCCCCGAGCCGGGCGCCGACAGCGAGGCGCGCCGAGCCTGACGGCTGCCCGCGTCACCGCCCTCCTTGTTTCGGGAGCGCCTTCACTGTTGCTTCTTCACCTGCCCGATGTAGGCTGCCGGTCAGTACTGCGAGCCCGCGAGGAGGAGCCTGATGAGCAACACCGTTGGTCACGCGCCGGGTCGGTCGATGATCGTCATCGGCGCCGGCGTCGCCGGCCTCAGCGCCGGCTGCTACGCGCAGATGAACGGCTATCGCAGCCGCATCTTCGAGATGCACACCAAGCCCGGCGGCCTCTGCACCTCCTGGCAGCGCAAGGGCTACACCATCGACTACTGCATCCACTGGCTCAGCGGGTCGAGACCGGGTGGCAGCATGTACCGGCTCTGGGAGGAGATCGGCCTCGTGCAGGGTCTCGACCTCCGGGACCTCGACGAGTTCTACCGCTACGAGGGTGAGGACGGGCGGGTCGTGGTCGTTTATCGCGATCTCGACCGCACCGCGCGCGGTCTCTGCGAGCTTTCGCCCGCCGACGCGCCGCTGCTCCGCCAGTTCTTCGCCGCGGCGCGCAAGCTGGTGGGCAAGGACATGATGGCCGACGCGCCGCCGCGGGAGGCGATGGGGCCGCTCACAGGGCTCAAGATGCTGCCGCGCATGCTGCCGTACCTGCGGCCGTTCAGGACATGGGGCCGGCGAACGATGGACGAGGTCGCCGACCGTTTCCACGATCCGCTGCTGGCGGAGGCGTTCCGCGCGATGTGGCCGCCGCAGAGCTCGGCGTTCTTCATGATCGCGACCTTCGCCTGGCTGCACGAGGGCTCGGCGGGCTACCCGATCGGCGGCTCGCTGCCGCTGGCGAGAAACGTGGAGCGCCGCCATGCGGAGCTCGGCGGCGAGGTGACGTACGGCGCGCGGGTCGACGAGATCCTCGTCGAGGGCGGGCGCGCCGTGGGCGTGCGCCTCGAGGGCGGCTCCGAGGAGCGCGCGGACGTCGTCGTCTCCGCCGCCGATGGGCATGCGACCATCTACGGGATGCTCGGCGGCCGCTACGTCGGCGAGGTGCAGCGCGACCTCTACGAGCGCGGCGTGCTGCCGCTCTTCACGTCGATCATCTTCATCGGTGTGGGGGTGGACCGCGACTTCTCGGACCTGCCGGAGATCGTCACCGGCATCAACGTGCCGCTCGCCGAGGCGTTCGACCTCGGCGGGAGGACCTATGATCGCGTGAACGTGCGCATCCACAACTTCGACCCCACCCTGGCCCCCGAGGGCAAGACAGTCCTCACCTGCATCGTCGAAGCAGACCAGCCGTACTGGGACCACCTGCGCGCGCACGACCGCGAGCGGTACGACGCCGAGAAGCAGCGCGTGGCCGACGCCGTGGTCGCGACGCTCGAGCGGCGCTACCCGGGGCTGGCGGCGCAGGTCGAGATGACCGACGTGAGCACGCCGGCTACGCTGGTGCGCTACACGGGCAACTGGCAGGGCAGCTTCGAAGGCTGGCTGCCCACCCCCGAGTGGCTGCTCAAGACCGTGCCGCGCACGTTGCCCGGCCTGGACGCCTTCTGGATGGTGGGGCAGTGGGTGGCCCCGGGCGGCGGGCTGCCCAGCGGGCCGATGAGCGCTCGCCAGGTGCAGCAGCTCATCTGCAAGCGCGACGGCGTCAAGTTCCGCACGAGCGTGCCCTGACGGCGAGCGCCGTCCGAGGCGCTACCGCCGAGGCGCGCTGCGCCCGCTCGGCCCCGGCGGCGTTTTCGCCCGCAACGTGCGGGGGACAGGGAGAGACATGGGGTCACCGCACAGGTTGCGGCGCATGACGCGCCTCACGCGCGGCCCATCGCGACGAGGGAGAGATCATGGCGAGTCGTGCAATCGCTGGCGAAGGGACTCGTGAGAGCCCCTGGACCCTGAAGACCCCGCCCGGCAAGAGCGAGTACCAGGCGTATCGCGACGAGACGGCCGAGCCGCCGGCTCTCGTCGTCACGGTCGGCAAGACGGAGCTCCGCTACCAGCTACGCTGCCTCATCGATCTGCAGGCCATGCTCAAGGAGCGCGGCGACTGGATGCCGCTGGGCGGCGCCGACGAACAGAAGCCGGCCGCCGAGGGCACTGTGGAAGCCTGGGGCCGTTCGGCCGATAACCCGGTGGGCGGCTGGTACGGGCTCAAGAAAGGGCTGCGCGGGCGCTTCGCCAACTACGTGCCCCCGGTGCTGGAGGCCCTCGGCACGGCCGAGGTGGAGCACGAGGCCAGGAACAACCGGATGCGCGCCATCTGAAGACGGCGGCCGTTGCCGCCGCCAGTGGGAGTATCTGCGAGGAGGGACCATGGTCATCGCGACGTTCGGGCCGAGCACCGCCTGGGTGGGCAAGACGATCACCTTCGAGAACGGGCGTTTCATCCTCGAGGGAATGGGGCCGATCCCGGCCGCCAACGTGCTCGCGTATGACCGTGAACGGCACCTGTCGTGGGCCTATGCCGGCCTTCGGGAGTGGGTCGAGCAGGCCGCGACGGGCGGCGTGGTCCCCGAGACCGTTTTGGCCGCCGCGCCCGTCGTGGCGACCGCGCCCGTCGCTCGACCTGCGGCAGTCGCGCAGCCCGTCCAGGGGAAGAAGAGACTCCCCGTCTGGGCCATCGTGCTGATGGCCGTGGCCGCCGTTGTTGTCCTCGGCGGGGCCGTCACCCTCGCCGCCGTGCTCCTCTTCCTGCCCGGCCACGCAGTGTTGAACAGTGTCATTGCCACCGTGAGCGCACAGGAGTCGGGGAGCACGGAGGACCTCCTGGGCGTCGCCTTCAGTGACGCCGTCCACGGCTGGGCGGTGGGCGAGGCCGGTCTCATCCTCGCCACCACGGATGGCGGCGCCACCTGGAGCGCGCAGGACTCGGGGAGCAGCGTGGACCTCGGCGCCGTCGCTTGCACCGGCGCCGGCTACGGCTGGGTGGTGGGCAAGGCGGGCGCCATCCTCGCCACCAGCGACGGCGGCGCGACCTGGAGCGCGCAGGACTCGGGGAGCAGCGCGGATCTGCGCGCCGTCACCTTCAGCGACGTTGCCCACGGCTGGGCGGTGGGCGCCGACGGCGCCATCCTCGCCATCACGAGCAGTGATGCCCTGCCATAAGGCAGGAAGGGTGAGAGCGTGACATGACCGTTTGCCTCCTAACGGTTGGCATGCTAACGTTTCTCGGCGTCAGAGTCCGAGCGCGTCGAGAAGGAGGAACCGCGTGCCGAAGTGTGTGTCGCCGCACGGCGAGAGCCCGGACCCGTCGCGGCTCGCGCTCGAAGGCGTGGACGACCTGTCGTCGCGGGTCTTCTTCGCGTTCCTCGTCACGCTGCGCCTGCACAAGCAGCTCATGCTCAGCACGCTGGCCGGCCAGGGCACCCATCCCGGCCAGATCTTCTGCCTTCACGTGCTCGCCGGCCACGACGGTATCTCCCAGCGCGATCTCGCCGACGCCTTGCGTCTGTCGCCCCCCACGGTGAGCAGGATGCTCCAGGCGATGCAGAAGGCAGGCGCTGTGGAGCGGCGGCCCGACGCCGCCGACCAGCGCCTCACGCGCGTCTTCCTGACAGACGCCGGCCGTGACCTGGAGCGTCAGCTGCGCGGCGTCGTCGCCGAGTTCGTCAACGAGACGATCGGCGAGCTGCCCGAGAACGATCGCCGGGAGCTCGCGCGGCTGCTCGGCGAGCTCGGCGGGCTCATGTCGCAGGCGCTCGCCCGGCGTGGGCCGGAGGCCGCAACGTGATCCGTCTCCTGCGCGAGCGCCTGAAGCCGTACTGGCGCCAGATCATCGTCGTGCTCGTCCTGCTGCTTGTGCAGGCCATCGCCAACCTCTATCTGCCGACCCTCAACGCCGACATCATCAACAACGGCGTGGTGACCGGCGACACGGCCTACATCCTCAAGATGGGCGGCGTCATGCTCGCCGTGTCGCTGGTGTTCGTGCTCGCCGCCATCGTGGCGGTGTACTGGGGCTCCAAGATATCCATGGGCTTCGGCCGCGACGTGCGCGGCGCCCTCTTCCGCCGCGTGCAGAGCTTCTCCCAAGCCGAGGTCAACCGCTTCGGCACGCCGTCCCTCATCACGCGTACCACCAACGACGTGCAGCAGGTGCAGATGGTGGTGCTCATGATGCTCAACGTCGTCATCTCGGCGCCGATGATGGCCATCGGCGGCATCATCATGGCGCTGCGCCTCAACGTGCCGCTCAGCGCCGTGATCGTCGTGGCCATCCCCGTCATGGGCGTCTTCATCGGCCTCGTCATGATGCGCGCCATCCCGCTCTTCATGTCGATGCAGAAGAAGATCGACCGCATCAACCAGGTGACGCGCGAGATGCTGAGCGGGGTGCGCGTGATCCGCGCCTTCGACCGCATCGCGTACGAAGAAGAGCGCTTCGACGTGGCCAACACCGACCTCACCTGGACGACGCTCAAGGTGGGCCGCCTGTTCGCGCTCATGATGCCGATGCTGATGCTGATCCTGAACCTGTCCATGGTGGCCATCATGTGGTTCGGTGGCATCCAGGTCGCCGATCACGGCATGCCCATCGGCGACCTCACCGCCTTCCTCACCTACATCGTCCAGATCCTGCTCGCGGTACTCATGGCGACGATCATGTTCGTCATGGTGCCGCGCGCCGCCGTCTCCGCCAGGCGCATCCAGGAGGTGCTGGAGACGCAGCCCAGCATCGTGGACCCGGAGCAGCCGGCCGTTGTCGAGGCTGAGGCTGGGCTGGTCGAGCTCCGCGACGTGGAGTTCCGCTACCCCGGCGCCGAGGAGCCGGTGCTGAGCGGGATCAGCTTCACGGCGCGGCCCGGCGAGACGACCGCCATCGTGGGCAGCACCGGCAGCGGCAAGACCACGCTCATCAGCCTCATCCCGCGGTTCTACGACGTCACCGGCGGCGCCGTGCTCCTCGACGGCGTCGACGTGCGCGAGATGGCGCAGCAGGACGTGTGGCGCCGCATCGGCCTCGTGCCGCAGAAGGCGTTCCTCTTCAGCGGCACGGTGGCCGACAACCTGCGCTACGGCGACGAACAGGCGACCGACGAGGCCCTCTGGCGTCAGCTCGAGGTGGCCCAGGGCCGCGAGTTCGTCGAGGAGATGCCCGACCAGCTGGAGGAGCACGTCTCGCAGGGCGGCGCCAGCGTCTCCGGCGGGCAGCGGCAGCGGCTCGCCATCGCCCGGGCGCTGGCCAAGCAGGCGCCCATCCAGATCTACGACGACAGCTTCTCCGCCCTCGACTTCACCACCGACGCGCGCCTGCGCGCGGCGCTGCGTAAGCACACGGCCGACGCCACCGTGATCATCGTCGCGCAGCGCGTGGGCACGATCATGCACGCCGACCAGATCGTCGTGCTCGACGACGACGGCACGATCGCCGGCGTCGGCGCCCACGACGAACTGCTCAAGACCAGCGAGACCTACCGCGAGATCGTCGCCTCCCAGCTCGGCGAAGAGAGCGTGGCGTGAGCGCCGCGGCCGGCAGCGGCGGCGCCCGGCCCACGGGTCCGGGCGTTCCTCCCCGCGGTCCCGGTCCCGGCCGCGGCCCGGGCGGCCCCGGCCCCGGCGGCCCCGGCGGTCACGCCCTCGTCATGCCGACGGCCAAGGCCAAGGACTTCAAGGGGACGATGCGCCGCCTCGGCGGCAAGCTCAAGGCCGAGCGTCTGCGCATCGGGCTGGTCGTCGCGCTTGCCGTGATCAGCGTGACCTTCGCGGTGCTTGGCCCGAAGATCCTCGGGAACGCCACCAACATCCTCTTCGAGGGCGTCGTCGGCAAGCAGATCCCGGCAGGCGTGACCCAGGCGCAGGCCGTCGCCGGGCTGCGCGCCAAGGGGCAGACCCGCATCGCCGACATGCTCTCGTCGATGACGATCCACCCCGGGCAGGGCGTCGACTTCGCCGCCCTGGGCCGCACGCTGCTCCTGCTCGTCGCCATCTACCTGGTGAGCGCGCTCTTCGCCTGGCTGCAGGGGTACATCATGGCCGGCGTGACGCAGCGCACCATGTACAGGCTGCGGCAGGACGCGGACGAGAAGCTCGCCCGCCTGCCGCTCAGGTACTTCGACGACCACCCCCGCGGCGACGTGCTCAGCCGCATGACCAACGACATCGACGACATCTCGCAGTCGCTGCAGCAGAGCATGACGCAGATCATCACCGCGGCGCTCACGATCGTCGGCGTGCTGATCATGATGCTCTCCATCAGCTGGCTGCTGGCCCTCATCTCGGTGCTGGTGGTGCCGGTCTCGGTGGTCGTGACCATCCTCATCGCCAAGCGCTCGCAGAAGCAGTTCGCGGCGCAGTGGGAGCACACCGGCGACCTCAACGGGCACGTCGAGGAGATGTTCACCGGCCACAACGTGGTCAAGGTGTTCGGCCACCAGAAGCGCGCCATCGCCGAGTTCGACGAGCAGAACGAGAAGCTCTACCAGGCGAGCTTCAAGGCCCAGTTCATCTCGGGGATCATCATGCCGGTGATGAACTTCGTCACCAACATCAACTACGTGGCCATCGCCGTGGTCGGCGGCCTCATGGTGGCCACCGGGCGCATCTCGCTCGGCGACGTGACGGCCTTCATCCAGTACTCCCGCCAGTTCACCATGCCCATCGCCCAGGTGGCCGGCATCATGAACGTGCTGCAGAGCACGGCGGCGTCGGCCGAGCGTGTCTTCGAGCTCCTCGACGAGGGCGAGGAAGAGCCCGACGCCGCCGAGTGCGTCGCGTTCGAGCACACCCGCGGCCACATCTCGCTGGAGGGCGTGTCCTTCCGCTACCTCCCGGACACGCCCCTCATCGAGGACCTCACCCTGGACGTACCGCAGGGCGAGACCGTGGCCATCGTCGGGCCCACCGGCGCCGGCAAGACCACGCTTGTGAACCTGCTGCTGCGCTTCTACGAGATCGACCACGGCCGCATCCTCGTCGATGGCGTCGACACGCGCCACATCCGGCGCGGCGACCTGCGCCGCCTGTTCGGCATGGTGCTGCAGGATACCTGGCTCTTCAGCGGCAGCATCCGCGACAACATCGCCTACGGGCGCGAGGGCGCCAGCGAGGACGACATCCGCGCCGCCGCGAAGGGCGCGCGCGTGGACCACTTCGTGCGCGCCCTGCCCGACGGCTACGACACCGTGCTGGACGACGACGCCACCAATGTCTCGGCCGGCGAAAAGCAACTGCTCACCATCGCCCGCGCCTTCCTCGCCGACCCGGACATTCTCATCCTCGACGAGGCCACGAGCTCCGTGGACACGCGCACCGAGGTGCTCATCCAGCAGGCCATGGCCGAGCTTATGAAGGACCGCACCAGCTTCGTGATCGCCCATCGGCTCTCCACGATCCGCGGCGCCCACACGATCCTCGTGATGGACAAGGGCGCGATCATCGAGCAGGGCGGCCACGCGGAGCTGATGGCCGCCCGCGGCTTCTACTACGAGCTCTACGCGAGCCAGTTCGAGGAGGCGCTCGAAGAGGCGTCGTGATGGCCGCGCGAGCCCGCTCGAGCCCCCGCGAGCCCTCGCGCGGCCGTTCCTGACGGATCGCAGGCCTTCTTCTCCGCGCCGCCACGGGCTACACTGGGCTCATAGGGGGCGCGGTCCACGAGCGGCCGCGGCCTTGGGCACGGTGAACCCGGGGGGTCACATGATCAAGGTCCGCGCACATCTCATCGTCCTGGCGGCGGCGCTCACGGCGCTGCTGCTTCCCGCCGTCGCGTACGCCACGGTGTCGCCCACGCCGTCGCCGGCTGCGGACGCTTCGGCCGCGGCTGGCTCGTCCGCGCCGCTGGTCTACCGCATCGGCCTGCAGAGCGACGTCGACAACATGAACCCCTTCTCGACGTACAACACCATCCCGTGGGAGTGCTTTCGCGTCGGCTACAACTTCCTCACCTGGTACGACGCCGACTACAAGCCGGCGCCCGATCTCGCCGACCCCGTGCCGACCATCGACAACGGCGGCGTCACCAACGGCGGCCGCGTGTGGACCTTCCACATCCGCCCCAACGTCAAGTGGAGCGACGGCGTGCCGCTCACCGCTCGCGACGTCGCCTACACCTACAACCGCATCCTGCGCCAGGAGCTCTCCATGTACCTCTCGTACTTCACCGGGGTGACGAAGGTCGAGGCCCCGGACGACGCCACCGTGGTGATCACCTCGGCGCAGCCGAACGCCGTCATGACGGCTCTCTACGTGCCCATCCTCCCGGAGCACATCTGGAGCAAGGCGCCCGACGCCGAGATCGAGTCGTACCCGAACGTCCCCATGGTTTCCAGCGGCCCGTTCCAGGTGACCGAGGTGCAGAACGGCAAGTTCGTGAAGATGGTGCGCAACCCGTACTACAAGGACGGCTTTGGCGTGGAGCCGACCATCGACGCGGTCCTCTTCGCGATGTACCAGACGCAGGACAGCCTGGTGGCCGACTACAAGGCCGGCAACCTGGACGCCGCCATCGAGCTCGACCCGGGCTTCTACCGCAGCCTCGAGGGCGTGCCCGGCTCGACCTCGGTCGCGGCTCCCTCCATCGGCTTCCACGAGCTCGGCTTCAATTGCTACAAGAGCGCCAAGAGCAAGGGCGACCCGTTGCTGCTCGACGTGCGCGTCCGCCAGGCCATCAACTGGGCGCTCGACAAGCCGGCCATCGCGGAGGTCGCCATGGGCGGTCTTGCGCCCGTCGGCACGTCGCTGCTCTCGCCGGTCGACACGTTCTTCCACTGGGTCGTACCGCCCGCCGAGCAGTACACCTACGACCCGGCCAAGGCCGGGCAGATCCTCGATGACGCGGGCTACAAGATGGGCGCCGACGGTATCCGTGTGGCGCCGAACGGCAAGCCGCTCAAGCTCCGCCTCGCGGCGCTGAACGAGTACCCGATGGACATCAGCGCGGCGAAGAAGATCAGCGCCTACCTCAAGGACGTCGGCATCGGCGTCACGCTCCAGATCATGGACGAGAACGCCTTCACCGACGCCAACTACGACAACGCCGACGACGACCTCTATCTCTGGAGCTGGACGGCCGATATCGACCCAGGCTACATCCTCAGCGTCTTCACCACCGACCAGATCCTCAACTCGAGCGACTCGGAGTACTCGAACCCGGTCTACGACAAGCTCTACGCGGAGCAGGCGCAGGCGGTCGTCCCCGCGGACCGCCAGAGGATCATCCACGAGATGCAGCGGATCCTTTACCGCGACTCGCCGTACTCGATCCTCTGGTACAACGTGCTCATCCAGGCCTTCCGCACCGACAAGTGGACGGGCTACAGCTCGGTGCCCACCGGCGGCGACGGCGCCGCGTTCCGCAACATGCTGCGTACGACCTACATCGACCTCAAGCCGGTCGCCGCGGCCACATCCACGACGACCGCGAGGAGCAACACCACGCTCATCGCCGCCATCGTCGCCGCCGTGGTCGTGGTGCTCGCGATCGTCGCGTTCGTGCTGCTCCGGCGGCGCCCGAAGAGCGTGGAGACGGAGTGACCCGGGCGCGCGCCGCCGGCTGACGGGTGGCCGAGCGTGGCCCGGGACGACGAAGGGCGGGGGAGACCAAGAAATGCCTCCCCCGCCCGTCGTCGTCCGGCTCAGGTCGCCGGTCCGCGCGAGCCGTCAGACGGCCGCGCGCTCCAGCTCGTCGCCCTTGCCCGCGGCGACGTAGTAGCCCGCGGCCACCAGGGCCACCAGGAACGGAGTGGCCAGGATGGCGAGCCAGCCGTTGGCCAGCGAGGTGAGCACCACGAACACGATGACCAGCGCGAGGTGCTCCCAGAAGCCGGCTTCCTTGACCATTCGGTAGCTCGCGCTCATGGCCTCACCGAGGCCGATGCCGCGGTCGACCATCAGCGGGAACACGTACAGCCAGATGGTGGCCAGCAGGATGCCGCCGATGATGGTCAGCGACGCCAGGCCGATGAGGATGCCGAGCACGAGCGCCGCGGCGAAGAACGACCAGAAGCGGCTCATCTGGCCGAACACGTCGCCGACCTCGGGCCGCTGGCCGTCCCTCACGCGCTTGACGACCATGCCGTACAAGCCGGCCGAGAGCGGCCCGATGAGGATGCCCAGCGTCAGGATGCTGAGCGCTCCGACGATGAGCGACCCGATGATCAGCGGGCCGATGTCTTTCACGAACAGACGCCAGCCCTGCTTGAAGACAAGGCCGATGTCCAGGGTCTGCCTGCCGAGCGGCTGGGCGGTTGCGATGGTGCTCATGACGCCTCCTGTTGTGAGTGGTCTGTTTGCTTGAGACCAGCGTAGAGGAGACGGGCTTGCTGGTCGTCACCCCGGCGGAGGAATCGGGGGTCGACTCAGGAGGGGATTTCGCGCGCGGCCGTGCACCCCCATGGGGGGAGCCGCGCGCCGCGGAGGTACGCGCCCCCGCCCGGCGCCCGGCGCCGGCGACCGTTTCACCCGATTCGGGTGAGGACGCCGTCGGCACGGCCTCGTAGCATGTGGATCGTCAAGCAAAGACCGAGCGCTCGGGGGAGCCTCCCTCGCCGTCGATGGTCTGTGAGAGGAGGGGTCATGTGTCAATGGATCAGCGGATGGAGCCGCCGGCTGCTCGCCGTGGCCTGCGGCGTCTTCGCCTTCGCCGTACTCGCACTCGCGAGCGCCGCGCCGGTGCTCGCCAAGACGTTCCACGGCGGCGCTCACGGCCGCGCCAACACTCTGGTGCAGTCGGGCCACATCGCGCCGCTCGGTGCGGCGGACATCATCGCCCTCGGGGTGGCGGCGGCAGTGGCGTGCGTCGCCGTCGCCATCGGGCGCCGTATCGTCGCCCGTAGAGCTCCTCCAGTCAGGGGCATGAGCCGCCCGTCCGCATCGACCGACCAGGCGAGGAGCCACCGCCGGGCGGCATAGTCGCCGGGGGCCGCCGGGGGTCGCCGGGCCCCCCGGCCGCCCCCGCCCGGGCGGCATGTCGCGAATCGGTACGATAAGGAATGGCCGGTTCCTGACCGATTCGCACTACTCCGCCAGGCGTCAGGCGCGCGGGGCCGCCGGGGCCGCCGGGGCCGCCGAAGCCGCCGGGGCCGCCGGAGCCGCCGAAGCCGCCGGCCGCCGCGGCGGGGTAGTACTGCGAGGGAAGATGAGGAATCCCGGCGAATCCTTATCTTCCCTCCGGCAGCCGAGCCTGCGAACGGCCGTGCGCGGCCCGACAGTCAAGGAATCCTTATCTTCCCCTTCTGCACTACCCCGCGCCGGGGCGTTCGGCCGCCGGGGGCCGCCGGCCGCCGGAGCCGCCGGGGCGGCCGGAGCCGCCGGGGCCGCCGGGCATCGGCGTGCTTGTGCACTCGCGCTTTCCGCGGAGGCGCGCCTGAGGCGCTCTCTGCGTGGCCCGTGCTCAGCGGGATGGGAATGCCACTTGCGGTCCCTGCCGATCGGGTGGAAACGGAGCTTCACCCTGCTCGCCGATGTATTGTCGTGGCGCGGCTCGTTCGGCATCTGTAGGCTGTCCACCGAACCGCTCCATCATCCTCGCGACAGGAGGCACGACATGGCGGACTTGAGGGCGAAGCAGATCGCCGAGTTCATCACCCCGTTCCGCGTTACGCCCGGCTCGAAGGTGGTCCTTGCCAAGGACTTCGATCCGGCCTTCAAGGCTGGCATCAAGAGCAAGAAGGACGGCGTGGAGCTGCTGCAACAGGGCGTCGAGCTGCTCTCGGAGTATCAGGACCGCCTGGCCGCCCAGGATACCTACAGCGTGCTCGTCGTGCTGCAGGCTCTGGACGCCGCCGGCAAGGACGGCACCATCCGTCACGTCATGAGCGGCGTCAATCCGCAGGGCGTCTCGGTGCACGGTTTCAAGGTGCCGTCCACCGAGGAGCTCGACCACGACTACCTGTGGCGCTACGCGCAGCGGCTGCCGGCGCGCGGCGACATCGGCATCTTCAATCGCTCCCACTACGAGGAGGTGCTGGTCGTCCGCGTGCACCCCGAGATTCTGGATCGCCAGCACATGCCCAAGGGCTCGCTGAAGGGCGACATCTGGCGGCGGCGCTACCACGAGATCAACGACTGGGAGCGCTACCTCACCGACCAGGGTTTCCGCATCGTCAAGATCTTCCTCAACCTCTCCAAGGAGGAGCAGCGGCGGCGGTTCCTGCGCCGTGTTGACCTGGCCGACAAGAACTGGAAGTTCTCGGCCGCCGACGCCAAGGAGCGTGGCTACTGGGACACCTACCAGAAGGCGTTCTCCGAGATGCTCAGCCATACGAGCACCGAGTGGGCACCCTGGTACGTGATCCCCGCGGACCGCAAGTGGTTCGCACGCACCGCCGCCGCCGCCGTGCTGGCCGATACGCTGATTCGCATCGACCCTCGCTACCCGGAGGTCGGTGAGGAGGAGCGTCAGGCCCTGGCGGCCACGCGCCTGGAGCTGCTGGCCGAAGCGCCCGAGGGCGCTGCCCCGGACCCGTTCGCGGCCGAGCAGGCCGCGGAGGCGGCCGCGGCGGACGGCGAAGGCGGCAAGAAGAACGCCAAGAAGAGCGCCAAGAAGGGCGCCAAGAAGGGCGGCAAGAAGGACGCCGGCGATGGCTGATCAGGGCAAGGCGCCCACGCCCGCTCCCGCCGCAGCTGACCCGTCCGCCGTGAGCTGGTACGCGCTTTCGCCGCAGGATGTGGCCACGAAGCTGCAGGTCGACGTGGCCGCGGGGCTGAGCGTCGCTGCCGCTGCCGACCTGCTGCAGAAGAACGGCCCCAACGCCCTTCCCGCCGAGAAAGCCAAGCCGGGCTGGCGCCGCTTCCTCGACGAGTACACGAGCTACATGCAGATCATCCTGGTGGTCGCCGGCGTGGTCTCGCTGGTCATCGGCGAGTGGAGCACGGGCGCGCTGCTGTTCTTCCTGACCGTCCTGAACGCCGTGGTCGGTCTGCGCGAAGAGGGCAAGGCGGAGAGCGCTATGAACGCGCTCAAGTCGATGATGAAAGCCTCGGCGCGGGTGCGCCGTGACGGCGCCGAGGCGGCGATCCCGGCCGACCAGCTCGTCGTCGGCGATGTGGTGCTCATCGCCGCCGGCGACCAGGCTCCGGCCGACGGGCGCATCGTCGCGGCCCACGCCCTGCAGATCGACGAGTCGGCGCTTACCGGCGAGAGCACGCCGGTGGCCAAGGGTACGGCGGCGCTCGGCGGAGCCGATCTGAGCGCCGCCGATCAGACCAACATGGCCTTCATGAACACGCCGGTCACCCACGGCAGCGGCGACGTGATCATCACGGCGACCGGCGGCGACACGCAGGTCGGCCGCATCTCCAGCCTGCTCACCAGCACCAAGAAGGAGCAGACGCCGCTGCAGAAGCAGCTCGACCGCATGACGCTCTGGATCGGCGCCGCCGCGCTGGTCGCGATGGTCGTGATGTTCGCCCTGGGGCTGGCCCGCGGTCAGGAGTGGAAGGTGCTCTTCGTGACCGCCGTGGCGCTGGCCATCGCCGCCATCCCTGAGGCGCTCCCCACGGTCGTCGAGGTGATCCTTTCGCTGGGCGCCGTCGACCTGGCGAAGCGTCACGCCATCGTCAAGGACCTCTCCTCGGTCGAGACGCTGGGCTCTACTTCGGCGATCAACTCCGACAAGACCGGCACGCTGACGATGAACCAGATGACGGCCGTCGTGCTGGCCGACGTGACCGACCGCTACACCATCTCGGGCAGCGGCTACAGCCTCGAGGGCGCCATCCAGCACCCGGTCGGCGCCTCGGCCTCCATGGACGAGGCCGTTCTGCCCTTCGTGGTCGCCAGCGACGCCAAGCTGCAGGACGGCAAGGTCGTCGGCGATCCCACCGAGGGCGCGCTGCTGGTCCTCGCCCACAAGGCGGGGGTCAACATCGACGCCACGCGGGAGAAGTACCCGCGCGTCGCGACCCTGCCGTTCGATCCCACCTACAAGCTCATGGCCGCCTTCTGCAAGGCCACCGACGATGCCGGCAAGGAGATCGTCCGCTGCTTCGTGAAGGGCGCGGCGCCGGCCGTGATGCAGCGCGCCACATCGGCGATGTCCGGCGGCAGCCCCGTGCCTCTCGACGATGGCCTCAAGGAGCGCGGCCGGGCCGGGGTCGCGCGCATGGAGGGCGAGGGCCTGCGCGTGATGGCCGCGGCCGTCCGCGACCTCGATGCGGCGAGCTTCGACCCAGACGGCGACCTGCTCGCCTGCGTCGTCGACCTCACGTTCGCGAGCCTGGTCGGCATGATCGACCCGCCGCGCCAGGAGTCCAAGGCGGCGGTGGCCGCCTCCCAGGCAGCGCACATCCGCGTGCGCATGGTGACCGGCGATGACGTGATCACGGGTGCGGCGATCGCCACGCAGCTGGGCATCCCCGGCGAGGCCATCCTGGGCGCCGACTTCGCCGCCTTGAGCGAGGACGAGCGGCTGGCGCGCATCGATGCCATAGGCGTCGTCGGCCGCGTCGCACCGGAGCACAAGGCAATGCTCGTCGAGACGCTCAAGAAGAAGGGCGACGTGGTGGCGATGACCGGCGACGGAGTCAACGACGCGCCGGCCATCAAGGCCGCCGACATCGGCATCGCCATGGGCACCGGCACCGAGGTCGCCAAGAACGCCGGCCGCATGATCCTTCAAGACGACAACTTCGCCACGATCGTGCACGCCGTGGAGCAGGGCCGCAAGCTCTACGACAACCTCGCCAAGTACGTGCGCTTCATCCTCATCACGCTGGTCGCCTTCGTGGCGACCTTCCTCGGCGCGAGCATCTTCAACATCGCCGCCGGCGAGCCGTTCACCCCCGTGCAGATCCTGTGGATGAACTTCCTCATCGACATGCCGCTGGGCATCGCCCTCGGGTTCGATAAGGAGACGCCGGGGCTGATGCTGCGCCGGCCCCGGCCGCGCGACGCGTCGATCCTGACGGGCAGCGCCCTGCTCAGCTCGGGCCTGGTCGGCCTGTACATGGCCGTGGTGTTGCTGGGGCTGATCGCCTACGGCAAGCAGCAGTACGGAAGCGTGCACATCGGCGTGTCCATGGCCATCACCGCGTTCCTGTTCTTCCGCATCGTCGGCACGTTCCAGAGTCGCAGCACGACCGGCACCACGTTCAAGGTCGCCACCTTCGACTGCAAGCAGATCAACTACATCGTCATCGGCGAGGTGGTGCTGTCGCTGCTGGTCACTCAGTGGGATGTGCTGCGCACCCTTCTGGGGACCACCGCGCTGACGGAGCGCCAGTGGTGGCTGTCCTTCGCGCCTGCATTGGCGCTTCTGTTTCTCTGGGAGCTCGGCAAGCTGATCGCGCGCCTGGCGGCCAAAGGCTCGAAGGCCCACGACGCGGCCGGGGCCGCAGCGCCTCCTCAAGGGGGAGGCCCGGCGCCGGCCGCGCAACCCGGGGCCGCTGCTTGAAAGGGCGCCGGCCGGCGCCATCCTGACCTCGCAGGAGGGGAGGCGAACGTGATAGACGTGGTGATCTGGTCAGACATCGTCTGACCGTGGTGCTATGTCGGCGTGGAGCGCTGGCGAGGAGCACTGAGAGAGCTCGGCGACCAGGCCGCGGACGTGGGTTGGCGGTATGGCGCCTTCGAGCTCGACCCCACGATCCCCGCGGAGGGCGTCGATGCGCGGGCGCATCTGGAGGCCAGGTACGACGCGGCCACGGTTCGGTCGATCCATCAGCGGCTGGCCGCGGTGGCGGCCGCCGAAGGCCTGCCGCTGCTCGATATGGCCGAGCTGCGCGTGCGGCCCAACACGTTCGCCGCACACCGCCTCATGACCGAGGCGCTCGCGCGGGGGCTGGGCGTGCAGCAAGCCATGGCGGATGCGCTGTTCGCCGATCCGCGCCGTGCCGACGTTCGTGCTCGACCGGCGCCTTGCCGTGAGCGGGGCGCAAGCGTCCGAGGCGCTGGCGGGCGCCGTGCGGCAGGCGCTTGCCGCGGCGCCAGGCTGATCCACTGAGGCGCGGCGCGCATCCGCCGGCTCCGAGCAGGTAGACTCACGGGGTGAATCCCCCCGTCGAAGGAGTCGACATGTCGAGCCTCAAGGGCGCCCAGACCGAGAAGAACCTGCTCAAGGCGTTCGCCGGCGAGAGCCAGGCACGCAACCGCTACACCTTCTTCGCCAAGCAGGCGGCGAAAGAGGGCTACGAGCAGATCGCCGCCCTCTTCCTCGAGACCGCCGAGAACGAGGGCCAGCACGCCAAGCAGTACTTCAGGCACCTCGAGGGCGGCATCGTCGAGATCACCGCCGCCTACCCGGCCGGCAAGATCGGTACGACCGCGGAGAACCTGCTGGCCGCCGCCGACGGCGAGAACGAGGAGTGGACCGACCTGTACCCCGCCTTCGGCGACATGGCCGAGTCGGAAGGCTTCAAGGACGTTGCCAGCACCTTCCGCCAGATCGCCAAGGTCGAGGCCTGGCACGAGACGCGCTACCGCAAGCTGCTCGACAACATCGAGAAGGATCTGGTGTTCGCGAAGCCCGAGCCGGTGAAGTGGATCTGCCGCAAGTGCGGCTTCGTGCACGAGGGCCCCAAGGCGCTCAAGGTGTGCCCGGCGTGCGACCACCCGCAGGCCTATCAAGAGGTCTACGCCGAGAACTTCTGAGCCGACGATGGACGGCGGCCCGCACGGGCCGCCGCATGACGGCGACGGGGCGGGCGGCTCTTCCGGCCGCCCGCCCCGTCGCCGTTTCCGGCTGCAGCGCGCTTTACTCCAGTACCACCAGCGCGTCGGCCGTCAGCTCGTACTCCTCGTCCTCGTTGAGGTCGTGTACGCGGATGCGCTCCAGTTCGCCCTCGCCCTTGAGCTCCAGCGGCTGCGCCTCGGTGAGCAGCTTCACGTCGCTGAGGCGGAGGGCCGAGCGCACGGCGCTGCTGACGCTCGGCTCCTTGCCGGTGGTCATGAGCACCACACGGCCGGTGTGGTCGGTGAGGGCGATGGCCAGCGTCGCCGCCCGGTCGCCGGTGTCGAGCACGACCACGCGCTGGTCGGCCAGCGCGGACAGGTCATCGACGCGGGTGTACACGCCGCTGCCCTTGTAGTCGTCGAGGTTGGCGATCTCGACCTCGACCACGGCGGCGGGCTGCGGGTGGCACGACTTCTCCACCGGCGTCGTGGTCGCGTCCTCCGGCTTGACGCCGGCGCGCCAGTTCTTGATAGCCTCGTGCAGGGCGTCGGCGGCCAGGTTGCTGCAGTGCATCTTGATCGGCGGCAGGCCGTCCAGGGCGTCGGCGACGTCGCCGCGGCTCACCTTGAGCGCCTCATCGATCTGCATGCCCACGACGAGCTCGGTGATCATGCTCGAGGTGGCGACCGCCGAGCCGCAGCCGAAGGTCTGAAACTTGATGTCCTTGATGCGGTCGTTCTCGACGTCGATGTAGATGTCCATCATGTCGCCGCAGACGGGGTTGCCTACGCGGCCGACGGCGACGTTGGGGCCTTCGAGCGTGCCGACGTTGCGCGGGTTGCGGAAGTGCTCGAGCGTCTTCTCGCTGTACTGGGTCGATTTCATGAGTAGTGCCTCTCGGTGTGAATGGTCACGCGGGGACCTTGACCTTGTACAGCGGCGAGAGGACCCGCAAGCGGGCGATCACGCCGGGCAGCACGGCCATGATGCGGTCCACGTCGTCGTGCTTGCTGAAGCGCCCGAAGGTGAACTCGAGCGAGCCGTGCGCCTCCTCGTGCAGGAGCCCGCACGAGATGAGCGTGTGGGAGGGCTCGAGCGTCTTCGAGCTGCAGGCCGAGCCGGTGGCCGCGGCCACGTTCTGGTCGCGCAGCGACAGGATCATGGCCTCGCCCTCCACGCCGTCGAAGCGGAAGTGGGCGTTGCTCGGCAGGCGCCCCTCTGGCGGGTCGAGCGGGGCGCCGTTGAGGTGCGAATCCGGGATCTCGGCGAGCGCGCGCTCGACCAGGCGGTCGCGGATGGCGGCGATGCGCGCCACCTCGGCGGGCATCTCCGCCGCCATAATGTCGGCGGCGGCGGCCATGCCGGCGATGGACGCGAGGTCCTCCGTGCCCGAGCGCAGGCCGCGCTCCTGCCCGCCGCCCACGAGCACGGGCGCCACCTGCACGCCCTTGCGCACGTACAGCGCGCCCAGGCCGCGCGGCCCGTAGATGTCGTTGGCCGAGAGGCTCATGAGGCTCACCGGCACGGCGCTCATGTCGATGGGCACGAGCCCTTCGGCGGCCACCGCGTCGGTGTGCAGCGCCACGCCGCTGCCGGCCAGCATCCCGGCGATCTCGGCGATGGGCTGCACCGTGCCGATCTCGTTGCTCGCCCAGCCGACGCTCACGAGGATCGTCTCGTCGGTGATGCGCGCGCGCAGCTTCTTCGCCGACACGCGCCCGTACAGGTCGATGGGCGCGCGCGTCACCCGGAAGCCGTTCTTCTCCAGGTACTTGGCGATGTTGAGCACCGAGATGTGCTCGGCCTCGGTGATGATCACGTGGTCGCCCTTGCGCCGGTTGCGCATGGCGTACCCGATGATGGCCAGGTTGTTGGCCTCGGTGGCGCCGGACGTGAAGACGATCTCTTTGGGATCCGCGCCGAAGAAACGGGCGACGGCGGCGCGGGCGACCTCGAGCGCCGCCGTGGCGTCGTCGCCCACGGCGTGCAGCGACGCCGCGTTGCCGAAGGCGCCGGCGGCGCCGAAGTACGGCAGCATGGCCTCGACGACGCGCGGGTCGACGGGCTTGGAGGACTGGTAGTCGGCGTAGACGATGTCGTCCGCGGGGTTCACGGGAGTCATGCCGGCGACCCGCTCAGAACCACATCGTGGCGCCGGCGTCCAGGGCGAGGTCGTTGAGGGTGGCCGCGCCGACGATCTTGACGCCGTCGATGAGCTCCACGCTCTCCCAGCCGAGCATCTGCCTGGAGGCCTCGCACACGTAGACGGTGACGCCCATGTCGATGGTCTTCTTGAGCATCTCCGCGACCGTCGGGAAGCTGCCCACCTGGATCTTCTCCGCTTCGCCCGGCTTGAGGATGGTCAGCCCCATGCCCAGATAGTAGACGGCGGCATCGACGCCCATAGCCTTGGCGCTCTGCGCCAGCACCAGCGGAGAGTACTGCCTCTCGGGGGCGTTGCTGGTCTGCACGTACAGGATCGAGCTCTCGTTCTTCATGGTCGTCTGCTCCTTGTCACTTGAGGCGGCGGATGAGGATGTGCAGCTGGTCGCCGTCGTTCTCGACGGCGACCACTTCGTGTCCGGCGCGCTTGGCGAACCTTGTCAGGTCTTCCTCGGCCGCGGGGTCGTCGGCGTAGACCTCGAGCACTTCGCCGACCGCGATGGCGTCGATGCTCTCTCTGGTCTGGAACAACGGCTCGGGGCAGTACAGCCCTACGCAGTCGAGCGTCTGCGCGGGGGTAGCGTCATCGGTCATGCGGACTCCTTCGGGCCATGAATACCCAACCACTATGGTCGGTATTCCCCGTGAGCGAGATCCAAACTCCTGCGCGGCTCGAAACGGGCGCCCGCGCCCGGTCACCCGCGCCGCCGCCGGCGAGCCGGCGTTCCGATACACTCGCCGGGTGGCCGCCCCGGAACCCGGCAGACAGTCGCCCGCAGGGCACGAGCAGCGCCGCGCCGCAGGCTCGGCGGCGCTGCTCGTCGTCGTCATCGCCTCGTCCATGCAGATCGGCTCGGCGCTGGCTGTACACGTCATCGGCGCGGTGGGCATCGTCGAGGCGCTATGGCTGCGCACCGCGATCGCCGCGCTGATCCTCGCGGCCCTGCGCCCGCGCTCGCTGCGCCTGCCGCCCGCCGGGAGCCGCCTGCCCGTGGCCGCCCTCACGCTCGCTCTGCTGTTCATGAACCTCAGCTTCTACGGGGCCATCAGCAACGCGCCCGTGGGCGTCGTCGTGGCCGTCGAGTTCATCGGGCCGCTCGCCGTGGCGGTGATCGGCACGCGGCGGTCCATCGACTTCCTCTGGATCGGGCTGGCCGGCGTGGGCGTCGTGCTTCTCGCCGGCCCCACCAGCTCCGTGAGCGGCATCGGCCTGGCACTCTCGCTGGCCGCCGCCGCCGGCTGGGCCGCGTATCTGCTGCTCGCGAAGCGCGCCGTCAGGGACATGGACCCGCTGCCGGTGACGACGCTGATGCTGGCCGGTTCGGCGGCGCTGCTCACGCCGGTCCTCTTCGCCGGCGGCGTGCAGATCGCGGGGCACGGCTCGGCGCTCGCTCTGGGCGCGCTCGTCGCCGTCTTGTCGTCGGCCTTCCCGTACTTCCTCGAACTGGTGGCCTTGCGCCTCGTGCGCGCCGCCACCTGGGGCGTGCTGCTCAGCGTCGAGCCGGCGATCGCGGCGCTCGCCGGCTACGTCGTGCTGTCTCAGCGGCTGAGCCTCCTGGAGGTGGCGGCCATGGCGGCCGTGATGGCCGCCGCCGCCGGGGCCAGCTGGAGCAGCGGCTCCGGCGGGAAGACGGCTCTGGACGTCCCGACGGTTTGACGGCGCGCGCGGCCGTCGGCAGAGTAAGGGAGGCGGCGGCCCGCCGCAGCGGACGAATCGCCGCGGCCCGCCGCCGCGGCAGGGTTCGCGGGCCGCGGCGCGAAACCCAAGGACGCCCGCCGCAGGCAGGGGCGCTGCCGCGCCCCGGCTCATGCGGCGCCGCGGGAGGCCGATACACCTCAGTGAGAATGCTCGCGCACACCGACATCAGACGGCTCCTGGCGACGGCCCTTGCCGTCGCCGCTCTGGCGACGGCCGGCGCCGTCTGCCTCGCGCTGCCCGCGCCGGCCGGCTCTGCCGTCCTGGCTGGCGACCAGGGCGCCATCGTCGTCGCGGCGCGGGCTCCGGGCTCGCTGGCCAAGCTGCAGAGCGAAGCGCGCCGCACGCGCGCGCAGATGGAGGTGCTCAACGCCGAGATGCAGGCGGTCACGCAGAAGTGGGAGGCGTCGCGTCAGCGGCTCGACGAGGTCAACGCGCAGCTCGTCGCGGCCCGGCGCCAGCTGATCCGCTCCCGCGACGAGCTCGATCGCCAGCGCGCCCTCGTGGCCGGCCGCATGGCCACCATGTACAAGACCGGCGAGCTCACGTGGCTCGATATCGCGGCCTCCGCATCCAGCCTTGCCGACGCCGAGAAGGTGCTCGACTTTCTGCGCAAGATCGCCCTGCAGGACCGCCACGAAGAGACGGAGCTCCAGCGGCTCACCGGCTTGGCGCGGCGCGACGAGAACACCGTGGAGGACGACCGGCAGCAGGCCGTGCAAGCGCAGGCCGAGCTCCAGGACCAGCGCTATGCGGTGGACCAGAAGATCGCCGAGCGCGCCGCCCTGCTCAAAGACGTGGTCGCGCGCATCAAGAAGATCCTTTCGGCGCCCGAACTGCTCATGAAGGCGGGCGGCAAGGTCACGCAGATCACCTGGGCGCAGGCCTTTGTCAAGAGACTGGGCATGCCGATGACCGCGGACAACGTGGCCGCCGTCGTGGCCTGGGAGATGGCCGAGGGCGGCCACTGGTACAACACCGCGTACTACAACCCGCTGAACACGACGCAGTCGATGCCCGGCGCGACCATCTTCAACTCGGTCGGGGTCAAGGCCTACAAGAGTTGGGCGCAGGGTCTCGAGGCGAGCGTCATCACCATCAACAACGGCTTGTACGGCGGCATCCTCGCGGCGCTGCGGCGCGGCAGCGACGCGCAGGCCGTGGCCGACGCGGTCGCGGCTTCGCCGTGGGGGACGGGGTCGTTCAGCCCGAAACACTGATCCCGCGCAACGCGGCACGGCCGGCGAGATGACGAAGGAGAGGTCGATGGGGGAGGGGTCCATGGATCCAGAAGTTCAGGCGACGCCCGGTCTGCTGTCGCGCGCACGCATCGTCGCGCGGCCGGGCTTCAAGCGCTGGCTGGTGGTGCCCTGCGCGCTCGCCATCCACCTCTGCATCGGTCAGGTGTACGCGCTCAGCGTGTACAAGATCCCGCTCACGGAGATCTTCGGGATCAGCGCGCCGGCGGCCGGCGACTGGACCCAGGGTCAGATCGCCTCCCTGTTCCAGATCGCCATCGTCTTCCTGGGCCTTTCGGCCGCCTTCGGCGGCAAGTGGGTGGAGCGCGTGGGGCCGCGAACCAGCGGGTTCGTCGCGGCCTGCTGCTGGGGCGCCGCCTTTTTCATCGCGGCGCTCGCCATCTCCATCCACAACATCTGGCTGTTGCGCCTGGGCTACGGGGTGGTCGGCGGCTGCGGCCTGGGCATCGGGTACATCACCCCGGTCTCGACGCTCATCAAGTGGTTTCCCGACCGCCGCGGCCTGGCGACCGGCCTGGCGATCATGGGCTTCGGCGGCGGCGCCATCATCGCCAGCCCCTTCTCCAAGTGGCTCATGGACGTGTATTCGTCGCCGACCTCCACGGGCGTGATCGCCGCCTTCGTGACCATGGGCGTCGTGTACATCACCGTGATGATGGCCGGCGCCTTCGGCTTTCGCGTGCCGCCGGCCGGCTGGAAGCCGGCCGGCTGGACCGAGCCCGCGCCCACCAAGGGCCACATGAGCACGCGCCGCAGCGTCAGCCCCGGCGAGGCCATCAAGACCCCGCAGTTCTACCTTCTCTGGCTGGTGCTGCTGCTCAACGTCACCGCCGGCATCGGCATCCTCGAGCAGGCCTCGCCGATGATCCAGGACCTCTTCGCCGGTCGGGTGACGGCCGCCGGAGCAACCGTCTTCGTGATGGTGCTCAGCCTGTTCAACATGGGCGGCCGCTTCTTCTGGTCGTGGGCCTCCGACTCGCTGGGGCGCAAACGCACCTACGCCGTCTTCTTCCTTCTGGGACCGGTCCTGTACGCGACCATCCCGTTCGCCGACCGCATCGACAGCCTCTTCCTGTTCGCCGCCTGCACGTGCCTCATCATCTCGATGTACGGCGGCGGTTTCGCCACCATCCCGGCCTACCTCAGCGACATCTTCGGCACGCGCAACGTGGGCGCCATCCACGGCCGCCTGCTGACCGCCTGGTCGGTGGCCGGCATCCTCGGCCCGGCCCTGGTCAACGGCATCCGCGAGCGGCTCATCGACAACGGAGTGGCGCCCTCCCAGGCCTACAACCCGACCATGTACCTGATGGCTGGGCTGCTCCTCGTGGCCCTGGTCGCCGATCTGCTCGTGCGCCCGGTCGCGGCGCGCCATTACATCCCGGAGGGCGAAGAGGAAGCGCAGGTCAAGGTCAAAGCCGATTCCGAGGCGATGGCGGACGCGAACGCGTGAGCCCGCGCCGCTTCCGCCGCGGCCGGCCGGGCGGGGTAGTGCGAATCGGTAAGGAATGGCCCTTCGTGACCACCCCCTTCCGTCCGGTCGTGCGTTCAGCCTCCGGATCGACGGCCGCGAGAAGGCGGACAGGGCGCGCCATGTCCGCCTTCTCGCCGCTCACGACGGTCCTCCTCGCGGGCGCCGACGTC
>Ga0247842_10000940_pt1 | contig 53978 bp, 53 predicted proteins | sample LaCruzMarch2015__3_FD_192411 | JGI IMG/M metagenome (GOLD analysis project Ga0247842, IMG submission 192411) | Freshwater microbial communities from meromictic Lake La Cruz, Castile-La Mancha, Spain - LaCruzMarch2015_19m | ecosystem: Environmental > Aquatic > Freshwater > Lake | place: Spain... | reverse complement strand
AAAAACCTGTAGTCACCGTTGCAGATATCAGTTCAGCGCTTGGCATCAGTCACCAGCCAGCCTATGATCTGGTAAACCAGTTCGAAAAACTCGAAATTCTCAAAGAAATTACCGGTAAAAAACGGTATAAGAAATATCTCTTTGTCGATTACATCCGGATCATCGAGCGGGGAACCGGGCAATAGTCTTTTTTGCAGATTTAAAAGCAAGCCCACAAAGGCGTTTTTGGGCTTTTTAGCTACGGTTGACAAAGTCAACCCCCCCTCACATCCCCCCGCGAAACCCACAGACCCGCACACCCTCAACCAAAACGAGCGGCACACCCTCCTCTACCCAGCCCTGATGCCGTAAAATCGATCCGCACACAGCCGCCCCCTCGCTCCGGGCAGGGCAGGATGCAAAAAGGATTTGGGTACGGGTGTTCCGCCCCTCCGGTCGGTATCCTTAAACCAGAATCGCCGTTACCCCGCATTTTTTTGCACAGAGTGCCTGGTGACGATCTGCAGTAACAAGCGTAGCATGATCCGAACGGGCTTGTGCGATGAACAATGCATCGTAGACCGGAGTATCCAGCGAAAGCGCGATTGATAACGCTTCAGCCATGAACTGTGGAGCAGGTTTCAGGGAAAGGGGTCCTTTTGTATACAGGAGTTCCATGGATGAAAACAGGAGAGGAACCTGCTCTTTTTTTATCAGCCCGGCACGGGCAGATTTCCAGAGGACGTTTGCTGACTCAGTGACCAGCAGGTCTACAGCCTCGGGGGATGATGCCGTGGTAAGATAGGGTAAGACGTCTTCCCAGCCATGTTCGTGGAGGAAGAATTTCATAAACGCGGAAGTATCAATGACCGTCACGGTCTGTCCTCACGAGCTGTGCAGCGGAACCGGAAGGCAGTGCCGGATTTTTTTTCAAGTGTTTCGTAACAGAGGCGAGTACATCATCTTTTTTTTTGTCATCGACCCGTTTTTGAATAAATGCCCGGATCTCCTGGTTCCAGTTGATGAACCGGCGGAGCTTCTTCATCTCGCTCCGGGTCTCTTCCGGGACACGTATACTGATGACCTGATTCATACATTACAATTGGGATGAATATGTATTATAATTTTTTGTCATTTGTAATACAATTTGGAGGATACCAGGATGAACTGCATCACCATCGAAGGGTATTGTACGCTCAATGGAATGCCGGGGTTGTAACAACCGGTATAATTATTAACTCAATCCGGATCGCACATTCACACGGGTTAAAAATGACCGGCATATGACATTGACACAATTATGTTCCCTAATGGAACAAAATGTAACCAATGAAACCGTCGCCTCTCTTGGCGATCTTATTCTCCCGCAAGAACAAAAATATCCGCAAAAGATCCCGGTACTGCAGGTGAGCGGGGCATTGCGGTACCCTGCCCCCACACCCCCGCCCCCTCGCTCCGGGTGTGGCAGGATGCAAAAAGGATTTCGGGCACGAGTGTTCCGCCGCCCCGCCCTCATCCCGATACGAATCAGCACCGGATTATCTGTATTTCACCGTGTCACTTGTGTCACATTGAGGGTCATTTCAGGGATCTTTTTTCTGTACAGTTTTCTCGTAAGAGATCCCGGAAAAAGGGTACAATGTGACACAAGTGACACCACTCTCATCCCATAACAACCAGCACAATCTCCCGCAGCAATCCCGAGAGTCAGCCCCGCGACGATACCGGCAATGAGGCGCTCGGGCGTGCTGTGTTCGAAGAGGGGAAGGCCCGGCGGGGTTATTTTCTCTAAACTTGCGTCATGCTAATGGTTTTCGGATTCTGTGCGCGGCGTTGCGGCATCGGCGTTATTTCTGAAAAAGTGGCGAGCGGGGATGAACGATACCGGGAAGAAGATGAAAAAAATATTTGCTCATGGGTTTTTTTCTTTTCTGCGTTCCATGATCCCTGCAATAACCTTATCGAAATCCTTTTCGAGCCAGGCTTTGCGATCTTTGGTATAATCCCCACTCCCATGGGTATAGCTCTGGATGAAACGTACCGCATCGGCAGGTCCAAGATTTTTCACAAGAACTTCAAACCCCCGAATCCGGATCTCATTGAGCGTCTTCGCTTCCATTGGCTATCACCTCCATAAACCACTGCACGGGATTATTCACTTTAATAGTGATCTTATCTGCGTGCTTCTTAATAATTTTGATGAGAGCATCATCGGTTGTCAGAAAAACAGCACCCGAATGTTCAGCATATCAGGAAGTCTGCGGTGCTGTTTCTCACCAGCTTCTTTTCATGTTCGGTCATTTCGCACTTCCTTTAACAATCGCAATCTCCTCTTCCGTCAGCCCGTACAACTCGTACACCAGGTTATCGATAGAAGCATCCATCGCATCGAAACAGAACTTCACCTCCAGTTACCCAGCCTCCGAAGTGTTGAGAGCGGTTTCTGACCATTCGATCAGTTTCCTCTTCAGTTCCTCTTTTGAGGGCAGGTAGAGCTGATACTGGGAGGCATAGATGTTCGCGTTCTCGGGCAGGGTGAGTCTGACGAGGGCATCGTTCTTTGTCTTGCAGAGAATGATACCTATGGTCGGGTTCTCGTCATCGAGTTTGACTTCACGGTTGTAATAATTGACGTACATCTGCATCTGACCGAGGTTCTCATGGGTGAGTTTTCCGATCTTGAGGTCGATGAGGACATAACACCGGAGGATGCGGTTGTAGAAGACGAGATCAACATAGAAATGGTCTGCATCGAAGGTGAACCGTTTCTGGCGGGATTCGAAAAGGAAGCCTTTGCCGAGTTCCAGTAAGAATGTTTCGAGTTTGTCGATGATGGCGGATTCGAGATCGCTCTATGAGTAGTGCGTGTTCTCATCGAGCCCGAGGAATTCGAGAACATAGGGATCTTTGAGCACGTCCTGCGGATTTCCGATGATCTGTCCTTTATCTGCGAGGGCTTTTACCCCTTTTTTATCCCGGCTGAGTGCGAGCCGTTCATAGATTCCGGAGTTGAACTGCCTCTTGAGCTCGGAAAGCGACCATTGGTTTTGCCGGGATTCTATCTCATAAAACCGGCGCTCGTCCCGGTTATTGATACTCATGAGGAAGAGGTAATGCGACCAGCTGAGGGTGAACGAGTATGTGAATTGCGCAAACAGTGTTTGCACAATTGGGGGGTCCGTCTGTATTTTGGCTGGCAATTGCCCAGACACTGTTTGGGTAATTTGGGGTACGGTCTCATGATATTCGAGATAAAACCGGCGCATGTACTCTAAGTTACTCTTCGAAAATCCGCCTCCCAAATCTTCTGTGAGCCGTCGTGAGAGTTCTTTTAGTATCCGTTCCCCGTACTCCGCCCGCCGGCTTCCCTGCTGCTCATACAGAACGATCCGCCGACCGATCTCGAAGTTGGTGATGACTTGCAGGGTGTTGACGTTCTGTGCTGCGGCTCGGCGTGCGCTTTGCACCAGGTCCTGGATCTCCCTGACGAGCGGAAGGAGTGGTTCTCCGGGTGACGGGCTTTCAGATTTTACGGGTTTTTTTGCCATTTTGCATCTCCTCTCACACTGTTTGGAATTCTGCAACTCCTTGCGATATCGGCGGGTTCCCCGGTATAAAATCTTCGATCTCCTGCATTATTGAGACATGGGCATGCATTCTATTTCGATTTCTGTAATCTGGCGGAGATCTGCTGATTATAAACAATTTATGCGCAATTGCGCGCAATGGACTATGCTTTGGCACAGGTATCATTTTGTTGACGTCAACAAAATGATCTAATATCGCGTGGTTTGAGGTTTTACACGATTCACGGGCTTTTTCAATCACTTTCCCGAAATTCCACCATTCTGTATACCCGCGGAGATTTTGTAAATCGCGGGCGAACCAGAACTCGACATCATCCTGTACATGAACATAATCTTCAAAATTTTTATGCAGCCGAGTGACAATGCCGGATCTCATACTTTGTGTGCCCCCACTACACTCCTAATCTCATCTTCCGTCTACCCGTACAACTTGTACACCAACTTATCAATTGCCCCATCCGTCGCCGCAATCTGCCGGGACAACTGAGTCTTCGCCTGCCCCGAAAGTATGCATTACTACGAAACGTGTACTTCTCAACAAGTTTCCGGATTACTTCGGGAGCTGTCATTACTCGTTATGTTACCGTTGATGACGTTAAAGATGTTGGAATAGTTTTGAGATGTTTGATTGCGAGAGTGCCAGTCCTTGCATCACTCACCCCCCGCCATTCCTCCAACCACCCTCCAGAAAAAACCCCACGGCATACACACCGAACCCTCCAAAACAACCAGCACAATCTCCCGCGTCATCCCACTGGCAAGCCCCGCGACGATACCGGCAATGAGGCGCTCGGGCGTGCGGGATTCGGAGGGGGTAAGGTCCGGCATGTATATTTTTAACGTAACGTGGATCATGCTGATGTAACGAATCATGATAATAAACAAATTTTATTGTGTACCCGATCCTGTATACAGTATGCAACGATCAGCCAGCATCCGACGGACCCGGGTCGTCCTTTTACTTGTCGTGCTTGGCGGTCTTTTATGTCTGCCCGTCCCTGGAGCTCCCGTCTCTGTTGGGTTTTCCTCCGGACCTCCAGCCGGCCCCGGGTTGAGTGCGGCAGCGTATGAGAAACAGGGTATGGCACTCATGGCTCAACAAAACTGGAACGGACTCATCACCACCACCAATGAGGGACTTGTCCTGTACCCGGACGATGCCGAACTCTATTGCCTCAGGGCATTTGCACTCCGGCAAAAGGGATATTTTACCGAAGCGGTTGATAATGTTACACGTGCCATCCCACGAGATCCGAAACCGATCCGGTATGCAAACCGTGGATTCGCATACCTTGCGCTGGGACGCAATGCCGAAGCCTTAAACGATGCGGATACGGGGATATCCCTCAATGAATCATACCCTCGTGCGTACGCGGTGAAAGCGCTCGCACTCATCAACACGGGTAACCTGACCGGCGCCGGGCAGGTGGTCGATACCGCTATCCGGCTCGATCCAAAGGATCCGTTATTCTGGCAGCTGAAGGGAAGAGTGTCTGCCTCCGGGGGGAACTGCTCCGGCGCCCGGGAAGCATTCAATGCCTCGCTTGCAATCGAACCCGACTACGTCCTTCCCTGGCCGAGGTTTGGGAACGCCACAACCGACCTGCAGAATGCAGAAACACACTGCACAGTTCCCGTCAGGGGACCGGTTCCGACAAAGGCTGCAATCCCGGAATTTGTAGCCGGTACGGCACTTGTTCTTGCGATCCTTTCCCGGGAATGGCGATAGCGGAACGGTCATGACATTTTCCCTTGATCACGTTGTTCCATGGGGGCGTTCGTTTCATGAATATCTTCAGTTTTTCGATCTCAGTAATGATGACCTGCATAAACGTATTCTCGGCTGTGCCGATGGTCCTGCCGGTTTTAACAGTGAACTGACTGCACGCGGAGGCTCGGTTGTCTCCTGTGACCCGCTTTTCCAATATTCCGGTAAAGAAATTCAGTCCCGTATAGATGCCTGTTGTCCCACGATATTCGAACAGGTGACGAGGAACCGCGATCTTTTTGTCTGGGAAACTATTCACTCGCCAAAAGACCTGCGCGAATGGCGGTTTTCTGCAATGAAGGTTTTTTTGGCAGACTACGAACGGGGCAGGCGGGAAGGGCGTTACTGTGCTGCCACTCTCCCGGACCTGCCGTTTGTAAAAGACAGTTTCGAGCTTGCGATCTGCTCCCATTTTCTCTTCTATTATTCCGATACGGTATCCCTTGACTTTCACGAGGCTGCAATACGGGAGATGCTGCGAATCGCCCCGGAAGTCCGCATTTTCCCGTTAGTGGATCTCAACGGACGGGTGAGTACATACCGGGACAGTCTCGTCACAACCCTGCAAAAAAATGGGTATGAAGTGACTATCCGTGACGTCCGGTACGAGTTTATTAAAGGTGGCAACCAGATGATGAGTGTCGCACGGAAAAACTGACATGTCCTTCCGGTTGAAACCTGCTATTTTAGAGATTTCAGATATCCGTCTGTGGACAAGACAACATTCTGGAATTCCGGAACATCAGTCCTGCATTGCACTAATTTCAAAATTTTATAGCAACGCCCCGGTTCCCGGCACGCCGGGTACACCTTCGACACTCATACCATCAGCCGTCCACCACCACCCGGAGAAATGGAGCCAGGCGTAAGAGAGAACCACTCCCCGCCGTTACCATAGCCAGCACCCCGAAAAAATCACCGGCATTGACGCCGAACCCTCCAACTCAGCAAGCACAATCTCCCCCATCAATACCAAGGCTCAGCCCGGTGACGATGCCGGCAATGAGGCGCTCGGGCGGGATGGTTTCGGATTGGAAAAATAATACCTGCTTACAAAGCTAACAATGGTATCATGGCAGCGGTGAAGCGGATACCGGTTACAGAACCGGTATGGAAGGATCTTGCGGAAATGCGTTCGGCAGGTCAGACCTATTCAGAACTTCTGTCTGAGATGATTGATGAACGCAAGAAACGGCGGTTAGAGGAAGATGTAAAGATGTGGGGTCGCCGGAATAAGGAAGAATATGTATCCCTCCCATAGATTGAGGATTGACGTTTGAACTTAAACTTTGGCTGATCCCAATCCTTCCCCCCTCAACCACCTTACCACCCCCCGCCATTCCTACAACCAGCACCCCGAAAAAATCACTGGCATATTCGCCGAACCTTCCCACACAACAAGCACAATCTCTTGCATCAATTCTAAGGCCCCGCGACGATGCCGGCAATGAGGCGCTCGGGCGTGCCAGCTTCGGAGAGGGGGACATCTCAACGCTCCGCTCGTCAGCTATCCTGATGAACATGAGATCCGTGATCAGCTCGATATAATCCCCATAACTTCCGGGCAATAGTGCTCATGTTAACGTGACTTTCGAACACCCTCATTCCAGATACGAATAAATAAAGGAGCGTTAAAGGGAAATCAGATAAGACGATAAACTGCAAAAAAACCCGGAGCCGCAGGATCATGCGACGGGGGCTTTAGGCAAAAGAGATGGACATCACGATCCCGGCAACATCTCAACGCTGGAGGAACAAACCATTCAATTTTTTTTATTCAGTGAGGCAACGTCATGCAGGATAGTCCAGAAAGAGAAGTAACTTCACTTTTCGGGATGCCCTTGGAAAAGGGAAGGTGGGGGCTCGTCGTATCAGGCCTGATAATCAACCTGTGCCTGGGGTCGATCTATGCGTGGAGTGTCTTTGTCGAGCCACTCACTGATTATTTTACCGGCGAGCTCGGTCAGACAGTAACTGCAAACGATATTCTGATGCCATTCTCGGTGTCTCTTGCAGTCTTTGCAATTACCATGCCGTTTACCGGGAAGATCATCGACAGGCATGGACCCCGGAATGTGACAATCATCGGGGGTGTACTGACTGGCATTGGCTGGCTTCTGGCTTCCTTTTCGTCATCTCTCCCGATGCTCGACATACTGTTCGGAGTGGTCGGGGGAATCGGTGTAGGTATTGCATATAGTGTGCTGGTTGCGGTTTCAGCACGCTGGTTCCCTGACCAGCGGGGTCTTGCAGTCGGGCTCATAGTTCTTGGAGTCGGATTCTCCGCGTTCTTTACCGCCAATATCGCAGGCTGGTTCATCGGCGCCTATGGTGTGATGAACACGTTTAAGATCTTTGGTGTCGTGATTATTGTTCTCACGATACTGCTTGCGCTGCCATTGAAATTTCCGCCATCCGGCTGGGTTCCGGGAGGGTGGACAAATCCGGCTTTGAAACCCGGGGAGGAAAAACCCTGCGAATACAACCAGTCAATGATGCTCAAATCCTCATCATTCTACGGGCTCTGGACCTGTTACTTCATCGGCTGTCTTTCTGGTCTCATGGCAATCTCAATAGCAAAACCGGTCGGCACCGATGTTGGCATTGAGACAGGGCTTGCCACATTCCTCGTAGGGTTCTTTGCCATCTTTAACGGCGGCGGACGTCCCGTCTTTGGCGTACTCACCGACAAATTAACGCCCCGGAATGCTGCTCTGGTATCTTTTATCCTGATCGCAATGGCATCACTTCTCATGTGGCAGATCCCGATCGTGCCGGTTTACATCCTTGCCTTTGCCGTACTGTGGGGATGTCTTGGGGGTTGGCTCGCCATCGCACCAACAACCACCGGCAGGTATTTTGGCACTTCCGACTACCCGAGATGTTACGGGGTCGTCTTCCTCGCGTTTGGTGCCGGTGCGCTTGCCGGGCCGCAGCTTGCAGGGTTCATCAAGACATCGACAGGATCCTATATCGGCGTATTTCCGTATGTGCTCGTGCTTGCAGCAGTCGGTAGTATCATTGCGTTCACCCTGATGAAACCCCCAAAACCAATGACCTGATTTTTTATGCATCGGGTCACCGTCATGTAATCAGGATAATTGCAGCGTGAGCTTCTCCATTGAGGGTGCAAAAAGATGCAGACTCCCGGGTATGTTCGCTCACCAGTTCTGCTCCGCGATGCTCCGCCTCCCTCCCCCCCGCCATAATCCCAACCAGCACCCCGAAAAAATCACCGGCACATAAGCCGAACCCCCCAACTCAACAAGCACAATCTCCCGCCTTACCCAAAAGGTCAACCCTGCGACGATGCCGGTAATGAGGCGCCCCGGCGTGCTGTCTTTGAAGAGGGTAAGGTCCGGCATGAAATTTTTTCGTACAGATTTATCTGCTGCTACCGTCAGAATAATCCTAATTTTTTTTAAATTGGCGAGGCTAAAAAACCTAAACCCTGATGAAATGAAACCATCCTGCCAAGGCGAAACCCAATGATGCGTCACGCCGATCCTGGAGAGGGGGTTGGTAAACTCTGAATACCGGGGATAGGAGCGGCAGGTTTCACAATTTCAAGATAAAAAAATTTACTTCCGTTTTGCAACAACGGTGATGAGACCAAGCGCAATCATCGCAACCGCAATCCCCGGTGCGGCTTTTTGGGTCGGCATGGATGTTGCCACAGTTGCCGCCGGCGTCACCGGTTTCTGCTGCTCATCCAGCCACTTTATCGCATACGTAAGCTGAACGTCCTCCCCCGCCATGGACCGGGCAACGGTATCCTCGTTCAACGGCACCCGGATCTGTGGCGCTACTCCCCCAATGAGTGCTGAGTTGCTGTCGTCTTGGATTTGCCGGTTCTGGTCAAGCGATGCACCATCAGGGAATGCGATGATCAGGCCAAACGGCATGATAGCCTGTGGCGCATTCATACCGAATGCACCGTTCGTCCCGTACCATGAGATGATCTTTCCGGTCCCGGAATCTGCAAACATCAACGGGAGTCCCTCACCGGAACTCAAGGTGTACGGGCTTACCATAACAGCTACCGGGCCCTTGTACCCGTTCGGCCGGGGCTGTGTCCAGGCAGCTGACGTAATGACGAACTGTTTGGCGCCGGGGTCGTACTTGGTGGCATATTCGTAGAAGACCGGTTTATTGACGAACCAGCCGGCAAAACATGATGCGATGTTATCGTCCCCACCGCCATTGTACCGGAGGTCGATTACGATACCTTTCGTGTTGTTTGCCATCGCCGAGAGCATTGCCGCCTTGAATGGCTGGTACACCGGGTAGCTCTCGCCATAGATCGCGATGTACGAGTACCCGCCCGGCAGGGTCCGGTAGGTTACGAGATCGCTGCTTAACTGGGGCTGCACATCGTCCCACGGATGAGCAGAGCCAACATCTATGACCTGCTTTCCGAGGAACGTCGTGGTCTTTGTGAGCGTATCGTAACTATCGTTATACGCGGTGAGGTTCACGGTCCGGGACGCCCCACCGGGACTCGCGAGAACGACTGTTGCCGGCGTCCCGATCGGAGCCCGGGTGAGGAACCGCTGTTTCTGGAGAAGGATACCTTCTGCAGTGGAGGGTTTTGTCGCCGACCAGAAATGAGGCGTCGCGTTTATCGCATCGGCGACCGGTTTTCCGTTCCATGCGATCACATGGTCCCCGGGACGGATGCCCGCAGTCCCGGCTGCACTCCCGTTCGCGACATAACTGACGTGGAACTTCCCGGTATCGAGCTGCGTCACTGCGAACCCGAACCCACCGCCGACATCCGCATACTTCGCGCCGAAGTCATTGTCTGCAAGGACACCTACATGACCGTCCGGGATCTCGTACAGGTACTGGCGGAGTGTCCGGTAATACGCGGCCAGGTCCTGCTTTTTCTCTGCATCGGCGAACTTCGGTGCATAGGTCTTGTAGAGCATGTCCCAGTCGATGGACTTCCATTGGGTGAACGCATATCTCTCTTTCATGAGATTGTGAAGTGAAAGAAACGCCGAGCTCACCGGGAGCATGCTGAAGTCGGCATATGGTGTAAGGTTTTTTGCAATCTGCGAGTTGGCCGCCCCCGATTCCGCGTTATACGCGGTCTCGTTGTTCCGCTCGAACGGGACGCAGGTATCCTTCCAGACCATTCCGCAGGTCGGGCAATCGGAAGAACCGGTGCCCGCGGCGGTAACAGGAAAGATCAAAAAGACCAGAATGACAAAAACAAAAAGTACTGCGATAACTGACGACGAATGTTTCAAACGCTGCATGGGAAACTCCTCTTTTACAAAATCCCGGGAATTACCAGTAATCCCCGCGATCGTTTGGATAGTTCTCTGGTTCTATCCGGCATGGTATAAAGATGCCTTTTTCATTTTTCTCTCGCGGGATTATGTAAACTTTTTTGTGAGGGTCTGACACTCAATGGAGATCCCCCTCGTCCCATCCCATTGAACCACCTTACCCTCCCGCCGTTACCACAAGCAGCACCCCAGAAAAGATACCGGCATTTACGCTGAACCCTCCAAAACAACACGGACAATCTCCTGCATCAATCCAAAGGGTCAGCCCGCGACGATGCCGGCAATGAGGCGCTCGGGTGTGCTGGCTTCGACACGTAAGAAGATACGGGCGAACTGCTGACAGAAGACAGAACCGTCTTAAACTATTTATTAATAGTTCATCACCCACTTTAACATAGGTACAGTCATGAAGTCCACCCGGCAGGATATCCTCGCTTCCTTAAAAAAAATCAAAGGGGAAGTGGAAAAAGAGTATTCCGTCAAGTCGATCGGGGTATTTGGCTCAGTTGCCCGGAATGAGCAGACGGGCGAAAGCGATATTGATCTTCTGGTGGAGTTCTCAAAGCCGGTGGGTTTTGTCACCTTCATGCGGCTTGAAAATTTCCTTTCCGAGCAACTCGGGAAACAGGTAGATCTGGTAACTTCAGATTCCTTAAAACCGGTGATCCGGCAGGATGTGCTCTCCGAGGTCATCTATGTCTAAACGGGAAGTGAAACTCTACCTCACGGATATTGATGACGCCATCTCTGCGATCCAGTCCTATACGAAAGGCATGACATACGAGGAACTGCTCGGTGACCGTAAAACACGAGAAGCGATCATTCTCAATTTTGTGGTGATTGGGGAAGCGATCAAGAAAATTCCGCAGGAGATTATCGATCGCCACCCGGATGTCCCTTGGAAAGAATTTGCGGGAATGCGGGACAAGATGGTGCACGGCTATTTCCAGATAAGCCCGAAGATCGTATTGGAGACGAGTCAGCACGATCTCGCACCGCTTGCGGCTGTGGTAAAAATTCTGCTCCGGGAATATACGTGAGTGGATTCACGCCACCAATTCCCCACTAAACTGCCTCGCTGTTACCACAATCAGCACCCCGAAAAAATACCGGCATTTACGCCGCCCCCTCCAAAACAACCCGCACAATCTCCTGCCTCAATTATAAGGCCCCTCGACGATACCGGCAATGAGGCGCTCGGGCGATATAAGATTATACTTGGCGGGATTGAGGTGCATATGCGCCTTGATGCCGGGATTGCGGGATGGGCTTCGGATGCACGGCTGACAATCGAGCGGATCCTGGGAATTTAACATGGGATCGCGTTGCACCCGAACTAAAAATTGTACGTGTACCGGAATAGAAAATTTCTATCAGATTTCATTATACTAACAATTACTAATATCTCCTAAATTAGTAATTGTACATTTTATCAAACGGAAAATTTCTATCGGATATCAATATTCCGACAATTACAAATTTCTCAAAAATCTTCATGATTGGATTGTTAAAATCTTAACTACTAATAAATACTAATAGTCATAAAATTAGTAGTTTATAGGATAGAGGATATGCAAAAACTGCCGGAAAAACCTCCTTCGGATCCGGGTTTTTCGTTTGATTTATCTGGCTCTGATGCGGAATTTAAAAAATTAGTATCTGAGTACAACAATCGCTATCTCTATTGGGATGAATTGCGATACCGGATTGAAGATCCGGAACGAAGAAAACAGTTCTGGACTGTTATAAAAATCCTCCGGCAGATGCGATATGAGCACATCCCATTTCGCACCCTTGATCTCAAGTACTCGTTTATCCCGGAAATTATCCGGGGCTTACATACGATTGATCGCTACCTTTCGGGTACTATCCAGATCCACAATAAAGCAATCCGGATGGAACAGTCCTATATCATCAACTCCCTGATGGAGGAGGCGATCTCATCGAGCATTCTTGAGGGTGCGGCGACGACCAGAAAAGCTGCAAAAGAGATGCTCCGTGAAGGGAGGAAACCGAAGACCCACGCAGAGCAGATGGTTGTCAATAATTATGAAGCGCTCCAGTTAATCCTGAAAAAAAAGGATGCCCCACTCACCAGGGAGTTGATATTGGATGTGCAGCGGATTGTTACTGCTGGCACAATTGAAGATAAGTATGTAGGGAAATTCAGGACAGACAACGAGGTTGTTGTCGCTGATTCAGGTACTGGGCTTGTGTATCATACCCCCCCTGATTTTGGTGAGATTGAAGGGTTTGTCGGGGACTTCTGCACATTTGCCAATGAAGATAAAACTCCGAAAAAAGAAGCACCCGGAACTTTTATTCATCCGGTCATAAAGGGAATCCTTCTGCATTACCTGATGGGTTATTACCACCCATTCAATGACGGCAATGGTCGGACAGCAAGAACTATTTTCTACTGGTTCGTGCTTTCACGGGGTTATTGGCTTTTTGAGTATTTACCCGTCTCCCGTATTATCCTGAAATCAAGGAAAAACTACGGGCTTGCGTATCTCTATACGGAATATGACGAGAGTGATCTCACCTATTTCCTCCGATACAATATTTCCTGTATTGTACAGGCTCTTGATGACTTACTGAAATTCTTAGAACGGAAGCAAACCGAGCAGAATGCAACGAAAGCCATAATCAAAAAAATCGATGAGATCAATCAGCGACAAGCTGATATTCTCCGCGAGATGATGGAGCACAGTGATGAATACTACTCCATCCGGAAGATTATGCAAATGTACGCTGTTGTGTACCAGACTGCCCGGACGGATCTCCTGGATTTGGAAAAGCGTGGATTCCTCATAAAACAACAGCGGGGCCGGGAATTTTTATTCATCTTTAATGAGAACTCTGACCTGTGGAAGAAGAGTCCGGTAAAATCCGGGAAGGAATAACGGGAAGACCGGATCTGTGTGGGAAGTTATGGAGCCGTAAAAGGGTTTCATGAACCAAATCCCCCTCGCACCCCCAATCCCCTCACCGCCCGATGAGAAGACGCACATTATCAGCGATAGTATGAGGTGGAGTATCATTCGTATACGAGAACATCAGACGGCAAAATCAGTTTTCTTTAACGCATCTCCATTCATGCTTGTCTGGTTTTAGCTTTGCACTGAGCGAAGGAGGGTAGCTCTTCTGCATATTGAAGAATTATTATGAGCTGAAAAACAATGGTATCAAAAAGCGGGGAATGTTGATGCAGCCAGCCTTACAAAACGGAAAACCGCAACTGATTTACTTCAACAACGCTGCAACAACGTGGCCAAAACCAACCGGGGTGCTTCGCGAAGTTGCACAATGCCTGAGACAACCGCTGTACGAACCGGGACGGACAACGGGAAATGGATCCACGGATTATCCTTCTGCTGCACGTCAAGCTCTCGCAGACTTTTTCCATGCCGGTCCCTTCGAGCACTTCGTCTTTACGCAAAACGCCACAGACTCACTTAACCTGCTGATTCACGGATTCGCAAAAAAGACTGGTATGCCGTTCCATGCGATCACCACAGACCTCGAACACAACTCGGTGCTCCGCCCGCTCACTACGCTTTCGCAGGACGGGACAATCAGGCTCTCGGTTGTACCTTTCACCGGTACCCGCGTGAATCTTGCTGCGATAAAAAAGGCAATCTGCGAAGATACGCGGCTCGTCGTCATGACGCATGGGAGCAATGTGCTCGGGTCCGTGCAGGATATCAGACCGATCGCGGAATACCTCCATGCCAATGACATTTTCTTTATCGTGGACGGAGCCCAGACCGCCGGTCACATCCCGGTCGATCTTTCGGACATCCCGGTCGGTGCTTTTGTATTCACCGGGCACAAGGCACTCTTTGGCATCCCCGGCATTGGCGGGTTCTTTATCTCTGAACCGGATGCAGTCGCGATCACCCGGCAGGGTGGCACAGGAACGGATTCGCGGACGCTTACTCATCCTTTCGAGATGCCAATGAGGTTCGAGGCAGGCACTCACAACTACCCCGGCATCGCATCGCTCTACGCCGGAATACGGTTTATTACAGCGACCGGTCAGGATGCAATCGGGAAGAAGAATACGGATCTTACCCACAGTTTCATCCGTGAATTAAAAGATATACGTGCCATCACCATCTATAACGAAAACCCTGACCTCCCGGTCGTATCGTTCGATATCGACGGCATCGACAACCACGATGCGGGATTCATCCTTGCCCGGGCCTATAACGTGATCACGAGGACCGGTCTCCACTGCGCCCCGCTCGTCCATGAACGCATTGACGGCGGGAAAGGGTGTATCCGGGCAAGTTTCTCGTATTTCAATACCCGCGATGAATGCAAAGCAGCGGCAGAAGCGATCCGTGAGGTGGCAGAGAGTGCGGATAAAGAAGTCAGTTCAGACTAAAGTCTGTGTTGACGGATCGCTCATGAAAGAGTACGTGCTTGACGAACCACTGACCGAAGGCTTCCTGAAATTCCTGAAACTTTTCGGCACGGTCCGGTTCCTTCTGCAGCTCAGAAAACCCTACTTCTCTTTTGAAAAAGAGCACTTTATCTCCATCAAGGGTTTTGTCGGCGACAGTAATGTTGAGGTGCGGTACAAAAAAGAGTTTCAGGATCTTGTGGCGGACTATTTCTATCTCCTGCTCTACTATTATGGTGAGGGCGAACGCGGGATCTCAACATTGAAAGAGTATGAGGATTCCATCAGGAAAAAAATGAAGATCCGGCTGGATCCCCTTCCGGGAAATGGTACTTGATACCATCGCGCCGTGTTTTTGATGACCAAGCGGGAGATTATAACCGGTGGGTCGATGAACACGACGGTGCTTATCAGGAATAGCCGTGGATGCTCTGTGAGACTCTCTCGGATCAATCCAGAGGGTCAACCCTGCACCGATGCCAGCAATAAGACACTTAGAGCGTGCTGGCTTCGGATAGGGGAAGGTCTGGCAGGGAGTCAGAAAGAATGAACAGATACGGTTTTACAAAAGACTATTGAAGAGAAGAATACAAATTTCATCACTATATGACTTCCAGAGCAGCTGGGCAATCCGGATCCCGGACGAGGAAAGGCTTTGCGTACGATCCGCAACGGATCACAACAGTCGAAGGAAAACCTGCCGTGGTTCATGAGTCTGCCGGAGGTCTTGTCAAGAATGCGAAAATCGAATTATTACTCACCGATATTGTCAGCCGGCTTGACCGCATTGAAGAGAAGATCGATGAAAATGTCTATCCGCCGGAGTCAGCGATTAAGCCTGAATTTATCAGGAAGGTAAAAAAAGCCCACGTCGATATCAAAAACGGGAAAGGAAAAATGTATAATTCCGTTGACGATTTTTTCAAGGAAATTGAAGCATGAGCTACCGGGTCGTCATTCATCCCGATCTAGATGTCATCCCCCCGCACCCCAACCCATCGACCCCCACAACTGCAACGACACTCACGTATCACAACTAATCCGGAATGCGGTGCCAGGGCGGGATGGATATCCTGATCAAATCGCCAAGGAAGCAAAGATACCTTTATCATCGAGTCCAATCTCTCTTTAATAAAAAACCAATTAAGACAATTATAGGGGTTTAGATGGCGGATTCTCATAAAACCCGGATCCTGATTCTGGTTTTTGTATGTGGTATCCTCGCAGGGTTTGGAATACACTCTTTGGTATTCCCCCAGTACCAGAACCCGGTAAAACACGTTATTGTTACCAGCAATGCACCAAAACCTATCGGACCATACAGCCAGGCTGTGCAGTATGGGGATCTCGTATTTATCTCAGGACAGATCGGTCTGAATCCGGCAACTGGCAATCTTTCAGAAACGGTTGACGGGCAGACACTTCAGGTAATGGAAAACGTACGATCAATTCTTCAGGAAGCAGGACTTGGATTTTCAGATGTTGTCCAGACGCGGATATACCTGACCAATATGACAGATTGGGATACGATAAATGGGATATATGGGAGATATTTCGAAAACCAATATCCTGCACGGGCTACAGTCCAGATCGCAGGATTACCGAAGGGGGCAAAGGTAGAGATCGAAGTGATTGCAAAAAAATCATAATATCTTCATGAAATACAGCGGGGCTGCCCCCCCCTTTGCATCACCCTCATCCGGAACCATGGAGAAACGTATGTTACCCTCGTTGTGATGGGGAGAAAAATGCACATTATTGGGAAAGTGCGAGAAGCAGGAGTCGAACCTGCGAACGCCTGCGCGAATCGATCTTGAGTCGATCCCCGTTGACCACTTGGGTATTCTCGCTCGGAATAATATTGGTTTTAGGATAGTAAAAGGCTTTGAGTTTTGATAAATGTGCTCTTTTGCCAAACGTGGTCAACAGATCTTGAGTCTGCCTCCGGTGACTAAGCTTGGATACCCTCGCGCACAGAATAGTTTATTGCAGGATACTAAACGGCGTTTTAAGTTTTTAAAATAGTATTCCTGTCCCTCTTCACATGAAATCGGCAAGTCCCAGCTGCTGCTGTTTCTCTTCGCCGAAGGTGGAGGTGATCGCAAGCTCAAGCACCTCGACCCGCTGCCGGGTGTATTCCGACACGCGATATTTTTTACAGATCTTCCGTGACATCTCAAGATATTTTTTTACGGATCCTTCGTGCACCGTGGGAATGATGTTGCCATGGCACATTCCCTTGCCACGGAACTTTGTGCATTTGCCGGCAAGCGGCATGCGGCGGTAACTCGCGTTGCACTTCGTACACCGGAACTTCTGTTTGGAGAACGCGGAGAGATTGCCCATCAGGTCACGGATGAAATGCGTCGTGAGAACACGCTCCGCCACATCATCGGCATCGACCGCCCGGATCTTCTCGGCAAGCTCCAGCTCCGCATCGAGTTTCTCGGTCATGGATTTGAGCTGGGTATACATAGACTCGACCGGTCCGGCAGAGATATCAGTAGTATCATGCGTGAATGAGAATCCCTCGAGCTGCCGGGGCGTGCCAACCCGCCGTTCCACCCGGTCGATGAGCGGCTCGACATCCTTTGCCTTTGCATAGAGGAGTGCATTCACGTAGAGTTCAAGCGGGTAACTGCTGCCCACATCCACGTTCAGGGCTTCTTTGTCGATCTCCGCCGGATCGATCCGGCTCGTCAGGACAAGCGGTGCATCCATCGTCCCGCCCCGGGTCTGGGGCAGAAACGAGCGCGAGAAGTTCAAAAGCCCGTCCATGAGGAGCATGATACAGTCCTCGTCACCGTCGCACTGCCCGGAAAAGATGCCGTTTGCGACAAGCGTATGATCGTCTGCCACCGTGAGACAATAGACCCGGTCCTCCGGTGCCGGCACCATCTCCACGGTTATGATCCGGTCTGAGATCACATTTGTCCCTTCGAGCACCGGCACGGCATCACCCGTTTTGATCTCCAGTGCCCGGCACTTGCGAAGATAGCCGGTGTCCCAGACAAGCATCGCATGATCGGGTGTGACCACAAGTTCCCTGCCACGGGAAGTCACAAAACTGAGCAGGGTATCCGGTGCACGGTGGATGGATACCGACGTGATCTTCCGGAGGTGCATGGCGCCGGTTGTATCGACAGCGCGGGTGTAATACAATTGCCGGGGATCGGAATAATAGGTGCCGAGCCTGTCGAGCCCGGGGTGGCTGATATCGAAGTTTTCAAGGACGAATGTGCGGATGGGGATAGTTACCCAGTGCTTCCCGTCATACACTTCGATTTCGGTATCGCCATAGAAACAGTTCCGGCGTTTCGCCGCATGGAAGAACGGGTGTGCGTAACCGACGTCCGCCCGGGTGAACCCTACAACCCGTGCAAGGACGCCGGCGCTCGTGTGCGGGGCAAGACCAATGACGAGATGCCCAAGGAGATCGTCGCGGGTTTTTACGTTATAAAATGCGGGGAGGTGGTAGAGTTTCGTTAAGAGGTCATCGATGAACTGCGCAACCTTCACCATGTACTCCGCACAGGAATCGGAGATGAGGAGGTCCTGCGGGTGCAACTCGACTACCTGTGCACCGTTCTGCAGGTCATACCCGTTCGTGTCCTTCTGGTAGCCAAGGGCGCGGAGTTTCTCAACAGGCACCTTCACTTCGTCGGGTCGGATGTGCGTTATCGGGAGGTCGATCATATCGAAGCGGGTGGTTCCATCTTTAAAGACGTAGATGTCCTGGAGCGCTCGCAGGATGCCTTTCTCCATCGCTTCGACCGCCCTCTCCCGGGATATCACCCCTTTCACACCTTTTAACAGGGCGATGCGGTCTTGCTTGATCTCCATCCTTTCCATCGCTCGGGCGTATTCGTCTTTGACGTTTAAGTGGATCCGCTGGTTGCATTTCGTCGGCACATCGCAGTGGGGGCAGCGGTCAACCAGCATCTCGAGCCCGCACTTCGGGCAGGTGTAGATGGGGATCGTATGCCCCCCGCACCGGTCGCACCGGTTCAGGTAGGTAATCTCGTTGCAGCCGGTGCAGCGCCGCCTTCCCACTTCGATATCGATCACTCCCCCCGATTTTTCGAAATCGATCTCGGTCAGGCTTGCATCCGCCTCTTCTGTGTGGTTTGACGCCTCCTGGAACGAGCGCCGGGAGCCCCCGGAATCCCCGAGAGGGAAGAGTACGTGCGGCGGTGGATTCATCTTACGGGGTTTTGACTTTCCCGGTCTGCCCATTCTCCCGCCGATACGGGTGCCTGCCCGCGACCGGACCTGAAGCCCGGAGAGGTGCATGACAAGAGCGAGCGACCCGGAGGCGGGTGCAGCATTCCAGCTATCCCGTTTTTTTAACTGGTCATCCAGCCCGAGACAGAGAATGAATGCCCGGTATGTCCGTAGGTTTACCTGACCGTTTCTCACCTCGTGCGGGATGAGCAGTTCTTCAAGGATTGCCTTTACATTCGGATCGTAGGGAATGCAGAGGATGCCATCCACAATTTTACCGGTAGCCGAGATGGCATCGGCAAGCGTGCGGATCTGATCGCAGGTGATGTCATCCCAGAACCATGTATATGCCGGGTGGAGGTATGCCCCTTTCCGGGCGAAACTTACTGCCTCCTCCTCATCTTTCGGACGCTTCGTCCCGCCTTCTAACAACCACCATTCCTCGCAGTAGCCGCAGGGGATGAGAGGATGGTTGTTCTCAAGGAAGTCTCCATAGGAGATGAGGATCTCGCCAACGTCGAGGATCCGCTCTATCCGGGGCTGTAAGGTTATTGCCGTCGCCTCGTCATCCACCCGCAGGACGTCCCCATTTTTCAGGCGCACGGTCGGACCTTCGATCGTGTCGACCGGTACGACCCCGCAGGCTTTGCCCGGGCGTTCGATCTTCATCTGGGTGCCGACTGCGAGAAAACCCCCAAGGATATGGAGGGTTGCCGGGTGGAGACCAGCTGCTGCAAACCCGGTGTTGCGCGATCTGCCGTACCGGAGCCGGAAGCCGCCTTTGCGCATGGGATGCGAAAATACCGGTCGTCCCCCGATGAGATCGCGGAGGTACTTGTCGAGAGGTTTGATCCCGGGGGCACTCACCTCATCACCGGTCTTTGATGCGCCGGCGATCAGCGTGTCCAGCCAGTCCCAGCCTGCCATCTTCATATTCTCTACTTTGTTCTTGAGCTTCCGTGCTTTTCCGGCAATGCCTTCCGCTAGCACGAGCGCCATGCCGCCCCGCACGGAATTGGTCTCCACGCGTTCGAGGTTGCGGTGCCCTGAAACCTCTTCTTTTTCGGTCGCCTCGCCATCAATGCAGACCGGGCAGTTCTGGACGATGAGCCGGATCTCCGCTTCGCTTGGCAGGTACTGGAGGTTCATGATGGTGTTGTACTGGCGGATCTCCTCGATGTAGCGTTCCACCTCGTCATGATGGGGGATATACCGGTTGATGCCAAGCTGCTGGCGCACGTAATCCCCGACGAGAACAGAGAGTGCCTGTGCGGTGCCGCCGGCACTGCGGATCGGTCCTGCGTAATAGATCTTCAGGTACTGGCTTCCGTCATCGTTAATGCCCAGCCCGATCTTGGCAATCCCTTCGGTAGGTGCCGAGACAACACCTTCTGTCAGGAGCGCCATCGCGGTGCGTATCGCATGGTCGAGGACCTCATCCGGGGTCTTCTCGCCGAATCGCCGCGCAACAAAATCATCGCCGATCCGGAGCGCTACTTCCTCGCGGGACATCTGCTGCTCGAGCTCCCGTATCCGTGCCGCCACGCCTTTGATGCCGAGCAGTGCTTCAACCCGGTCGGCGAGGTCGCTTGCGATGGGGATCTCGACTTTAGTACTCGGGTCGATACCTTGCAAACGCGCCTCTGCTGCGATGGCAATTGCGCGATGGAGACCATCCATTAACATTTTCTCGTAGGCTTCCATCGCAGGAGAGAGCTGCAACATACCGGTAGGATGGGCGCCGGGAGATTTATCTGTTCGTTTTTCACCAAAAAAGATCGGTAAACGCCCGCATGCCACACGCAGACAAAACAATAGTGCTGCCCAGTGTACTTTTATTGCAACCGCCCATGAGCAGGTGATCGTTACAGAAAGAAGGGATGAAAATACCGCAACGCAGGGTTACTGGAAATTCGATGGTTTATCGATTATGGGGGGCACCGTGATGGCGAATTTCAGGTTTCCATCTCTTCCTGTATCTTTTCCACCATCGGATAGAGACCCGTCTCTCCCATCTGCCAGAGTGTGAGGGCTGAGCATGAGCGGATGATCTCATTTCCATCTGAAAGCCGGCGGGTGAGTGGATCGACTGCAGGTTTTCCGATCCGGCAGAGGGCAAGAGAGAGAAAACCCCGCAGCTCCCGGTCATCGGTCGCCATCGCCTCGATTACGGGTTCGACAGCAGGTTCTCCCATCTCCCCAAGAGCTGCTGCCGCATAACGCCGGAACTCGCGGTCTGTGTTCTCTGCCATTGCAGCGACAAGCGGCATAATGGCGGGGTTTTTAATCTTTGAGAGGGTGATGGCAATATACCAGCGGTGATCGGCGCCTTGTGCGGATGTAAGCGCACTAATAAGCGGCTCTATTGCCGGTGTGCCGATTTCGCCCAGCGCTAAAACTGCCTTGTGACGTATGTCAATGGATGGATCGGCAAGTGCGGAGATGAGATGGCGGATGTTCTTCTCTGTAGGGAGCATGTCCCCCGAATGGGCATTCTTTTCTTTCATTACCCTCTGATCTGGTCTTTTTGATCTTTTTAAGGATTCCGATAAAAAGGTCGAATCCCGAATGAAACACATTAATCCAAGGGATTTTACGATCGCATACGGTTACCCCAGTATCAAACATCGGGACCACTACCGGGAAGTGCTTCACCAAGGCAGGGTTTGCCGCCGGGTGTGCGATCATCATGGCAAGCGCCCCGCTCGCAACCCAGCACGGCAGCACGTGCGTTCACGAGTGCTCCCGCTGTACCCGGCGCTGGTTGTCATCTGCCAGAAGATTGGCAAATACGATGTCGTGTGTGAGGAGTTGGGGATGATCAGGGATAACCATGAACGAACAAAGGAGAAGTATCAATAGGAACGGAAAATGCAGCGCAGCCGGTCGCATGGGTGACCGGGATCAACCCGGCTCCCCTGGTGCTTAACGGGCACCACCGAGCGTCTGCGTTTGTCCTGACTGGAAAGGGGGAGCCGGACGCGGGAGGGGGATAAGGACGGGCTCGGCTTTTCCGGAATACCGGGCAACCACGGAAGGAGTGTCAGTCAGGGATGCTTGCTATAGAAGGGATATGAGGGGCAGACCTGACAAAGGGAGAATTAACGGAGTACCCCTCCCATAGCGATGCCCTGTAAAAAGCAGAAATAAAGCATTTTACCTATGCAGGTCGGTGTGAGCGGGTCAGGGAGATCGCGTAGGAGAAGGATAGATATCGACCTCTATTTGGGACGATTGCATACCCATAATCATGTTGTCAGTAGTTCAAGAAATTCGTCGCGGGCGAATTTTCCCTGTTTCATAATCGAGATGAGAACGCCAACCGGCAGGATATCCCGTTTCGGTACAACAACAAGTAACTTCTGCCCTTTGGCATCAATTTTGAAAAGAACCGTATGACTACCCTTTCCCTGATGACGGGCATTTGCAAACCCGACCTTTTTTAGCCGTTTAATGATAAACGTTGAAGAAACCCGTGGAAATTTCACGCCTCAACCTCAATAACAGACGTGAATTTTTCATGGGAGGTGATCGATGCCTCAATATCTCCGATCATGCCATATTCCTGTGCGTTTTTCAGGTAGAGATCGATTGCTTCACGGATATTGTCAAGCGCTTCCTTTGGCGTGTCGCCACAGCTTGCCACTTCAAGTTCAACGCATTTTGAAACATATACCCCATCTTCTTCCCAGATGGTGATCGTAAATTGATAACTTGTCATATGCTGCTTTCCACTGGATAGAATATTGATCCGGCATTATTAAGTATATTGTCTTTTTACAAAATCACCGGGATCTTAAAAAACAAACCCGGGAGATATTTCCCGTCATCTCTGAGAGGGATGTTGCAACAGGTATTGCATTACAATGTACTATCTTCAGCCCGATGCGGGACTCACGGGGATTTCTCCTGCCTGAAGACGATGTTGACATGGCACTCACCGGCGGGTCCGGAACCGTCCGGCTCCTTGACCTTACGGCAACTGTCGGGACTGCTCACCTCTCCACATCTGGGCTGGCAATGAATAGGGTAATCGACCAGCAGTTACACCCGGTGCCGCTGCGATCACACATACCAGTGCTCGAACGGGCACAACCGGAAGGGATCGCTTCTTGTGCCGGGGGGGATGTGGTGCCGGGTTGATTTCGGCACTTGTTATTTTTTGGGCTTATTATCCCCCGGTACCGGTGAACCGGTACGCCCCTTTCGGCACGATAATCTCGAACCGGGCGCCTTTTCCCGGAGTGCCGTTCTCTGAAATCGTGATGCCAGTGATCGCCAGGATCTCGCGTGAGAGGAACAACCCAAGTCCGGTGTTCTTACCAAAACCCTTAGTGAAGAGACGTTTTTTGTCCTCATTTGAGATCCCCACGCCATCGTCCTCACAGAAGATCGTGAGGCTTGTACCTGACTCCTGCGAAGAGATACGGATCGTCTTCATATCTGAACTCCCATAGCGGAGTGCGTTATCGATTAAATTGTAGAAGACCTTCTCAAAGAGAGGATCGGCGTATACTTCAGGATCCGCGGGATCAGGCTCGACATGGACCGCCCGCATGGGAAGTGCCACCATCGCAATTCTGATGTTTTCATTCACATTCTGCCATTCGGGTACTGCGGCACCCAGACTCTGGTAATCACGGGTGAATGAAATCTGATCGTCAATGGTCTTAGATATCTTCTCCTCCTTTGCGACGAAGTCAGAAAGCGTTTTATTGTCGCCCAGATACTCCCGGGAGAGTTCGAGGTAACCTCTCAGCGCGAGCAATTGGTTGAGGATGTCATGCCGGGTGATGGTGGAGAGGAGGTTTAATTGCTTGTTTGCCTGCCGCAGGGCAAGATCAGTCTGCTTGCGTTCGGTAATATCGTGGAAGATCCCGCGTATCGAGACTACGGTTCCACCATTAAGTTCAGGAGTACAGTTCCCCTCGACTGATATTGTCTTCTTATCCTTTGTCAGGAACTGCGCTTCGATATTGAGGGCTTCGGCACCACCGAGCAGTTCACGAAATATTATGGAGCAGTGGCGAAGAGAATCCGGATGGAATACATCAAAGACTGACATCTTCCTGATATCATCATCTGAATAGCCGAGGGTTTTTTTCCATGCCGGGTTGACGTGAAGGAACGATCCATCGGGTCGTATAATCTGGATCATATCAAGCGCACTGTCAAAGAGGCTCCTGAATCGCTCCTCGCTCTCCCTCAGAATTTCCTCCATTTGCTTGCGTTCGGCGATGTCGACAAAGGATTCTATCAGTACTTCCTTTCCCTCCAGAGTTGTGGAGATAACACTCTTTATGATGGGTATCTTCTTCCCTTGCAGTGTAAGCAGGACACGATCAGAGGAATCCACCGTTTGCTTAAGATCAGTAACCGGACACATACCCAATTCTGCAGGACAGAGAAACCGGTGACATACCGATCCTGAAACAATGTCACTGGTCCCCCCGATTATTTCAAGAGCTTTTTTATTGGCGTCAAGGATCGTATGGGTCTGTGCATCGATGATGACGATGCCAAACTGCATCGAGTGGATGATGGTGCGGAACCGTTCCTCGCTCTCCTTGAGTTTCCGGTCGAGCGCATGCTTGTATAGCGCCATCTCGATGGTGGCATGGAGTTCGCGGTTATGGGTGGGTTTTACGATATAGCCGTACGGTTCAGTGAGCTGTGCCTGCTTAAGACGCAGGTCATCGGTATGGGCAGTGAGGTAAACAACAGGGATGTCTGCAATTGCCCGGATTTTCCCTGCGGTTTCTATGCCGTCCATCGCCCCGGCGAGCTGGATGTCCATGAGCACAAGATCGGGATGTTGGGTTTTTACCGCACGGATCGCCTCCTCTCCGGTGGCGACCGGCTCCGGCACCGTGTAGCCGAGCGATGAGAGGGTATGGACAAGGCTTGCTGCTATGAGGGCTTCGTCTTCAACTACGAGAATGTTACAGTTTTTCATCGGAATGACGCTCCTTAACTACCGGCTCCGGGAACCGGATCGTATACGTGGTTCCTCTCGCGGTGCTAATCTCAAGACGCCCCCTCAGCTGGTGCTTTACAATAAACCTGATCAGGTACAGCCCGAGTGAGTGCGACATGGTAACACCGATCCCTTCTGGTATCCCAATGCCGTTATCTGCAATTTTGAGGAGATAGTCGCTGCCTTCGCGGTGCAGGGTGAGGGTAATGGTGCAAGGCTCCCCGCGGATTTCCTGGCAGGAGAATGTTTGCGGGAACGCATATTTTAACGAGTTGGTGACGATCTCATTTATGACCAGCCCGCAGGGGATGGCAGTGTCGATGGACATCGTGATATCTTCCATCTCGATCCTGCACCGGATATCGGTCGCCGTCCCGTACACCTGGAACAGGTACCGGGTCAGGTTTTCTGTGTAGCTGGTAAAATTGATTTTGGCGAGATCTTTTGTCTGGTAGAGCGATTCATGGACAAGCGCCATGCTCCGTATCCGGGTTTCCAGATCCTTTAATACGGAGATGTTAACCGGATCGGTGAGTGAGCCGATCTGGAGGTCGATGAGGGAGATGATCCCGGCAAGGTTGTTCTTCACCCGGTGATGGATCTCCCGGAGGAGGACTTCTTTTTCTGCAAGCGCTGATTTTATCGTATCTTCTGCCTGCTTACGCTCGGTGATATCATGCGAGAAAACCATTACACATTTTACTTGCCCGTGGTCATCAGTTATACGGGTATGTGCTGAGAGGAACCACTTATCATCTTCACGTAGAGGAACACGATCTTCAAATTCCATCCTTGTGCCGGTTGCAGCAACCTGCCGGATCCGTTCAAGATAAACGGCACCTGCTTCCGGACCAAACAGATCAGTCATTGTTTTTCCGATGAACTCCTTTGGAACACCATTGAGATTGGCAGCCCCGTAACGGTTTATCATGAGAAGGTATCCGTCAGTCGTCCATAGTGTGCTGCTGATCCCGGCAAACTCAAGCACGAGCCGGTGTATTTCCTCGCTCTTGCGCAGTGCCTTTTCCACCCGCTTGCGCTCGGTGATGTCCCGGATAGAAACGAGATCTGCGGGTTTCCCCTCATACCTAATGACCTTGCCAATGCTTTCCAAGGTGAAATTATTCCCTTTTGCCGATATTATATTGTATTGCGCAAGGTATGCATCGTGACCCTGGGATACCTCAATAAAGTCCTTCACGACATCCTCCCGGGACTCGGGCGCGACGAATTCCATCACATTCCTGCCAATAAGTCCTGCACGATCATCGACTTCCAGAGTGCGAGCCGTCGCATTGTTTGCAAAAAGGATCGTCCCCTGTAAATCAAGGACCATGATTCCTTCAAGGGCATGCTCAACAAGAGACCTGAACTTCTCCTCGCTCTCCCGCAGCGTTTCCTCTACCTGCTTACGCTCGGTGATATCAACACCCTGAGCAAAAGTGGAGATCAGTTCAGCTTCAGCGGTCAGGATATTTGCCGTGTTCCACAGCACGGTGCGGCTGGTTCCATCAGATGCAAGGATTGGGATCTCGACAACCTCCCACCGTTCGCCTTCGAGCGTCTTTTTGATCAGCGCGAGTGACGCTTTCCTGTTGTCTGCGGGGAACAGGATGTCAATCTTCTGCCCGATGACTTCCTGTTCGGTTCTACCGGTCAGGTGCTCGGACGCTTGGTTGAACCGGGTGATCTCAAACTCCGGGTTCCAGACAATGATCGGGGCATTTCCAAAATCGATTAGCTTGTGGAGGTATTCGTTGGTCTCCTGGAGCGCTTCCTCATCCTGTTTCCTGTCGGTAATATCCCTGCCGACTGACTGATACTCCTTCAGGCTGCCATCAGCATGGAAGATCGCCCGGTCACTCCACCGCTGCCAGCGGGTGCTGCCGTCAGGCATGATGATCCGCTGGTCGATATTCATCACTGGGTTTAGTGAAGTCAATGAGGCAATATGCCGTGCAACAATTTCCCGGTCTTCCGGATGGAGTACTGGTTTGAAACGGTGCCCGATGATCTCCTCCCGTTTCTTATCGAAATACCGGCAATATGCTTCATTGACAAAGATGTGGGTGCCGTCCGGAAGGAACCGGCAGATCAACTCGGTCTGGTCTTCAACAACATTGCGGTACCGTTCTTCGCTGTCCCGCAGTGCCTGCTCTGCTTTCTTATATTCAGTGATATCAAGGAGAGACGCGATGCTCTTTTTTGTGCCGGAGATAACATCGATCGAGAGGTAGATATTGCGGACTTCCCCGTTCTTTCTCACGAACCTGAACTCGTAATTCCGTTCTGCCTTCTTCCGTTCTTTCCTGCGGGAGTTGTGCTGGGAGAGCATCCACTCAAGATCCTCCTTTACGACAAACTCGGTCCAGCGTCTCTTCCCTTCAATTTCCTCTCGGGGATATCCGCTAAGGTTGGCAAACTCTGCATTGGCGAGACTGATAGTTGTGTCTTCTTCAACAATGACCGAGGCTGTCCCGGTGTTCTCAAAGATGGTGCGGTAATAGGCCTCGCTCTCCCGGAGCACCTTCTCTACCCGCTTGCGTTCGGTAATGTCCTCGACGTTCCCGTTAAAATATATTACCTGATCGCTGGCATCGCGGACGGCTTCTCCCGTATCCCGTACCCAGATAATCGTTCCGTCATACGTGCGGAACTGCACTTCGAAATCGCGCACTATGCCTTCACGCTCAATGAGAGCAAGCCACCGGTTGCGTTCCCCGGGATGCATATAGAGATCAGGAACGCTGACTCCCAGCAGCGATTTACGATCCGGATAGCCCAGCAGGCGTACAAGAGCCGGGTTGATGTCCAGAATCTGTCCAGACGGTGTAGTACGGTAACGACCCACGGGTACACCTTCAAACAATCTGCGGTACCGCTCCTCGCTGTCCCGCAGTGCCTCTTGCGCCTGCTTTCGTTCGGTGATATCCATGACACCGGCAATCGCGCCAAGGTACTCCCCATCCTTACCTTTAATAGGGGAGGTTTCAAGGGATGCGTAGATCCGTGTCCCGTCCTTTTTTAAGAACTCAAAATCATGCTGTTCCTTGATCCCCTGTTGCCTGCGTTCGATGTTCCGTTCACAGATCCGCCGACCCTCATCATCCATGAATGCAAAGAGACTGCGACCTGTTATCTCCTCAACGGTATATCCGAGGATGTCTCCCATCTTTGGGTTCACATAAGTTGTGACCGCTTCCTTGTCAATGACCCAAATGCCCTCGTTGAGCGTCTCGACGAGCATACGGTATTTCTCTTCGCTCTCCCGAAGTGCATCTTCCGCCTTCTTGCGCTCGGTAATGTCCACGACATTGCCATTATAATATATCACCTGACCGCTACCATCGCGGACGGATTCTCCCGTATCCTGTACCCAGATAATCGTTCCGTCATACGTGCGGAACTGCACTTCGAAATCGGGCACTATCCCGTCACGCTCAATCCGGTCTATCCACTGGGTGCGTTCCCGGGGGTTTTTAAAAATATCAAAAACACTGACCGCCATCAGCGATTCACGGTCAGGATAGCCCAGCAGGCGTACAAGAGCCGGGTTGATGTCCAGGATCTGTCCCGATGGTGTAGTGCGGTAGCGACCCACGGGAACACCTTCAAACAAGCTACGGTAACGGTTCTCGCTCTCCTTCAGCACTTCTTCCATTCTTTTCCGTTCGGTGATGTCCCGGATGGATTCGATTGCCCCTGAAATATTTCCGTCTGCGTCATAGAGCGGGGACGCCGTAAACCAAAGGTGTGCACCTCTGCCGTTATTGAGATGCGGGATAAAGATCTCAGAGAGTAAGGAGTTACCTTCCTTTTTCATGACCGGATATTTTGCGACCACTGCCGGGTTGTCGTGAAGGACGAGATCGATCGTGATCGGACGCCTTTCGTGGTAGAACGGGAGGGCATATTCATACTTTCCTTTTCCAAGTATCTGTTCTGCAGGAACGCCCGTCATCTCCTCCATCGCACGGTTCCATGCAAGAACCGTCCCGTTTTTGTCAATGACAAGCGTTGCATCAGGGAGGAAACTGATGATATCGGCAAGCTCGCGTTTGCTCTCCCGGAGCGCTTCCTCTGCCCGCTTGCGCCCGGTAATGTCTTCAATGGTAGAGATAATATAGGGTTTTCCACCCAGCAGGATGAGACAGGCTGAAAAAAGGCAGATTTGGATCTCCCCGGTTTTTATCCGGCACTTCAATTCCACGTCATTAACGCACCGCAGGTCCCGTATGGTGGAGACCATCCGCTCACGTTCATTACTATCAACAAAAATCCCCAGAGTCTCTGACGTTATACCAATCACTTCATCACGGGAATACCCGGTACTTCTCACAAAGGTGTCATTGACATCAACGAATGTTCCATCTGTTGCAGATACGAGCGTGAGCGCAACCGGGCTGTTCCGGAAAACGGTGGCAAATTTGTTCTCAGATTGCTGCAATATCGCTTCAAATCCCTTGCGCTCGGTGATATCCAATAATGAGATGACAACTGCATAGGGATTTGCATCCCCCTGCTTGAAGAGGGGGCTCGTGTTGATGTTGACCCATGTAAATCTCCCCTCAGCACTCGTGATTCCCATGACGACGTTCTTACAAGCCTCCCCGGTTGCCAAAGTATGCATGGATGGGTGTTCGGCATCCGGGAAGTCTGTCCCGTCTTCCCGGATCGTCTTCCACTTCCGGCTTGTTGCCGTATGCCCCAGCACTTCCCGGGAGGTGACGCCAAATAGCCGTTCTGCTGCTCTGTTCCAAGTCAGGATCTCTCCGGTTTTCTCCTGGAGGATGATCACCTCATTAACAGATGCAACGAGCGTCCTGAACCGCTCTTCGCTTTCCACGAGCGCTTCCTCCACTCGTCTGCTTTCAACTGCTTTTTTGATCTTCTGCGAAAGTTCGGCAAAGTGCGACTTTGACTTGCCGCTTTTCTGGATGTAGAAGTCGGATCCTGCATCGAGCGCCTCTATCACCACTTCTTCACATCCTTTTCCCGTGATGATGATAAACGGCGTTGTATTGCGCTTGGCTTTTATATGCTTGAGGAACTTGATGCCGTCCATCTCCGGCATCTGGTAGTCAGAGACGATGGCATCGAATCTCTCGTGCTTAAGTATCCGGATCGCTTCGGGTGCGCTCAATGCCGTCGTTACGGTGAAATCTCCGGATTTTTCCAGCAACTGCTTGCAGACGTCGAGAAGGAGGGGTTCATCATCGACATAGAGTACCCGGATTTTTTCTGCCATCATGCACCGTTCCTATCCATCTTGCCAGGTTTGCATACCGCTCCCGGAGTTCCGGGTGGTGTGATATTTTCCATCAAAAAGAGAATGACCTGACCCGACTTGTTATCCGTGCGGGGGCTCGGCTTAATTTTTTCCATAGTTTCACCAGGTGTGGGTGCTTGGGGTGTGGCATTCTCCAATCCTGATATCCTGCGCAAACCTTCCAGCACACGGTAGCTGCGCATCCGATGATGCGTTCGTTGTCGTAGGCAAATTCACCGGAAAAAAGGTACCTATTTATCGCACGCATCTGCGGGATCCCGTAACATTTCGTCAGGTGTATTTGTAAATGAGGATGGGAGTGCGCAGTAATAAAAGTTATGATGGGGGCGTGAAGAGACGCTTGTGAGTACCGGTAATATGTAAAAGCCTCCCGATGCGGCGGATCACCATGTTCGTGCAGCCGCACCCCGGTTGCCCGTAATAATCACCCTTACCAGTATGGATCGATACCTGCAATAACTCCCGGTTTTTTTTCAGTCAAAGGTATTTATTTAAACCCGGTAATGAATGATAATCGATATGAAATCCCGTGCACATAAACTTACAAAACTGCATCTGGCATTTTGTGCCGTGGCAGTGCTGGCTCTGCTGGTGCTTGCCTGCGGATGCACCCAGAAGCCCACTACACCTCCAGCTGTAACGCCCGCAGCCACCAGCCCGCCATCCGCGGGTCTGCCTAACCCGGCATCGGTCTACTGCGGTCAAGCCGGCGGCACCCTTGAGATCAAAAAAGATACTTCCGGCAACGAGTACGGCATGTGCAGTTTCCAAAACGGCACTTCATGTGAGGAATGGGCGCTCTTCCGTGGCGATGGTTGCAAACCCGGCATCGCAACCACGACACCGGCTGCTGAAGGAAAGAAGCTGGTCACGTTCGATGAATCTCACAACGGCACCACAGAAAGGGTCGCGTGGCAATCAAGATTCGCTGTCCAGTTAAAGGAAAATCCCACCACCGGGTTTGAATGGAATGCGACACTGAGTCCTGGTCTCACCCTCTCCTCGACTGATTATCGACAAGATCCTAACTCAGGGGGAATGGTTGGGGTGGGAGGAACCCGTACCTGGATCATCGAAACAAAAGAACAAGGGAACCAGACATTCTCTGCAGTCTACAAACGCGGGTGGGAACCGGCGACAGGGAACGAAACAACCTATACCGTGACCATCAATTCAGTTAAGATCTAAAAAGATTGTGCCGGGTCTTTTACCGGATGAACCGTGCGGGGAATCCCCCCGGATACTCTTTTCCGGTCTGGTTTTTTTGCCCAGGTAAAAAGCACAAAATACCGGTCGTGTAAAAACATCGGCTAAGATAATATCCTTGATGGGATGATCTCACTGTTTGACAAAACAAAGGAGACCCCCCAACTGGAGAATGCACTTACAATACAAGTAATAGTTTACTTGCCAGATGATGGACCTATACCAATTGAAAAAGTTGTCAGTTCGTTGAAAAGATCAAAAAATCGAAGCAAAGCTTGTCGAAGAGATCATAACAACTGCAGATGCCAAAATTGTTACAGCACTAAAAGATCGCGGAGGAGTTCCCTAATTCGATCTTCTTTACCGGTCAGATTGTATTCCGCCACGAAAATCCGTTCCAGAAGATCCTGCACAATGAGACCGCATTTGCAATCCAGCGCAAGTTGCAGTATAGCGGGATAACAACGGTTATCATGCCGATTCGGGCGGAACGATAAGATCTACCGCCCCTACTCGTGCAGATGATCCCCTTCTGCAGTACTCCCCGGGGCAGGGTATGCAGACGAACATGCCGCGCCGCGCACCGCACCCGGGCGGGGTACGGCGCTCTCCAACCATCTCACCGCAGCGGGTGTGCATTGCACTGACGTGAAGATCGCGGCTATTATCCCGGATGATTCATTTTCTTCCTTCTGGCGTATTATCCACGCAATCTTCTTCTTTGTCAACTTCGCGATTGAGTTTGTTTTCAGCTCAATGTTTGATAGAGGAAATACTTTCAGGAATGTACAGAACTGTAGGTTACGGCAAAAAACCCGGATTTGGTAACATACCTTATGCCCGGGAGCCATGAACCGGCGAAGGCGAGCGTAAAATGCGCGGTCGGAATTTTCGTCAGATCAGGATTTTTTTATGTACTGGCATTCCTTTGGGGATCGATCTTCGGTTGCCGCAATCGGGCAATAGATAACTATATCGTTCATGAGCGTTAATACGCCATTGTCCAACGGGGGAGTTAATGGACTATGGCTAACAATCTGAATACCTTGATCGGGAAGATCAAAGAGAACGCCGTGGCGAGGTGCAGGGAGAGGATAGAGCTCGCAGCAGACAAGGCACGGGAGGTGTTGAACGGGAAGAGACAAGAGGATCCAAAAGACTCCCCCCCAAAGAGAGAACCACCCGACATGACATCCTGCCTGAAACGACAGCATGGGTTGTGAGCGCGGAGACAAGTTATGACGACAGAAAAGACGTTGTTGCAGCAAATCAGGGAGAGAGAGCTGCTGCTCAACATAAAGATTGAAGACACGCGCAGGGAAGCAGATGAGGCAATCCTCGCTGCGGAGAGGGCAGCTTCAGCAAGCATCGATGCCGCAGAGCGGGCGGAGGCGGCATCTGCCCGTACATACTACGAGCGCGAGATGGGCACGGTGCAAAGAGAGGTTGAGAAGCTCAAGGAGCAGGGCAACCGGCAGGCGCTGTCCATCAAAGAGGCGGGCGAGCGCAACCTGCCGCGTGCGATCGAGAAGATTGTAAAAGCCGTCTCTATGGAGTGAGGCGATATGTTGCAGAAGATGAAAAAAGTCCAGGTGATAGGACCCAAAACGGATCTCCAGAGCGTAGTTGATGTCCTCTATCATACTGGCACAGTTCATCTTGAGGACGTATCCAAGACCATCCTCCCCGGCGACACGATCCTGCGGAAGATGGATGCCGCAAAAGGGGGAGAGATCGCAGCCATCCTCTTAAAGATCGGGGGCATCTTCCTCACCCTCCCGAAGATTGCCGATGACGCAGGGAAGCAGGCAGAGATCCAAAAAGCACTCCGGCAGCAGAGCGAACGGGATATCATCGCGCGGGCGAACCAGGTGGTTGAGGCGCTTGAATCGACCACAAAGGACCTCGCCACAACAAAGACCGATCTCGAATACACGCTGAATGCACTGGACCGGTACGAGAAGATCATCACGAAGATTCTGCCGCTGGAGAACCAGCTGCCCATCCTAAAGGGTTTCGAGATCACCGTCGTTCTCATCCAGCGGGAGTTCCGGGATGTCCTTGAGCTCGTGAGAAATGCCCTTGTCGAGATCACCCGGAATCAGTTCGAGTTGATATCGGCTGACGTCGATGAGTCCACCATTGCCGCGGTCATCATCTTCAACAAAAAATATTCGGAGCCGGTGCACTCGTTCATCTTCTCGCAGAATGTGAACGAAGTCAGGATGCCCGAGGAGTACCTGGGAAAGCCATTCAATGAGATCATCGGGATCATCGACGAGAAACGAACAAGATCTATCGAGGAGAAGGCGGAGATCGACCGGAAGCTTGTCGCACTCTCTGCGGAGTGGTACCAGGAACTTGCGGTGTTAAAGAAAGTGCTGGAGGACCGGAATGAAGAGGCGGGAGTATTCAATAAGTTCGGTCAGACAGAATACACCTTCCTGATCCTTGGCTGGATCCCCCAGAAATACATGAGCCGGACACGCGAGGTACTGGCTAAAGACTTCGGGAACCGGGTGGTCATCAACGAGCTCGTGGTAAGCCCGGAGAAGATGGACGAGGCGCCCACCTTCTATGATAACCCGTCGTTTGTCAAACCCTTCGAGTTTCTCATGCGCCTCATCAGCCCATCCAAATACCGGGAGATCGATCCCTGCCCTCTGATGGCGATCTTCTTCCCGATCTTCTTCGGGCTCATGGTCGGGGATATCGCTTATGGCATCATCATCCTTGTGTTCGCCCTGATCCTAAAAAAGAAGTACAAGAAAGAGGAATGGCTCCAGAACCTGACGAACATCCTTATCATCTGCTCGATCCCGACGATCTTCTTCGGCTTTATATTCGGGGAGTTCTTCGGGAATTTCGGGGAGCACATGGGCTGGTTCCACCCAATGACGATCGGGGGCATTACCTGGAACAGGATTGAAGCGATAATCCCGATGCTCGTCCTTGCCCTCGCAATCGGTGTATTTCATGTGTTCCTCGGGCTCTCTGTGGGGATCCTCAATGCCTATACCAGGAAAAGCAAGAAACATATGATCGAAAAAGCGGGAATGATCATGGTGATCACCGGGATACTCATTGTTATCGGCGCTACGGCAAAGGTGGTGCCCGATGTGCTCCTCATACCGGGAGTGGTACTCTTCGTGATCGCGGTGCCCATGATCATTTATGGCGGCGGGTTCTTCGGGGCATTCGAGATCATCAGTACCATGGGAAATGTCCTCTCCTATGCGAGGATTATGGCGATCGGCATGGCTTCGGTGGTCCTTGCGCTGGTCGCAAACCAGCTCGGGGGAATGGCAGACGTTGCACTGGTGGGGTTTGTGATCGCTGCCCTGCTCCATATACTCAATATCGCGCTTGCGATGTTCTCCCCGTTTTTGCATTCTCTCAGGTTGCACCTCGTGGAGTTCAATTCCAAATTTTACGAGGGTGGGGGAAAGATCTACAAACCCTTCATAAAAGAAAAAGAGAGGGGGTAGATTCATGAATTGAGTGCGAGACGTGGAGGTCTTTCGCAAAATTCTGCATCGAAGATTGAACAGTTTACCCTTGGGGTCAGGAAATTTATCGGATACATTTGAGGTGTTGGAAAGATGGTGGATTGGGGAATTCCAATTGGAGCGGGAATCGCGTTTGCTGCTGGAGCAATCGGGACTGGTATCGCGCAGTCCAAGATCGGGTCAGCCGGTGCGGGAACGATTGCGGAGAAACCGGAGACATTCGGTCTGATGGTGATTTTGGTGGCGATCCCGGAGACGCTGGTCATTTTAGGTTTCGTTGTCGCGACGATGATCATGATCATGCTGAAATGAGCCGCTGGTAATATCGTGCCGGTGAACCTGCCGATTTTGGTTTCCCGGGCATCACGGATGCCCGGTGCCTTGCGGTGCGGGAACCCGTGACCGGAAATACCGTAAAGGGTGAGTGGAGTGAAAATGTTTGCCTGGCAACCTGAAGTGTCTGAAGACATGATTACAGCACACGGGAGGCAGACAAGCACGCTGCCGGTCAGGAGTTAGCAGCAAAAAAAGAGATGGTAGAACTATGCCCTACGAGCAGTTGATCCAATCCGTGGATGAGTGTGCCGAAGACAAGTGCCGCACGATCAAAGAGCGGACAACCCGGAAAGTGGCGGAGATACACGACGAAGCGGCAGGAAAAGAGAAGCGGATCAAGCAAAAACACGAGGAAGCAGCCCGGACTGCAGTGGAGACGGAGCGAGGGCGATCGCTCGCACGGGTCAAAAAAGAGACCCGTATGCAGCTCGTCCACGCGAAGGACGAGGTGTACCAAAAAGCCTTCACTGGTTCGAAAGAGACGCTCTCGCGTTTACGAACCGATGCGCATTACGCGAGCGATTTTACAAAGATGCTGCAGGAAGCGGCACGTGAGCTCGAAGGTGAGAGCCTCGTCCTCTCAATCGATAAACGGGACGAAGCCCTCTGTAAGAAGCTGGTGCCTGAACTCAACCTGAACTGCGGGGTCGTCGCAGATATCACCACGGATGGGGGGTTGGATGTGAGCACAAAGGATGGCAGATTTGTCATAAAGAACACGATCGAGTCCCGGCTGGAACGGGCAAAGGCACTCATAAAACCGGAGATATTTGCGACATTGTACGGTGATCAGGGTGGAGTATGATTACGTAAATGCCCGGATCAAAGGCATGAAGAGCCGGCTCTTAGACCGTACGGTCTTCGAATCCCTGATCCTCAAACCTGACATCGATGCCATCATCACCGAACTGGGAACCACCGCATACAAAGAAGAACTGGAGAAGGCAAGTGTCCAGTATTCCGGGATCAGTTGCATTGAGGTTGCCCTCAGGAGGGATTTTACCCGTGCCTTCCGGAAAATTTTCAAATTGATGCACGGGGATGATTCCGAGCGTTACATCAGGATCATCCTGGGGCGCTGGGATGTCCAGAACATAAAGACGATTCTCAGGGGAAAGAACATCCACGTCACGGCGGCAGAGATCCACGAGTGTCTTGTCCCTGCAGGAGAACTGGATGAGACCACGCTTGTCGAGCTCGTCAAGCAACCGGATGTGAAGGCCGTGATCGATCTCCTTGCGACATGGGGGATCGACTATGCAAAACCGCTGACCCGGAATTTCCGGGAGTTCTCGGAAAAGCGGGATCTTGCCATCCTTGAGTACGCGATCGACCGGTATTATTTCGAGAATGCCCTTGACGCGGTAGCCGGCGATGCGCCGGAAGACCAGATCGTCCGGGATATGCTCATGACCGAGATCGATGTGACCAACATCAAAAATGTCATCAGGATCATCCGGGACAAAATCGATATTGAAGAAGCCCCGCAATACCTGATCGATGGCGGTATCACGCTTGATCTCGCGAAGCTCCAGAGCATGATAAAACCCGGGACACTCGAAGGCGCGATAAAGCAGCTCGATCCCACACCCTACAACTTCCTCGCGAAAGTCCCGGAAGAGGTGTTTAAATCAAAGAAGATCTCGGTATTCGAAAAAGACCTCGACCGGTACCTGATCAGACGGGGGATCAGCCGGTTCCTTGGCGACCCCTTGAGTATCGCCATTCCCATCGGGTATATCTGGGCAAAATATAACGAGGTGACCAATATCCGGATCATCGCACGGTGCAAGACAGCTGATGTCCCGGAGAAGGAACTACGGGGGGAACTCGTCTATGTATAAGTTTGTCGTGGTCACCGATCCGGATTCAGCACCGGGGTTCAGGCTTGCCGGTGTAGATGTGATTGAAGCCTCAAGCCTTGAAGAAGCGAAGCAGGTCATTCCTCCCCTGATCTACAAGGACGATACCGGGATCGTTGCGATCAGCGAGGACCTGATGGCTGCGCTGGATGAGAAGATGCTGGAGAAGATTCAGAAGACCTACAGACCGATCATCATCCCGATTCCGTCGAGGGTCAAGGGTATCAGCAGAACAAGTTACATCGAACGGTTGCTCCAGCGGGCAATCGGGTACAACATCGTGATAAGGAGGTAGGCATGATTGCGGGGAAGATTTCACGGATCTCCGGTCCTGTGGTTCTCTCAGAACAGATGAAAGGATCGAAGATGTATGATGTGGTGAAGGTGGGCACCGAGGAGCTGAACGGGGAGATCATACGCCTTGATGGGGCACAGGCAGTCATCCAGGTGTACGAGGATACGTCCGGTCTGAAGGTGGGTGAGAAGGTGGTAAACACAGGGACGCCGCTCTCAGTGGAACTCGGTCCCGGGCTGCTCTCCTCCATCTACGACGGCATCCAGAGACCCCTGCCCCTGCTCGTCGAACGAAGCGGTAGTTTCATCTCGCGGGGGATCTCGGTCCCGGGCGTAAACAGGGAGAAGAAGTGGGACTTTGTCGCCACTGCAAAACCCGGGGACCGTGTCGGAGAGGGGGACATCCTCGGCACCGTAATGGAGTACCATATCGACCACCGGATCATGGTCCCTCCCGGTGTATCTGGGGTCGTAAAGGGGTGCCGGAGCGGCGCGTTCACCGTGGAGGAGCCGGTCTGCACCCTTGAAGATGGTACCGTCATCACGATGCTGCAGAAATGGGCGGTGAGGAAGGGCAGACCCTACAAGACAAAGCAGGACCCCCACCTGCTCCTTGTCACCGGGCAGCGGATCTTCGATCTGATGTTTCCGGTCGCAAAGGGCGGGACTGCCATGATCCCCGGCGGTTTCGGCACGGGAAAGACCGTATCGGAGCAGACGCTTGCCAAATGGTCGGATACCCAGATCGTCGTGTATATCGGGTGCGGGGAGCGGGGGAACGAGATGACCGATGTCCTGTCCGAGTTCCCCGAACTCGTTGACCCCCGGACGAAGATGCCCCTGATGCAGCGGACGATCCTGATCGCGAACACCTCGAACATGCCCGTTGCGGCACGGGAAGCCTCGATCTACACGGGAATCACGATGGCGGAATATTACCGGGACATGGGATACGATGTCGCCCTGATGGCTGACTCCACGTCCCGGTGGGGCGAAGCCTTGCGGGAAGTGTCAGGCAGGTTAGAAGAGATGCCGGGCGAGGAAGGGTATCCCGCGTACCTTGCCACCCGGCTGGCGGCGTTCTACGAACGGGCGGGCAGGGTTGTCTGTCTTGGCGCTGACGGGCGCTTCGGGTCGATTACAATTGTCGGTGCAGTCTCCCCACCGGGCGGAGATTTCTCAGAGCCGATCACCCAGAATACGCTCCGGATTGCAGGGACGTTCTGGGCGCTCGATACGAGCCTTGCGTACCGGCGGCATTTCCCCTCGGTGAACTGGATCAAGAGTTACTCACTCTACTTAGAGAGCATCGAGGAGGGGTTCACGAAGAGCGGGCTTGTTGACTGGAAGGTGATGCGGGACAAGACGATGTACCTCCTGCAAAAAGAGGTCGAGCTGCAGGAGATCGTGCAGCTGGTCGGTCCCGATGCCTTGCCGGAGAGCGAGAAAGCGATATTAGAGGTGACACGGATGATCCGGGAAGACTTCTTACAGCAGAGCGCCTACCACGAGATCGACTCGTTCTGCCCGCTCGATAAACAGTACTGGATGCTCAAGGTGATCCTGAACTTCTATGAACGGACGGGCGAGGCGATGAGCAAGGGCGTCGCCTTAAATAAAATCCTGAAACTGCCACTGAAAGCAGAGATCGGCAGGATGAAGGAACTTAAAGATGCAGATGCAGTCCGGAACCTCATGGGTGAGATTGATAAAAAAATTGCCGCCGTGGGGGTGGAGAGATGAAACCGGTGAGCCTCGCAACAAAGGAGTGCAAGACGGTCAGCTACGTATCAGGACCGTTAATCTTCGTTCAATCTGTTAAGGGTGTCACATACGGAGAGATTGTACAGATCACGCTCCCGAACGGCGAGGAGCGGACCGGGCAGGTGCTCGATATCTCAAAGGATCTGGCGGTTATCCAGGTCTATGAGGGCACGAGCGGGATCGACGCGATGGAAACACGGGTGCGGTTCACCGGCGAACCGATGAAAGTGGATGTCTCCATCGACATGCTCGGGAGAATATTCAACGGTGTGGGAAAGCCCCGTGACGGGGGTCCGGATGTTATACAGGAAGCGAGCATTGACATCAACGGGATGCCGATCAACCCGTACGCCCGGGACAAACCCGCCGACTTTATCCAGACCGGTGTGTCTGCCATCGATGCCTTAACCACCCTTGTCCGGGGTCAGAAGCTGCCGATCTTCACCGGTTCCGGTCTTCCCGCAAACAAGCTTGCTGCCCAGATTGCACGGCAGGCAAAGGTGCTCGGGGAAGGGGAGAACTTCGCAGTGGTCTTTGTCGCGATGGGGATCACGTACAAGGAAGCATCGTTCTTCATGCGGGATTTTGAAAAGACCGGGGCGCTCGAACGCGTGGTATTCTTCATGAACCTTGCCGATGACCCGACCATTGAGAGGCTTGCCACCCCACGGTGCGCCCTCACGGTGGCAGAGTTCCTTGCGTTCACCCACAACCTCCATGTCCTTGTGATCTTAACGGACATGATTAACTACTGTGAGGCACTACGAGAGATTTCCACTGCGAGAGAAGAGGTGCCCGGGAGGAGAGGGTACCCCGGTTACATGTACACAGATCTCGCGACGATCTATGAGCGTGCCGGCAGGATTAAAGGGAAGACAGGGTCGATCACCCAGCTCCCGATCCTGACCATGCCCGACGATGATATCACCCACCCGGTACCGGACCTGACCGGTTATATCACCGAGGGGCAGATCGTGCTCTCGCGTGACCTGTTCCGGAGGGGGGCTGACCCGCCGATTGACGTTCTTCCCTGTCTTTCACGGCTCATGAACCTCGGCATCGGCCCGGGAAAAACACGCGAAGACCACCGGAACGTGGCGGATCAGCTCTATGCGTCCTATGCCTATGGGCGAGATCTCCGGAGGCTGGTTGCGATCGTCGGTGAAGAGGCACTGACCGAACTCGACAAGAAATACCTGAAGTTTGCCGATGAGTTCGAGAAGAAGTTCATCACGCAGGGGGACGAGAACCGGAGCCTCGAACGGACGCTTTCGATCGGATGGGAGCTCCTGTCAATGCTCCCGGAAGACGAACTGAAACGGATCAAACTGGAGTTCATCAAAAAGTATCACCCTGCATATAGGAATGGATGAGTTATGGAACAGGTAAACCCCACCCGGATGGAACTGATAAAAAAGCGTGCGCAGATCAAGCTGGCAGAGCAGGGGCGGGATCTTTTGCGGGAGAAGATGGATGCGCTCATTCGGGAGTTCTTCAACATCATGGAGTCGGTTTCAAGATCAAGGGACGATCTGGAGAGTGTTAGCGCATCAGCGCAACGATCGCTTTTGTCCGCTCTTGCCGTTGATGACTCGGTCACCCTGAAATCCGCCTCGTTTGCAACCCGTAAGGGGTTGTTTGTCGATATCAAGGGCAAAAACATCATGGGTGTCCCCGTCCCGGTGATCGAGAAGAAACGGGTTTCAAAGACGGTCTTAGAGCGGGGTTACAGTATCATCGGGGTGAGCGGGAGGATTGATGAGACTGCCGAGAAGTTCGAGGCGGAGCTGGATCTCATTATCGCGCTTGCCGAGACAGAGACGGCTTTGAAAAGGCTCGGGGGGGAGATCCAGATGACGCGGAGACGGGTGAACGCGCTCGAGCAGGTGTTGATCCCGGACCTCAAAAAGCAGGCGAAGTATATCAAGAACACCATAGACGAGCGGGAGAGAGAAGACCTCTTCCGGTTGAAAAAAGTAAAAAAGATCATCGACCGCAAGAAGAAGGCGCAGGCAGCCGCTCCTGCCTGATCCCGGGGATCTGGATCCCCGTCCGTCAGTACGATCTCTTCAGAATCGTGCAGATCTGGTCGATCGCCGGCTCTTCCCGGATCCTCTTCTCTTTTACCGCATTGCCGATATGGATGATCTCATCCACGTCACTTCGTGTCAGCCGGGTGAAGGAGCTCTGTTCCCATACGCTCCGTTCGACCGAGACCCATGCCTCGCCAAGGATCCATTCAAGTGTCGTCGTCTCCTCGCGTGAGAAGATTGCCCAGTCAGGTCCAAGGTTCTGGCGGATCTTCTCCACCGCTGTCTCGACCGCTTTTTCCTTGTGTATCTGGAAGATGCGCCTCCCCCTCTCGTCACTCGTCACATCAGGCATACTGTAACCACTGTGTCATGATGTAGAGAGTGGGCTTAAATAATTTTCTGGAGGGTATTTTTTGAGTTTGTGGTGGGAACGGGGCGGGGGATCGGATGTCCTCCGCTTTCAGTAAGGTGCCGCACATTTTTGGTATGCGGGAAAAGACTGTACCTGCCATGTTCAGCCGCCCTGCCGGTTGAAGGGGGAGACGGGGGCGCTCGTGCCCGGCGGACTCATGCAGGTCGTTCACATCGGGGTTATAACCCATCAAAAAGTGCAGTATTTGATCGGTTATAATCCACCAATCCGATCCCATTAACGAATTTCCGTCATATCTCACGCGCCAGTTTTGCCACAAAAATATTAAGCTGTGACTGGGATTGATTCTTCATCCGAGTATATATGGTGCGGGGGAAGATGGGATGCCAGACGTGTCAAGGACAGATATCGGGAGAAGGATGTTTCAGCTCCAAAAGGAGAAGGCGGTGGAGCAGGTCATAGAGAAGATACGACAGAACATCGGGTCTGAATGGAAGACCCTCTCGACGGCAGATGTCCACCTGCTGGAACGATTGCTGCAGGCTGCATGGGTCAATACTGACAAGGTGGCGTGGGAGAAGATACGGTTCAATACGTGCTCAAAAGAGGATGTCCAGCGGATCCTCTCGGTAGCGAGTGGCATCGACCTTGAAAAAACATCCCAGCACGAAGTTGCTGAAGAGCTTGAAAAAGTGCTCGCGACCGTGGGATGACTGGTTGATTCGGCTCTTTCGATTTCTACCTTTTTTTTTAAAAAAAGTTCCCAAAAAATCCCACCCGTTCACGAAGTCGCCACAGCAACGCACTCCTCGATCGTCCCGATCCGGGCGACCGCCCCGCACATATCCGGGACATAGGCAAGTGCCTTGCCGCTGTTCACCATGATGGCGGAATACTGCTCCATCACGGGAGAGACGACCATGCAGGTGTCGGCATAGACACGGGCACCGCTCTTCTCGATTGCCCGGACTGTCGCACGGTTCGCATCAAGCACACCCTGTGCCGCAAAAATATACATGGGTTTTTTTACGGTTTTCCCTTTGAGCAGGCGTGCCACCGCGCCTAGTTCTGCTGGGGAGCAGTGCGGGCACCCGACAGCGACGGCATCGACTGGAATCTTAAGAAAGAGCCGCTCGATCTCCCCGGCTTCGATCGTGATCGTCTCGAGCTCAGTGCAGTCATACCTGCACCGTTTCGCATCCGGTGTCACCCCTTCCACATGGTAGAGCGCCACTGCCCCGGTGGCTGCCATCGCCGCACCAAGAGATTTTAACCGGTCAGCGTCCGGTGTAATGCCGCGGAAGTACGGGATCCGGTTTCCCACCAGTTTCCCGGTGTGATATCCAAGCGCCCCGTAGTGCGCGATGCACCACTTGCGGGTATCAGCATTCACGTCAATGACGAGTTTTGGTGTCCGGTTCTCTTCAAGGTGCAGCCCGTAGCAGGGCGTTTTTCCGACAAGGGCGGCGGCAAGCGCACCCGGACCACCTTCCCTGTTTGTCCGTGCCCCGATGACGGAGTTCACGTAGCTGACCGCTGATGACTCAGACCATGCAAGGTGATCGCCGTACCCGGTCTGGTACAGGTAATACGGCGTGCAGGTGCAGTCAAGACGGACACCAAGCCGTTCGTACGCCGCGATGACTGCCTGTTGTTTTACGGCAAATGCCGGATCCACCCCCATCTCCTGCCACCGGCTGCGGGGCATTCCGATTGGGTTCAACACAGCAGGAACAACCGCACGGGCATCGAGGCTGGCGAGCCATGCAAGCCCGTGCTCCCCGATCGTTTTATAGGACGCCCCGCTCACCTGGGCGCTCTTGATTGGTACGAGTCGTTCTGCGCCGAAGACCTTGCCGAGCGCAACAAGGATCTCCAGCATCTTCTGCCGGGTCTCCCCCCGTTCCCCGGCAAGGATCGCTTCATCGGCTGGGTCGAGATACATGCCGGTCACCAGCTTGCACGCCGGAACTCGTCTTCGCGCCCGAGTACCATCGTCGCATCGACCCCGACCTTTACATTGGTGCCGTCATCGAGCTGGCAGGGATCGAGCGATGAGCCCCGGACACCCGTAATGATCATCACGTCCCGGTCACCGTTCACCCGGGTGGCAATTGCATATTCCACGTCATGCGGATCTGCCGGGTCGATATCCTCATCCACCACCACCACATGCTTGAGCGAGGTGTGTGCAGCAAACGCTGCCATGATCGCATTCTTTCCGTCACCCTGCGTGCTCTTCTTGATCTGGATCACCGCATGGAGATACCCGCAGCCGCCCTTTGTCAGGATGACATTTTTTACCTCGGTCACTCCTGCCACTGCCCGGTAAATCTTCGGTTCGTACGGGGCGCCCATCAGCACCTTGTGCTCATCACCTCCGGGCAGGATGCCATGATAGATGAAATCGGGCTTTGTGTACATGCCGGTAAATTCGATTACCGGTCCCTGTCGCACTGGGTCATAGGTGCCGGTGATATCCACAAAGGGTCCCTCATCAGTCTGTTCTGCACCGATATACCCCTCCAGCACAATTTCTGCATCGGGCACGAGCACCCCGTTGCTGCATTCCTTCACCCGTATCTCACCGCCGAGCAGCTCTGCGGCATAGGCAAGTTCCCTGCCTTCGGGAACACGGGTGCAGCTCGCAAAGGTCACCGCAGGGTGCATCCCGATGGCAACTGCTATGGGCAGACGCTTCCCTTGTGCAAGTGCCTTTCCCAGCATCACATGGGTGTGCCTCCCTTCCACGAGACGGGCGGCAACGCGACGATTATCGAGCACGAGCATCCGGTGGATGGATGCATTCTCCACCCCATTCCACTGTGCAAAGACAGTCCCTGCGGTGATATATTTTCCCGCGTCTTTTGGGAAGTGGTGCATGACCGGAATACACGAAAGGTTGGGCTTTTTTGTCGGCAGGGTGCCCTCCTTTACAATGGTGCCGTCAAATTGTGCACCTGCGAGCGTTTTTACCATCTCATGCTCGTCAATACCCAGCGCTACAGAGAGCGCCTGCCGGTTCGCGGTCAGGTTCATGACCGCTTGTGCACCGCCAATATTATGGAAGAACAGGCACTTGTCGGTAGTGGCTGCCATCTTTGCCGCCTGCATACCAACAGAACACGGCTCCTCCACATCGGTAACAAGCCCCAGATCACGCAGCTTTTCGATAAACTCACGCATCATAACCACTCCATCGCTCCGCAAGGGTGTGTTCCACTCCAAGGTGGTCAAGCACCCGTGCAACCACCATATCGACGAGGTCGTCCACGGTCTTCGGGCGAGTATAGAACCCCGGGCAGGCAGGCATGATCAGTGCCCCGGCTTCCTGTGCGGCAAGCATGTTCTTTACATGGATCTTCGAGAGCGGCATCTCGCGCGGGACGAGAATGCATTTCCGCTGCTCCTTTAAGCACACATCGGCAGTCCGTGTGATCAGGTTGTCGGCATATCCATGCGCCACCGCAGCCAGCGTCTTTGAACTGCAGGGGACGATAACCATCCCGTCATGCCGGTATGATCCGCTCGCGATCCCTGCACCGATATCCCCGGCATCATGGTATATTGCACGAAAGCCGGTGAGATCCACACCCTCATGAGCGGCGATGTCCCGGGCGACATCCGAGATGATGATGTGCACCTTTGCATCCCGGCAGAGCACCTCAAGCAGGCGCCGTGCGTAACAGATACCGCTGGCACCGGTCACCCCGATCACAAACTCCTTTGTCATGTATGCCTCGCCCTCTCCTGTGATACCAATGTCGGAGCCGGAGTTAAAAAGAGTTTATGCCAGAAGATGCCGTATAGCACAGAAAAAAATTGTATTTTTTTAGCAGTCCAAAGGACCGGGGTCTCACCGGGATCCTTCCCTCTCTCGTGTCAGAACAGGGTATCCTGCCGGGTCGGTTTTTTTATGTGGAGCACATCTGCCGCTGCATCGATTACCTTTTCACGGAGTCCGGGGAGGGTATACACCCCGAGGCGCCACTGTTCGCGCCGGGTCTCGTTAAGCGTCCGGAGACGGGGCGAAAGTTCCACAAAACCAACCGTTGATTGACGGTTTTTCACCAGCACTTCCATGGACATCTCATGGGGAAACGGGGGTATATCCACCAGCACTTCAGTCGCAGCACACCCGGCATAGCCGGCAATCTCCCCGGCAATTGCCCGGGCTTTTTCGAGAGAACTTCCTGCCTGGAGCGCTGCTGCATTCACCTGATCCTGCCCGGCATAGATCGCACGCTTGTACAGCTGCCGCTCGTAGATCCGGCTTATCAGTTCCCGTGCCGTCGGGCTCGGTGAGATACGAAGCTCATGCATGCAGCTGGCATCATCGAGCGACAGAAATTTTTCAATACCGGTTCCCGGGCTGGTCCCGATATGTTCCAGCACAGCGAGATGGAACATGCATTCCGCGATCCGGCTTACGTGATGGAAATAGACGGTCGGGCGCATCAGTGTCCGGGCAATGAGCAGTGACTCGGCGGCGTTAATCCCGTTCTCATCGAGCACGATTCCTTCCGGCGTGTAGAGAATATTCCGGATAAGGCGGTGGGCATCGACAGTCCCGTACGGGGCGCCGGTGTAATAGGCATCCCTGAGCAGGTAGTCCATCCGGTCCACATCAAGGTCGCCGTGAAGAATGCACGAGAGGGGGTGCGTACCTTTCACGACGGCACAGAGGGCAGATGGATCAATCCCCTCGGAATGCAGGAGGGTCCCGAAACTGGCATCCACGATCGCCCCGATCTGGTCGTGGGAGCGGTGCAGCAGTTCCTCCATGAGCGGTTCACTTGCATGGGAGAACGGACCATGCCCGGTATCGTGGAGCAGCGCAGCAGCAACAACAAGCCTGCGCTCTTCATCTGACAGCCCGAATCGCCGGCATGCAACATTCGCAAGGTGCATGGTCCCCAGTGAATGTTCGAAACGGGAATGGTTTGCACCGGGATAGACCAGGTACGAAAACCCCAGCTGGCGGACATAGCGGAGCCGTTGTAATGCCGGAGAATCGAGCAGCTGCCGGGCAAAATCCTCTACTTCGACATAGCCATGGACCGGGTCTTTTATGATCTTCGGATTCACTAAAAGAATCTTCATATACATTGCATAAAAGTATTGAGTAATGATCACGTTTCTTTCGGGTGGAACAGGCACCCCGAAACTCCTGCGCGGCATGCAGAAAGTGATGGACCGGCACGAGATCTCGGTCATTGTCAACACCGCTGAAGACATCTGGATCTCGGGAAACCACATCTCACCCGATCTCGATACTGTCATGTACCTCTTTGCCGGCATCCTGAATACTGATACGTGGTGGGGGATCCGGAATGATACTTTTACCACTCACGATGAGATCGCGCACTTTGGCAGCGATGAATTTATCACGATTGGGGATAAGGACCGGGCAGTGCATATTGCACGGGGCGAGATGCTGCGAAACGGGATGCGCCTGACCAATGCCACAAAACTCCTCTGCGACCGCTTCGGTGTACGGGAAAATGTGCTGCCGATGACCGATACCGAGGTGACAACGCAGGTACAGACCGATCTCGGGCTCATTCATTTTCAGGAGTACTGGATTCGGGCGGGGGGAAAAATAGAGATTCGTAAAGTCCTGCGGAGTTATGACGACCCCCCGGTTGCAACCGAGGAAGGACTGGCAGCAATCGAAGCGAGCGATGCGATGGTGATCGGTCCTTCAAACCCGATCACGAGCATCTCGCCCATCCTCGAATGCGACGGAATAAAAGAAGCGATCAGGGATAAATTCGTAATCGCCGTCAGCCCGTTTATTGGTAATGCACCTGTGAGTGGTCCTGCTGCAGCGCTTATGCAGGCAGAGGGATTCCGACCAACTTCGAACGGTACATGTGACTGTTACGCGGGGCTTGTGGATCTCTTCATCCAGGATATCCGGGACACGGTCAACGTTAAAGGTGCAACCAGGCTCGATACACTGATGACTGATGAAGACAAGAGTGTCCACCTCGCGCAGGAAATTCTCCGGCTTATAAAAACCGGTTAAGAGGCGACCTGGGGTATATCGACAAACCGGGTTTTTTAGCTAATGGAACTTGACGGTGAAATGACAGATCCATGAAGAGCAAACCTATATAACGCTGTGCAATAACGATTTACGTGAGAGATATGAGGATATTTTCACTATTTGTTGCGTTCTTTTTTTTGATTCTATTTATATCAGCTAATGCCGCCGCCGCTCCTGGCGGGGAGGGGCTGGTCTGGACTAAAGATCTTGGTCACGGCGCAGTGACCATGCTCTCCATGACATCCGATGCTTCATTTTTTTCCGCTGCAACGAATGACGGTACCATCGTCCTCCTGAACCGTGACGGAGGGGCGGTCTGGAACTATTTCAATACCAAGAGCAATTCGCGCAATGCGGTCGCTGCCATCCACCCCTCCGGTACCAATGTGCTTGGTGCCAGCGGTACTTCGGTCTATCTTATATCTGATACCGGATCACAAATATGGAGTGACCCGCGGGTTACGAAACCCACTATCTACGATGTCGCCTATTCGTTGAACGGGTACGGGTACACGACCGGTGGCAACACCCTCGAATTTTTCGGGAAGGAAGGCAATAAGGACTTCACCATAAAGACCGCGAGCGCTGTCTGGAGGTTTGCCATATCTTCTGACGGAACCTACTTTGTTACCGGGACCTCCGGTCAGGATCACCGCGTGTACCTGTATGACCGGAACCAGAGCCTGCGCTGGATGTACGACCCCGGAACTTCCGTGAGTGACGTCGATGTCGCGTATGGAGGTGCACGGGTTGTCTCCGGAGCTGGACCGAATGTTTATTTCTTCAACCAGAACGGGGCACTGATCGGTAGTTATGACTGCGGGAGCCCCCTGAATGGGGTGTCGATGTCCCGGGACGGAACCCGGGTCGCAGTCGGGATGCAGAACGGCGGGGTGAAGCTGGTCTCCTGGTCAGGGGATATTCTCTGGGAGACCCAGACCGGCGGTCATGTGTACGATGTGGCATTGTCTTCTGACGGAACCCGTATAGCAGTAGCGGTTGACAGCGAGGTACGGTTCTACAGCCCCACTATTCCGGCAATGAATCCGACACCTGCGGGAAGCATCGTCACCCCAACGACTCCCGGGACCGGTGCAGTTGCTATCGCATCCACTCCGCCAGGCGCTGGGGTTTATGTTGATAATGCCTACAAGGGGATCACTCCAATCACCGTCATCGACCTTCTCCCGGGCGAACACGCGGTAATCATCAGGAGTACAGGTTATGCGGACTGGTCAACCACCGTAAAGGTACCAGCCGACACCACCGTCACCCTCTCGGGCTCACTTTCGCGTCTCACCCCGGTAACGACACGATCGCCGCTTTCCGAATTTACCGTATTAGGTGCACTTTCAACGATAGTGATCTTCACCGCGGGTGCATTTCAACGGAAACGAACGTGATATCCCGTTTTCTCCCGAAGGATTCCTGTTTTGGTTTCACTCTTTTTTTCCGCCAGACCCTGTCCCGCGGCGTATAAAAAAACGCGGAATTCCCCAAATTACTGCATATGGGTCGATAAAATGGCTAAAGGCACGCAATTTCACGTTACACGTATCCGATACCTATTTGAATGATTTTACACAAATATTCACTATCGGAGGATATCTATGGGCATTATAAAAAAATTTCTCAACCTTTTCAAATCGGGAAATCTGGAGGATGAGGAGGCGCGCCAGCGTGCACAGAAAGAGCGTTATGATAACTTCCTCAGGGCATTAACCGATGGCGATCTTGATACCCGCTGGAATGCGGTCCGATCTGTCGGTGACCTCGGCGAGCCGTTCATCGAGCCGCTCATCCAGGGGCTCAGGGATGAGTACTGGATTATCAGAAGGGGATCTGCGGACACGCTGGGCAAGATCGGTAAACCTGCCGTCGCACCCTTAATCGCGGCGCTTGCAGAGCCAGGGGATGATGTACGGCAGGAGACCATCCGTGCGCTCCAGCTGATCGGTGAGCCCTCGGTGAACCCGCTCGTACAGGCACTTAAGCACAACCACCCGGGAATCCGCAGGGGTGCAGCACAGGGACTCGGGATCATGGGAGAGTCACAGGCGGTGCCCATCCTCGTTGAAGCATTAAAGGACCCCGATGCATGGGTCAGGCACGAAGCAGCAGTCGGACTTGGCAGGATTGGCGACCCACAAGCGGTCAGCGCGCTGATCGAGACGCTCAATGATGGAAAAGAGCATGTGCGGATGGCAGCGATGGCAACGCTCTGTTCACTGGGAGATGCGTCAATAGATCCACTCATCCGCGCCCTTGTAGATGCGAACGAAGACGTCTCTCGGCGGGCGGCACTCGCACTTGTTACGATAGGGGAACCTTCTATCGAACCACTCATAAAGGCAGCATCTGACCAGAACATGGGTATCCGCAAAGGTGTGGCAGAGGTGCTCGGACAGATCGGGAACTCCCGGGCGATTCATCCTATGATCAAAGCGCTTGATGACCCGGAACGGAGTGTCCGTATCGAAGTAGTTAAAGCACTTGCCACGTTGGGAGTGCCTGCAATTGCCCCGCTCATGCAGGTATTCCGCGAAGGCGATGTCCGCGTGAGGACAGGTGCGATGGAAGCACTCTGGATGCTCGGTCAGCCCGCAACGACTCCGCTAATCATGGTGTTAAAAGACGACCAGAGTGACGTGCGGAAACGTGCAGCGCTCCTGTTGGGGGAGATCGGCGACCAGAAGGCAGTAGACCACTTAACGAACATGCTTACCGATGAGAATAATTCCGTCCGGAGAGAAGCGTTTGAAGCGCTTGAAATGATAAAGAAAAGAAATGCTCCATAACCCTCATCTTTTCAACCGGAATTTGCCGGATTCTTTTTTTTTGCCAGGTTTTATGCTCTGGTTCATCTCATTACCCTCGAAAAATGCCCCCCCTGCTACGAGGCAATGAAAATACAAAAAGATGATCCGTTTTCATCGGTGGAATCTTCATATGGGATGCGGTAGCACGCTCCCCCATGGATCAGTTCATGCAGGCGGCGATCATCGAGGCAAAGCAAGGTCAGGCAGAAGGCGGCATTCCTATCGGTTCAGTGCTCGCCCAAGGGGATGTTATCATTGGCAGGGGGCACAACCGCCGGGTGCAAGCCGGGGACCCGGTGCTCCATGCGGAGATTGATTGCCTGAGAGATGCCGGGAGAGTCGGGACCTACCGCGATACCGTGCTCTATTCCACGCTCATGCCGTGCTACCTCTGTGCCGGTGCGGTGGTACAGTTTGGCATTCCAACGGTGATTGTGGGAGAGTCACAAAATTTCCCGGGCGCGAGAAAATTTCTCGAAGAACATGGGGTTCATGTGGTCGATCTTAACCTTTCAGGGTGCATCACCATGATGCAGGAGTTCATCGCAGCACATCCCCGGCTCTGGAACGAGGATATCGGGGAACTGTGAACCTTTTTTTGTCCGCATACGAACCCCCGCGCACTCTGAGTTTACCGCGGATGGCTGTCGTTTTTTTACCCAAATCGCGTGAAAAAATTACAGGTTGTCTATACCCAGCCCATCGTCTTCCAGTGATCGTATTCGTGCGTCCAGGTATCCTTGTTCGCGAGCACGAGATGCTTCATGTGCTCCTTACGTTCTGCGTAATACTTCTGCTGCGCCGGGTCTTTTGAATTTGTCTGGATCGCGTTTGTAAGTTTCCTGCCGAGATCTTTTGCCTGCTTCTCCGCAGGTACAATCGCGTTCGGGTCCGGACCAAGAATCACACCCACACTTCCGACGGTTGTCGCACCGAGCATGCGCAGCGTGGCATTCATGTATTCAGCAGTCTCTTCTGCCATTGCCCCACCGGCTGTCGATACCGCACAGCCATACTTGCCCGTGAAATGAAGACAATGGACGCTATCTGCCATTCGGTCGAGCACTGTCTTGAGCTGTGCGGTGACCGAGTTGATATACACCGGCGACCCGAGCACGATACCATCCGCATCGAGCATCTTCTCCAGGAGCGCCGGCATATCATCGTCATGGATGCACTCGCCCTTCACGTAGCAGGTGCCGCATGCCCGGCAGTATTTGATTTCAAGGTCGCAGCAGTCCACAAATGTTATGTCCGCACCCATCTGTCGTGCTCCTTCAAGCACACCCAGCACAAGTCGCCGCGTCTGGCTCTTTGCCCCCTTAGGGCTCCCGTTGATGCCGAGGATCTTCATTTCTGTTTCACCAGAGTAATGATGCGTGTGGCGATGAATAAAGATAATTGATACCGGCAAATCCTGGATTAGTGCGTTGCCCTGCGCCAAGTCCGGGAAGTCTTCAGGCAGACTTGGAGATATGCTCTTTGCCCGGCATCCCCTACCTTCATGAGTGGTGAAGGTAAGAGATGATCATCCGTGACAGTGCGAAGTGTCCACATGTACGCGTGATAGACCGTTCGATCCTCTGTGAACTCCTGCATCCCGACAAAGTGGATGGCACCAGTGGGCTTGACTGCAGCATCGCCCATGCAATCGTTCCTTTTGGGGAATCGACACTCCCACACCGTTTGCATCGATCAACAGAGATCTATTATATCCTTGAAGGTGTCGGAGAGATGCAGATCGAGGACGACGTGGCGGAGGTCAGGCCCGGGCAGATCATTTTTATCCCGCCCGGAAAATCTCAGTATATCGTGAACACGGGTACAGGGGATCTGGTGTTCCTCTGCGTCGTCTCCCCGAAATGGCAGGCAGCTGATGAGACACTTGGCTGACAGACGTATGCTGGCATGATCGATGCACCCATCAGGTCCCGGAAAGGTTCACATGAACCGGTTGTCGATACCGTATGAGACCGGACGAGAATTCGACCATTTCAGCTCGTTACCCAGACACCTGTTTAAGCGGGTTCCTGCGGCACCGGAACATCCTGGAGAGGGGTAGTCCATCTGCATCTTCCGCCGCGCGAACCTGCATGAACCGCTGTGGGTACCAAAAGACAACCCCGTTCGAGAACACGACCATCCTGCATCATCCAACAGATCACCGCATGAGCTGGTTCTGATGGTAGGTGAGACGCTCTTTGGATGCCGGATATCTCACGGAAAAACACGGATTGTCTCCGGAATGTTCACACGGACCGGTTCGGGCAGTACCCGACAAACCCGTCAGGAAGTACGACCGTCCCGCATAATCCCTCGCGTTCCTAAAAATCTTTACATGAATCCCCGGCAATAATGGTAGTATGAGCGACCGGGAACGGGAGGATGAGAGTTACATCTCAAAAAACCGTCTTGAGACACTGGTGGACACCGTATTTGCATTCGCAATGACCCTCCTTGTCATAAGTCTTGCCATCCCGGCAATCCCCAAACCCCAGGCTACGGCAGAGCTCCCGGTATATATCGCCGGGATGTACCCTGAATTTGTGAGCTTCCTCCTTGCGTTTCTTTTGCTTGCGGTCTTCTGGATCCTCCACCACCGGCATTTCCATTCCCTGCATACCGTCGATTCCAAGATACTCTGGCTGAACATCTTTATTCTGATATGCATCGTCCTCGTCCCCTTCACGACAAGCGTCTCCGGGGATTATTCCGAAGTGCAGGTTGCCGTCGTCCTCTTCCACCTCAACCTGCTCGCCATCGGACTTTTCTTTGCCATTCACTGGTACTATATCACCCACACGCCCCGGCTTGTCGAACATCCCATCAGCGAACGGGCAGCCCGCTGCGGGAGCAGAAGATCACTGGTCACCCCTTCTGTCGCGCTGATCGGTATAGCGCTCTCGTTCTATTTTCCCGGGCATTCCATGCTCGCGTACCTGCTCATCCCGCCGGGCTTATACCTTGTCGGGCGATGCTGGTGCCGGTGAAGCTACGGCACTTCACCAATTATTAAGTGGAAAGGCTCAACACATCGTAGACCGTTTCTTTTTGATGAGTAAGGGTCATTACATCGTAGACCTTCAAGGATATAGACCGCATTTCAATGCTCTTTCGGTAGAGCACGATGAGAGAGATCTACGAAGAAGAACGAATCGAAGCCATAAAACGACATGTTGAAGGAGAGAGATCAGTAG
>Ga0247842_10000938_pt1 | contig 54017 bp, 65 predicted proteins | sample LaCruzMarch2015__3_FD_192411 | JGI IMG/M metagenome (GOLD analysis project Ga0247842, IMG submission 192411) | Freshwater microbial communities from meromictic Lake La Cruz, Castile-La Mancha, Spain - LaCruzMarch2015_19m | ecosystem: Environmental > Aquatic > Freshwater > Lake | place: Spain... | reverse complement strand
CTCATGACCGCCACTCTCCAGCAGCGCTCCGGCGCTTCGGTGTGGAACCAGTTCTGTGAGTGGGTCACCTCCACCAACAACCGTCTGTACGTCGGTTGGTTCGGTGTGCTGATGATCCCCACCCTGCTGGCCGCCACCATCTGCTTCATCGTCGCCTTCATCGCGGCGCCCCCTGTCGACATCGACGGCATCCGTGAGCCCGTCGCCGGCTCCCTGATGTACGGCAACAACATCATCTCCGGCGCCGTTGTTCCTTCCAGCAACGCCATCGGCCTGCACTTCTACCCCATCTGGGAAGCCGCCAGCCTCGACGAGTGGCTGTACAACGGTGGTCCTTACCAGCTGGTGGTCTTCCACTTCCTGATCGGCGTCTTCGCCTACATGGGCCGCGAGTGGGAGCTTTCCTACCGCCTCGGCATGCGCCCCTGGATCTGCGTTGCCTACTCCGCCCCCGTGGCGGCTGCCAGCGCCGTGTTCCTGATCTACCCCTTCGGTCAAGGTTCCTTCTCCGACGGCATGCCCCTCGGCATCAGCGGCACCTTCAACTACATGCTGGTATTCCAGGCTGAGCACAACATCCTGATGCACCCCTTCCACATGCTGGGTGTGGCAGGCGTGTTCGGTGGCTCCCTGTTTTCCGCGATGCACGGTTCGCTCGTCACCAGCTCCCTGGTGCGTGAAACCACCGAGAGCGAGTCGCAGAACTACGGCTATAAGTTTGGCCAAGAGGAAGAGACCTACAACATCGTGGCCGCCCACGGTTACTTCGGTCGCCTGATCTTCCAGTACGCCTCGTTCAACAACAGCCGCAGCCTGCACTTCTTCCTGGCAGCCTGGCCTGTGATCGGCATCTGGTTCACCGCCCTGGGCGTGAGCACGATGGCCTTCAACCTGAACGGTTTCAACTTCAACCAGTCGATCCTCGACGGTCAGGGCCGGGTGATCAACACCTGGGCCGACGTGCTCAACCGTGCCGGGCTCGGCATGGAAGTGATGCACGAGCGCAATGCACACAACTTCCCGCTCGACCTGGCGGCTGCCAGCGCCACCCCTGTGGCCCTGACTGCCCCGGCCATCGGCTGATCCGGTTCACCCCGTTTCCCTGGAATCCCCCTGATCGTCTGATCCTGGTTCGTCCTTGATCGCTTTGAACCCCCTGCCTGCGCAGGGGGTTTTTTGTTGGCTTCAGGCGCCTGCTCTGATGTCTGGCAGGCTCCAGATGGAAACCCGCCGGGCCGATCCCGGCAGTTTCTGGGTGGGCCACACCATCCTGGAGGTCAGGGCCCGCCGGATCTGAGCACGTCAAAACAACCGCTTCGTAGTCTCGCGCCAGTCACAGGACGCCATGGGCAGCAGCTTCGGCCACCTCTTTCGCATCAGCACCTTCGGTGAATCCCACGGCGGTGGCGTGGGCGTGATCGTCGATGGCTGCCCGCCGCGGTTGTCGCTCGATCTGGAGGCCATCCAGGCGGAGCTCGACCGCCGCAAGCCTGGCCAGAGCCACATCACCACCCCCCGCAAGGAAGACGATCGGGTCGAGGTCCTCAGCGGCCTGCTCGATGGCGTCACCCTCGGCACGCCGATCGCGATGGTGGTGCGCAACAAGGACCAGCGCCCCCAGGACTACAGGGAGATGGAGGTGGCCTTTCGGCCCTCCCATGCCGATGCCACCTACCAGGCCAAGTACGGCATCCAGGCCCGCAGCGGCGGCGGGCGCGCCTCAGCCCGGGAAACCATCGGCCGGGTGGCCGCCGGCGCCATCGCCAAGCAGGTGCTGTCCCGTGCCGCCGGCACTGAAGTGATCGCCTGGGTGCGCCGGATCCACGACATCGAGGCCGTGGTGGATCCGGCCACGGTGACCCTGGAGGCGGTGGAGCGCACCATCGTGCGTTGTCCGGATCCGGCGGTCGCCGCGCGGATGATCGAGCGCATCGAGGCGATCGGGCGGGAGGGGGATTCCTGCGGCGGGGTGATCGAGTGCCTGGTGCGACGGCCGCCGGTGGCTCTGGGCATGCCGGTGTTCGACAAGCTGGAGGCGGATCTGGCCAAGGCACTGATGTCCCTGCCGGCCACCAAGGGCTTCGAGATCGGCTCCGGCTTCGGCGGCACTCTGCTGCGGGGCAGCGAGCACAACGATGCCTTCCTGCCCAGCGAGGACGGCCGCCTGCGCACCGCCACCAACAACTCGGGCGGCATCCAGGGGGGCATCAGCAACGGCGAGGAGATCCGGCTGCGGGTGGCCTTCAAGCCCACCGCCACGATCCGCAAGGAGCAGCAGACCATCGACGCCTCCGGCGCCGCCACCACCCTGGCGGCGAAGGGTCGCCACGATCCCTGCGTGCTGCCCCGCGCCGTGCCGATGGTGGAGGCGATGGTGGCCCTGGTGCTGGCCGATCACCTGCTGCGCCAGCAGGGCCAGTGCAGCCTCTGGTGAAGCCGCCCACGCGAGCGGGCTCCCGCTGGATGCACGAGCCCCGCTCAAAGGAGGTAGGCCTGCTCACCACAGGCTGTTCACATGGTCATAAGAGCGGATCTTGCTGTCGGCGCTGAGCAGGGGAATCCCCAGCGCGCGGGCCTGGGCCACCAGGAAGCGATCGGCGGGATCGGCGTGGAACGGCTGCGGCAGGCGCGTGGCCGCCACGGCCACGGCGGGATCCAGAGCCAGAAAGCGCACGGCCGGATGGGAGGCCAGCAGCGCCAACCAGCGCTCCACATCAAGGCTGAGGGCGAGCCGACCCCGGTTCACCAGCATCGCCACTTCCCAGCAGCTGATCGCCGACACCAGCAGCCCTGGGGAACCGCCCGGACGGACGGCGCTCTCGATCTCCTGATCGATGGCGGCCAGGGCAGTCGCTGACAGCCGCAGACGATCCCCATCCGCCCACCAGATCAGCGCATGGGAATCAAGCAGGATCACGCCAGGGCTTCCCAGTCGTTCTCGCCGACGGGCGCGAACGGATCGTCGAAGCGCAGGACCGAGCCGCGCAGCTGTTCCAGTGGGTCGGAGTCGGGCCGGGCCGGGCGATAGGGGCGCACCTCCAGGGTGGGGCGGCCGTGATCGGTCACCACGAGCGGTTCACCGCTGGCCTCCACCTGGCGGAACAACTCCAGGGCATGGGCCTTGAAGTGGGATTTCGAGACCTGCTGCGGCGTGGCGGATGGCGCAGGAGGAGGGGAATCCATGCCACTCAGAATGACCATGGTCTTAAGACTATGGCATCCGGAGCCTTCCAGGGGTGACGGACTGAATCGCCTGCTGGGAGGCCAGCACCGTCGCCCCTGAACAGGAGAACGGGGGATTTCTGGCTCAGCCGTGCGTCGGACGACACGCCTCTGCCGGCGGGCAGGGAGTACCACTCCGCCAGGCAATGGACGAGCAAGATCACAGCCATCTGTTGTCAGCCCACAAGGGAGCGGCCCGAAGTGAGGCCCAGGGCTTCTCGCAGGGGAGCGCAGCGCCTGAGCACAACCGGAAAGCCCAGGCGCTGGAATCAAACCTGGGGCTGACGCACGGCCGGCGCTACACCGCGGAATCGAGGCCAACAATCTGCCTGTTGGGTTTCGCTGCGGGCTGCTGGCGTCACTGGAGAGTCTGGTGAGGCAGCTGGGCACGGGGCACAGCCAGCCGTCGCTCGGATGTTGATCTGCTGGTAATGGGCCGGGCAACGCCAGGCCCGGGTGCTGGACAAGCTCTATGCCCCACCCGCACCCCGGATGCCCTGGGCGATGAACTGCCCGCCGATGTCTTCGGGCCAGAGGATGGGTGCGGCAGCCCTGCAGACAAGTCGAGGCGCTGCTCTCCTGGGCCTGTCTGCTACCGACGCGCGGCGTCAGCGGCGCCAACCAGGGCTCCGCGCGGCCAGGGCATCAGCAGCCGTTCACGAGCAACAGCCAGGCGCAACCCGGAATTTTCCTCAGAATCTTCGCCGAACTGATCCCTTTTCCGCATGGCGGAGCGCCCAGAGATGGGGACGGCCGGATCACTGGCACACCCCCCCCCCCCCCCACAAAAACGCGCCGGAGGTCAGCATTGCAGCGTCTTTACGGCTTAGATGATGGCGATCGGCGGCATGCTCAAGCGACTAAGGTTTCCCATCGCTCTCTTGACGGCTTCGGCATGCACTGTGATCAACGCGGGCGATGCCGATGCCCTCCTTGTTTTTGAATTCATCCAGCAAGGCAGCGATGTTGGATTGAATATTGCTGGCTCACTCTCCGGTCTTCCGTCTGGCACCAACGGCAGCACCAGCCTTGGCTCAGTTATTGGACCAGACCTTGCTCTGGTCTCAACCGGCAATATTGCCAGCGGCCTGCAACTTGCAGTCTCAGGACCGGCCAGCTTTGGCCCCGGGGGCAGCACCACGTTCTCATTCAGCAGCTACACGGGCGACAACGTTGTTTTGTTTGGAATTTTTAACCAACTAGTTCTCGACAGTAGCTACGTCCAGGGAAATGTAATCAACGGCTCAGGTTTGTTTTCAGGGCAAACCCTGGCCGGCCTCAATCTGAGTGCCACCCCAGGCCTGCTCGGCACCTGGACCGTGGGCAGCGACAGCATCGAAGTGCGGGTTGGTACCGCTCCTCCACCCAGTTCCGTCCCGGGCCCCCTTCCCCTGCTCGGTGCGGCGGCCGCCTTCTCCCACAGCCGTCGCCTGCGGGCCCGTGTGCGCGCCGGCTCCGCGTCACAGGCCTGAGCTCTCGGCTTTGTCTTCCCTCTTCTGGCCCCGCCACGGCGGGGCCTTTTTGTTGACCTGATCCGTTGTTCTCCCCGTGGTGCCCGTGATGCCGGTGCGCAGTTTCAGCCAGCTAGCCCTGGTGTTCGCCCTGCTGTTCGCCCTGCTCGTGCTCGGCAGCCTCTTCCCCTTCCAGCCCCTCGATGCCGCCTGGCAGATCCGCCTCGGTGCCGTGCTGGTGAATGTAGCCACGCTGCCGCTGCTGGCCCTAGCGCTGCTGCAGCTGGCCCGCCACCTCGAGCCCCGCGATCCGCGCATCAGGGCGCGGCAGGAGCGTTTCGCGCAGCTGGCCATCGCCGCCAGCCTCGGTTTTCTGCTGCTGGCGCCGCTGCAGATCAGTGCCGGCCTGCGGCTGCAGAGCCGCGGCGGCGCCGAGCAGCGCAGCCAGTTGCAGCGGGCTGAGCGGCAGCTGGCCGGCCTGCACCAGGCGGTGGCCCAGGCAGCCAGCAAGGCCGACCTCAAGAGCCGCTTCCAGGCCTTGAACGGCCCCGGCGTATCGCCGGCCGATCTGGAGCTGCCGCTGCCACAGCTCAAGGCCCAAGCCACCATGGCGCTGGATCAGGCCCAGGTGCAGTTCGCCCGCCAGCGGGCGGCGTTGCCGGCCACGGATCCGCTGCGGTTGTTGCCGGAGCAATTGCGCAACACCGGCGCCTGCCTGGCCCTGGCCTGTGGCTTCGCGATCTTCGCGCGCCGCCGTGGCTCGGAGCTCTCGTTGCTGGAGGAAGGCCAGCGCAGTCTGCTCCGGATGCGGATGCAGCGGCCGAGCCGTTCAGCCACGGTCAGCCACAAGGAGTACATCCGCCAGCTCAGCGGCGAGCAGAAACGCGGAGATTGAGCCGGCCTAGGAGCGACCCCCTGTCGCCGATCGGCAGAGCCTGTTGGCACAGCCAAAGGCCGCCACGATCCCGGCGTGCTGCCGCGGGCCGTACCGATGGTGGGCCCTGGTACTCGCCGACCACCTGCTGCGCCAGCAGGGTCAGTGCTGCCCCTGGTGAGGGGGCTGCACTGACCCAGAAGCGGTTGTACCCGGAGTGCCTGAAGCTCTTCGGCAGGCGGCTGAGCTGATCTGTGGCAACCTGCCGAACAGTCGCTGCGCAACCCCGATCGGGTGATAGCCCGAGTGATCGACATCGGCGACTTCAACAGTGGGCAGCTGCTGCGACAGCCTGTGGGCGATGGACTTCGGGCCGAGTGCTGCAAGCGGGCCGAGGCGGGGTGGTTCTCGCCGCGTTCCTGGACCATCTGACACCACAAACTCGCGCTCACCGCCTTCGGGACTAAATCCTCCCAGCACCAAAACCTGGCTGGCGCCGATCATGTTTCACAACAAGAAAGCGAATCTCAGTGTTGTCTTGCCTGTAAACAACGGTATAAGGGAAAATCGCCATTGTCCTTCCACGCACAGGCCTCGAGCTCGCGGCGCTCCGAGCTCTGGATAAGCGGCGATGAACTCTACGATACGTCGAAACTCATTGACAAATCGAGAGGCGATGAGCGGTGATCCCTGCTGCCGATAGAAGGATGCTGCTTCGCTGACATCATTCTCGGCGCTTGGATGAATCGTGACCCGCATCAGGGGAAAAGGCTCTCAAGACGGCTGATCACCAGTTCGGCAGGCTCAGATTCGAGCCGTCCTGATTGCACGTCATCCAAGCGCCGTATCGCCAGATCATCCCAGTCACGTTCGAGGGGCTCATCCTGATCCAAGCCAGCGATCAGTTGTTCGAGCAGTTGCAGCCGCTCTGCTGATGACAGGCCCATGATCTTGACCTGCAATGAATCCAGTGAACCGCTCATGTTGGGTACTCGTCCTTCGAATTCCATTATGGCGAGGATGGCCAGAAAGCCACGACGTCTGCTCCTGGATCACGGATCCACGGTGCAGCCACCATGGCTCGGCCAAGGTGGCACCTTCTCATCAAATCGGTGGTTTTCGCCGAAGGTGGCCCAGCCCAGTTGAATCCGGCCGTGCGGTCAGCGCCTGGAGCAGGCGGTGCTGGCTGGGACTGACGGCGACAATCCGCAAGGCCAGCAGACGATTGATTCCAGCGGCACCGCCACCATCCTCAAAGCCAAAGGCCGCCACGATCCCGGCGTGCTGCCGCGGGCCGTACCGATGGTGGAGGCGATGGTGGCCCTGGTGCTCGCCGATCACCTGCTGCGCCAGCAGGGGCAGTGCAGCCTCTGGTGATGGCCTGATCAGGGCCGCAGTGCCAGTTCCGCCAGGAGCTGCCGCACCGGTTCCGCCGCGAAGGAGGCCCCCAGGGCAACGGCGTCGACCCCGGCCTCCAGCCAGGGGCGGACATCGCTGGGCCGGAGGCCGCCGGCCGCGATACAGAAGGGCAGCGGCGCGCCGAGGGGATCCCGCAGGCGCTGCCAGTAGCCCATCCCCACCGCACTGGCGGGAAACAACTTGACGATGGCGCAGCCCAGGGCCCGAGCCCGGTTCACCTCCGTGGGTGTCATCACGCCGGGCACCAGGACGAAGCCGGCCGCCGCCGAGCTCTCCAGCAGGGCACTGTCGAGGATGGGGGAGACGCCATAGGCAAAACCGGCCTCCAGCACGGCCTCCAGGGCCGCTGCGCTGCAGATCGAGGAAGCCCCCAGACGCAGATCGGGGCAGGCGGCGATCAGCTGCCGGCACTGGGCGATCCAGTCGGCGCCGGGACCCCAGGCGATCTCGACGTGCCGCAGCCCCAGATCAAACAGCTGCTCCAGCTGGGGAACCAGCAGGGAGGGCTGCCGATGACGAAGCACCACCAGCAGGGGCTGGTGGTGCAGGGACGCGATCAGGGACGCGCAGGTGGAGCTAGACGTAGGCCGCCACCGTCACGTCGCGGGAGATGAGCAGCTCCTGGAGCTCCTCCGCATCGACTGTCTCCTTCTCCACCAGGATCTCGGCCAGCTCATCCAGCACGGCCCGGTTGGCGAGCAGCACATCGGTGGCACGGCGGTAGGCGTCCGCCACGAGCTGGGAGACCTCCTCATCGATGGCGGCGGCGGTGTCCTCGGAGAAGTCTCGCTCGGCCGCGATGTCGCGGCCGAGGAACATGCCCCCCTGGGCACGGCCCAGGGCCACCGGGCCAAGGCGATCGCTCATGCCGAAGCGCGTGACCATCTGGCGGGCGACGCGGGCCACCTGCTGCAGGTCGTTGGAGGCGCCGGTGGTGACTTCGTCTTCGCCGTAGACGATCTCCTCAGCCACGCGGCCACCGAGGGCCACGGCCATCTGGTTCTGCAGGTAGGAACGGGAGTACAGGCCCGACTCCATCCGCTCCTCACTGGGGGTGAAGAAGGTGAGGCCACCGGCCTGGCCGCGGGGAATGATGCTGATCTTCTGGACGGGGTCGTAATCGGGCATCAGGGCACCCACCAGGGCGTGGCCGGACTCGTGATAAGCGACCAGACGCTTGCGGCGCTCGCTCATCACCCGGTCCTTCTTCTCGGGACCGGCCATGACGCGCTCAATGGCGTCGTTGACCTCATCCATCGACACCTCGGTGAGCTGGCGCCGGGCCGCCAGGATGGCCGCTTCGTTGAGCAGGTTGGCCAGGTCGGCACCGGTGAAGCCTGGGGTGCGGCGGGCCACCTTGTCGAGGTCCACGTCCTTGGCGAGGGTCTTGCCGCGGGCATGGACGCCGAGGATCTGGAGCCGGCCGGCGTAGTCGGGGCGATCGACCACCACCTGGCGATCGAAACGGCCCGGCCGCATCAGGGCCGAATCGAGCACGTCGGGGCGGTTGGTGGCCGCGACGATGATGATGCCGGTGTTGCCCTCAAAGCCGTCCATCTCGGTGAGCAGCTGGTTGAGGGTCTGCTCGCGCTCGTCGTTACCGCCGCCGAGGCCGGCGCCACGCTGGCGGCCCACGGCGTCGATTTCGTCGATGAACACGATGCAGGGGGCGTTCTTCTTGGCCTGCTCGAACAGGTCGCGAACGCGGCTGGCGCCGACGCCCACGAACATCTCAACGAACTCCGAGCCGGAGATCGAGAAGAAGGGCACACCCGCCTCACCGGCCACCGCCTTGGCCAGCAGGGTCTTGCCGGTGCCGGGGGGGCCCACCAGCAGCACGCCCTTGGGGATCTTGGCCCCCACCGCCGTGAAGCGGTCAGGGTTCTTGAGGAAGTCGACCACCTCGGTGAGCTCGAGCTTGGCGCCTTCGATGCCGGCCACATCCCCGAAGGTGACCTGGGTCTGGGGTTCCATCTGCACCCGCGCCTTGCTCTTGCCGAAGTTCATCGCCGGATTGCCGCCACCGCCCTGGGCGCGCCGCAACAGGAAGAACAGGCCGCCAAGCAACAGCAGCGGGAAGATCAGGCTGCCGATCGCCTGCTGCCAGGCCGCCGGCTCCCGATTGGGCTGCACGGCGATGTCGACGTTGTGGTCGGTCAGCAGCTTGAGCAGGTCCTTGTCGGGGGCGAGGTTGACGACGGCGCGCTGGCCGTCGTTCTCCACCACCTGGGCGGTGCCGCGGTCGGGGGAGATCAGCACCCGGGAGATCTCGTTGGCCTGCACGGCCTCGACGAAATCGCTGTAGCGCAGGGTGCGGGGGGCCCGGGCCGGGTCAGGGCGCTCCAGGAAGGCGGTGCCCACCGCGATCATCACGATCACCAGGAGCACGTAGAGCCCCGCGTTGCGCCAGCGTTTCTTCACGTCCCTGTCTCCTGTGTGAGAATGAAAGTAACAGAATGTTAAACGGCGTCCGGTGGCGGACGGGGCTCAGGCTGCGGCCCTGAGCACCTCCACCACGCTACGGAAGGCGAACCATTCCGGGATCTCCTCACCGCCGCGCAACATCTGGCGGAACTGGGTGCCGCTCAGTTTGCGGATGTGCAGCCCCCGGGCCTGGGCATGTTCGGCGGTGACGTAACCCTCTTCCTCGGTGTAAACGAGGTTGAGCGACGGCACCGTCTCCATGCCCAGTTCGGTGGCCTGGTCGCGGGCGAAGTCCTGGGCCTCGTAGGGGCCGTAGAAATCCTCACCGCTCAGGGACGATTTGCAGCCCGCCATGTCGCGGCCGATGATGAAGTGGGTGCAGCCGTAGTTCTTGCGGATGATCATGTGCTGCAGGGCCTCCCGCGGGCCGGCCATGTGCATCGCATAGGGCAGGTAGGCCCAGCGGATGCGGGGGTTATCCACCTCGGCCGCCAGACGCTCATAGGTGGCGAAGCGCACCTCTCCGGCGATGTCGTCCTCCTGGGTGGGACCGCAGGTGGGGTGCACCAGCACCACCGCACCCTTGCTCACGTTGGGGGCCTCGAGGGCCCGGGTGAACAGTTCGTAGTGGGCCCGGTGGATGGGGTTGCGGCACTGGAAAGCCACCACGTCCTCGCCGGCTGGCAGGGTGGCGCGCACCTCGGCCGGGGTGCTGCAGGGGAACACCCGCTGGGGCAGGGCCAGACCCTGGAGACGTCCGCCAAGGTAGAAACGGCCCCGCTCGGTGGCGATCATGCGCACCGCCGGGTGCTCCAGGGAGGTGGTGCCGTAGCAGCCCTTGGCCTCGACCACCTTGTCGGGCTCCCAGCGGCTCTCCACGGTGAGCAGCGCCAGGTCCTGCCCCTGGTAGGTGAGCAGCAGCCGCTCGCCCACGGCGATGGTGCTGTCGTCGGTGTCGAAGACGATCGGCAGACCGAACAGCAGACCGCTGGTGGTGCGGTGGCCCGCCACCACCGCGTCGTAGTCCTCCTGGTGCATGAAGCCGCGCAGGGGCGAAAAGCCGCCCACGATCAGCAGCTCCACGTCGCAGGCGTTGCGGTGGCTGCACGCCACCACCCGGTCCACCGAGGCGCGCACACCCGCCTGATGGTCGGGCGGCAGCATCAGATCGACGAGGCTGCCGCCATGGGGGGCGATCAGGTCGGAATGAGGAGCGGTATTGGCGAGCGTCATGGCGACGGGGCGGGCGTCACAGGAGATTGGGACCATCCTCCCAGACCGGCGCTCGGCCATGAAAAAGGGGCCCGCGGGCCCCTTCGCTGAACGGCTGATGGCTGGGTGGGTCTGTCCCGCCCGCGTCTTCAGACCTGCTCGAGACGGCCGTAGAGCTCGCCGGTGATCTTGACGTCGACGACCGCCTTGGTGCCCATGTCGGTATCCGAGGGCTGGATGGCGGTGAACACCCCGGCGAATTCCCCGGTGCTGGGATCCACCTTGGTGATGGACAGGTTCATCGTGCCGGTGCCATCCACGTAGCGCTTGACGGTTTCGCCGCTGAACTCATCACCGGCCGGAACCAGGCCCACGGCACTGCTGTAGCCGGTGGTGAGACCACGACCCTTGGGATCGAGGAAGTTGCTGGTGCGGTAGCTGGGGGCCCGATAGGGACCTTCAAAGTCGGTGCTGGTGCTGAGGGCAGAACCGTCGGCCGTGGCCCGCAGCTCCTTGCTGGAGAAGGTGAAGGGCACCTCTTCTCCGCCGGGCAGCAGCACGGTGATCGGCTGGAAGTCGATGCCACCCAGCTCCTTGAAGCTGAGGCCATTCGCCGTCACAGCGAGGTCGCCATAGACCTGATCCAGGCTGGAGGTGAAGCGGGTCAGGATCTTGCCGGCAACGAACTGGGCCTCCTGGCGCTTGTTGGCGGGCTCCCCCTTCACGAACACCTCGGAGGGGTGCATGCAGATCTCCTTGAGCTGGTAGCGGGCCGAGGGATCCAGGGAGATCGTGCCGCGGGCGGAATCGGGCAGGGTCGGGCAGTCGTTGGCCAGACCGGTGTTGTGAATGTCTTCGTAGGTGAGATTGGCCCGATCAACGGCCTTGGCCCCGCCGCTGCATGCGGACACCAGGGTCAGGCACAGAGCCAGCACGAGGGCCAGCAGGGGACGGAAACGCATGGGGAGAAGCCGCAGAGACGGAACGGGAACTGGGCTGGCCGGGATCCTACCGGTGCAAAACACCCATTCCAGGCGGCTTGCCTGGGCTCTCAACAACCTGTATGAGAGGACGATGTCCCTGAGCCGCACCCACCCGATCGACGACTCCACCCCCTTGTCGCCGCCCTCTCCAGCACCGGCCGCCCCCGACCTCCAGCAGCCCCTCGACGCCCTGCTCCGGATCGCCGAACAGCGGGCCCAGGAGCCCGAAGCCCTGCTTGACCTGCTGCGTCGCATCGAACACCTGCACCGCAGCATCCAGGACGGCCCCTTCCGCAGCAGCCTGCCCAGCGATCGCAACGGCCTGTTCACCCTGCTCGCCGAGATGGAAAGCAGCGGTGGCTGGCCCTACATCCCGCGGCTGCAGCTGCGCACGTTCATGGATCTGCTGGCACCGGAACCCGAACCGGAGCCCTGAGCGCCATCACCTCGGCCAGCGCCGAGAGCAGCTCGTGGGCGAGGCCCAACTTGCCGGTGGGGACGACACGGCGCTCCCGTTCCCCAGGGCCAAGCAGCCAGCCCTCGTTGCTGGCCGCCGCGAAGCCCGCATCGGCGCGATCGATAGGGTTGGCGAACAGGAGGTCGCAGCCCTTGCGGGCGAACTTGGCCCGGGCCTCCTGGAGCACCTCGCCGCTCTGGGCCGCGAACCCCAGGATCGCCTGGGCCGGCGGACGGCGTTGCACCAGGCCCGCCAGCAGATCGGGCACCGCCTCCCAGTCACTGCGAAGCGCGTCCGCCATGGCCTGCTTGGGGAGCTTGGAGCTCTCCGGGGCGACGCGGCGATGGTCGGCGACGGCGGCGGCCATGGCGACGGCATCGGCACCGCCCTGCAGCCGCTCCAGTGCCGCCTCCATGGCCGCGGCGGTGGAGGCGGGATGGCAGCGCAGCCCCTCCAGCCATTCCGGGGCCACCGTGAGCGGGCCATGCACCAGGTCGACGCTGGCGCCGCGCAGGCGGGCCGCCTGGGCCAGCAGCACGCCCATGCGGCCGGTGCTGGGATTGGTGAGGCAGCGGGCCGGATCAAGGGGCTCCCGGGTGGGGCCGGCACTCACCAGCAGGCGGCGCCCCCGCCAGTCGCGGCGGCAACCGGCCAACAGCACGGATTCCAGGGCCAGCAGCAGCAGCTCCGGGGCGGCCATGCGCCCATCGCCCACCCGGTCGCAGGCCAGCAGGCCGCTGCCCGGCTCCAGGGGCAGCACCCGCTCCCAGCCCTGCAGCTCCCGCCAGTTGCGGCGCACCGCCGGGGCGGCCCACATGGCGCTGTTCATGGCCGGGGCGGCCAGTACGGGGGCCTCGCAGGCGATCAGGGTGCTGGCCAGCAGGGTGTCGGCCAGGCCATGCACCCAGCGGGCCAGGCTGGTGGCACTGAGGGGGGCCAGCAGCACCACCTCGGCCCACTCGGCCAGCTCGATGTGCAGGGGCCGGGCCGCCCGGTGGCTCCACTGGTCGGCCTCGACGTGGCAGGGGGCACGGCTGAGGCTGGCCAGGGCCACCGCGCTCACCAGCCGCTCGGCGCTGGGGCTGAGGACGCAGCGCACCTGGGCAAACCGCTGCACGAGGGCGCTGACCACCAGGGGCAACTTGACGGCCGCGATGCTGCCGCTGATCAGCACCAGCACCCGCCGCCCGGCCAGCGGATCACTGGGGCCCACGGCGGAGACGGCCGCGGCCTCACTCCTCATCGAAGGGTTCCTGATCCACCAGATGCACGTAGGGCTGGATCAGATCGGGTCGGTGGATGGCCAGGGCCCGCAGCAGGTGCCAGTCGGCGAGGCCCGCGAATGGTGTGGGGTAGTCGTCGTCGTCCAGACGCCGGGCGAGCTCGGCGATGGCCTCCTCGTCGAAGGCTGCAAGCCGCTCGGGGGTGATGGACAGGCTGGAGTCAACCAAGGTGGCGGCCGAGAAGGGGGACAGGATGGTGATAATGGCGATCGAAGGGGAATTAGCTCAGCTGGTAGAGCGCTGCGATCGCACCGCAGAGGTCAGGGGTTCGAGTCCCCTATTCTCCATCCACCAGTCTGGCCGGCGACAGCCAGCCGCCAGCCCAGTCGCCAAGGCCACCAGCCAGCACCAGACCCCCACTTCCGCACCGATGAACTGGAGCAGCGACGCGGAAACAAGCCTCAGGGAGATTCCCTTCGTGGTGCGGCCACTGATTCGGCGGCGGATCGAATCCCTGGCCCGCGAGGCCGGCCTGGACGGTGTGGATCTGGCCTTCTACGAGCAGGCCAAGCAGCGTTTCGGACGGAAGTGAGACGGCGATGGGGTAAAAGAGGGGGTTGATCAGGGGCCCGCTCCATGTCGCAGTCCAAGCGAGAACAGGTTGTCAGTCATCTGCGCTACATCCGACAGGAGCTGCGTGAGATGCACCAAGGGGTGATGGAAGATGGCCTGCTGCCCGAGGCCGGGGAGGTGCGGGGTGTGATGGCCCAGATGGAGGCCCTGCTTGAACTGCTGGAGGGCAAGGGCTCCCGCAAGAAGGACGGGGACGGCTGAACGCGACGCCCGAGACCGACGAGTCCTGCCGTCAAGCCCCCGCAGGGACGCTCCGGTCAGCGGCTGCCCCCCCTTGCCCCAGCCCGAAGCGCTTGGTTTGCTGGTGTCGTCCCCATCACCTGCCCGGGCCTTGGCCTCGGGCTTTTTTATTGGCATCCCCTATCGGTGGGGGGAAAATGCTGTCAAGACGCCAGAGATGGTGTAAATAAGAGAGCGCAGGGTTTGGGTCGGGTGATGGGGATCACCGCCAGTGGCTTTCCACCCTCGGGTGTTGAGCCCCCTGCTCCCCCTTCTCATCAGCGGCAGGTTTCCACCATTGCCTCCCCGCTTCCAGCAGACCCGCTTCCAGCAACGCATCACCCAGTCGGGTAATTTGCTGGAGGCCTGGGCGCAGAACCCCTGGCGGCGCCTTTCGCTGCTGCTGATCGTGCTGCTGAGCGGGTTCGTGGTCGGGGGCAGCGTCGGTTCGATCATTGGCGCCCTGTCCCTGTTTGATCCCCTCGGGGCCCTGGTCTGTGTGCTGGCCATCGAGCTGGCGGCCCGTGTGCGGGGCAGGCTGCTGGCCCAGCCCCTGAAACTGCGGCTGCAGGTGCTCGACATGGCGCGCATGGGGCTGCTCTACGGCCTGCTGCTGGATGGCTTCAAGCTGCTCTGAGGCGTGCCTCAGGTGGCGGCGAGCAGATAGAGCAGGGCCATGCGGATCGGGATGCCGTTGCGGACCTGCTCCTCCACCAGGCTGCGGCCGGGATCATCGAGCAGCTCGCCGGCAATCTCCACGCCCCGATTCACCGGGCCGGGATGCAGCACCGGCACCCCATCGGCGCAGAGCGCCAGGCGCCGGTGGCTGAGGCCGTACTGGCGGTGGTAAGTGTCCAGGCTTGTCAGCAGGTGCTGCTGCATCCGCTCCTTCTGCAGGCGCAGGGTCATCACCGCATCGGCCCCGGGCAGGGCCGCCTCGAGGCGACGCTCCACCTGCACCCGGCCCCGGGCGGCCACCGGATCGATGCTCTGACCGGGGGGGGGTGCCAGGACGAAATCGGCGAAGCACTCGGGCAGCAACGTCGGCGGGCCGCAGAGCACCACATCGGCCCCGCAGGCGGTGAGGGCCCAGAGGTTGGAGCGGGCCACCCGGGAATGGAGCACGTCGCCGACGATGACGATGCGCCGGCCCCGCAGGCTCTCAGGAGTGGGGGCCTCGGGGCAGAAGTGCCGGGCCAGGGTGAACAGATCCAGCAGGCCCTGGCTGGGGTGGCTGTGCAGGCCATCACCCGCGTTGAGCACGGACACCCGCTCGCCACAGCGATCCAGGTCGCGGGCCAGGCTGTGGGGGACACCGGTGCAGCGGTGGCGCACCACCAGGATGTCGGCCCCCATCGCCACATAGGTGCGGGCGGTGTCCAGCAGGCTTTCCCCCTTGCTGAGGGAACTCGAGGAGGGGGAAAAGCTCTGCACCTCGGCCGACAGCCGCTTGGCCGCCAGCTCGAAGCTGGTGCGGGTGCGGGTGCTGGGCTCGAAGAACAGGCTGGTCATCAGCCGGCCCTGCAAAGCGGGCAACCGGCGCGCACCGGCCACCGGCAGGGCCCGGAAGCGCTGGGCCAGTTCGAGAACGGTGGCGAAGTCGGCGACCGAGAAGGACGCCAGGTCGAGCACGTGGCGGTGACTCCAGCCGCTCAAGGCGTCCTGCTGCCGTCGAATGTCCCAACCGTAGAGGCCAGCCTGGCGAGCAGCCCATCGTGGCGAGGGGTGCGATCGCCCCTGGCTCGCCGGCTGACGCTGCGGCTGCCGCGCAGGTACCAGCGCCAGGGCAGTTCCTGCCCTTGGGAGAGGCCGATGCGCTGGGTCTGCACCACCCCCGCCTCGTCGCCCTCTGGAGGCTGCTGCTGCTGCACCGCCAGCTCGCGCGGCCGGTGGGCCAGCCAGAGGCCCGAGGCCGGAGAGGCCACGGTGCCGTCATGGCCGCGGTCGAGGCCGAAACGGCGGGCCAGCAGGCCTGGCCCGGCGGCCACCCGCTCCGGTTCCCCCGGCAGGGCGGCCGCCCGCAGCAGCACCCCGTTGGCCCAGTCGCAGCGGCCGGTGACGACGTTGACGCAGTGATACATCCCGTAGGTGAGATACACGTAGAAACGGCCGGGCTCGCCGAAGAAAGTGGCGTTGCTGGCCGAACGGCGGCGGTAGCCATGGCAGGCCGGCTCCGATTGGCAGTAGGCCTCGGTTTCCACGATCACGCCCCAGAGCAACGCCCCATCGGCCTGGCGCTTCAGCAGCAGGCAGCCAAGCAGCTCCGGGGCCACCACCTCGGCGGGACGGGCAAAGAAGCAAGGGTCGATGGCGGCGGCCTCTGGGTCGTTCATGGGTGGCACCGCTGGGGAATGGTGCGGGGAAGCGGACCGGGTCCGCCGCGGGAGGGCCAGCGCCGCGTGGCGGGGCCAGAGTGGCCGCAGCCCTGCATCGCCAGGGGCCCGCCGATCGAGAGATCCTCCATGGAAACCGCCAGCTTCAACCTCGGCACCGTTCTGCTCGCCGTCAGCGGCCTGTTTGTGCTCACCACCCTCTACTTCGGCACCAAGGGCGGCTACTACGACACCGACGACTACGACGGCAACGGCACCGCTCACTGATCAGCGCTCACTGATCAGCGCCCACTGAGTTCGGTGGGCTGATCAGGGGCGACCGAGCCACTCCGCCTCGGGACAGTCGCCGGTGGTGGGGAGGTCGTCGGCATCGGCGGAGCGGCTCACGCAGGCCAACCGGGTGCTGACGGCCCCGATCGAGGCGAGGCGGACGCTCTCCTCCCAGCTGTGGCGCTCGTCGCCATCCTCGTCGTCGTAGCGGAGGGTGACCAGATCGCCTTCAATCTCTGCCACCAAAGCCCTCTCGATCCAGCGCTGCTGGTCCAGCAGGTAAACCCAGACCGGCCGCTGCTCCAGGCGGAATTGCTCGAGCTTGCGATGCAGCATCATGACGCCGCGGATAGGGTCCATCCTAGGCAGCACGGCGCCGGCCGCCATGTTCACCATGACCCGATCGATGCCCAGCACCGCACCAGGCCCCAGCACAGTTCCTGGCCCCGTCGCCGGCCGTGAGGAGATCCGGCTGCAGCTGCGCAGCTGGCCTGAGGTGGAGGCCTACCTGGCCCACTGCCGCGGGGTGATCGTGCCGCTGGGCTCCACCGAGCAGCACGGCCCCACCGGCGCCATCGGCACCGACGCCCTCACCGCCGAGGCGGTGGCCCTGGAGGTGGGACGGCGCACGGGTGTCCTGGTGACGCCCGCCCAGGCCTTCGGCATGGCCGAGCACCACCTGGGCTTCGCCGGCACGATCAGCCTGCAGCCCTCCACCCTGCTGGCCGTGCTCCACGACGTGGTGCTCTCCCTGGCGCGCCACGGTTTCGAGCGCATCTATGTGATCAATGGCCACGGCGGCAACATCGCCACGGCCCGGGCCGCCTTCGCCCAGGCCTATGGCACCGCGGCGGCCCGGGGCCTGCCGGGCGCCGAGCGCTTGCGCTGTCGACTGGCCAACTGGTTCACCGCAGGTCCAGTGATGCGGGAGGCCCGCGAACGCTATGGCGATCGGGAGGGACACCATGCCACCCCCAGCGAGATTGCCCTCACCCTGCATCTGGAGCCCAGCCTCCGCGCCAAGCAGCGGCCCCTGCCCGAGGCGGCACCCGCCGGGCCGATCCACGGCCCCGAGGACTTCCGCCGCCGCCATCCCGACGGCCGCATGGGCTCCGACCCCTTCCTGGCCACGGCCGACGACGGTGCCCGCTTCCTGGAGCTGGCGGCCGCGGCCCTCAGTGAGGACCTGGCCGCCTTCCTGGGGCCGGAAGGGGAGGCCGGTTAAGTTCAGGGCCTGAAGCGCGGAGCGACAATGCAGCGGATCACCGAAGAGGACGTGCGCAAGGTGGCCCAGCTCGCCCGCCTGGCGTTGCCCGAGGAGCGCATCGCCACCTACACCGGCCAGCTCGAACGGATCCTCGACTACGTCGCCCACCTCGAGCAGGTGGACACCGAAGGCGTGCCTCCCACCACCAGGGCCGTGGAGGTGGTGAACGTGACCCGCCCCGATGTGGTGGACCCCACGCCGGTGCGGGAGGAGTTGCTCTCTCTGGCTCCCCAGCGTGAGGGCGATTTCTTCCGGGTGCCCCGGATCCTGGCCGACTGAACCGATCCCGGCCGACGCAACCCTCAGCGCACTGGTGAGACGGCGGTGCGGTGCAGGAGCTCCAGCACCCGCCGGCGGGCATGGCGGGTGGGCATCAGCCTGGCGATGGGGCGCAGCCGGCTGCGGCGTTTCTTGTGGGAGCGAACGCCAAGGAAGATGTCGTAGAGGAAGTTGAGGCTGTCGGTGCGGCTCTCGAACAATCCCAGCCGCTGGGGCGAACCCTTCGCATCGAGAATCGGTTTGGTGGCGTGGTAGGCGGGCTGGTATTCGAACCAGGGGATCGACGGCCAGAGGTGATGAATCAGGTGATAGTTCTGACCCATGATCAGCCAGTTCATCAGCCTGCTGGGATAAACGCGGGCATTGTGCCAGCGGTTGCGGGACTGGAAGGGCCGGTGGGGCAGATAGTCGAAGAACAGGCCGAGGGTGACCCCCACCATCAGGGCCGGGGCGAACCAGCAGTTGAACACGAACGGCAGGAAGTTGTGGCGGGCGGCCGCCACCACGATGAACACGAACACCGTGCGGGCCAGCACCCACTCGAACAGCTCGTTGCGGCGCCAGAGGCGATGCCGGAAGAAAAAGACTTCGTGATAGAAGAATCGCGGCGCGATCAGCCACAAGGGACCGAAGGTGCTGACGATGTGATCCGGGTCGAGCTTCGGATCGTTGACGTGGGCGTGGTGCTGCAGATGCACCCGCGTGAACACCGGGAAGCTGAACCCCAGCAGCAGGGCGGCACCGTGGCCCATCACCGCGTTCCAGAAGCGGTGGGGATGGGCGGCGTTGTGGCAGGCGTCGTGGATCACGGTGCCCTCCAGGTGCAGGGCCAGGAAGCCCAGGGCCAGCAGGGGCGGCAGGGGCCAGCCGCCCACGAACCAGCCCCAGATCGTCAGGGCCGCCAGGCCGTAGCCCGCCAGGAACAGACCCACCGTGGGGTTCCAGGCCGCGGGCGGATCGAGGAATTCCCTCGGGACGCTGCGCCGCGGCACGGCCGTGGTCGCGGCCACGGCGGCGGACGAGGGTGCCAGCGTGTCTGTCATGACCTGGGCCAGCTCTGGAGTCCCAAAGGAGGACCCAGATTACGGAAGACGCCCCGTCGCCGCGACTGGGGCCAGGCAGGAACCGTCACGGCTGGTTGGGGCCGACTGGCAGGGTGGGGAGGTTGGCGGTGACGTCCACCAGGGGGAACTCTGCGGAGCCCCAGCCATCGGGGGGCAGCAGCGACGGGGCGCTCGGGCCCGGGGCCGCAGCGGCGCCAGCGGCAAAGGCACCGTCGGTCCAGGCCAGCAGCAGCCCCCGCAGCGACCCGCCCCCCTGCTCGTAGGTGGAGCGCAGGTTGAAGTGGTCACCATCTTTGGCCAGCACCAGTCGGTGGCCGCCGCCGGCGTTGCGCGCCTCCAGCGCCATGGGCCTGAGGGCCTCGGGCCCCGAGGGCACCACCCAGTCGCGGCTGCCGCTCACCACCAGTGCCCGCGCAGTCATGGTGCGGGCTGAGCCATGGTCAAACAACAGCGACATCGGCGGACTGACCGCCACCACCGCCTTGACGCGGGGATCGACCAGGCCGGCCTGGTCGGCCGAGGTGAGAAAACTGCACTGCAGCACCCAGCTGATGTTGCGTTCTGGGTTGGTGACGTCCTTGCAGAAGCGATTGAGCAGGGCCGCGCTGGGACGGGCGCCGGCCAGCTGCAGCACCGTGGTGGCGCCATAGGACTGGCCCATCGCCACGACGTTGTCGGTGCGCAGGCCCGCCGGCAACGCCAGGCTGCCCGCCGCCGCCGCATCGATCACCGCGCCCATGTCCATGGGCCGCAGCTTCAGGTCCTCCGGCTTGGGGGGCGGCATCTGGCCGGAGAGCATGGCCTGCTGCTGCGACCGGTCGCTGCCGGGGTGGCGGGGCAGCAGCACCGTGTAGCCATGGCTGGCCAGGTGCTGGCCCCAGCCCTCGAAGCTCTCGGGATCGTCCCAGAGGCCGTGGGAAATCAGCACGAGGCGGCCATTGGCGCCTGATTCGGGCTGAATGGTGACCACCTGCAGGGGGTTGGGGCGGTGGGTGACGGGGATCGCCAGCTCCTGCCGTTTCACCGCCAGCGGGCCGGCCTGGATGAGGGCCTGGTTGATCCCGGCGGCGGGCAGGGAGGTCACCAGGTCGTTGCCCAGGCGTTGCTGGTTGGTGAGTCGATCGATGGCCAAGACCACCCGCTGCAGATCCACCGAAGCGCTCTTGCCGGGCAGGGCCTCGAGCACCTCCAGCAGGTTCAGGCTCCCCTTCGCCTGGCTGGTGGCCAGCGAGGCGGCCAGCTCCTTGCTGTCCATCGGCTGACGCACCCCCTCCACCAGCACCACCGAAGAGAGCAGCAACAACACCTGGTTGACCAGGGGCGACCCCACCGACTGCTCGGCGAAGGCCTTGATCGGCAGGGGGAGGGGGGTCTGGAACCCCTGCACCAGCCGGCGGCCGATCGCCCCATCGGTGGCCCGGTCCAGCTCGGCGAGATCGCTGTCGCCGGAGAGCAGTTTGCGCTGATCCCGGAGCTCGCTGAGCTGGATCGTGAATGGGGTATCGATCAGGGGAAGCATCAGCTGGATCTCTTCCAGCGCCTGGCCAGGAGCCCCCGCCAGCAAGGACCCTGCGCCCAGGAGCAGCGCCGTGAGCTGGCGGAGAGGGCTCTTCATGCTTTTGTTCCCGATGGTTGGAGCGTAGGTGTGTCGTCTGTGCGACACCCCTGGGCCGGCCTGGATCGCTGTTCGATGCCCACCGGGGGACTTGAACCCCCACGACCTGAGCCACTGGAACCTAAATCCAGCGCGTCTACCAATTCCGCCAGGTGGGCGCTTGGGAACTCTAGACAGGCAGGCCGGATCCACCCGAAGGAACCCGCCCCGTCGTCACCGCCCAGAATGGGCCCAGACGTCACCACGGCCATGCTTGCCACCCTCGGAGGCTTCCTGGCCCTGCTGCTCGGGCTGCTGCTGCTGCTGCTGCCCCTGCTGGCCTCCGAACTGAGTCGGGCCAGGGATTCGGTCTGGGGGGCCGTGGTGCTGCTGCTGGGCCTGGTGCTGGTCACCAGCGCCGAGCGACTCACGGGCGCACCGATGCTGGCGGTGCTCTGCGGCGGCCTGCTGATCGGCCGGCTCGGCGTGGAGGTGGGCCAGGGCCGCTGGCGCTTGCTCAGTGAGGAGGAGCGCCAACGGCTCTGGTCCGTGGAGCGCTGGCAGACCAGCCTCAGCCAGCTCGGGGCCTCCCTCGGCCGCCTGCTGCAACTGGCCAGCGGCGTGGTGGCCGGGCTGGGGTCCTGGCTGGCGGAACGGCGCGCGGCCCGCCCCGCCAGCACCAAGCGCTGGGTGCGGCCCGAAGCGGAAGCGGCGCCGGCAGAGGTGGCGCCGGCAGGGATCGAGACGCCTGCGGTAACGGTGGACGATCCCCCCGTGGTCAGCGGCTTCGAGGCGATCGACGCCCTGCTGGAGCAGGCGGCTCCAGAAGTCCTGCCCGAGCCGGCGACGTCGGTGGAAGGGGAGGGTCTCGGCGAGGCGGGATAATCCAGCCTTCTCGCGCCCCGGCGACGTGACGGCAAGCCCGGCGTCCTACAAGGACACGCTCAACCTGCTGCAGACGCCCTTCGCGATGCGGGCGAACGCCAAGGTGCGGGAGCCGGAACTCCAGGCGTTCTGGAAGGCGCACGATCTGTATGGGCGGCTGAGCCGCGGCAACCCGGGCGAACCCTTCACCCTCCACGATGGACCGCCCTACGCCAACGGCGCCCTGCACGTGGGGCACGCCCTCAACAAGATCCTCAAGGACATCATCAACAAGCACGCCCTGCTGCAGGGCAAGCGGGCCCGGTTCGTGCCGGGGTGGGACTGCCACGGCCTGCCGATCGAGCTGAAGGTGCTGCAGGGCCTGGGCAGCGAGGAGCGGCGGCAGCTCACCCCAATCGACCTGCGACGCCGGGCCCACGCCTACGCCCTCGAGCAGGTGGAGGGCCAGATGGGCGGCTTCCGGCGCTGGGGCATCTGGGCCGACTGGGACGAGCCGTACCTGACCTTGAACAAGGCGTACGAAGCGGCCCAGATCGCCGTTTTCAGCAGGATGGTGCTGGCCGGCCACATCTACCGGGGCCTCAAGCCGGTGCACTGGAGCCCCAGCTCCCGCACCGCCCTGGCCGAAGCCGAGCTGGAGTACCCCGACGGCCACACCTCCCCCAGCGTCTACGTGGCTTTTCCGGTGGTGGAGCTGCCGGACCCCGTGGCAGGGCTGCTGGCGGCGGCCGGCATCGACGGACCCACCGATGCGGCCCACCGGGAGCAGCTGTTCGTGGCCATCTGGACCACCACCCCCTGGACCCTGCCGGCCAACCTGGCGGTGTCGGTGAATGGCCAGCTCGACTACGCCATCTGCCGCGACGGCACCACCAACGGCGGCACCCCCCGCTATCTGGTGGTGGCCGCCCAGCTGGTGGAGCAGCTGCGCACCAGCCTGGAGCGCCCGCTCGAACCGCTGCTCACCCTCAAGGGGGCCCAGCTGGAGGGGATCCAGTACCGCCATCCGCTGCTGGATCGCACCAGCCCGGTGGTGATCGGCGGCGACTACATCACCACCGAAACCGGCACCGGCCTGGTGCACACGGCCCCGGGCCACGGCGTCGACGACTTCCACACCGGCAACAAGTACGGCCTGCCGGTGCTCTGCCCCGTGGACGAGGCCGGCACCCTCACCGCCGAGGCGGGCCCCTTCGCCGGGCTCAACGTGCTCAAGGACGCCAACCCGGCGATCATCACCGCCCTGCGGGACGCCGGCCTGCTGCTGGCCGAGCAGCGCTACGAACACCGCTACCCCTATGACTGGCGCACCAAGAAACCGACCATCTTCCGGGCCACCGAACAGTGGTTCGCCTCCGTCGATGGCTTCCGCGCCCAGGCCCTGGAGGCGATCGCGGCGGTGGAGTGGCTGCCGGCCAGCGGCCGCAACCGCATCGAGGCCATGGTGCGCGACCGGGGCGACTGGTGCATCTCCCGCCAGCGCTCCTGGGGGGTGCCGATCCCCGTCTTCTATCACCGCGAGACGGGCGAGGTGCTGCTCAACGCCGACACCCTGGCCCATGCCGAGGCGCTGATCGCCGAGCACGGCGCCGATGTCTGGTGGGAACGGGACGAGGCGGGACTGCTGCCGCCGGCCTGGGCCGACCAGGCCGACCAGTGGCGCAAGGGCACCGACACCATGGATGTCTGGTTCGACTCGGGCTCCTCCTGGGCCGCCGTGCTCGAAGGCCGGGGACTGGGCTACCCCGCTGATCTGTATCTCGAGGGCTCCGATCAGCACCGCGGCTGGTTCCAGAGCAGCCTGCTCACCTCGGTGGCCGTGAACGGCCAGGCCCCCTACCGCCGGGTGCTCACCCACGGCTTCACCCTCGATGAGAAGGGCCGCAAGATGAGCAAATCCCTCGGCAATGTGGTGGATCCGCTCGTGCTGGTCGAGGGGGGCAAGAACGAGAAGCAGGAGCCGGCCTACGGCGCCGATGTGCTGCGGCTGTGGGTGAGCTCGGTGGATTACTCCGCCGACGTTCCCCTGGGTCCGGGGATCGTCAAACAGTTGGCGGATGTGTACCGCAAGGTGCGCAACACGGCCCGCTACCTGCTGGGCAACCTGCACGATTTCGTGCCGGCGGAGCATGCCGTGCCGATCTCGGATCTGCCCCTGCTCGACCGCTGGATGCTGCAGCGCACCACCAGCCTGATCGAGGAGGTGAGCGCCGATTTCGAGCGCTTCGAGTTCTACCGCTTCTTCCAGGCCCTGCAGAACTTCTGCGTGGTGGATCTCTCCAACGTCTATCTCGACATCGCCAAGGATCGCCTGTATGTGAGTGCGGCGGGGGACGCCCGGCGGCGCAGCTGCCAGACCGTGCTGCACCTGGTGGTGGAACGGCTGGCGGGGCTGATCGCGCCGGTGCTCTGCCACATGGCCGAGGACATCTGGCAGAACCTGCCCTACCCGGTGGCCGAGGCGTCGGTGTTCGAGCGTGGCTGGCCCACGGTGCCGCCGGCCTGGGCGGCGCCGGAGCTGGTGGCGCCGATGCAGCGGATCCTGGAGCTTCGCGCCCAGGTGAACCGGGTGCTGGAGGGCTGCCGGGGCCGCGGCGAACTGGGCGCCTCCCTCGAGGCCCAGGTGCAGCTGGAGCTGGCGGACACCAGCCCCTTGGGAGAGGCCCTGGCCCTGCTGGCCGCCAGCCCCCACCCCGACGTCGACAACCTGGCCGACTGGCTGTTGGTGTCGGGCCTGCGCCTTGGCGGCCCGCCATTGGACGCGATCCTGGCGGAGATCGGGGAGGAGGGCGTCACGGTGCGGATCGCCCGGGCGACGGGCAGCAAGTGCGAGCGCTGCTGGCACCACGAGGACGACATCGGTGCGCACCCCAGCCATCCCAGCCTGTGCGGGCGCTGCGTGGGTGTGCTGGAGCGCCAGGGGGTGGGCACGGCCTGATCGATCAACTCCCTGGCCCAACTTGGCCTCTGCAGTGATACCTCCAGGTACCGATGACATCCATCATCCCTGGAAAATCTGGTGATATCGTGATGACTGAATGACACCGTTCAGCCTTTTCGTTGTCCGCTCACCCCATGCGCTGCCCAAAGGGATAAGGTATGTCCAAGCTCTCTTGGCAGGACATGCTGAACGGGCCAGCTTTCTTCATCAATCTCGATCGCCGGCCGGAACGCTGGCAAAGCAACTTCGATCAACTACAATCGGCTGGATTCAGCAGCATCCATCGCTAGCCTGCGTTCGATGGTGCAACAGGGAATGTGAAGGAAAGCCTGAGGAGCTTCGGGATCGACACGCTGGCGGACATCGACCATTTTCTGAGCCTGCCGGGTGCCCAGGGTTGTTCCGTTTCCCAGCTGAGGCTGCTACAGCACATTCTTGATCAAGGCTATCCATTCGCAAGCATCTTTGAAGACGACATCAGGTTCTCCAGGCACTGGCAGCGGTTGGCACCGGCCTACAGGAAGGCGACGCCTGAAAACGTCGACCTGTTGCACCTGGGATCGCAGATTCAGTACGACAGCCTGCATCGGTGGCACCCGGCTCGGCGACTGAATCGATCCAGGCGGCTGACCCGCTTCAGCCTGAAGGCATGGCCCTGGCCATCACGACTGCTGGGCGATGTGGTGCAGGGGCCCGTGTATTGCCTGCATGCGATCACCATCACGCGCAAAGGATGCCAGCAGCTGATGCAGTTTCTGACGACACAACGGATTGGAATTTACATTCCGGACTGCATGATTCATGCTGCCATGGCCGGACGGGAACACATCTCAGGATTCCCGCTCCGCTGGTGTGCCTGGAATGCCGGACGACTTCTCCTGACGGATCAAGAAAGGGGGACCAATCCACACTGGGTGCGCCGCAACTGTGGCCTGGTCCATCAGGACGAGGCCTTCGGTACGGATATTCAACCGCGCGCGGAGAGTGGACCGGTCTGAGGTCGGCTGCGACCGTTCCTTCAACAGTGGAACCAGCTGGGCGCCAAGGCTGAAGGCCCCTGCCAGCAGGCCGACCAGGGCGATCGTCACGCTCCACAGCTGAACCGGCCGCAGGGCCCCGAGCAGATCAAGGACGGACATCTCGGCAGGATTCAGCACCTGCAGCCCTGGCCTGGCCGGCCCGGCCGGCGGCGCTCCCATCTCCAGCACCTTGTCCTTCCAGTCGGCCAACACCCCATTGAATTCATTGGAGCTGAGCGCGGTCGCCTCCAGGGGCAGGGTCTGCACGTACCAGTCGTAGCCCGATTCCAGCAAGCCTTCGGCCTTCAGGCCCGCTTCCACGATGACGAGCAGCGGCAGATGCTTCGTATAGGCCATCGCCGCTTCGATCTGATTCCAGGGTGTCGGCAGTCGGGTATCTGTGAGGCTCACCTGGCGCGGGCAGCCGCGCTTGTCGAGGCCGGCGGGGAAGTAGGAGCGCTCCAGGGCGATGACGACGATCCCGGAGCAATGCTCCATCAGCTCGGTGATGGCCTTCAGGGGCGCATCGGCGCTGAAGGTGTTGCGACCGACCGTTTTCGGGGTCAGCGATTCGCTGCGCAGGCGATCCTCGATCAAACGCACAAACGACTCCTGCTCCGCTGTGGCGGTGGCGCCCACACTCACGAAGATGAGTTTCTCCTCCATGGGTTGGAACCCATCACTGATCGGAGGGTAGTGGTGTCGTCGCTGCCATGCCCGTGTCAGAGGCCCAGATCGGACAGGCCCGGGTGATCGTCGGGGCGGCGGCCGAGGGGCCAGTGGTACTTCCGATCGCTTTCCTGAATGGGGAGGTCGTTGATGCTGGCGATGCGGGTGTGCATGAAGCCCTGATCATCGAACTCCCAGTTTTCGTTGCCGTAGGAGCGGAACCAGTGGCCGGAATCGTCGTGCCATTCGTAGGCGAAACGGACGGCGATGCGGTGGCCGTGGAAGGCCCAGAGTTCCTTGATCAGGCGATAGTCGAGCTCCCGGGCCCATTTGCGGGCCAGAAACTGCTCGATGGCCGCGCGGCCGCTGACGAACTCGGCGCGGTTGCGCCAGATGCTGCCTGGGCTGTACGCCAGCGCCACCCGGGCCGGATCGCGGCTGTTCCAGCCATCCTCGGCCAGGCGCACTTTGGTGGCGGCCGATTCGGCATCGAAGGGGGGCAAGGGGGGCCGGGGGGCTTCCGGAGCGGTCATCGAAGCGGCGATTCCACAAGGATGAAAAGGCTAAATCAGGTTTCCAGGATGTCCGGCGTTGTCCGATGAAGGGCTGGCTTCCAAAGGGAATCGCGCCGCGGTTAGCCCGCTCTCTGCGCACCACAATCGGCTTCAGTGCCGCCATCGGGTGTCCGCCTGCCGCCGCCGCTGCCGATGGAAAAAGACAAGCCACGCACCACTGGCGTGGGTGCCGAAGCCGGAAGGCTGGTACGGTCAGCCCCATGACGATCACTCCCCCGTAGTCCACCGCCACCGTGCCTGCACCCGGTCGGCCCGCGGCCGGGAGACCTGAAAGGGATTGATCCGTCCAAGCTTTTCCATGACCTTCTCCATCAAGGAGTGGTGGGGCCAGCCCCACCGCGACATCCTCTCGGGCCTGGTGGTGGCCTTCGCCATGATTCCGGAGGCGATCGCCTTTTCCGGCATCGCCGGGGTGGACCCCAGCGTGGGCCTGTTCGGGGCCTTCCTGTTGTCGGTGACCCTGGCAGTGGTGGGGGGCCGCACGGCAATGATCACCTCCGCCACCGGCTCCACGGCCCTGCTGATGACGGGCCTGGTGCAGCAGGGTGAACTGCTGGGGAAGGGGCTCGGCCTTCAGTACCTGCTGGCGGCGGGACTGCTCACCGGGGTCTTCCAGATCGCCTGGGGCTACCTGCGGCTGGCCCACCAGATGCGCTTCGTGCCGCAGCCGGTGATGGCGGGGTTCGTCAATGCCCTGGCGATCCTGATCCTGCTGGCCCAGCTGCCCCAGCTGGGGCTCGATGTCTTTCACCCGGAGACGGTGGTGGTCGAGGCCGGCCAGCTGCCGGCGGTGTGGGCGTTGATGCTGCTCACCCTGGCGATCATCTACCTGCTGCCGCGCCTCACCCGGGTGGTGCCGTCGGCCCTGATCGCCATCCTGATCACCACCGGGATCTCGATCGGCCTGGGGCTCGATCTGCCTACGGTGGCGAGCCTGGGCACGCTGCCCGCGGGCCTGCCTCGGTTCGCCCTGCCCCAGGTGCCCCTGAGCTTCGGCACGCTGGGCCTGATCCTGCCCACGGCCCTGGCCATCTCGCTGGTGGGGCTGATGGAGACCTTCCTCACCCAGGACATCCTCGACGACCTCACCGACCAGACCAGCCACAAGAACACCGAGGCCCGGGGCCAAGGCATCGGCAACATTGTCAGTTCCCTGTTCGGCGGCATGGCCGGCTGCGCGTTGGTGGGGCAGTCGGTGATGAACGTGGGCTACGGCGGCCGCACGCGGCTGTCGACGCTGGTCTCGGGGGTGAGCCTGCTGGCGATGATCCTGCTGGCCCGCGATTGGGTGAACCAGATCCCGATGGCCACCCTGGTGGGCGTGATGGTGATGATCGCCATCAACACCGCCAACATCGGTTCGATCACGGGGATCCGGCGGATTCCCAAGAGCGACACCGCCGTGATGCTGCTCACCGTGGGAATCACCGTGATCACCCACAACCTGGCGATCGGCCTGCTCGCCGGTGTGGCCCTGGCCGGGATCCTGTTCAGCCGCAAGGTGGCCAAGGTGATCGCCGTCGAGAGCCGTCTCGTCGACGCGGGCCATCGGCTCTACACGGTGCGCGGCCAGCTGTTCTTCGTGAGCAGCATCTACTTCCGGGCGGGTTTCGAGATCCACGAACACCCGGCCAGGGTGACGATCGACATGGCCGACGCCCACATCTGGGACCAGAGCGGCGTCGCCGCCCTCGATCAGGTGATCCGCCGGCTCAAGCTGGGTGGCAGCGTGGTGGAGGTGGTGCACCTCAACCGCGAAAGCACCGATCTGTTCGCCCGCATCGGCCATGCCGAGGAAGCCGGTGGCGGCGGTGGTGCGCTCGGCTCGCTGCAGTGAGCCAGCCTGGAGAGCCCTAATAGGGGATCGCGTAGGTGTTGCCCCGCTCGCAGAGCACGACGACGCCAACAAACACTGCCGACGAGGACCAGGAGCAATTGTGGGTTGCTCATGGCGAAAGGATGGGCTTCATGGAATAGATTTTGAGCGGGAGCACCTGGCGCTCTCCATCACCAGGCCACACGGTGCTGGGGATGCAGATGCCATCCTTACGGTGGTGGTTCTGGTGCGTGGTGGTGCTAGCTAATCAGTGTCTTGACCTGGGGCGCCGGCGCTCCACGAAGTAGACCTTCCACACTTAAGTCCTCATCAATATCTGGCCAATAGATTCCAAAGCCAGCCCCTGCAATCTCCCAATTCACACGCTCCTGAGAGGTGGCGTGCAGAAGACGGGGATACCAGGCGAGAGGCACCGAAATGGCTCGTCCATCATCCAGGTCGACAGTCAGCTTGTCTTCTGTGCAGGCAACGCCTGTGACCCGCTCGCCAGGGTTAGCCATGAAACTCCTCCCATGCTTTCAGCAGGATAGCTCTGTTCTTGCTGACCAGCCGCTCAATCTCACGAAGCTCGTTGGCCTTAAAACCAAGGCTGGAGGAAAGTGCGACAGGAGAGAGCCAGACTTTGCATGATGCCTGATCTCTATCCACATGAACATGAGGAGGTTCGTTTGGCACGTGACTGTAGAAGTAGAACCTGTACGGGCCGCTTCTGAGGATTGTCGGGATCCGTCATCACATCATCAACTCAACGATAGCCGGCTCAGGCCTGCGCAGGGATATCGACCATTGCCCGATGGCCTACCGCCTTCAATAGGGAATCGAGTAGGTGTTCCCCCGCTCGCTGCGCACCAGGAAGGCTGACGAGATCTGCCGGTAAGTGGCCAGGGTGGTGCGGCCATTGCTGGGCTCGGTGATCAGCAACTTTCCGCATTCCTCCTGATCCCCCGAGCCGCAGGTCCAGGGCTCGCCCACCTTCTCCATCTCGATCTGCTTGCCATCGGAGCGGAAGGTGACCGTGAACGAGGTGGAGCCGCCCGCGACCTGGCAGGCTTCGGATCGGCCGTTGAAGCTGCAGGTCTGCCAGGCGGTCTGGGCGTGGGCTGCCGGGAGGGCCGGGAACACCAGGGCGGCAACGGCACACAGGGCCACCAGGGGGGATCGTATCGGGCAGGGGCACCGGGGAAGTCCACTCTGGCCCCCGCCGAGCCCAGAGCCGCCCTATCAATACCGCAGCGCATCAACGCTCAAGGTCACCCGCACGCAGGATGACGATCAACACATCCAGGAGTTCAGACATTTCCACACGATTCAAGGTGCCGACCACTCCAGAAATGATGAGGCAGGCCTGCATTTAACTTGCGACAGGTCGGAATAGGGAAAGGGAATGAGTATGCCTCACCTATTGCAGGTGGGCCCATGCAGCTTCCTCTTCTGAGTTCAGCCAGTCGGCCGCCAGAGCCGTTTCACTCAAGACAACTCCGCTGATGACAGACTCAGGATCATCACTGGGAACAGAAACGAACACCTTGGACCCCGTCTTCAGATGGACAGGATTCTGGATTCGCATACGCCCACCTGTTTCAACAAGAGCCTCAAATATGTTTTCCATTGGAAGTGGGTCGGTTGGCCTACGCCAGCGCTCGCCCAGCATAACTCCAATGTTGACGATTTGAAAGCAATCTCTAGCACTGCTCCTGAGGTGGGTGGTTGAAGTGTCACAACGTCTACGGTTTGGCCAGAGGAATCATTTGTCGTCCATGACGGCGATAGATCTGGAAATCACTATCCGTCGTCAGAAGTAACGGAGAGTCGTTGATCTCTGCCAGGCGAATCAATGCGGCATCCGCCAGAGAAGCAGGGACATTCTCATAGCGCTTGAAAAGTGCACTTACAGAGCCTATCTGCTCCTGGAGTACGAAAGGCAATTGAACGACTCCTCGCTCAATGAACTGCAGGGCCAACGCAGGATCAAAACCGGAGCGCCTGAGCAGAAAGCAGGTCTCAGCGACCACAGCCTCACAGCTCAGCAGTGGAGGCGGCAATCGCCTGAACTGCTCAATAGCCCATTTGTGATGGGTGTCGTTGCGACTCAACAGCGCCACCCAAGGTCCCGTATCAAGCAGAACCGTCATGAACGATTCGCCCCGAAATCAGCCAGGAAGGCAGGGTTGGTTGACAGATCGGCGGGCCCGCCTTCGCAACAGCCCACGAGATCGGCCAACAGATCAGCCGCGGAGGGTGGTGCTGCGTCATCCACGCCCTGCTCTGAGGATTGGAGAAACGCCGTCAACGCGCGTCGAACCAATTCAGACTTGCTGAGATGGCGCCGTTGAGCCTGCTCCGTGAGCTGCGCATCAAGGGCCTCGGTCAACTTGAGCGAGATCACCGCCATGGCAAGCACCGAGCCATCGACGACCCGATCCTACCTGCTGCCAGGCTGTATTACGGCTCAGCCCCCCAACCCACGGCAGGCGCGCAGCACCACATCGGCGCAGCGGCCGTAGGTGGCGGTTCGCCAGGCGGGGCTGTCGATCAGGAAGGCATCGCGCACCTGGCGGCGGATCGCCTCCCGGTCGGGGGTGGGGCGATCGGGCACGGCGTGCAGCCAGGCATCGGCACGCAGGGCCGCCAGCACCTGATCGATCGGCCGGGTGCCGAACTCCAGGGCCAGGTAGGTGCCCGAGCCCGTGCGCTGCAGCATCAGCCAGGTGACGGCGACGAACCAGAACTGGACGCCGGCGAACAGGAGGGTCTGGCCCAGCCAGAGCCAGCGGAAGCCCGGCCGCCGCAGCAGGGATCCGCCCACGGCCTTCCCGCTCACAGCCGCCCCACCCGCTCAGCGAAAGGCCGCAGCTGCAGCGCCTCGCGCCACTCCTGTGGAGGCCGGGCCCAGCCCTCCTCCCAGCGCTGGGCGAACAGGGGCTTCGCCTCCAGGCCCATCTGCAACCCAATACGGGTCGCCTCCACCAGCTCCGGCAGCAGCTCGGGGGCCCCGAGGGTGGCCGACAGCAGGGCCTGGGCCGTGAGCACGGCCCCCAGGGGGTAGGGGAACTGGGTGAGATGGAAGGCCTGCAGGCCGATCTCGCCCGTCACCGTGGTGTCGAAGCCGGTGACCACGTGCCAGAGGTCGTGGGTCTGGCTGAGCCGCAGCTCCACATAGGCCGCGTCGGTGCTGGGCGCCATGCCGGCATGCAGGTTGGGGTCGTAGCCCAGCCGGGCCAGCGACGCCGCATACGCCTGGCCGAGGCTGCCCTCGGGCATGTTGGCCAGCTGCTCCAGGTCGTGGGCCGGGGGGGGGATCGAGCGCGCCTCGATCAGGGCGGCGCAGGCCGGATCGCGGCGCAGCTGCTCGGCCATCAGGGCATAGGAGGGCGTCTCCAGCAGGGCCTCAGCCAGGGCCCCCACCAGCTCGAGGTCGGTGTCGCCGCCGGTCATGGCCACGAACGTGCCGAGGACCCGGAACAGCTGGGGCGGCAGCTCCTGGGCCTCGAACGACGCCGCGGTGGGCGCGGGGGTGGGGCGGAAAACGGCAGTGGTCATCGGGGTGAACACGAAAGAACATGAGCAGTCCTCACGTCCGAGAAATTATGAGCATCCCTCGCCTTTGCCAATGAGATGCGAGGATCGCTCAGGTTTTCAGGATGGGTCGCTTCCCGTCATGGCCAACGCACCCGCCACCCCCGGCGAGCCCTCGCCCCTGCGCCGCCAGCCCCGCCAGGCCCGCAGCCAGGAGCGGGTGCGGCGGATCCTGGCGGCGGCCGAGGAGCTGTTCGTGACCGGCGGCGTCGGCAGCACCACCACCAACGCCATCGCCGCCAAAGCCGGGGTGCCGATCGGCTCCCTCTACCAGTTCTTCCCCGACAAGGGGGCCATCCTGCGCAGCCTCGCCCAGCTCTACGCCGAGCAGCTGCACGGGCTGCTCACGGCCTTCTTCGACCGGGGGGACGGCCGCTGCCTCTCGCTGGAGGCCTCGATCACCGCCGCGGTGGCCCTCACCGATCGCTTCTTCCGCGACCACCCCGGCTACCCGGCCATCTTCCTGGATGTGCAGACCGCCACCCCCGAGCTGCTGGCCATCGAGGCGGAGGCCGACGTCCGGCTGATCAACGACTGGAGCGGCCTGATCGCCCTCAAGGCCGCCGCCGAGGGGTCCGACCTCAGCGCGGAGGAGGGCCACCTGATCGCCTGGGTGCTGGTCAAGACCGTCGGCCACCTGCTCTGGCTGGCGGCCACCCAGGAGCAGGGCCGCCGCGACCGGCTGGTGGCCGAATGCGGCGACCTGGCCATCGCCTACCTGCGTCGGCGGCTGGCGCCCGGCTGATCAGGCCCAGAGCGACTCCAGGGTGTAGGGGCCGCCCTCCTTGACCCAGAAGGAGCCGTCGAGAAAGCGTTGGCTCCGGTCGAGCCCGTCGATCGCCTCCATGTCTTCAGGAGCCAGCTCGGCCTCGGCGGCGGCGAGGTTCTCGGCCAGGCGCGCCGGCGACACCGACTTGGGGATCACCGCCGTGCCCCGCTGCAGGGCCCAGGCCAGCACCACCTGGGCCGGCGTGAGGTCCCGCCGGGTGGCGATCGCCGTGATCGTGGAGTCCTCCAGCAGCACCGGCTGGCCGGGAGGCCGCATCTGGGGGGGCAGGCCCGGGGTGCCCAGGGGCGAATAGCCCGTGAGGTGCACGCCATGGGCCTCGCAGAAGGCGAACAGCCCCTTCTGCTGCAGATAGGGATGCAGCTCCACCTGGTTCATGGCCGGCCGGAGGCGCGCCTGCCCCAGCAGGCTGTAGAGGCTGGCCATGCCGAAGTTGCTGACGCCGATGTGGCGGCACAGGCCCCGCTCCACGGCCGCTTCCATCGCCGCCCAGGTGGCCGCGAGGGGCTGGGTCTCAAGCGACACCAGATCCTCGGCACCCTCGGGCATCAGCACGCCCGGCCGGAAGGCCACGGGCCAATGGATGAGATAGAGGTCGAGGTGGTCGAGCTGCAGATCGGCCAGGGTGCGCTCCAGGGCCGGGGCCACGTCCTCGGGGGCATGGGCGTTGTTCCACAGCTTGGAGGTGATCCAGAGGTCGTCGCGCCTCACCGGGCCGGAGCGGATCGCTGCCGCCAGGGCTTCGCCGATCTCCGCCTCATTGCCGTAGATGGCGGCGCAGTCGATGTGGCGGTAGCCCAGCTGCAGCGCCGCCGTCACCGCCGCGCCCACCTCCCCGGGAGGGGCGTTCCAGGTGCCCAGGCCAAGCATCGGCATCGCAGCGCCGTCTTCGAAGTGGAGTGTCTTCAAGGCGGTGAACCCCAGGTGCCCATCACTCCACCCTGGCCTTGGCACGGAAGTCAACCAAAGCGAAGCGCCGGGCCTGCGGCTTCTGCGATTCGATCACCAGCTGCAGACGCTCCCCCTGCCGTCCGACTCGGCTTTCGACCACCTTGTCGACCTCCTGGCCCTGGCCGTCGAGCACAGCGAACGTCACCTGGATGTCGCCGCAGGGACGCTCCAGGCAGGCGACTTCCATCACATCGATGAGGCCGCCGCCATAGAGGCGGGGCTTGCGGCAGATCCCCTGGCAGCGGCGGGTGAACACCCCCTGATCCGATTCCACCCAGCCATCGGCGAGCAGGTCCTGGCGGCTCTCGCCCCTGCCGCCGGCGGCCGGCTTCTCGGCCAGGGACGCCCGCAGGCCGGCCGCCATCCAGCCGGCGCCGAAGCCCGCCGCCACGAGCACCAGGGCCAGCAGCCGCTGCAGGAACGGAAACCGGGAGGGACCGGACGCCGGGGGAAGGGCCGGCGGCGAAGGGGGGCGTCCCCCGGGGGGCACCGGTTCCATCTCGACGATCAGGTCGTCAATGGTCTTCCCGCTCGCCGCGTTCGGCTCGCTCTTGCCGGTCCTTGCCATCGTCGTAGGCCATCAGTGAACGGAACATCAACCCGCCGCCACTGCCGATCAGGGCGAACATCGTCAGCAGGTTCCAGAGCGAGGTGGGCTGGAAGCTCATGATCAGGGTCTGCAGGATCCCCACCGCCAGGGCCGCCACCGAGGCCAGCACCAGGAACCAGCCCCAGCGCTGGTTGCGCAGGGCAAACAACAGACACACCCCGATCGTCAGCGGGATCAGCAGCAGGCCGAAACCGCCGCCCAGGCCCTGGGAGAAGCCGAAACCGCCGCCCCAGCCGCCGCCCCAGGCCGCACCGGCACCACCCCAGCCGCCCGCGGCGCGCCGCCCGAAGCGAAGGCCCAGGCCCATCGGCACGGAGCTGACCATCACCTGGTTGAAGAACAGGAACGCGCCCATCGAAAAGAGCACACCTCCCAGCAGGAAGGTGAAAAAGTCCCGGATCGGATCCCTCGAGCCCATGCCCTCTCTGCCACCACGGTCATGGTGGCCAGGGCCTCAGGGTTTGTCTGCCAGGAACGCTCAGCCGGCCGGCCGGCAACCCTCGAACCACATCACGTGGCGGGCATGGTCGTAATCCTTGTACTGGCCCGTCAGCTGGATGCCCTGGCGGCCAGACAACTGATCTGGGTCAGGAAGCGGAACTTGCCGAACTTCAGGGCCAGATCGTTGGTGGACCTTGGAATGTCGTAGTCGATGCGATAAGCGCCACCGTCTTTGGTGACATAGGCCACCCGGCCCTTGATCGTGAAGGTTTTTCCCTGGTAGCGGGAGGGAATCGTGGCCGCGTTGGTGTCGGCTTCCTGGGAGATCTGCTGCGACAGCATCAAGGCCTCGATGACGACCGGGGCGGCCGACGCCATGGCCCCCCGGCTGCGCTCTGCGGCGGCGATGCCTTCGGAGCCACCCTTCAAGGCGCCCAACATGGCGCACAACTCGGTGCGGGCGCCATTGGCACCGGCCAACATGCCAGCCGGGAGTTTGGCCTCCATCTTGACCGTGGCGGCACCCGCCGCCGACTGGGCCGTGGCGATGATCGGGAACGGCCTGGCAGCACCCGATCGGGGCTGCTCCAGCAACAGGCTGCCATCGTCAGCCTCTTCACTGAGGATGTCGTAGCCCCGGCCGGCAGCAATGCCGCGCAGCTGGCGAATCGCCACCGGCACAGACAGGTCGTCGACGCTGACTGCCGCGTTGAAACAAATCCCGGACAGGGGGTTGCCGACCTGGGCGAAAGTGTCTTCGCAGCTGCCAGCGCGGGCCGCCGAAGGCAGGGCCAGGGCCAAGGCCAGACCGCCCAGGGGAACCACGAATCGAAGGGCTGGAAGGAATAAACGCGTCACTCGCTGTCGGTTGCCGACTCTACCGAGGCCCTCAAGGGAGGAGACTTTCGCAGGATTCGCTGCGGTTGCTGAACGACTGATCAGATGGCCGGGCAGCGGCTCGTTGTCAGGCCACAGCAAAGACATCCTGCATGGCGTCCGCCAAGTCCTTCAGCATGGGTCCGCTCTCACCGGAGTAGGACGACCCGTGCATGACGGCAAGGGTCTCCGGCTGAAGCTGGGCGCAACCGGCAAGCCACCCTTGCGTCTGTGGGGTGTAGGGCAGATAGCCGGCCAATGGGCCCTGCTGCATTTGCCGCATGCCAGCAAGGGCTGGGCCGATCAGATCGTGAGTGACAACGGGCTGAACGTCGCCGAAGTGATGAAAGAGATCGGAGCAGAAGAGGGTTTTCCGGGTCTCCTCAAACAACAGGCCGGCATCCCAGCCATGGGGCAGATGGGGCGAAGGAAAGAACCGAAAACGATACGTCCCTGTTTCCAGAACATCCTCAGGCATCAGACCACGGGCAGGTCTGATGGCGTAGTCATCGACGCTGACGACTTTCCCGACGAACGTGCAGACCGGCTCGGCCTCTGGCGCCGCTTCCAGCCAGTGGTTGAGGCCACCGATCTCGTCGGATTCAAAATGGCTCCAGGCCACGTAGCGAAGCTTGCCTGGATCCATCAACGTCGCCACCGCGTCCCTCAGGAGGGGATGCATTCCCTTCAGGCCGGCGTGAAACAACAACGGCTGTTCATCACGAACCAGAAAGTGATTGAACTGCAGATCAAGCTCTGGGACGTAGATGGATAACCGGAACAGATCCGGCGCAATCTCTGTGACGTTGGTCATGGTGGATGCAGGAGCGCAACAGTGGTCCAAGCAGCCAGATCATTCTGCTGCCGTTCCTTCCCAGGCCCCCGGATCCCGGTAGGTCTCCGCCGGCAGCGGTCCCGCCAGGCGCCGCTCATCGCTGGGGTTGAGGGGTCCGGCCAGCAGTTCGGCCGCGGTGATACGGGCCGATGGCGGCAGGGCCGGCTGGTCGGGGTCGAAGGCGGTGGGGTGGGTGATGCTGCTGGAGAAGCCCCGGAAGATCAGCAGCTCAAAGGGTTCGTCCTCCCCCGGCGCCGGCAGGAGGCCGACCAGGCGCAGCACCCGGTCGGGGCGCTCGCGGCTGATCGTCTCCAGCGCCGCCAGCAGGGCCGCAACGGAGGGGGAGGCGGCGTCGGTCATGGGCTCAGAACTCGCCGGCCACCCGACCCAGCCGCGGCAGGCGCACCACCAGCCACTGCAGCAGCCCCACCGCGTAGGCCACCAGGGCCACATAGCCCACGAAGGCGGCCACCCCTGGCGTCCACGCCCCGCCGAACACAAAGGCGAACACCCTGGCCACCACCCCGTGCAACCCCAGGGGGGCCTCCAGCCAGGCCCGGCAGAGGCGCAGGCTGGCGTCGGCGCCACCCATGCAGGGCAGGGCGGTCACGGCCAGGCTCGCCCCGGCCAGCGACAGCAGGGTCAGGCTCCAGCGCCAGAGGCGCAGGGTGAGGGGCAGGGCGCGCCAGGGGGGCATGTCGGCCAGCTCCTCGTTGAGATCCACCCAGAACCACAGGGTCACCACCACCAGCAGCGGCGCCACCACCAGCAGCAGGAAGCCGGCGGGGCGGTTGTCGGTGAGCAGCAGCAGGGCGATCAGCTGCAGGCTCGCCACCTTCCAGTAGAGACCCATCAGACGCACCAGCGCCTGCTCCTTGCGGAGGGCCGCCCAGAGGAGCAGCACCAGCGGCAGCCCAACGGCGAACAACATTCCCAGCCGCACGTCGAGCCAGACCAGGGAGCGATAGAGCTGTTCCGGCACGTCCGCTCGGTTCGGTAAGACGCCATTATCCGTGTGCTCCCCAGGCGATAGGGTCCGGTGATGGGTTCCCTCCCCTCCTTTCCCTGGCTGCAGCGTCGCCCCGACGGCCCCTGGTGCCGCACCGCCCTCGGCCGGGACGCCTCTCTGCAGGAAGCGGTCAACCAGGTGTTCGAGCAGCTCCGGGGCGCCCCGGAGGCCGACCTGGCCCTGGTGTTCGCCTCCGCCAGCTACGCCAGCGATCTGCCGCGGCTGCTGCCCCTGCTGCAGCAGAAATTGAATGCCGGCCACTGGCTCGGCTGCGTCGGCGGCGGTGTGGTGGGCACCGATCCGGCCGGCGCGCCCCATGAGATCGAGCACCAGCCGGCCCTGGCGGTCACCCTGTTGCGGCTCCCCGGCGCCAGCCTGCGCCCCTTCGCCATTGACACCACCGCCCTGCCCGACCTCGATGGTCCGGCCGAGCCCTGGCGCGAGCGGGTGGGGGCCGAGCTGGAGGAAGGCCAGTCGATGCTGCTGCTGCTCGATCCCACCGGCACCGCCATCAACGACCTGATCAGCGGCCTGGATTACGCCTATCCGAACACCACCAAGGTGGGCGGCATCGCCGGCCCCCACAGTGCCGCCCACGGCTCGCTTCTCTTCAGCAGCGGGGCCAGCGGCGACACAGGTCGCGGCACAACGGACACCGCCGACACCGTCCGCACCGGCGCTGTGGGCTGCCTGATCAGCGGCTCCTGGCGGCTCGATCCGCTGGTGGCCCAGGGCTGCCGGCCGATCGGCCCGGTGCTGGAGGTGGAGCAGGCCCAGCGCAATGTGGTGATCGAAGTGAGCTGCGGCAGCACCCGCAACAGCCCCGTGGCGGCCCTGCAGTCGATCCTCACCGACCTCACCCCGGCCGAGCGGGAGCAGGTGAAGCACTCCCTGTTCCTCGGTGTGGGACGCAGCGATTTCAGCCTTCCCACGGCCGACCTCACCCCCGTGGCGGAGGTCCCCGGCTCCTTCCTGGTGCGCAACCTGATCGGCGTCGATCCCCGCAATGGCGCGGTCGCGGTGGGCGAACGCATGCGCGTCGGCCAGAAGGTGCAGTTCCAGCTCCGCGATGCCGAGGCCTCCCGGGACGAATCCCGTCAATTGCTGGCCGGCCAGTCGCGGCGTCGCCGCGAGCCCCTGGCCGCCTTCCTGTTCGCCTGTCTGGGGCGGGGCGAAGGCCTCTACGGCGAAGTCGACGGCGACGTGAGCCTCTGCCGGGAGGTGTTCGGCACCGTGCCCATCGCCGGTCTGTTCTGCAACGGCGAGATCGGCCCGGTGGGCGGCACCACCCACCTGCACGGCTACACTGCCAGCTGGGGCTTCCTGGTGCCGAACGAGCCGCCCGGGGGCAGCGCCGCGCCGCTCTGATGGTGCGCCAGCACGTCAATCCGCTCAGCCGGATCCACCAGCTGGCACGGCCCCTGCCGCCGCTGATCGAGCTGTTCGCCGATCCCTGCCGGCCCCTGCATCTCGACATCGGCTCCGCCCGGGGCCGCTTCCTGCTGGCCATGGCCCCCCTGGCGCCGCAGCGCAACCACCTCGGCCTGGAGATCCGCCGGCCCCTGGTGGAGGCCGCCGAGGACGACCGCCGCCGGGACGGGCTGACCAACCTGCGCTTCCTCTACGGCAACGCCAACGTCAACCTGCCGGACTGGCTGGCACGCCTGCCCGCCGGCCAACTGGAGCTGGTCACGCTGCAGTTCCCCGACCCCTGGTTCAAGCTGCGCCACCGCAAGCGCCGGGTGCTGCAGCCTGCCCTGCTGCTGGCGATCGCCGCCGCCCTCGCCCCCGGCCGCAGCCTGTTCCTGCAGAGCGATGTGGAGACGCTGATCGCCCCGATGCGGCAGCTGGTGGAGGTCAGCGGTGCCTTCGAGGCCGCCGGGCCCGAGGAGTGCGGCCCCGAGCGCAATCCCCTGCCGGTGGCCACCGAGCGTGAAGACCAGGTGCTGGCGGGGGGCCTGCCGGTGCACCGCAGCCTCTACCGCCGCAGCAGTGCCCCTTTGCCGCCGCTGGCCGATCTGGAAGCCCAGCTGGAGCCCACCACCAGCGGCACCGATAATCGCCTCGACGCTGCAGCGGATTGATGGTGCCTGCCCCAGCTCCCGTGCCCCTGCTGCTGCGCTGGCAGGGGCTGCTGGCCGGCCGGCCCGCCGGCCGACTCGGCGCCCACCTGCCCCTGCTGGCGGGCTGGATCCTCTGCGCCCTGCTGGCCGGCCTGCCCCTGGTGACCCGGGCGGGCCTGAGCCTGCTGATCGCCGCCTCCGCCCTGCTCTGGGTGGTCTGGGCCCTGCGCACCCCGCCGGGTCGCCTCGGCGCCATCAACCTCTGGCTGCTGCTGGTGATCGGCATCGCGGTGGTGGCCACCGGCTTCTCGCCCGTGCCCAAGGCCGCCCTGGTGGGGCTGGTCAAGCTGCTCAGCTACCTGAGCGTCTACGTCCTGATGCGCCAGCTGCTGGCCACCGCCCCGGTGTGGTGGGACCGGCTGGTGGGCGCCCTGCTGGCCGGTGAACTGATCACCAGCATGATCGGCATCCGCCAGCTCTACGAAGCTCCTGGCGCCCTGGCCCGCTGGTCGGACAACAACTCCGTGGCCGAGGGCACGGTGCGCATCTACAGCACCCTGGAGAACCCCAACCTGCTGGGCGGCTACCTGCTGCCGATCCTGCCCCTGGCCGTGGTGGCGCTGCTGCGCTGGCAGGGGCGGGGCCGGCGCCTGTTCGCCCTGGCCAGCCTGGTGCTGGGCCTGGTGGCCCTGGTGCTCACCTACAGCCGCGGCGCCTGGATGGGCCTGGTGGCCTCCCTCGGCCTGCTGGCCCTGCTGCTGGTGCTGCGGCAGACCCGCGACTGGCCGCCGTTGTGGCGGCGCCTGTTCCCCCTGCTGCTGCTCGTGGGCGCCACCGTCGTGCTGGTGCTGCTGGTCACCCAGGTGGAGCCGCTGCGGGTGCGGGTGATGAGCCTGGTGGCGGGCCGGGAAGACAGCTCCAACAACTTCCGCATCAACGTCTGGACCTCCGCCCTGGCGATGATCCAGGACCGCCCCTGGATCGGCATCGGCCCCGGCAACAGCGCCTTCAACCTCATCTATCCCCTGTATCAGCAGCCCAAGTTCAACGCCCTCAGCGCCTATTCGATCCCCCTGGAGCTGCTGGTGGAGGCCGGCATTCCGGGGCTGCTCGCCGGGCTGGGCCTGCTGCTGAGCGCCGTGAAGGTGGGTCTGGGCCAGTGGCGCAGCAGCGCCCCCCTGGCCCTGCCGAGCCTGGCGGCGGTGGCCGTGTTCGCCGGGCTGGGGGTGCAGGGCCTCACCGACACGATCTTCTTCCGGCCGGAGGTGCAGCTGATCGGTCTGTTCAGCCTGGCCACCCTCGCCGCCGCGGCGGCGGATCCCCTGCCATGAGGCTGATCGCCGGCTTCGACGCCGGCCAGACCCACACCAGCTGCCGCCTGGCGCTGGTGGGGGAAGGCCAGTCGTCCCATGTGGGCAGGGTGATCGGCGAGGGCGAGGGCCCTGGGGTGTGCCACCTGGCGGCCCCTGAGGGCCCTGGGCGTTTCGGCGCGGCCCTGCGGGAGAGCCTGGTGCGGGCCCGGGCCCATCTCGTCGACGCCCGCCAGCCCGCCGGCACGGCCGTTCTGGTGGCGGCCGCCGTCGGGGCCAGCGGCATTGAGCAGGGAACGGCGGTGCAGGGGCAGGGCCGGGCACTGGCGGCGGCCGCCCTGGGGCTGGCCCCGGAGCGGCTGGTGGTCACCGGCGATGAGCGCACCGCCCTGCGGGGGGCCTTCGGGGACGGGGCCGGCCTCGTGGTGATCAGCGGCACCGGCAGCATCGCCGTCGGCCGTGACGGCCATGGCCGTGAGCACCGCTGCGGCGGCTGGGGCTGGCTGCTGGATGGGGCCGGCTCAGCCATGGACATCGGCCGGGACGGCCTGGCCCTGAGCCTGCAGATGGCCGACGGCCGCCTCCCCGACACCCCCCTGCGGCGGACCCTGTGGGCGGCCCTGGATCTGGACCCGGACGACCCGGGGTCTCCGCAGCGGCTCAAGGCGCTGGTGGTGGCCGACGGGTTCGGCCCCGCCGGCTTCGCCCGTCTGGCGCCGGTGCTCGACCGGCTGGCCTCTGCGGGCGACCCCCAGGCCGTCGCCGTGATGGAGAGAAACGCGGCGGCGCTGGCGGCGCTGGCGGCGGGGGTGGCCCGGGGCCTGGATCTGGTGGAGCCAGCGGTGTGCCCGATGGGCGGGGCGCTGATCCATCTGGAGCAACTGCGCCGCCCCTTCGCCCGCAGCCTGGACCAGGTCTTGCCCGGCAGCCGCCTGGTGACGGCCGCCGGTGATGCCTGCCAGGGGGCCCTGGCGATGGCCGCCGCCCTGCTGGCAGGGCCTCCGACTTAGGCCGCCAGCGGAACCAGGGCCAGGGCGCCGCCGAGCACCGCCAGGAGCAGGGCCAGGCGGGCGGTCCAGACCAGGGGCAGACGCCGCATCGCCAGGAACGAACCACCACTCACCAGCAGCGAGGCCGCCAGGGCGCCGGCCCACCAGCCAAAGGCGGAGCCATCGACGGGGGCCTCACCGCCGTGCAGCAGGGCGTGCAGGGCCACCGCACCGGCCACCAGGGAGCCAGCGAAGGCCAGCCCGGGGCTGCGGCCATCACGGTGGGAGCGCAGGATCAGCAGCGCCACCGCCGAGATCGCCAGGGCGGCCAGCACCTCAGCGAAGGGCAGGGCAAAGCCCGTGGCCCCCACCAGGCCCCCCAGCACCGCACCGGCCAGGCCCCAGAGCAGCAGCTCGGCGGACACGTAGGAGGCGGCCGCACCGACGCCGACCAGCAGCAGCAGGTGATCGACCCCGGAAATGGGGTGGAGGAAGCCGTGGCCGAGGCCGCCGTGGGCCAGGCCATGGGCCTGGGCCGGCTGGCCGATCAGCACGAAACCGAGGCTGGCCGCGCCCCCCAAGAGGATCCAGGAGCGGAGGCCGGAAAAGTGGGTCATCGAGGTTCCCGGTCCGCGCCGGGGATGGAAGGAACGGTTCACGGCGAGCGTTCTGGCTGAGGGTGACCCCATCACAGCTGCGGGACAGCGCCGGAATGACGACGGGGCGAACCCAGCCGTGCACCGGACTTTCCTCGTTTCCTCCCGGAGGTGGACCCCGGGAACCGTGAGCCCATTGTGACCGCAGCCGGTGACGTTGCCGCCCGATGACCGCAGCTTCTGACCGGGAAGGGGGGAGGATGGCCCCCAAGGGTTCCTTCCCTTCACGGGGAGGACGCAAGGAGGAAAGGCGGTGAGGGGTTTCCCGAGTCCGCCGCTGTCCCGCAGCTGTGATGGAAACCTGGCTTCCCGGCCCGGCGTCCTCAGTCAGAACGCTCACCCCCACTCGACCCATTTCCTGCCGGCGAGGACCGGAGACTTTTCATGACACTGCCTTCTTTGGCTGAGCGGCGCGGCCTCCTGCCGATCGCCCTCGCCGTTGTCTGCGCCCTGCCCCTGCTGTTGGCCGCCCCGGCTTCGGCCCACCACGTGATGGATCTCACCGGCATGAAGCCCGGTGTCCTCACCGGGCTGCTGAGCGGCCTGGCCCACCCGATCCTCGGGCCCGACCACCTGCTGTTCCTGCTGGCCATCGGCCTGGTGGGCATCGTCCAGCCCTTCCGCTGGGTGCTGGCCCTGCTGGGCTGCGGGCTGGTGGGCAACGCCCTGGGGCTGGCCCTGCCGGGCTTCCCCTGGATCGAGCCGCTGGTGGCCCTGTCGGTGGCGCTCACCGGCCTGGTGCTGGCGCGCCGCCTGCCGCCGGCCGTGCTGGTGCCCGCCTTCCTGCTGCACGGCTACGCCCTCAGCGGCGCCGTCCTCGGCTGGGAACCGGCCCCGATCGGCTTCTATCTGGCCGGACTGCTGGTCAGCCAGGCGCTGCTGCTTCTCGTGGCCCTGACAGCGGTGAGGCGCTGGCGCCAGAACGCTTCCAGCGCTGCGGTGAGTCTCACCGCCGGCCTGCTGATGGGCATCGGCCTGGCCTTCACCTGGTCGGCCGTGGTGGCCTGAACCTCAGGTGCCGAGCAGGGCGGTGCACTCCAGCCGCTCCTGGTTGGCGGTCCGGCGGGAGGCGCGCAGCCGGATCGCCTCCGCCAGGTACTCGGCGTCTTCTGCCACCCCGCAGAAACGGGCCGAGCCCCAGGTGTGCAGCCAGGGCAGGCCAAGGAAGTAGAGGCCCGGCACCTGGGTGAGGCCCCGCTCGTGGGCCGGATGGCCGGCGCCATCAAAGACCGGCACCTCCACCCAGCTGAAGTCCGGGTGGTAGCCCGTGCACCAGATCACCGCCGCCAGGGGCTCCGTCGCCAGATCGAGGGGCTCGGACGGACCGGGGGGCGGCGTCCAGCAGGGGACATAGGGGGGCTCCTCAGGGGCGCTGAGCCCGTGGGCGGCGATGTGGTCGTCGATGCTGCGGCAGATGCGGCTGTGGACCGCGTCGGCCCCGTCGAGGTTGGCGGCCAGGTCGCCGGCGAAGTGGATGTGGTCGTGGCCGAGCTCGGCCAACCGACCGTGCAGCACCATCCCCTCGAGGGCACGGCGGCGCAGGTCGATCTCCCGGCCACCGTCGCGGCCGGTGAGGTAGTGGTTGGTCTTGCCCCGCACCGCCCGGGGGTCGGCGTGCTGGTCAATCGGCATGGCGTAGTAGCCCATGCGATCGAGCCAGTCGACCACGTCGCGGCCGCGGTAGCGGCGCGGGGAACGGGGGGCGCTGCCGACGCTCAGGTGCACCCGGCGGCCGGCCAGGAAGAGGTCTTCGGCGATCTGGCAGCCCGACTGGCCACTGCCCACCACCAGCACCGGGCCAGCGGGCAGCGACGCGGGGCTGGTGTAGTCGCGGGCATCGATCTGCAGGATCCGCTCGGGCAGGCGGCCGGCGAGGGGATGGCGCTTCGGGCGGTGGTAACCGCCGGTGGCCAGCACCACCTGATCGGCCTCGATGGCACCCTCGTCGGTGCTGAGGCGAAACCCCGAACCGCTCGCCTGCAGGCGCCGAACAGCCACCCCTTCCCGCACCGGCACCTGGATGTGGTCGGCGAAGCGCTGGACGTAGCGGACGATCTCCTCGCGGCCCATGAAGCCTTCGGGATCCTCGCCGTCATAGGGGAAATCAGGCAGGCGGCACTGCCAGTTGGGGGTGACCAGACAGAACGACTCCCAGCGCTGGCGCGCCCAGGCATGGCCGATGCGGTGGCGCTCCAGCACCAGGGGACGCAGCCCCCGTTTCTGCAGGCAGTGGGCCACCGAAAGGCCGGCCTGGCCGCCGCCCACCACCACCACCGCGTGCCGCTGCGCCGCGTCCGAACCCCTTGCCACAGCCACCCCAGCTCCAGAAGAAAGCCGATGCTGGCCGCCGCTGGCGATACCTCCTGTAACGACCGCCACGGATCAGCTGGGCGCCCTCCGTAGCGGTGAGCGGCGCCGGGATTCGGTGGCATCGGCGACACAGAACAAAAGTTCATCCGTGGCACGGTCCCCCATGCCGATTCCACCGACTGCACTTCCCCATGCCCCAGGTCAGCCGTCCCGCCAACCAGACGGGCGATTTCCTTGTCGATTACGAGGAAAAGGTCTTCCCCGACGTCAAGGCCGAACCGGGTGAGAAGGCCCTGGTCACCTTCCACACCGTGGCCTTCGAGGGCTCCATCGGCCTGGTGAACCTGCTGCAGGCCAGCCGCCTGATCAACAAGGGCTTCGAGACCTCGATCCTGCTCTACGGGCCAGGCGTGACCCTGGGTCTGCAGCGGGGCTTCCCAAAACTGGGCGACGCCGCCTTCGACGGCCACCTCAACTTCGGCGCCCGCATCGAGAAGTTCATCGGCCAGGGCGGCAAGGTCTACGCCTGCCGCTTCGCCCTGCAGGCCCTCTACGGCCACGGCGAAGGCGCCCTGATCCCCGGGATCATCCCCGTCAATCCCCTCGACGTGCTCGACATCGTGCTGCTGCACCGCAAGGAAGGCGCCTTCATCCTCGACACCTGGACGCTCTGAATGCCCGCCACGGTCACCGTCGCCGCCGCCCAGATCCGTCCGGAGCTCTACAGCCTGGAGGGATCGGTGGCGCGGGTGCTCGCCGCCATGGAGGAGGCCGCCGCGGCCGGGGTGGAGCTGATCGTCTTCCCCGAAACGTTCCTGCCCTACTACCCCTACTTCTCCTTCGTGGAGCCGCCGGTGTTGATGGGGACCTCGCACCTGAAGCTCTACGAGCAGGCGGTGACGGTGCCCGGCCCCGCCCTGGGCCGCATCGCCGCCGCCGCCCGCCAGCTCGGCCTGCACGTGCTGCTGGGCATCAACGAGCGCGACGGGGGCAGCCTCTACAACGCCCAGCTGCTGATCGACGCGGCCGGTGAGCTGGTGCTGAAACGCCGCAAGCTCACCCCCACTTATCACGAGCGGATGGTGTGGGGCCAGGGCGACGGGGCCGGCCTCCAGGTGGTGCCCACCGCCCTCGGCCGCATCGGCGCCCTGGCCTGCTGGGAGCACTACAACCCCCTGGCCCGCTTCAGCCTGATGGCCCAGGGGGAAGAGATCCACTGCGCCCAGTTCCCCGGCTCCCTGGTGGGGCCGATCTTCACCGAGCAGACCGCCGTCACCCTGCGCCACCACGCCCTTGAGGCCGGCTGCTTCGTGGTGTCCTCGACCGCCTGGCTGGAGCCGGAGGACATCGAGCGGATCACGCCCGATCCGGTGCTGCAGAAGGCCTGCCAGGGGGGCTGCCACACGGCCGTGATCAGCCCGGAGGGCCGCTACCTGGCCGGGCCGCTGCCCGATGGCGAGGGGCTGGCCATCGCCGAACTCGACCTAACCCTGATCACCAAACGCAAACGCATGATGGACAGCGTCGGCCACTACAGCCGCCCCGACCTGCTGGGGCTGCTGATCAACCGCAGCCCCGCCCGCCAGCTGCATGAGCGCCCCCTCGAGCCTGCCGGCGAGACGGCTCCGGGCCTGCCGCTGCTGGAGGAGCTGCACCATGGCTGAGCACGATCGCCGCGCCCTGGGCCGCAAGCTCACCGAACTGCAGGTGCACGGGGTCGTCGACCCGGCGGTGCCCGGCAACCCCGGCCGCCGCGGCGGAGCCGGCCCGTCGGATCACCGCGCCCTCAGCATCGATGGCACCACGGTGATGGTGCCCGTCTACAACGCCCTGGCCGGCAGCTCGCCCTACCGGCTGGAATCCGCCCCCAGCGGCGGCCTGCAGGTGAGCGGCACCACCGCGGGCTTCGCTGCCGACGAAACCTCGGCCCTGGCCGTGGAGACCCCGCCCGAGCCGCGCTTCTACGGCCTGAGCACCGCCGAGGGCATCCCCTACCGCACTATCGCCCTGCTGCACGGCCGGGACGTGCTGGCCACCACCCTGCTGCAGACCTGCATCCGCTTCCGGGACCGAACCCAGTCGTGCCAGTTCTGCGCCATCGAACAGTCGCTGGAGGACGGCCGCACCCTCGTGCGAAAGACGCCGGCCCAGGTGGCGGAGGTGGCCGAGGCGGCGGTGCGTCTCGATGGCGTACGCCAGCTGGTGCTCACCACCGGCACCCCCAACAGCGACGACCGGGGCGCCCGGCTGATGGCCGAGACCGCCGCCGCCGTCAAGGCCCGGGTGGACCTACCGATCCAGGCCCAGTGCGAGCCCCCCGAAGACCCGGCCTGGTACCGGCGCATGAAGGACGCCGGCGTCGACAGCCTCGGCATGCACCTGGAGGTGGTGGAAGAGGGGGTGCGGCAGCGGATCCTGCCGGGCAAATCCGAGCTGGGGCTGGAGCGCTACATGGAGGCCTTCGCGGCGGCGGTGGCGGTGTTCGGCCGCGGCCAGGTGTCCACCTACCTGCTGGCCGGCCTGGGGGACAGCGCCGCGTCGCTGGTTGCGGTGAGCGAGCGGCTGATCGCCCTGGGGGTCTACCCCTTCGTGGTGCCCTTCGTGCCGATCGCCGGCACCCCCCTGGAGGCCCATCCCGCCCCCAGCACCGACTTCATGGTGGCGGTGTACGCGGCCGTGGGCGACCGGTTGCGGGCCTCCGACCTGCGCTCCGACGCCATGGCGGCCGGCTGCGCCAAGTGCGGCGCCTGCTCAGCCCTGTCCCTGTTTGAAGCCGGTCCCGAGCCGGCCACCCCCTGAGCGCGGCCATGTTCTTCATCGACCCCTCCAGCCACGACATCGGCCGCAGCGCCAGCTCGGCCCCAGCCGCCTTCACCCCCTCGGTGCGGCGGGGGGTGGCGATCGAGGCCGAGGACTTCCGCCTCTCGCCCACGGCCAGCTCCCAGCGCTTCTCCTTCCACCTGCTGCGGCGCGGCACGCCGCTGGAGGAGGGCTACTGGCAGCTGCGCAGCGCCATCTTCTGCCAGGAGCAGCACCTGTTCGAGGCCACCGACCGGGATGAGAAGGATGGCCACGCCTATCCCATCGCCGCCCTCGACCACAGCGCCGGCAGCGGCAGCGGCGTGGTGGGGGTGGTGCGGATCCTGGAGGAGCGCCCTCGCCTCTGGTACGGCGGCCGGCTCGGGGTGCACGGCGACCACCGCCGCCACAACCAGATCGGCAAGGGCCTGATCTGGAAGGCGGTCACCACCGCCAATGGCTGGGGCTGCGACCGCTTCCTGGCCACGGTGCAGCTCCAGAACGTGCGCTTCTTCCAGCGCCTGCACTGGACATCGATCGAGGTGCTGGAGATCCGCGGCCTGCCCCACCACCTGATGGAGGCCGACCTCGCCTACTACCAGCCCGGTCTGGAGCGGCGGCCCCTGGCTGCGGTGGCGTGAGCCGGCCGGAGGCGCCGGATCCGCCCCTGGCGGCCCTGGCCGCCCGGCTGCGCCGGCTCAGCGGCCTCACCGGCAAGACCGACATCCAGTCCCCGGCGGCCACCTTCCCCCACCAGCCCTTCCCCGCCCTGGGGCCCGCCGCCGCCCTCGGCGATGACGCCGCCCTGCTGCCGCCGCTGGCCACGCCGCTGCTTCTGGCCTGCGAGGGCCTGGACCCGGCCCTGGTGGCGGACGACCCCTGGTTCGCCGGCTGGTGCGGGGTGCTGGTGAACCTCAGCGACATCGCCGCCATGGGCGGCACGCCGATCGCGGTGGTGAACAGCCTCTGGTGCCGCAGCGCCGCCCAGGCGGAACCGATCCTGGCGGGCCTGCGCCGGGCCTCGGAGGTGTTCGGGGTGCCGGTGGTGGGGGGCCACACCAACCTGCACAGCCCCTACGACGCCCTGGCGGTGGCGGTGCTGGGCACGGCCGCCGGCCCGGTGCTCTCGGCCCGCGCCGCCCGTCCCGGCGACCACTGCCACCTGCTGATCGACCCGAACGGCGGCTTCCGCGGCGACTCCCTCTGCTGGGATGCGGCCACCGATGCCGAGCCCGCCCGGCTGCGGCGCCAGCTGGCCCTGATGGCGGCTCTGGCGGCCGACGCCAGCGTCCATGCCGCCAAGGACATCAGCATGGGCGGCCTGGTGGGCACCGCCGCCATGTTCTGCGAGGCGGCCGGCTGCGGCCTGAGCCTGGATCTGGCGGCGATCCAGCCCCCCGAGGGGGTGGCGCTGGAGCCATGGCTCACCTGCTTCCCCAGCTTCGGCTTCCTGCTGGCCGCCCGGCCCGGACAGGGGAGCCGGCTGGCGGAGCGTGTCGCCGCCTGCGGCGGCCTGCTGCTGGCGCCGGTGGGCACGTTCACGCAGGAACGCCGATTGGTGCTGAACCAGGGGGGACAGCAGCAGGAGATCTGGCGCGCTGAGGAGCCCCTCACCGGTTTCGGGGCACTGTCGTGATCAAGCTGTCGTGCTCGCCACCACAACCGTCACGACCCTGACGCACAATCCAGCCAATGGGTGGTGGGGGGCGCCATGCCGGAAGTGGAGCTGACGCTGGAATGGCCGGACGGCGGCAGGAGCCGCCTCTATTCCCCGTCCACCGTGATCCTCGAGCACCTCGCCCCGGGCCAGACGCTCTCGGTGGCGGAGCTTCGGACCAGGGGCACGTTGGCGCTGCGGCAGGCCTCTGAGCGGGTGCGGGCCCGCTACGGCTTCGCCTGCACCCGGGCCGATGAAGAGGAACGGCGCCTGCTGGAGCAGGCCTCCCGCTTCGGTGAACAGGAGCTGGTGGGGATCGGGAGCGCCTAGTCGGACAGCACCCGCTCGATGCGGCGATCGGGGATCAGCCACATCAGGGCCACCAACGCATAGACCGCCTGGCCAACCGCCGGGGAGCGCAGGCTCGCCAGCATCGCCACCAGATAGAGGGTCAGGGAGGTGTGCCCCTTCCAGTCGCGGCCCACGGCGCGGCGCAGCAGGGAGTCGGGGCCCTGGCTGGCGATGATCCGCCCCTGAAGGATGAAATAGGCGAGGGCCGCCATCACCATCACGACGCCATAGAGGAACGACGGGGCGATCGCCCGGTGGTTCTGGCCCATCCAGCCGGTGGCGAACGGCACCAGCGACAACCAGAACAACAGATGCAGGTTGGCCAGCAGCACCGGGCCGCTGACGCGCTGCAGCGTGTGCAGCATGTGGTGGTGGTTGTTCCAGTAGATGCCGATATAGACGAAGCTCAGCAGATAGCTGAGGAAGACAGGGATCAGGGGCACCAGGGCCGCCGGTGCGGTGTCGTGGGGCACCTTGATCTCCAGCACCATGATCGTGATGACGATGGCCAGGACACCGTCACTGAAGGCCTCCAGGCGGGTGGTATTCATGGCGTCTGCAAAAGGATCTGGCTGCTTATGGCAGCAGCGACGCAGAGTGCAGCAAAAAAGAAATGAATCGCTACACAGGCCAGACAGGCTGGCACCACTGAACAACCGTCAGATGATGCATCCTGCGGGCCCAAGTGGCGACAACGGGCGTCTTCGCCGAGCCCGAAGCTGGGTAGAGAAAGGAGGCACCCTCTAGGAGGAAGACCTGATGAGAATTCGCCTCCGAAGACGCCTGCTCTCGCTGGCCTCCGTGGCTGCCCTGGTTGTCACCCTGATGATCCAATGGCCAGCCACGGCCATGGCCAGCCATGCCTCCTCCATCACCCCCATCGCCATCGCCATCGCCACCATGTCCGACAAGATGTCCGCCAAAGCCAAGGAAACCGAAGGCAAGCTGGAGTCCGCCTATGGCGAAATCACCGGTGATCCAGGCCACCAGGTGAAAGGCAAAGCCAAGCAGGTGCAAGCCTCCGCCATGAACGCGACAGAAGCCGTGAAGGACGGCACCAAAGCCCTGGCCCGCAAGGCCAGTGACGCCTCCGACAAGCTGGCGGACAAGATCAATTAAGCGCTATTCCAATCCATTCACCCCCTATCAACAGGAGACCCCAATGCTGGAATCAATCGCCGTCATTCTGGTGATTCTCTGGTTGCTTGGACTGGTGACGTCCTACACCATGGGCGGCTTCATCCATCTTCTGCTGGTCATCGCCTTGATCGTCATTGTCTCCCGGCTGCTCAGCGGCCGGACCGTGTGAGAGCGAGGCGATTCCAGGGATCACAGGGCCTTGGCCAGGCGTTGCCGCAACTTGAGCAGCGCCTTTCGTTCCACATGCTGCACCTTGTGCTTGGACATGCCGATGCACGTGCCGATCTGGGCCAACGACGGGGATCCGTCTTCGGTGTAGCGAAGGCGAAGAACCTGACGTTCGGTGGGGTTCAGCTGGGTGATCTCACAGTGGAGCCAGTGGTAGTCGTCCTGCAGACCGGGCTCGCTGGGATCACCGATCAGATCGGTCAGAGACACCTCCCCATCGCCACTTCCGAGGGTCTGATCAAGGGAAAGAGTCTGCAGGTCGTGGGACGCCTGAACCACGGTCTCCAGCCGTTTGACACTCTCACCCAGCTCGGCACCGATCGCCGCCAGCGACAGGGGCTGGGCCGAGGCCATGCGAAGCGCCTGAACTTTGCGGGCCAGGGCCGCCATCTGGGGCGGTACCCGGATCAGCCCCGTCGTCTCCTGGAGATGGCGGTGCACCGACTGGCGGATCCACCAGGAGCCGTAGGTGGAAAACCTGCAGCCCCGCTCGGGCAGGAAACGCTCCACGGCACGGATCAGGCCAAGGTTGCCGGCCTGGACCACATCCATCGGATCCAGATGCATCAGACGGATGCGGTTGTGCTGCTGCTTGCAGAGGGACACCACCAGGCGCAGATTGCCCGTCACCATGCGCCCGAAGGCCCGTCGCCCCCGCCGTTCCAGACCAGGGCCCGGAGCCGGGTGGGAACGCCATTCCTGCACCAGGGCGCCGAGATGCAGTTCCTCTGAAGGTGTCAGCAGGGGAATGCGACCGATCGTGCGCAGATAGTCCCCAAAGCAATCAGACATGGGACCAGCAAAATGGGGCCACCTGCATCGTGGACCCACCTGGAAAACCAGCACGCATGAAGCGCCCATCTGCGGCAGATGGGCTGCGGATGGGCTGCAGATAGGCTGCAACAAGCCTATTCAGGACTGGCAGGGCACAGTCTGCCACTGGCATCCACCCCTTCAACGTTCATCCCGAGGAGAACAGTTCATGTCCCTGATTTCACTGATCATCACCCTGATTGTCGTCGGGGTGCTGCTGTGGCTCGTCAACAACTACATCCCCATGGATGGCAAGATCAAACGCATCCTGAACATTGTCGTCGTCGTGGCGGTTGTGGTGTGGCTGCTCAACATTCTTGGCCTGATGGACTCGCTGCGCAGCATCCGCATCGGCCGATGAGATGGCCCCTCTTTCCATCCCAATCTGAGAGTTTGTCTTCCGTGGTGCCGTTGTCTATCTCTTTCTGCTGGTGCTGCTGCGGCTGACGGGGAAGCGCCAGGTGGGCCAGCTCGCCACCTTTGATCTGGTGCTGCTGCTGATCCTGTCCAACGCCGTTCAGAACTCCATGAATGGCGGCGACAACTCACTGATCGGTGGCCTGATTTCCGCCTTGACGCTGATCGCTCTGAACCATCTCGTCGGGGCGGCGACAAGCTCCAGCAGGGCCATCGAGATGTTCGTGGAGGGCCGGCCCCAGGTGCTGGTCCACAACGGCGGGGTCTATGGCGATGTGCTGCGGCGTTCGCAGCTGACGCGGAATGAACTGGATGCGGCGATCCGATCGGCAGGCTGCACCGCCGTTGACAGCGTGCACGTGGCCATTCTGGAAAGCAACGGCTCCATCACGGTGCTGCCCCGACCTCACCCCTCCTGAACCGGGGCCCCGGAGTCGTCCAAGGCATGCAGCGCTTCCGTTTCTTCGGGACCGAGCACCAGCAACACCGACGCCTCTCCGGCCAGGGGCAGGCTGAGGGCCAGGGGCAGGGCCCCGCTGGGTCGGGGCAGCAGGTCGGCGATGTCGAACTGGGCCGACCCCTCCGGCAGGGCGCCGCCATCGGGGGGCACCAGCTCCTCGCTGCGGTTGGCCAGGGTCCAGGCGCCACCGGTGCCATCGCTGATCAGCAGGGGCCGGGTGTGATCGACGGCGATCCCCGGGGTGAGGGCGCTGAGGCGCAGGCGATCGCCGCTGGGGTAGGCGGGATCGGGCTGGGCGAAGATCCGCAGCGACCAGCGGTTGTCGTCCTGGTCCCGCAGGCTCCAGCGCTGGGCGTCGTCGGCGCGGGCCAGGCCCGGCGCCAGGGTCAGCAGCAGGAGCAGCCCCAGGAGCAGGGGCAGCAGCCGCGTCGACCACAGGCGGCGGCGGGCGCCTGGAGATCCCGATCCGGATTGAGCAGAAGCACGCATGGGAGGAGTTCCGACCTAGGAGGAATCAACGCTATCGTTTTATCGCTCGGCAGTGGCAAGCGACCTGTCCGCAAGGCGGTGTCGCCGCCCCCTGCCGGTCTGTCCATCTTCGGATGTCCAGCCATGACCACCACCAACCTGTCGCGTTCCGGGTTCCATCCCTGGGATCGCTTCAAGACCTGGGTCACCAGCACCGAGAACCGCCTCTACGTGGGCTGGTTCGGCGTGCTGATGATCCCCACCCTGCTCGCGGCCACCGTCTGCTTCTCTATCGGGCACCTCGAATAATCAGCAATTTCCAGGGTCTCTACGGACATGAAAAAGCCGCCGAAGAGGCGGCAGAGCAGGAGAATCTATCTCGACCATCGACGAGATCGCTTGAACCATGGGATCCTCTCTA
>Ga0247842_10000935_pt1 | contig 54170 bp, 54 predicted proteins | sample LaCruzMarch2015__3_FD_192411 | JGI IMG/M metagenome (GOLD analysis project Ga0247842, IMG submission 192411) | Freshwater microbial communities from meromictic Lake La Cruz, Castile-La Mancha, Spain - LaCruzMarch2015_19m | ecosystem: Environmental > Aquatic > Freshwater > Lake | place: Spain... | reverse complement strand
AGGAATAAAGTTGTTTTATTTTTTTAACATTTGCTTGCGCTTTGGGATTTATTGGGATCCCCGCGCAGCAAATGTTAAAAAATAATTTGAATGAGGGGCTTGTTTTACAACATAGAATACAGCCTCATGGAATAATTTTTCAGCAAACCCTTCTTTTAACCAAGCCAATCAAATTCAGATAAAACAATTGATCTTAAGGCAATTAGCAACTGGCAGCCGGCAACACTTTGCCAACTGCCAGCAGCGGCTTGCCAGCCGGGCATTCTAAAAAGACGCCAGGATTATTATCCTTTTTTTACCTTTTTTACGCCATAAACGGCACTTTCGCCCAATTCTTCTTCGATGCGCAGCAATTGGTTATACTTAGCCATTCTATCTGAACGGCTTAAAGAACCTGTCTTAATCTGTCCGCTGTTTGTTGCAACAGCGATATCGGCAATTGTACAATCCTCTGTTTCGCCTGACCTGTGTGAAGTAACGCTGGTATAACCTGCACGGTGGGCCATTTCGATTGCGTCGAGGGTTTCGGTAAGTGTACCGATCTGGTTTACTTTAATCAGGATGGAGTTGCAGGCACCCATTTCGATACCTTTTTTCAGATATTCAATATTTGTAACGAAATTATCGTCGCCAACCAGCTGTATCTTGTCCCCAATTTTCTTTGTCAGCAAAACCCATCCGTTCCAGTCGTTCTGATCGAATCCGTCTTCAATGGAGTCAATCGGATAATTGGCTACAAGATCAGCGAGAAAATCAACCTGTTGTTCGCTGGTCCGTTTTGATCCATTGACTCCCTCGAATTTGGCATAGTTATAAATCCCATTTTCGTAGAATTCTGAAGCAGCACAGTCTATCCCTATTGAAACATCCCCTCCGTCTTCAGCACGTCCAGGTTTGTATCCTGCTTTTCTGATTGCTTCGATGATACTGTTAAGTGCATCTTCTGTTCCGTCGAGTGCCGGAGCAAAACCTCCTTCGTCGCCGACAGCGGTGCTGAGGTTACGGCTTTGAAGTACTTTTTTAAGGTTATGGAACACTTCGGCCCCCATACGGAGTCCTTCGCGAAAAGAGGAGGCTCCGATCGGACGAATCATAAATTCCTGAAATGCAATTGGTGCGTCAGAGTGGGATCCTCCGTTGATGATATTCATCATCGGCACCGGAAGTGTTTTGGCGTTTGTCCCGCCGATATAACGATACAGCGGCATTTCAAGATAGTTGGCTGCCGCTTTGGCCACAGCCAGCGATACGCCCAAAATAGCATTTGCGCCAAGATTTGATTTGGTCTTTGTGCCATCAAGTTTTATCAGCCTGTTATCCAACGCAACCTGATCAAGGGCATTCATGCCTAAAATCTCCTCAGAAATAGTTTTGTTGATATTTTCAACTGCCTTAAGTACACCTTTGCCAAGGTAACGATTTTTATCTCCGTCGCGAAGTTCAAGGGCTTCATTTTCTCCTGTTGATGCACCCGATGGTACAGCAGCCCGACCCATAATTCCACATTCAAGGGTTACTTCCACTTCGACGGTAGGGTTTCCGCGCGAATCAAGAATTTCTCTTCCGATTACTTTGTCAATTAACATCGTTTTTGAGTATTTATTCAATTAAACAATTGGGTTCCTGTCAGAAAGACAGCGGTATACAGGAAATATATCCTGATTTTTAACCTGCCAAAGATAATCATTCATTGTTTTATAATCTACAAAATAATAAGACTATTGTTAAAAAGAGGTTAAATTTACAAAGCCAGGTCCGGAAAAGAATTTCAGGGCCTGGCTTGTTATAAATACGCAGCTATGACAGTCTTAGTTTATTCTGTAAATTTGGTGTTTATCGGGTTACATCCGGGATCTCTCAAGTTTTTTCTGAATTTTCCTGATTGCTGATTCAATCGGTTTTTCGGGCTCAATTACATTATATTCCCCCCAGAATTCGCGGTCGGCAAATCCTGAAATTTCATCAATCATCACTACGGTTGGTTTCATCCTTTCGGCCAGCTTCACCGGTTTATCGCTTGTCTTTTCCCAATCGGCGACTGCCATTTCAATAGTTGACTCATAAATTGTATTGAAGAGTCGCTTTTTCCAGTTTATTTTGAATGTAATCTGGCCCCTGGAGTAACCGTAGTACCATTTACCATCTTTTTCACGATAGTCGATATGGTAAGAAGCTATTGTAGGATAAACTCTGGCCCCTGCAGGTTTCTTTTTGATAAACATCTCGCTGGCCATCTCTTTGTTTTCCAGGTTAAGGTTAAAATTAGCACTTGTGATAGCGAGACTCTCAGTGTCAATGTATAGTTTCCCGAAATACAGCGGCTCTGTAATGTGTGAGCGTTGCTTGAACGCCAGTACGTAAATAAGCCGGTCGTTGATTTTAGTAATATTCTCTAAACTAAATTCATAATTGCCAAGCATATCTTCGGTGAAAATCATTTCCGGATTCTTCATAATGTCGAGGTACAACGTTGTATACGGTCCGCCCTGAAGCTTGAATGTTACAGTATCCAATTTCGTGTAATCCGTACTTTTTCTCGCTTTGAATAGTTGGGCAATGTCATTGCGCGATGACATATATGGCTGTTTATAAATTTCAACAATAGCCTCAGAAAGAGATACATAAGTCTTTCTTTTTTTGATGGTTTCGCGGTAGAAAGCCGACATTAATGTTTGATCGCTGAAATAGTTTTCAGCTCTTTTATTCATAACAGCGCGAATCAGCAACTCGGGGTCTTTAGGAAAAACCCGTACCTCGTTAAGTGCTACAATCATCATTTCAAGTTCGATTTTATTTTTTTCAGGCTTAAATTCCGAAAGGTTCACGTTTTTGTTCTTATATCCGAGATAGGATACAACTACCTTTCCTTCTTTCATATTTTTAGGAACCTTTAGAATGAATTCACCTTCAGTATTTGTAATTGTTGCAATGTTGGTTCCAAAAAGTGCTAAAGAGGCAAAAGGAAGTGCAGCCCTGGTTTCCTCATCAGTAACCGAACCTTTATACTGAACATATGTCAAAGTGTCGGGCTGATTTGATTTTGGTAAAGGCGAAGACGCAACAGCAGTCCCGTACATTCCCATAAAAATCAGGATTATAGTCAGAATCATAACTGGGTTCTTAACAAATTTAAAAGTTTTGGTTTTCATGACTTCAATTTTTAAAGTGGACTTTATACATAAGTGACAGCCGGCACTCAAAACACCCCTATTCGTAAAACTTTTTATTGAAGAAATAGTTACATTCGAATTCCGGTAATGAGAACATCATTTGAAAGTTATAATTTAACAAAGTCAATATTTATAGATTTTGACTATTTTAGCTGTGAATAATAATCCAGAATAATGAAGCATTTTATTTTTGTGATATTTGGATCCCTTTTCCTAACAGCAATATTTGCCCGGCCCGGTTTAGTATTAAAAGGGGATGCATTGCATAATGCAGGTTGTTCAGTTTATGTGATAAATGCCGCCGATGGTAGCGTTTTGTACGAAACACCTCACCAGGAAAGTCTGGTTCCTGCATCTGTCATGAAAGTAATAACTACTGCAGCGGCATTAGAGATTTTAGGGCCCGAATTCAGGTTTCATACAAAATTGGGTATTACCGGCAATATAAATATTGAGAATGGTATTGGCGAAGGGAATCTGGTGCTCAGGGGCGGATGTGACCCTGCCTTCTACTCGGAATATTTTCAGGAACATTATAAAGGTACTTTCGAGGCCTGGGCTGCTGATCTCACAAAAGCCGGTGTTAAAAGTATTCAGGGAGATTTCATTGTCGATTTATCTCAAATGGAAGGATCACCAGTACCGGGAGGGTGGTCGTGGGAAGATATCGGAAACTATTACGGAGCCGGAGTGTCTGCCCTAACCTATTCCGACAGCTATTACAAAATCTATTTATCCTCACCATCTGAACCCGGTAAACCTGTAACGATAATCAATACTGATCCCCTTATCGACAGCCTGAACCTTATAAACAAAGTAGTTTCATCGAAGGTCAATCGTGATCTTGCGTGCATTTACGGAGCACCAGGTTCTTTGGTCCAACTGATTGAAGGGACCATTCCATTTGGGCGTTCCGAATTTATCGTAAAAGCGGCCATGCCCTCTCCTTACCAAATTGCAGCAAAAGAATTTATTAAAGTACTGAAAAATAATAATATAGAGATAAAGGGTAAAATATTGTATGTCAATGAACCAGTTAATGATAATTTTATCCTGATTGCCGAAAAGGGTTCGCCTGCACTCCGCGAAATTATAACCCCGCTTAACAGGGAGAGCATCAATCTATTTGCGGAACACCTGCTGAGAGAGATAGGACGTTCCCGTAAGGGGTTTACATCACTTGATAAAAGTATTGAAGCACTGAAGGAATTCTTGATTGAAAAGGGGATCTTTACCGGTGGATTTTATCCGGCTGACGGAAGTGGCCTTTCACGTTCGAATGCGGTTTGTCCCCGTACTTTGGCCGAAGTGCTTCGCTATATTTACCTAAGTCCAAACAGAGACGATTTTTTCAATTCCCTTCCGGTAGCGGGGCGAAGCGGGACCCTCCAATCTGCATTCTCAGGGTCGAAGCTTGAGAATAATCTCAGGGCAAAAACCGGCTCAATGACGAGGGTAAAAAGTTTGGCCGGAATCTTTACCAATAAGGGCGGTAAAAAGGTGATATTTGCAGTGATAACCAATAATTTTGAAGGTACGCAGGCATTGGTCTCCCTTTTAATTGAAAATTTTCTGAATGAAGTTTACTCGCTATATTGAATTTTTTACCTTCCCGGCCCCAGATCGGACAAGGGTAAGATATTATTCAATTATTTCTTTTAAACTTTAAAAATTTAACTATGAAGCAAATTTACATTTTACTGGTTTTGGCATTACCATTTGTAGCTACATCGGCCAACGACGCGAAACGGACAGTGATCAATTTAAATGGAACATGGCAATTTGATCAGACTGTCAATGCATTCCCCCCTGCCAGGTTTACACGGACCATACCTGTTCCGGGCCTTGTTCACCTTGCAGAACCAAAAATTGAGGATTACTATAAATTTTTTAAACGTCCGGATCAGGTACAGGCCAAGAAACAGCACAATCTTTACGATATCGATTACACTCCCCGATACAGCTGGTACCGGAAGTCCATATTTATTTCCAGGGAACTGGAAGGTAAGGAGGGGGTGATCACGATCAAAAAGAGCCAGTATGTGACTCAGGTTTATGTAAATGGTTTTGATATGGGAACATCAATAGCCTGCTATACACCGGTTGAATTTCCGGTGACAAATGCAATTAAGTTTGGTGCCGAAAACGAAATTCTGATAAAAGTCGGTGACAGGGTCTGGCTTCCAGGTGAAGCAGCAGGTGGCACCGATAAGGAAAAAGAGCATTATCTTCCCGGAATATGGGACGATGTACTGGTATCGTTCACTGGTAAAGTGAGGATAAACCGTATGTTGGTATTGCCATCTGTGGCTGGTAAGAAAATTACAGTAAAAGCCCTGATCAGGAATTTGAGCCCTGCCCAGATTTTTTACGGAGGCGCCATGTCTGATTCGATGACACTTGATATTTCAATTACCGAAAAACTGACCGGGAAGATGGTTGCCGGCAAAAGTGGCCGGTTCATCGCAAAACGGGACAATATTTCTGAGGCAATACTCGAAATTCCAATAAATGAGTTCACCCAATGGTCACCTGATAAACCTTTCCTCTATGTGGCAACAGCAACCCTGAAAACAGACAAAGGCTTTTCTGACGAATTAAGCAAACAGTATGGGATGCGTGATTTCACACGAAAAGGGAAGTTTTTTTGGCTGAACGGTGAAAAAATCATCCTTAGGGGAACCAACATTACCCTTCAGCGGTTTTTCGAGGATCCCGACTGCGGAAATCTTGTCTGGAACAGGGAATGGGTGAAGAAGTTGCTGATTGATATTCCCAAACAACTCAACTGGAATATGATGCGTATTTGTGTAGGGATTGTGCCCGATTTTTGGTACGACCTTGCCGATGAATATGGGTTAATGTTTCAGAATGAATGGCTTTACTGGCAAAATCACGGATGGGATGATCAGATTCGCAAAGAATATACCGATTGGGTCTGGACAGACGGAAACCATCCGGGCATTGCCATTTGGGATGCCATAAACGAAAACTGGGATGATTATATCGCCAATTCGCTGATTCCCGAATTAAAAAAGCTTGATCCGACTCGTGTCTGGGATGCCGGTTACATGACTGGCGACAAAATGGCCTTCGACGAAATGGATGAACCTCACCCCTATCAGGGAGAAACCAGTGATAATCAACCAGGTTCTAATAAAAAATTTTACCCATTGGGAGACCTTGATTTTAAACCTGAAATTATTCAGAATATTCGGGGATCAGGCTCGGCCCAGTTAGTGAACGAATATGGCTGGATCTGGTTGTGGCGCAATGGAATGCCAAGTAAATTGACTGTTGGCACCTATGAATATTATCTCGGGAAAAATTCAACCCCTGAACAAAACATGGAACTACAAGCCTATTGGCTGCAGCTGGAAACAGAATGGCTCAGAAGTGAGCCTTCTATCGCCGGAGTTTTGGCGTTTTGTTATCTCGCAAATAATTACGGATATACAGGTGACTGGTTTTCGGGCAACATCAAAGATTTGCAACCAACGTCAACACTTGATTGGTTTCAGCATGCATTTTCACCTGTGGCTACTTTTATCAATCTGACAGACGAGCGTTACACTAAATTTGTTGAACCTCATAACCCCGGATCTACATTGTTGTTCAATCTGGCAGGGGTTAACAATCTTGGATCTTCAGTTTCCGGGAATGTAAAAATCATTCTGATCGATCAGACGGGGAAATCTGTATCAGAACAAACGGTCCATGTAAAATTGCAATCTTTTTCACGTACCGACATTCCTGTTTCTCAGATATTGCCAACCAAAATTGGTGGATATTTGCTGGTTACTGAATTTACCCCTGAAAATGGCAAGCCGGTACTTAGCCGCAGGTTTCTAAAAATTGGTCAGAGTGCAACCTATTCATATTTCAGATTAAATCCGGAATCCCTTCAACATGGCAACCCATAAATAAACTTATTTGTTAATTATACCCAGGAAAAGGCACTCAAAATTGAATCCCCGAAAATTTTTCACTCCTTGAGAAAATACTTGGAAACCTCACTGTAGAATTTTACCTGCTATTGAAATATAACTATTATTTGATATTTTTACACTGATTCGCGAATCAGATAATGCAATATAGAAGGATATCTTTTTGTATTCTGTAAAAATCCGGCAGATTAATTAAAATTATATTATGAAAAAAATATTTGGCCTTATTTCATTATTAATCTGGATTTCCTCGCTGGCGTTTGCCCAGTCAAGCCAGGTTTTCGATAACCGGACAATACCAAGCAGGATTCTGAAAAGCGACCGCAAATATGCAGTTTATCTTCCGGCAGGTTATGAAACTTCGCAGCGCAGTTATCCAGTGCTCTATTTACTTCACGGAGCCTCCGATAACCAGACCGGCTGGGTGCAGTTTGGAGAGGTGCAGCGTATTGCAGATAAGGCCATTCAGGATGGAACAGCGACAGCAATGGTTATTGTTATGCCGGATGCTGATACAGGGAAAATGGGATATTTCAACAGTATTGCCGGAGACTGGAATTATGAAGATTTTTTCTTCCAGGAGTTTATGCCTGCGATTGAGAAAACCTACCGCATAAAAGCAGAGAAGCGGTACCGGGCTGTTGCCGGTTTGTCGATGGGAGGAGGCGGATCATTCATGTATGCCCTGCATCATCCAGAATTATTTTCATCAGCCTGTCCTTTAAGTGCCTACATTGGACCCTTAAGTATTGAAGAGGCCAAAGCCCGTATCAGCAAAAGTGATCCTAAAATAACTGATGAGGGACAGATAAAGACCTACTTCGAAAGGCATAATGCGCTCGAACTTGTCAACCGTATTCCCGATGATCAGAAGAGAGCGATGCGATGGTACATCGACTGTGGCGATGATGATTTTCTTTATGAAGGAAACTCACTGATTCATATAGCGATGCGCAAAAAAGAGATCCCCCATGAATTTCGTATTCGTGACGGGGCCCACAATTGGACTTACTGGCGGGATGCCTTACCAGTGGTTTTGGGGTTTGTTTCAGAAACTTTTCACCAAAAGTAAAAATTATGGAAATTTAGCGTCAGCAATTTTTTCGAAAATATTTCTGAGCCTGGTTTTTATAGTTTTGTCCTTTAGCTTAAAAACCAATTTGTCAAATTGCTTTGAGGTCTCAAAATTCATCGCTATTTGCTTAAAAACTCCAGAATTTTCTTTTTGTCGCCTTTACCGCTTTTGCGTGATCCTACCATTTGCTTTACTAAGGATTCATCCTCAGGCACCTGATCAGAAGCGACAGTAATGATCAGAAGCGACAGTAACAAGAAATGATCTATTTCCTTTTTAGTAAATCCCTTATTTCAGCCAATAATTTTTCTTCATTTGACGGTTCAGCCGGAGTCGGTGGAGCCGGTGCCGGAACCTCTTTTTTATTCAGGGAATTCATCAGTTTTATCATCATAAAAATTGAAAATGCAATGATTATAAAATCGATTGTCACCTGAACGAAATTGCCATAATTTATTGTAACAGCCTGCGAAACGACCTTATCGGCCTCCACAACCTTTTCCTTCAGAATTATCTTAAGCCCTGTAAAATCAGTCCCTCCAAGTAGCACCCCAATCGGAGGCATTAACACATCAGCCACAAAAGATGATACTATCTTTCCAAAGGCTCCGCCGATGATCACACCGACTGCCAGATCAACCACGTTTCCACGCATGGCAAATTGCCTGAACTCACTTAACATTCCCATATTAATTTGATTTAAGGTTTAATATTCCAAGATATAACTATTTTGACAAATAATAAGTTCATTTTTCAAAAAAAAATTAACCTCAGCACAAATCCCCGGTTAATTCCCCATGCTTGTTCATCCTGTTCGCCAAGAATCCATATGTAAGAAATATATTTTAATATTTCCGTAATACCCTATTATCAATGACACTTTATTCAATATTATTCATATATTCAATCTTAACACCTATATATTTTAGGGGTTGTTATCAATTATTATTATTTTTGTGAATCAAAATCTAAAATTATCTTAAAACTGTAATAATTATGATTGACAAAGGAGTCACCACATTTATGATATTAGCAACCAGTCTTGTCATGTTAATGACACCAGGACTGGCATTTTTCTATGGGGGACTGGGTAATAAAAAGAACATCCTCAATATTATGATGCAGAGTTTTGTATCTCTGGGCCTCACGACTGTGTTATGGTTTAGTTTCGGTTATTCACTCTGCTTCAGTGGTACTTTAGCAGATGGGACAGATCTCTGGGGAATTATAGGTAACCTAAACAAGGCATTTCTGAACGGGATAACACCCAGGACGATTATGCCTGGCAAGGCATTTCCCGAGTATATATTCTTTGCCTATCAGATGATGTTTGCCATTATTACCCCAGCACTGATCACGGGGGCATTTATCAACCGGGTGACCTTTAAGGCTTATGTTTTCTTTTTGATTTTCTGGCAGATATTCGTATATTATCCTTTTGTACACATGATTTGGGGTGGCGGAATCCTTCAGCAATGGGGTGTACTCGATTTTGCAGGTGGGATTGTCGTCCATGCAACTGCCGGATTTGCGGCACTTGCAGCTACAATTTATGTCGGCAAGAGAAAAGGAGGAGAGCATGAACCTAACAATATTCCCCTTGTTGCAATCGGGACTACTTTACTGTGGTTTGGCTGGTACGGTTTTAATGCGGGGAGCGAACTTGATGTTAATGATATCACAGTTGCTGCTTTTATTAATACCGATGTGTCTGCTTCATTTGCAGCAATTACCTGGCTGATGATCGAATGGAACAGTGCCAAAAAGAAGCCAACCTTTATCGGTCTGATGACGGGAGCTGTCGCCGGCCTTGCAACGATCACACCGGCAGCAGGCTATGTTACAGTTGGGGCTGCAGCACTTATAGGGGTTATGTCAGGCTTTGTGTGCTATATGGCTGTGGGTTTTAAAAACCGTATGAAATGGGATGACGCCCTGGATGTTTGGGGAATTCACGGGGTTGGGGGAGTTTTCGGAACTATTCTTCTGGGAATTTTTGCAACGCACACAATCAATCCAGGAACAATTGACGGTTTGATATATGGAGGGAGATTTGAATTGATTATTAAAGAGGGGGTCGCGCTTTTATTCGCAGTAGTATGGGCTGTGTCCTTCACCTGGGTAATGCTTCATACAATTGACCGGTTCGTAAAGGTGCGGGTTGCAGATGCCGTCCAGAAAAGCGGACTGGATTACCATATACATGGCGAAGTAGCGAGGGTGATTTAGTACAAGGCGCACAAGATATTGTTTTGAAATAGTATTACCTGCGCTATCTTTTATTTCCCGATTATTTTCTGAATCTCGTTCAGTTTATTGAGTGCTTCGATTGGAGTGAGGTTATTTACATCGAGGTTTTTGATCTCGTCCCTGATTTGTTTGAGTACCGGGTCGTCGAGCTGGAAGAAACTCAGCTGAAACCCTTCACGCATTTCGGCCAGATCTTTCACCCTTTTTGCCGGAAGCTCCTTACGGTTTGCCAGTTCCAGCTGTTTAAGGATTGCACCTGCCCGACTGACAACGCTTCTCGGCATACCGGCCATCTGAGCAACGTGGATCCCAAAACTATGGTTGCTGCCTCCCCTGACAAGTTTACGGAGGAAAATCACTTTATTGCCGACCTCTTTTACAGTGACATTAAAATTGCGCACCCTGCCAAACGATTTTTCCATCTCGTTCAATTCGTGATAATGTGTGGCGAAAAGTGTTTTAGCCCTGCCTTTAGGATGTTCATGAATATATTCCACAATCGACCATGCTATTGAAATACCATCATAGGTACTTGTTCCACGTCCTAATTCGTCAAGCAGGATAAGACTTCGCTCAGACATATTATTCAGTATGCTGGCGGCTTCGTTCATCTCAACCATAAAAGTTGACTCTCCGAGAGAGATATTATCCGAAGCCCCCACCCGTGTAAATATTTTATCCACATAACCAATCCGGGCTGTCTCAGCCGGAACGAAAGATCCCACCTGAGCCATTAGCACAATCAGGGCAGTCTGTCGTAACAATGCAGATTTACCGGCCATATTTGGACCGGTAATAATTATAATCTGTTGCTCCTCATTATCGAGATAGACATCGTTTGTAATGTATTTTTCGCCTATCGGGAGTGCCATTTCAATAACAGGATGCCGGCCATCCTTAATATCAATTACCTGTGATTCATTTATTTCAGGCCGATGGTAATGATTCGCAATTGCAGTTGTTGCAAAAGAGAGCAAACAATCAATCTGTGCCAAAACCGATCCATTCAGCTGAATTGCCTGAATATATTCTGTCAGTGCTGATACCAGTTGTCCAAACAAACGGGTTTCGATTGTAAGGATTTTCTCTTCGGCGCCCAGAATTTTAGATTCGTAATTCTTCAGCTCTTCAGTTATATATCGTTCTGCATTTACAAGTGTCTGCTTGCGGATCCAGGTTCCGGGAACTTTATCTTTATGAAGGTTCCTGACCTCAATGTAATACCCGAAAACATTATTGAAAGCAATTTTCAAGGAAGATATACCTGTACTTAATATTTCGCGCTCCTGCATTTTCAGAAGATAATCTTTCCCCGAGAAGGCAAGTTCACGAAGTTCGTCTAATTCTGCCGAAACCCCGGGAGCAATTACATGCCCCTTTACAATCATCATTGGCGGATCCGGAAATATCTCCCTGTCAATGCGATCCCTGATGGTCTGACACAAATTAAGCTGTTCGGCCAGCCGGATCAGTACATTGTTCCCGGACAAAGAACATAGCTCTTTTACAGGTGCGATAGCAGTCAGAGCGACTTTAAGCTGAACAACCTCCCTTGGGTTCACACGCCCCACGGCAACCTTCGAAATAATTCGTTCCAGATCGCCGATATGCCGGAGCTGTTCTTCAATGCCGACCTTTAAATCAGTATTTTCTGTAAATTTTTGAACGACATCCAGCCGGTCATTGATCCTTTGAATATCCTTTAGAGGGAGAGCTACCCATCTTTTCAACAATCGGGCCCCCATAGGTGAAATAGTCTGGTCTATAACCTGAACCAGAGTCTTAGCCCCTTCATTTATCGTATGAAAAAGTTCCAGGTTTCGAACGGTAAAGCGATCAAGCCATACATACCTGTCCTCTTCTATTCTCGAAAGGCTTGAAATATGCTGAAGTTGCGAATGTTGTGTAAAATCGAGATAATGAAGGATTGCGCCGGATGCAATAATGCCAAGCTGAAGTGTCTGAACACCAAACCCCTTGAGCGAAACTGTCTCGAAATGACGAAGTAACCTGTCATTAGCAGCATCTTCGGTATAAACCCAGTCATCCAGCTTATAAGTATAGAACTTGCCTCCGAAAAGTTCAATAAAGAGTTTCTCTTTCCCTTTTTGAAAAAGCACCTCTTTAGGCTGAAAGCTGTTCAGTAATTTATCAATGTATTCAAATGATCCTTCAGCGGTCAGGAATTCACCTGTGGAAATGTCCAGAAATGCTACCCCGGCGACAGTTTTTTCGATATGTACCGAAGCGAGGAAATTGTTCTCACGGTGTTCCAGTACATTGTCATTGATTGAGACACCAGGTGTAACCAGTTCAGTAATTCCCCGTTTAACAATATTGGTGGTCAGTTTGGGGTCTTCGAGTTGCTCACAAATTGCCACGCGCTGTCCTGCCCTCACCAACCTGGGGAGATAAGTGTCGAGCGCATGATAAGGAAAACCGGCCAATTCCACAAAACTTGCAGAACCATTGGCACGCCGCGTAAGTGTGATTCCTAAAATAGCAGATGATTTAATGGCATCCTCCCCGAATGTTTCGTAGAAATCACCAACACGAAACAGCAATACAGCGTCAGGGTATTTATTTTTGACAGCATAATACTGCTTCATCAGAGGGGTTTCGGCGTATTTATTCGGTAGTTGCGTCAATGATGGTGATATAAAAGTTACTATACCAACAAAGATAAGACAATCGGCTGATCAAAAACTATTTCAGGATCGAAGTTGAAGGGAAGTTTTCAACAATTTCATATTGATGCAGCATCTCAATAAAATTATCAGGCATAACGGGACCACCAGCCAATGGAAGGTTTGAGGAAGGAAAATCATTGTGATCAGGAAAAGAGCTGTAAGTACGGCCGTAAATTTCAAATACCAGTTAAGCTTAGGCCGTAAAGCCGGGACCAACCAGAGAATTGCAAAAACAAAGTGGGTTGGCAATGCCCATATCAGGTTCAGGTTCCAGCCGGTGGCCTCCAGTACGGATACAAAACAAAGAAAACTCAGCAGGAATCCGGCAATGCCAAAAAAGAAGAATATAAGAAAATCAAGGCTGGCCGTCGCCCTTTTCCTTCGAAAATCAATGAAAGTTATTAATGCAACAATAAGAATTATCAGGTTTATAATCACAGCAGGGGAGTAAATACTAAAACCAGATATAATTTGTTTCGCTTCAAAAACCGTAGTCCGGGGCATCACAAAGGAAACCCCTGCCCCACCGTTGACCACAGTTGCTTTGGCCATACTGCTTAAAAGGTAATCAGGCAAAAACATTTTTTGAGTAAATGTCGTTGTTTTATCAGCAGGAATACCCAGGGCCAGTTTAATTCCGAGGCCATTCCAGCTATTCCCCGGAACATATTGATCAACCAATTCACGAAACGACAGTTTAGTATCTTTGGCTGAATTATATAAAAGGTGATGACCAGTGCAGTTTTCGAATTGATCGCGAACCCGGGTAGAACAATTATCTGAAAAATAGCGATAACGATAAACCCGGTTTTCCTTCTTCGCATTTTCTACAAGGGCATCTAAAAGACTCTGTTTCATCGGAAGGGAAATATTCAAAACCTGCTCATAAACACTCCTTTGTTCCTGATGGTAGGTTTCCATGAATGATCCCATTCTTTGTCCTGCCAGCATATAGTCGGTTTCGCCGCACACAAACCGCCAGGCGAAATTCGGTGTATCAAAGCTGAATACACCATAATTGAAAACATAGTCAATGCCTGATTGAGGGTCGTTTATACGGATTGCGCTATGGCCAAAATAAGAGTAGATTTCATCCCCGGGGGCACATGTCAGCAAAGATATTTTTGAGTCAGGTGAAAGTTTAATGGCATAAACATCAGGAAAGGGAAAAAGATAAAAAAAAATAGCAAGCAGTACCAGCTTCATCAGTGTTTATATTAATTTTTCGGTTCAAAATTAGTAAATATAAACTGCCTGCAATTTACTTATCCAAATATCAATTGGGAGGATTTTGAACAACAACCTTCATAAATGGTGCACCAGGACAATTATCAGTGCCATACACCCAGAATTGAGCCCATTGTTACATAACTGCAGATATCATAACCCGCATGGATCAGGTAATGTCTTATTGAATAGTTCTCGTAAAGTGTTGTATTTGCCTTTGATGCTGAAATCCAAACAACTGACACAATGGCACCCAAACCGGCCCCTGAGGCGATATCAGATTGAGGGGTGATGAAAAAAGCCATTGCCAAAGCCGCAATAAAAGCAAATGAAAGTGAAAGTACAGCCATCAGTAGCAGTGGATGGCCTTTTTTGAAATCATCTTCGGTAAAATTATTCTCCTTCATCCAGCACTTACCGAGAATAAGCGGGGAATACCAGAAGCTGCCCATTACTACTTTCGCAACTGCAGCAACAAAAACGGCCCAGAAATTAATATCCTGAAAAGATGTCAAAATATTCATCAGTTAAATTGTTAATATTTAAGCTTAACAAAAAATATGCCTGAATCAATCAGAAAGCGAGATAATATGGTGAAGTAAGAATTTTATAATTTTCCGAGTAAAATCCCTTTTCATCCAAAATCGCCAACTCCGTATATACAGGATAACCCACTTCCCGCGAGAATTCCAGTAACACCCTTTTAGGGGGTTCACTTAGTTTGGGGCTGACACGGGTTTCGTACCGTAAATAAAAACCGGCAAGACGCGCAAGTCCCCGAAATTCCATACTGCTAATGAATGGGAGAATAACACAAAACCGCCCTTTTTTATTGAGCAATTTATGCGTACCATTCAAAAAATTATTAAAAGAGAGCTTGTCATTATGACGTGCTATGGCAAGTGTCGGATCATTCGTCTTTAGCGAATTGGAAAAGAATGGAGGATTGCTTAAGATCAGATCGTATGGCACACAAGGCATATCGGCAAACAGGGTAAAATCGGTATGGAACACTTTGAGCCTATCGCACCAGGCTGACTGTTCAAAATTGAATTTTGCCTCTTCACATGCCAGCTCATCAATCTCAACAGCATCAATTGCTGCGTCGCAGCGTTGTGCCATCATAAGGGCCAGCAATCCGGTCCCGGTTCCAACATCAAGAATCCGTTGTGCATCATTGGTACGGGTCCAGGAACCGAGCAGAACCCCATCTGTACCAACTTTCATTGCCGCTTTATGTTGTTCAATTCTGAATTGTTTGAATTTAAAATGATTTTTCAAATTATTTCAGTTTTTCATGTCAAATGTAGTACATAATCTGGATACAGCTATTTTATTCCTTCAATTTTAAAACACTTCCGATCTCAGATTTGTTGTACTTTATTCCTCTAAAATATTACGGATTTTATGAATGAGGAATTTAAATTTTGAGTTTATGAAAACAATTATATTTAAAGTAATAATTATTTTTACCATAGGTTTTATTTTGATGGAATGCAGCCGCCGGACTGCTGAACCGCCATTGATTTTAGATAAGGTTGAAATTAATGATTACATAGGAGAGCTTCGTGAATATAGCGGGCAGGTATTGTCATCAATCGCTGATTTCCGGGAGAATTCAATTCAGGGCGTACAAATAATTCCTAAAGAAACTTACAGATTGAAAATTTATGGAATGGTACTAACTCCTGTGGAGATGACATATGATCAGGTCCTGGACCATAACAAATATGCCAAAGTAGTAATACTCAACTGTGTAGAGGGCTGGACAGTGAAAATTCTGTGGCAGGGCATTCTTGTTGGGGACCTGATAAAGCATGCTGTGGCAAAGGAAGGTGCTGCCGTGGCTATCTTCCATGCGGTCGATGGGTACAAAATCTCCATACCATTGGAAGATATTTATAATAATCACTTATTGCTTGCATATAAGATGAATGGTCTTAACTTACCGCCCGAACGTGGTTTCCCTTTTCAGCTTGTGGCTGAATCGAAATGGGGCTCCAGTTGGATTAAATGGGTAACCGGGATTGAACTATCCGACTATTAGAACCCTTTTATTTGGAAGAAATTGCGGAGGTTTTAAACAGGCTCATAAGAATTTCCCGGAAACACCCAGTCCAAAGAGCGCAAAGTCATACTTCACCGGATCATTCTTATCCATCAGGCGAAGATTATGATCAAGCTCTCCCACAGCTTTTGAATCATTCTGTTTTCGTGTCAGCAATCCTAATTTTCTTGCGATATTTCCTGAATGAACATCTAAAGGGCATGAAAGCTGGCTCGGAGAAACAGATTTCCATATTCCAAAATCCACTCCACATCCATCGTTTCTGATCATCCACCGAAGGAACATATTAATTTTTTTCGCGGCTGAACCTTTTTCAGGGTCAGAAACGTGTTTGAGTGTTCTGATATTATGGGGTAAAGAAAAAAATTCCTTTTTAAACTCATGAATGGCGGGTTGTGTAGACAATTCTGTAACCGACCTGCAAAAAACTGTCTCAAGTCCCCCTTTATTCAGGTATATATTTTTCAGTGCTTTTAAAAAGAAAACGAGGTCAGTCTGATTAAATGTCCGGTGTACAAATCCATCAAACCTTTTTAAATGATTCTCCGTGTGGTTCATGACAAAATCATACGGAGAATTTCCCATGAGGTTCATAAGTTTTAATGAATTTCTGATTATCATCATTCTGTTGCCCCAGGCAATCGTGGCAGCAAGAAATCCTGATATCTCTATATCTTCTTTAATTTCATATTGATGAGGGATACTGATCGGATCAGATTCAATAAACCCGGGATTGTTATATTTAACAACCATCTCATCCAGAAAATCCTTTATTTCAGGGCTGATATTGTTCAATCTGGTTTGCCAATCCGGCCTATGAATAAGGAAATGACCAGCAGGATAATTGCCATAATCAGGGCAATTGGCAAACTCTGCTGCACAGTTGATCCCACGCTTAGATTACCTATATACTTTGGAATAAATGTGCCGCCTAACAAACCAACAGAGAAAATAATACCAAAAATACTTCCATAAAGGGATGGATGAAACTTGGCAAAAGTAACTCCGATAATAGTTGGGAAGATCGGAGCAAAAGCCAGGCCAACAAGAATAACCGCAACAATACCCATTACCGGACTCTTTGCGACAATCATAAGAGAAATAGCGAGAACCGACAATAGTGACATAACAAAAATAACTTTTGGACCAATTGCAGTTAAGTTTTTTATTGTGGAAGATAAAAACCTGCCAGCCGTCATCGCCAATCCGAATAAACTTAATACCAATCCGGCCTTTGTGGAGGCTGAAATATTTAAACTTCCTCCATAAAGTTCTTCCATGAGTTTTTTAATCCAGGTACCCATGGAGGTCTCAAGCGATGTGTAACAGAATAAGGCAAGTGCTGCTACCAGGACAGCCGGTTTTAGCAGAACTTTGATCGCCATTGAAAATTTATATCCAGTAGGAACCTGAGGAAAGCTTGTCCTAATGGCAAACACCAGGAAAACAAGCGAAAGGATACCTATAATCATTAATGCGGTGGTATAGCCCAGGTTCAGGGTTTTAATAATGAATACAATTAGTAACGGCGTCAGGACATAGCCAAGTCCAAAAAATGCAGTTCCAAAATTGCTGGCGCGCGCCTGGTCCTTGCCTTCAAAAAGGACTACCGGGATTAATGTATTTCCAACCGTATTTAGAGACATAGCCCCGACTCCTAACAAAATACATGCTATCAGCGCAATTGAAAAGCCGGGGGCAAGTGCCAGAAGAAACATGCTAAGACTTGTAACGATAAAGCCCAGAATTGCGACAGGTTTATAACCAATTTTATCAACTAAGGGACCGATAAAAAGCTGAACAACGCAGCTTGTCAGAAACAATCCCATAACGAGGGTACCAAACTGACCTGCATCAATATTTAATACAGCCATTAACTCAACTGAGATGGAGCCAAGGATAATGAAACAGATGGCCAGGGTAAAAACAGCCATAAGTGCTACAACCGCAATCATTTTCTTCATAATTGTTTAATCTGATTTTTAATTGGTAAGTGACTTTCCTTAATTATAAAATTATTTTTCAAATGCTGAATCAAATGCAATATCAGAGGGGGAAAAGTCAATGGATTTTACAAACGTATAAGCCTCTTTTATCCCATGTTCCCTGTCCATTCCATTATCTTCCCATTCAACTGACAAAGGACCATTGTAACCTATCCGGTTTAGTGCCCTTATGATCTCTTCAAAATTAATATTACCACGTCCGAGGCTCCTGAAATCCCAATACCTGCCGGGAGTCCCAAATTCGGTATGCCCTCCGAAGACACCTGCCTCAACAGGAACCTTTGACCAGCTGGCATCTTTCATATGTACATGAAAAATTCTCTGTCCAAATGTATGAATAAACGCTATATAATCAACACCCTGATAACCCAGATGTGAAGGATCATAATTGAACCCGAAAGATGGATGGTTATCTATTGCTTTCAGTGCCTTACGTGTTGAGGCTATATCGAAGGCAATTTCAGTAGGATGAACCTCGAGGGCAAAACGAACTCCAAGTTTATAATAGGCATCAAGTATTGGTTTCCAGCGGGTAGCAAAATCGGTATATCCATCCTCAATCATGTAGGCAGGAACAGGTGGAAATGAATAAGCCAAATGCCAGATAGAGCTTCCGGTAAATCCGTTCACAATTGAAACGCCAAGCCTGACAGCCGCTTCCCCGGTTTTGATCATCTCCCTGGCTGCACGCTGACGAACACCTTCCGGATCGCCATCTCCCCAGACATATCCCGGCAAAATGCCCTTATGCCGCCGGTCAATGAGATCCGTGACCGCCTGGCCTACACAATGATTGGATATGGAAAACACTTTTAACCCATAACCGGAAAGCAATTCTAATTTAGATCTGCAATAAGCTTCATCAGCTTTATCAACCTCAAAATGATCACCGGAACAAGCTAATTCCAAACCATCATATCCGAATGATTTTGCCTTTTGACATAAAGTATCCAATGGCAAATCCGCCCACTGGGCAGTACAAAGTGTGATAGGTCTGCTCATAATATCAAATGTTTAATTTATTTTAGTTTCTGATGCGAAGTACAGATTTCTCCTTTTTCATAGTCGACAGGTCCGCCAAAACCTATTCCGATGGATACCGGGTTATATTTATTCAGGGAAAAAAAAGCTTTCAAAATCTCATCCCTGATACCGTCTGCGCCAAGATTTCTGTCAACATCAGACCGGAAACGTTCGATTATATTTGAATTGGAATCACCAATAACAGCCTGAAATTTTGTCCCACCGATTTCGATACCAAGATAATGCTTCATTTTTTTATATCTCCCGGCAAATGTATAAAACAAATGCTTCAAAGATTACCATTCATGTGATTAATGCCTATAAAATTTTCTGATTATGTAATCCAGAACTGCTTCAGAACATTGTAAAACTTCCGGTAGGATTCAGATTTCTTATTATAAAATCCTGCATTTTCAGGATCCGGTGAGAAAACTTCATTTTTATTTTTAGTATGACTAAGCAACTGTTCAACAGAAATTTTCTCTTAAGCACTATGGGTAAGCAGGGCCGCTCCATAACATCCGGCTTCTTCAACGTTACGAACGATGATTTTTTTATTCAGCACATCTGCTTTAGGCTGTGTCCAATTCTTGTTCCTCATTCCCCCGCCGGTGGCAATGAACGTTTCGATTTTCATGCCGGATTCCTCTATTAGCTGAAGATAAAGTTTCATCTCAAAGGCAACGCCTTCAAGAAGAGCCCTGGTAATTTCTCCTTTTGTGGTTGTGAGTTGAAGTCCAATAATAGCCCCTTTAGCAACTTCTGATTGTCCAGGTTCATCCCTCATCCAGCAAAGAAATTTCCCTCCGGTTAAGCTATAAGCAACAGCGGTATATTTCCCTTTAATTGTTTAATCATAGCAGCACAGGTTGTTTTTTCTCAGCTCTTCAGAGAAACCCGGTTTTTCAAGTACCGGGCAGAAACACTCCACTGAACCTGTGGCATACATGCATGTTCCAGAGTCTGTAACCCCTGCACCAAGTGCATTACCATTCAGGCCAACAGGTGTAAAAGCTTCGCCCTGGCTTGAAATACTCATAGAAACTCCAGGGTCATCAATTTTTGAATTTACCTCTTCAATTACTTCAAAACACTTGCTGATCACTTCATCCGGATTGAGCTCTGCCCAATCCGGATAAGGACGTAAAACACGATATTCCCTGAAAGCCTGACCAAGTTCAACTCCTTTATTACTGAAAACTACCGCTTTACAACCACCTGTTCCAATATCTAAACCAAGATAGCTCATTTAAATTTCTGTAATTTCATACCCAAGATAGCGGGTAAATGCTTCATGCAAGGCAGTTGTCGCCGAACCGGTAGTTACACTTACATGATGACGGTATCCGTTATACCCGATTTTATAGAGTTTATCCTGCAAATGATCAATTTTTGCCACTCCTCCGCAGCCAAAAAATCCTTCCTGGATGGAATCGTCTGTAAATTCTCCTTCGCCAAGGTAAACATGTAATTTACCATCCTGGGTTTTGGAACTGGCAAATGTGATTTTATTAGGGGCAATGCGTCCGGCATTACAACCAAAACCACATCCGGCACCCAGTACCTTTGCAAACATGGGATGCTCTATGACCTCACCTTTGGCTGTCATAAGACTCTGTGGTACCGGTCCGCAATGGAAAAGAATACATTTATCCGGATCATTTCCGTAGTTGTTATTCCAATCCAGGCAAGTAGCGGGTTTGCCGGAGGCCAGATTCAGGGCATACATCATAATCGCATTGCAGATATCCAGCTCACAGGCGGCAGGAAATCCACGGTCATTTATCTCACTTAAAAGTACACACGGTGCCACGCCAAATTCCTTTTCCATTTCAATCCAACATCTTATCGCAAGGGCATCAAGGTCATACTCAACTATAATTTCATCGATAACAACACCAAACCGGACCAGGTTCTCAAACGATTTCTCAGGAACTTTTTTAAAATTTGTGTAATTTATGAGTTTGTCTGCTTTTCCCTTTGCTGCGGCAGAACCCATATCCACCTTGCGGACCCGGCTGAAGACTTCGGATAAGTCAAGGACTTCAGTGGTAATACCATATTTCTGAAGTGTCAACTCGTCATATCTGACAGTTTTAAAGGCAGTTGTCCTTGCACCGATAGCTCCCACTATCATCCGTTTCATCCCTTTTACAATTTTGCAAACTTTGTCGAATGTATCAATTTGCTTCTCAAACTCCGGTGAAAAAGGATGTATCGTATGAGGAGGAAAAACAGTATAGGGTAACTGATACTGGTAAAAAACATCCATTACGGAGAATTTTCCACAGAAGGCATCCCTGCGGTATTTGAACCCCATTTTGTCCAATTCGTCAGGATAAGCCATAATAAAAATTGGGACCCCGGCGTCCTGAAGGGCCGATACAGCACCGGTTTCATCGCCAAAATTCGGAAGGCAAAGAATTACACCTTCAAACCTGCCCCGATTGTCATCAAGAAATTTTGCATATTTACGTCCTTCTTCAGGACTTTCAACAGCCCCAAAACGGGTAAGATTGCTATCCATCATCAGAAAGTCATGCCCGAATTTTTTCAAAGTGTCGCTTAATTCAGTACGGGCTTCTGCTATTAAAGATTCGGGGAAGAATCCGCGGTTACCAAAAAAAAGGGCGAATGTTGATTTTTGCTTTTTCATAGTTAAACAATTTGTTTTTTAATGTTCGTGATTTATTAAATATTTATCTGTTTATCAGGCATTTAACGCCTGCTTTTAATCGTTTAGGATAAGATCTGCCGATCCGGCAATTTCAAGTTGGTTATTGATAATGTCAAGCATTTCAGAATAAACCGCTTCCTGCGCTGCCTTAACCGAATTATTCATCAGTTTCTCAAAAGGTTGCCGGATTGCAGTGCCAATGTTGATTTTAGTTATACCATATTTAAATGATTGCATAAGGTATTCTTTGGCAATGCCCGTGCCACCATGTAATACAAGAGGTATATTGACAGATTCGTGTATTTTCTTTAAATGTGAAATAGCCAGACGAGCTTCTGTTTTTTTCTCTGTACGTGCAGCTCCGGTAATAGCTCCATGAATATTACCAATTGCAACTGATAACCAGTCGGCCTGGGTTTCCTCTGCAAACCGCATAGCTTCAATTGGCGAAGTGAATCCTTTCCCTGATGCGAATAATTCCTCATAAGGGGGAAGTGGCCCAGATTCATGCCCCATCACAGCTCCCAATTCGGCTTCAACCGGAATGCCCGCTTTATGGGCTAAATCAACTATTTTGCGCGTCATTGCTATATTATCAGTAAGTGCAAGACGTGACCCATCGATCATAACAGAATCGTATCCAAGTTCAATAGCTTCGGAAATAATACCTTCAAAATCGGTAAGCAGATTATCTTCATCGATAACAGGAATATGGTCAAGATGAAGCCGCGTAAAACGAATATCCTTTAATTTTTGATATTCATCATAAATGGATTTCATGCTTTCCGATTTGAATTTTAACCATTCCAATCGCGCCACCATAATCAGGCCGAAAGTTTTTGTATCCCTCAAAGCCCTGATTACCGGCTCCATCATCCGGATATACGGGATATTAAATCCGGGAATTACAATGCCTTTATTAAATGCTTCTTTTAAAATTAGTCCGGTACCAGAATTTGAATTTAACATATATATGCAAATCAAGAGTAATATTGAAAAGATTCGTAAAACTACAGATCGGAGAGAATAAAATCCAAAGTAAATTTAGACTTAAAAATAATATAAATGTAGTAATAGAATTTTTTTTATACTTTTTTGAAACTTTTTTTATTTATAATCGTTATAAATAAAAAACAGTATTATAAAAAGGTTTAAAAAAATATAGCGATGAAAAAATTACACTATTGCACAATTTTTAGTTTATTGATTGTAACAATGCTTACAATTTCCTGTTCGAAAGAGTCTTCCAGTTTAGGTTCAGGTTTAACTCCCGCACCTGCCGTTCAAATACCTGATGCATCAACAATTGGTTCTATTGTTGATTTGGGCCCTATTAATTCAGAAGCAAGGGCTATGTTAACAATTGTCAATGCCCAGAGTTTCGCAGTCAATGCTAATGATGCAGTGGTAGCAGGAACCTCTGCACTGATTAACCTGACATATTATGTATCCTCTGATGGTCAGATTCCTTCCGGCGAATACACATTTTCTGATTCAAAAGGTCCGTTTACTTTTAGTTCTGCATTTTTTGGTAGTGCAGTCGACAGTAATGGAAATTTAATTCCTGGCGAAAGAATAGTTGACGGCTCAGTTTCTGTAACTCAGAATGGCAACAGCTACCATTTTGATTTCCAGGGACATCTCGAATCGGGCGCGATGTTTTCAGGTAGTAGCGATGGTGTACTGAACTATAGTGACAATGAGAATATGGTTTATTGATATGTTATAAAAAATTTGAAGAGATTATTCACGCTGGTCAGTTAATAAGGGTGACAGCTATTTAAATTTGGAGTTTTTTCATAGGTTGGGTTTATATAAGTTAGTTAGTCAGTTAGTTTTAGAAAAAGGATGGAATCTTGCAGTTCTGTCCTTTTCGTTTTATGCCATAGCAGGAGTATCAAGCGTATTGATTCTATTCGTTGACAAAAAATTTCCGTTTAAGAAAAAACGCTACATTAACCAATCCAATCATCACCGGGACTTCAACCAGGGGACCTATTACGCCGGCAAATGCTTCGCCCGAATTAATTCCGAAGACGGCTATAGCAACAGCTATAGCAAGTTCAAAATTGTTACTTGCAGCTGTAAATGCGAGAGTTGTTGATTGCGAAGAGTTTGCACCTATTTTTTTACTTAAATAGAATGATGAGAAGAACATCACAACAAAGTATATCAGCAAAGGAATTGCAATGAGAACAACATCCATTGGAATCTTCACAATGTATTCCCCTTTCAGTGAGAACATAACCACAATTGTGAACAATAGTGCCATAAGTGTCAACGGACTGATTTTGGGTACAAACCTTGTTTCATACCAAACTTTATTTTTCACACGAATTAAAATAAACCGCGTTATAAATCCGGCTATCATGGGAATACCGAGATAGATGAACACGCTTTTAGCAATTGTACCTATTGTTATTTGTGAAACGGTATCGTTGACAGGAACACCAAACCAACCGGGCAGAATGGCAATAAAGACATAGGCGTATAAAGAAAAAAGCAACACCTGAAACAATGAGTTAAAAGCCACCAGTCCGGCAGCATATTGTGTGTCCCCTTTGGCCAGGTCATTCCATACAATCACCATTGCTATGCAGCGTGCAAGACCAATCAGGATGATTCCGTACATGTATGGCAGGTTGGCATTGTCAGTGCCGGGAAATAGTTTGAAAAATGCAATTGCCAGTAAAAACATCAATACCGGACCCAGCACCCAGTTCTGAATTAATGATAGTCCAAGAATTCTCGTATTTCGAAATACATCGCCCAACTCTTCATATTTAACTTTGGCCAATGGAGGGTACATCATAACTATTAACCCAATCGCAATGGGGATGTTGGTAGTTCCTGATGACATACTATTCCAGAATTCAGCAACTCCAGGACTGAGCCATCCTGCAAAAACGCCGGTAAACATGGCAAGGAATATCCAAATGGTTAAGTAACGGTCAAGGAATTTTAAGCGTTTTTGTGACGGCATACTATTGTTTCTTAATTTGTTCAACATAAAACTTATAAAATTCTTCTTTTATCCCGTTACGAACCCTGACAAATTCGCTCCAAATAAATGCATCGGTTCCAGTGGCATGAGAAGGGTCATCAAAACCAATATGAAAACGGTGTTTCACTTTTCCCAGGAATGCAGGGCAAGCTTCGTTTGCACCACCGCAAACAGTAATAACGTAGTCCCATTCTTCGCCCAGGTATTTATCAACCGAATCGGATGTGTGATGACTAATATCTATTCCGGCCTCCTTCATTACTTTAACTGCTTTCCCGTTGAGTGTGCCCGAAGCCTGGGTGCCGGCTGAACAAACTATAATGTTTTTGTCAAACGATTGTAAAAAACCATGAGCCATTTGACTGCGGCAACTGTTACCTGTACACAGAATTAATATTTTCATTTACTTTCAAATATATTGTTCTTTAAAAATTATATTGATGTTGTGTTTTAATAAAGTTTTCTACTTTGTCTTTAATGATATCAAGCACCAATAGGGATTAACAAAAAGCTTCAGCCTTTTCGTAGACGGCTTTAATTACTTCATCGTTTGCAGGTGTTTGCCCTTTTATATAACCGAGATCCGTCATTCGAATGTATTGATAATTGGTGATTCCTGCTTTGTCAAGTATCTTTTTGCCACAATCGACAGCGCAGCCGTCGAGCATTAAAAGATTAGCAGTTTTAAACGCTTCAATTGTTGGTTGCACATCTGCACCAACCGCAGCAAGGCAATTCATTTTAAAAACCTTGTTGTCTCTTAGTTTACGGGCTACAATATCCGTAACCTGACCTAAGTCGCAAGCCCCTGAACAGGCTATTACAATTTTTTCACCGCTACAGCACAGGCAGCCTTTTTGATTTGCATTTGTTTCCATTTTGCTACTGTTTAAAATATTAAAATATAAAATTGAATAAATAACCAACAATCATTATTCCCGTTGCAACTATGCCAACAAAAGCTAATATCAACGGTAGTTTCAGTACTTTTTTAAGGATTATCATTTCGGGCAGCGATAACCCGATTACAGCCATCATGAATGCCAGGGAAGTACCAAGTGAAGCTCCTTTTTCTATCAGCACAGAAACAATGGGTATAATTCCGGCTGCATTGGAATACAGTGGAATGCCGATTAGCACGGAAAGGGGAACGCTGTACCAGACAGATTTGCCCATGAGCGAAACCATATAATTTTCCGGGACATAACCATGTGCAGATGCACCAACGGCAATACCAATGGCAACGTATATCCATACCTTACCAACGATCTCTTTTACAGCGTCATATCCATATTTCAGGCGGTCATTAAAACTCTGTTTTTCATCACCCTCATCTGAATGTCCAATTTGGGCCTGGTACACCCAATCCTGAACCCAATACTCAAGCTTTAGCTTCCCGATTATCCAACCTGCAGTAATTGCAATGACCAGGCCTGTAACTATATAGATAGCTGCAACCTTCCATCCAAACATTCCAAACAAAAGGATTACAGCAACTTCATTGATCATGGGTGCGGCAATTAAAAAAGAGAATGTAACACCTAAAGGTACACCTGATTCTACAAAACCCAAAAACAATGGTATAGCAGAACACGAACAGAAAGGAGTTACTATACCTAATAATGAGGCTAATATATTTCCGGTAAATGTTGATTTTCCTTGAAGTACTTTCTGTGTTCGCCCTGGCGAAAAATAGGAACGTAATATGCCCACGAAAAATATGATCAGAGTAAGCAGTAAAAGTACTTTTGGTAACTCAAAAATAAAAAATCGGATGGCTTCTGTCATACGATTGCCTTTATCCAAACCAATAAGAGTGTCCACCAGCCAGTCGGTAAGTGGTTGAAGATAATGGTAAATAAAATACCAAACAGGCAACAGCAAAACCGGAAGCCAAATCTTATTATTTGTACTAATTCGCAGCATATTAATTCGCTAATTACATTCGCTAATTACAGAACATAAGAGATAAAAAATCAGAGATAAACCCTGAATATATAATAAATACCTGCAATAATGAACAGTAAAGCAATAACACGGCGGAACCAGATTTCAAAATTTTTCAGTTTATTGTAGACACCTCCAATAGAGCCAACCGAAAAGGCCAGTATCCATGAAAACAGGATAACAGGAACACCGGTTGCAAGAGCAAAAACCATAGGTAAATAGAGACCGGAAGCACTTGAAATTGTCATCGGGACAAGCATTCCAAAATAAAGAACGCCGCTATATGGGCAGAAAGCCAGGGCAAAAATCATACCAAGTAGCATAGAGTCTAAATATCCCCATTTTGTTTTATTTTCCATTTTTGATGTTAGCCCATTTAGGCCGGGGAACTTTATTTTAATGACATCGAGCATGAGTAATCCGATTATTATAAGCACCGGCCCCAAAACTTTTTCGCCATACCGTTGAAAAAAGCCTGAAAATTTAAACTGGTCGGCACCAAAATAGATTATAAGAGGAATTGTAGTGTATGATATTGCACGACCCAGGGTATACAATAATCCATTTGCAAAAACACGATTCCGGTTCCCGATGTCTTTGCTAATAAAGCCAACAGCGGTGATATTAGTGGCCAGCGGGCAAGGACTTATTGCAGTCATTAATCCCAGGACTATCGCTGAAAGCCATGGCATGGTGCTATTCTCGAGAATGTTGGTCAAAAAATCCATCAGTTATGAACTAAGAGGCTATCAACCTTTTGTTTGATAATTGATTTGAGCTTGTACGGATTGGTTCTTGCATACAGGAAACCTTCATTGGTAAGGTTAATTTGTTTAGCCCCTTTTACAATTAAAAGTGTTTGTCCGGAAATCTTTAGTTTATCTGAAATAGTTTTGCCGGAGGCATCATCTAAGTTTACGGCCCTGAAACTTACCTTGCCTGAATAAAGACTTTCTATATCAGCCCTGGCTTCAGCTTCAACTGCCCTGCATGTTTCGCATCGGGCATTAAAATGAAAATAGTAGACCTCAATTTGGTTGGGTACAATAGATGAGCTTTCATTTTTAAGATTCTGTGCGTTACCAATGAAGCAACCAGCAAACATCAGGAATATACTAATAATAGAAGATATTTTCATAAAATACAATTTATTTGGTAAGAACTTGTTTTATTTCGGCTGAAGATGGAACACGTCCTTTAATTTCAATTTTCCCGTTTACGACTAATGCCGGGGTCGCCATGACACCATATTTCATGATTTCCACAATATCTTCAACTTTGGATATGGTGGCATCAATGCCATTTTCTTCTGCTACTTCCCGGGTAAGTTTCTCAAGTGCCTTACACTTAGGACAACCAGTTCCTAAAATTTTAATCTCCATAACATTAAATTTATTATTTATCTGTCTTACAATCCATTGGTTTAACAGGACTATTCAAGAATTTATTAAATAGGTCTTGCGCCTCTGTCCAATTTTCTTTGTTTAAACAATACTTAATCCGGGGTGCTTCAATTTCGCCCTGGATGAGCCCCGCATTTTTCAGCTCCTTCAGGTGCTGGGATAGCGTTGATTTTACAACCGGAAGGACTTCAGTCAGATCACCGCTGTAACAGCATGTTTGTTTTGACAATAGCCCGAGTACATACATTCTGATCGGATGTCCCATTGCCTTAGCGTAACGGGCCATTTTTTTGTGCTCTTTTGAAATAATTTCTTTTGGCATAATTCGTAGTTCGTGAAATTACGAACAAAGTAAACTGTTTTTTATTAACTGTGCAAATATTCATCACACAAATTTTGTTTGATTATATGTTATCCACTCAGGGAATAGACCTTCCAATTCGTCATAATTTCTATATGGTTCCATTACTCCATTATGAATCAGCCTTTTCAGACAATCTTTTCGATTTGAAGGTGTATATTATTCGGGACGAATTGGATTGAAAGAATCCTGTTTTAGTAAGAAATAATCTGCACTACTGCTTATCTATTGTGTATGGCTTATGTTTTTGCATCGATCCGGGTTCCTCCTGCACCTTTTGTCGTTCCAACATAGCAGGTGTCAGATTTTGCAATTGAAATGTGTGAATGATGTAACCCTTTTCTGCAATTATGTAACACTTTCCAATCGTATGAAACCAACCTTTGTAATGTGAAAATTTTATCACAACTTAAAATTTTGTAAAATGAAAACGATAAAAAATTTCGGAGCAGGCAGGATATTAACAACAATGTTAGTAATCATTATGTTGTCATGGTTAACCCTTCTGACTTCCTGTACGGCAACCGTTCGCACCCCCCGGCACGCAAGGTCTACGGTAATCATTGAGGGTCAGGTAAGTGGTGAACACCATGATTATGACAGACGAAATGATCGCCGTGCACGTCGGGAACACCGGGAACACAATAACTGATTTTTGATTTTATTAAAATTTGACATAAAGTAAAAACTAACTTTTGTCTATAATGCAAATAGTTGAGAAATGAGCTCAGATCAGTACATTCAAAATACCAATATCCGGCAGACGGAGAAAATACGGAAGGAAATATAAGGAGGCAACAAGGTTGTGTTGAACCTGACGATGATTGGAATGAAGGAAATAGACGATATGAAAATATAATGACGGGAAATATATAATTTAAAGGCATATGGAAAATAAGGTTAATTATAAGGGTCAAAAATGGATATATGAAGTTGATAATGGTGGTAATTTATGGATAACACATCCAAACAAAAATCAGGAGGATAATTATGAACAATTACGACCGATAACTAAAACCTGTAATTTGGAAATGATAGTTCTTGAATTTTTAGCTACTAATGGATATTAGACTCTTATGTAATTTCAATGTTTCGCGCAAATGAACGCAAGGTTTATGTCCGTTTGCGGTCCTTGTCTAATCATTAAAGTTAAGTCATTTAAAGGACAAAATAAAATGATAAAAGGCTGCTCCTACCGGAAACAACCTTTATGTAGCGAGAACCGGGGATGATCCGGTGACCTCATGATTATGAATCATGCGCTCTAACCAACTGAGCTACCTCGCCATTTTTCAAACTAATTGAGGGGTGGTGACATACCTTTCTGATCTGATACGGCCAATTTATTTCTGACACCTGAAAACCTCCATTATAATTTTGCCGCTTGAGGCTGCAAAGATAATACCTTTCTTGTTTAGGACAACCTCAATATTTATTTTTTAAAAATTTGTTTGCTCTGTTTATATAATGTATTGGATTTAGTAAATAAATGTCTACTTTGCGACTGTTGATCAGCATGACCTTAAATTTACAGAATAAAGTTGCTTTGCGAATGAAAGAAATTAGATTGGAATTTTTCCTTAAAACTTCACCAACTGTATTGTTCAGCCGGATAAGTACTCCATCGGGACTATCAGAATGGTTTGCCGATAATGTAAAAATCGAAGGTAAAATATATACATTCATCTGGGGGAAAACAGAACAACAGGCCGAAATTCTGACCATGATACCCAATGTATCAATTAGTTTCCGATGGTTGGATATGGAATCGGGTTATGAATTTGGATTTAATATCATTCAGGATGAACTCACAGGTGACGTTGCACTGATAGTTACAGACAATATTGATGAAGATGAAGCTGAAGATACCTGTAACCTATGGTGCTCCCAGGTCGCAAAATTGAAACACATGATTGGCTCGTAGATAAGATACTCCATATTCCAAAAAAGGTGTAACTTTGCAATCGTTTCGGAAACCCATTGCATGAAGCGACTACATATATATATTATAAAAAGTTTTATTGGGCCATTTGTTGTTACACTCCTCATTTCCCTTTTCATTCTGTTAATGCAGTTTTTATGGGTATATCTCGATGAACTGGTAGGCAAAGGACTGGAATTCAGTATAATAATGGAATTCATACTTTATACAATGGCCATGTTGATGACCAATGCACTACCACTGGCAATGCTTCTGGCTTCAATAATGACTTTTGGGGATCTGGGTGAAAATAATGAATTGCTTGCCATGAAGGCTGCAGGAATTTCTTTATACCGGATCATGAAGCCTGTCGTTGTTCTGAGCATATTTCTGACAATCGGTTCGTTCTACTTTTATAATCAGGTTATCCCTGTTTCATATAAAAAGTTGATTGCCCTGATGACCAGCATCCGGCAATTACGCCCGGAAATCATTGTCAAAGAGGGGGTTTTTTCAAACGAGATTGATAACTATTCAATTAAAGTTGGCAGGAAATCCGCAAACGGAGATATGCTCTATGATATTATGATCTACGATCACACGGAGGATAAAGGAAATGTTACTGTATCTGTATCAGATTCGGGGACAATGAAAATAACCAAGGATAAAAAATACATGATTCTGAACCTGTACTCAGGTCAGACTTATTCCGAAATACAATCAAGGGAACGTCAAAAAATGACTTTCCCTACCAGAAATGATAAATTCAAAAAACAATCAATATTTACTGTCTTACAAGGTATGGAGCTTGAGCGTAAGGATGAAAGCATTTTCCGGAACGCCAACCGGGCCCTGAATAATTCGCAGATTGTATATTTCGTAGACTCACTCGGCAAGGAACTGGAACGACAAAGAATTGCAAATGCATTAAACCTTAATTATTTATCACCTTTGACTAATAATGTGCTTAAACTGGCACGAAGAGATACTTCGCAAACTCAGAAATTGAAACTTGTACATTTTATTGACATTGATTCGATCCTCCTGAAATCATCAGCTATGGTAAGGTCAGGAATAATTAACGGAGCCCTCACTAATGCCCGGAATAATACTCATTACCTCAAGCAATCGGAAGATATCCTGGTTGCGAGTACACGTTATCTGAACAGGTTTGGTATAGAATGGCACAAAAAATACACATTTGCATTAGCATGCCTGATATTTCTCTTCATCGGTGCCCCCTTAGGTGCAATTATTCGAAAGGGAGGAATTGGAATGCCTTTGGTAATTTCTGTTGTACTTTTTATCTTTTACTGGATTATTTCCACTACCGGCGAAAAGTTTTCACGTGAGAGTGTGGCTTCTATCTGGCAGGGAGTGTGGTTCTCTTCATTTATTTTTTTACCTGCAGGAATATTTTTGACTTACAAGGCTGCAAATGACTCAGTAGTATTTAATATTAACACTTATACTGATTTTTTCAGAAAGATTTTTTTCCTGTTCAGGCAAAATGACTTTGAAACACAAATTACTCCTCCCACCACAAATTCAGATGAAGATCATAATGTTGTTCCCGTTAAAGATCGGAATAATCCATCCGGCCATTGAAAAACTTATTTTCTGATGGCAAAAAACAAAAAAAATACAAATAATTTAAGAATGAATGATATTAAACTAAATACTATTGATGAAGCTGTTGAAGACCTCCGCAACGGGAAATTAATTATCGTGGTTGACGATGAGGACCGTGAAAATGAAGGGGACTTTATTGCAGCGGCAGAAAAAATCACCCCTGAAATGGTCAATTTTATGGCGACAGTAGGGCGTGGGCTAATTTGCGTTGCGATTACTGAAGAACGTTGCGAAGAACTTGAACTTGATATGATGGTAGGAAGAAATACTTCCCTTCATGATACCCCTTTTACTGTTTCGGTTGATGCTGTTGGAGGCAATATTACGACAGGAATATCTGCCCACGACAGGGCGGTTACAATACAAAAACTTGCTGATCCGGCAACAAAGCCCGCAGAGCTTGGCAGGCCCGGTCACATTTTTCCGTTACGGGCCAGAAGCCGGGGTGTCCTTCGCAGGGCCGGGCACACTGAAGCAGCTGTAGACCTTTCGGGCCTCGCTGGACTTCAGCCGGCCGGGGTTTTGGTTGAGATTATGAATCCGGATGGTTCTATGGCACGACTTCCTGAATTATATGATATTGCACAGAAATTTGATTTGAAATTAGTCTCAATTGCTAATCTTATTGCTTACAAATTAGACAAGGAAAGCCTGATTGAAAGAGGCGAGGAGGTTAAATTGCCCACTGCATTCGGACATTTTAAATTAATACCATTTCTTCAGAAATCAAATGGTGTGGAACATATTGCCCTGATAAAAGGTGAATGGGATGTTGATGAAACAGTTCTTGTAAGGGTTCATTCGTCGTGCGCAACAGGTGATATATTCGGTTCATTACGTTGCGAGTGCGGTGATCAGTTGCATAAATCCATGGAATTGATTGAAAAAAACGGGAAAGGTGTGATTGTCTATATCCAGCAGGAGGGACGTGGAATTGGCCTGATGAATAAAATCAAGGCTTATAAGCTACAGGAACAAGGAATCGACACGGTTGATGCCAATATACATCTTGGATTCGATCCGGATGAACGCGATTATGGCGTTGGTGCACAAATATTATGTAGTCTTGGCATAAAGAAAATGCGGCTCCTTACCAATAATCCCGTTAAGAGGGTTGGATTGGAAGGATACGGACTTAAGGTAGTCGAATCAATCCCCATTGTGATTAAGTCAAATCAATACAATGAGGCTTACATGAAAACAAAGCGCGACAGGATGGGACATTCGCTATAGGAAATTGGTTGATAAGTTGATAGGTTAATGCCCTGTCAGGGTTTAAAACCCTGACAGGGCTAGTATGTAAAATCGGAACTTTCATATAGCAGAGAATCAAATTGGAATTATGACTATTTTTAACAGGGAAAATTTAATCAAAGAATCTGATATGTTTGATAACATAAAATTGAATAGTGACCTGATCGAGTGGTCGATTATAATCTGTCGATTGAAGGATACAGGATAATGACAGAAAGCTTTCTTATAAACCGGGGGTATTGCTGCGGAAACGGCTGTTGTTACTGTCCCTATTTCCCAAAGGCAACAAAAGGAAACACAATTCTCAGATAAAATCCCGGACTTAAACAGTACCTGCAACTTCAAAAAATACACTTAGCCGATGAGTGGAAAAAATCTGCGGATTGTCTTTATGGGAACTCCTGAATTTGCCGTTGGGAGCTTAAAGGCATTAATCGAAAATGAATATAACATTGTTGGAGTTGTTACTGCCCCTGATCGTCCTTCGGGGCGTGGTCTGCACTTGCATCAATCTGATGTCAAGCGGTTTGCAATCAGTTATGGGTTACCGGTATTGCAGCCTGAAAAGCTGAAATCTGAAGATTTTCTGCACAATCTTAAATTATTAAATCCTGACATTCAAATAATTGTTGCATTCAGGATGCTGCCTGAAGTAGTATGGGGATTGCCACCTCTCGGAACCTTTAATCTGCATGGATCGCTTCTTCCACATTATCGCGGGGCTGCACCCCTCAACTGGGCAATCATCAACGGAGATAAGGAAACCGGAGTTACCACTTTTATTTTAAAGCATGAAATCGATGCGGGCAATATCTTATTTCAGGAGAAAGTTCAAATCGGACCTAATGAAACTCTTGGTGAACTTCATGACAAATTAATGACACTTGGGGCAAACCTGGTTCTCAAAACAGTTGATGCATTAGCAGACGGAACAGTTGTTCCGCTTCCTCAAGATTTACTGATAATTGACACTGACCGATTGCATGCCCCTAAAATTTTCAGGGAGAATTGTAAAATTGACTGGCATAAGCCGGCAATTGTCATAAACAATCTCATAAGAGGGTTAAGTCCCTACCCGGTCGCCTGGACAAATTTTTATTTTCCCGGAAATGAAACAGGTGTTAAAATATTCAAAGCCACTATTGAAATTACAAGTCATAAATGCAAACCGGGCGAGATATACAGTGACAATAAAAATTACCTGAAAATTGCCTGCCCTGATGGCTTTGTGCATATTATTGATTTACAGCTTGCTGGTAAAAAAAGAATGGAAATCGCACCGTTTCTGTGCGGTTTTCCTAATGCCGGCAGTTATGTTGCACATTGAGAATTTATTACAGATTAGAACATTTTCGGATTAGCCTGTTATCCTGGCACCTTTTTCCTTAATGAGATTTGCTGTCCGGTCCTGGGTTCTTCACCACGATTCATCCTGTTTTTACGGTAGAGTGCATTCAACCTGACACCATACCATTGAGATACCGACCAAAGTGATTCTCCCGGCTTAATTATATGATATTCGTTTCCACGTGGCGCACTTCCGCGTTTGCCCTGAATATATACAACTGAGCCTTCCTCTGGCTTTTCTCCTTGTTTCACATCGTTGTACTTGTAAATTTCCCAGGGTTTAAGCGAAAATTCGGCAGCAATCCGTTCGTAAGTGTCACCATTCTGAGCGAAGAAAGCCTTGGCACCATTCCTTTTTTCGATCCTCCTTGTAAGAAAAGGATTTATTGAAAAGTCATCGATTCCCAGGCCTCCCCTATGCCTGACCATCGATTTTGAACCGGCTCCACTCCTTTCAGGTCTTACATAGGCGGTTGTGCTCTTGTAATATTCATCCAACCTGTATAGCTGAAATTCATCAATAATCTTTAGTAGTCTTTCCGGATATTTGGGGTCGGTAGCATAACCTGCCTTTTTTAATCCGTAAGCCCATTTCCTGTAATCCTTAATGTTATAATCAAAAAGAAATTGATAACGCATTCCCCCTGTTAAAAATTTTGAGTGATCCCTGAAAGATTCAAGTGGATTTCTGTATCTTCTGAAACATTCATTATGCAATTCATCATCCTGTTTGATTGTGGGTCCTGACCATCCGTTATTACATTTTATTCCAAAATGGTTATTAGCTTCAAGGGCCAGCGGAGAGTTTCCATCGCCTGATTCCAGACAGGCCTGTGCCATCGTAATGCTTGCAGGAATATGGTATTCATTCATCTCCTGGATTGCCAGCCGGGCAAAACCGTCGATATATTCCTGGCGTGAAATCTTTTGCGGTGAAGCACCATCCACAGTAATACGAGGAATGATAAGAAGGCTTATCAAAAGAAATAATTTCAAACTTTCAATAATCATATAATAGTGTTCAAGTCATGTAAAACATGCCTCAAAATTAAAAAAATCGGGACGAATGCCATGAAAAATAACTGAATGATATAAATAGTACATTTGTAGGTTGTTAAACTGCAGGTCATGAAAGAAATAACTATTCAGATCCAATATCTGGAATATGAAACAGAGATGCTATTACCCGATGAGGACTATCAACTGATAATGAAAGCAAGGGATGCAGCCAAAGACGCTTATGCCCCTTATTCCGGTTTTCGGGTCGGAGCTGCAGTTTTACTTGATAATGGTAAAATAATCATCGGAAATAATCAGGAAAATGCCGCTTATCCGTCAGGTCTGTGTGCAGAAAGAACCTGCCTGTTTTATGCTTCAGCCCAATTCCCGAACACAGGGGTGATTGCGCTTGCGATAAGCACATTAAATCGTGCCGGTACCCCATCCGGAATTGCCAAACCTTGTGGTGCCTGTCGTCAGGTAATGGCGGAATATGAAGATATTGCTGGAAAACCTATGCATATAATTTTAGATAGTTCACATAAAATTTTTGTCCTTGATGGTATAGACAATCTGCTCCCGCTCCGGTTCAAAAAAGAGGATGTGAAATAGTAAGGTAGAAACTTCTCAACTTATAAACTTATAAACCAATAAACTTATAAACCCTTCAACCTGAACCCTATTCCACCCTGATCTCTGTCTGGCCTCCAATCCATCGCCCCTGATCGGTAAAGCCGGCTATTTGAAAAACAAAAGTCGATTTGACACCTCCGGTCCTGAATGAGATTGTGGCTTCCCCTTTATCATTGGTAAAAAGGACCGGTATCCACTGTAATGTAGTTATCAAATTGTACTTTTCACTTCCTATTACTTTCGGTGTAAAATGTTTCAGAGAAGTCTGTGCTTTTTTCTCTTCCATTTCGATAGCCTTATTGTCGTCATAACCACCTTGCTTAGTCTTTATTTCAATAATACCAACCGAATTAAAACCGGTATATCTGGAAATATCAAGGGGATTGAGTAAAATATTTATATCGTCAACATCCTGAGGATTAATATTCGACAAAATGGAAGCATCAGTACCAAGCTTCTGCCCGTCAAGGACGATTAATGCACCGTCCTGGGCCAGAAATGAATTCTCACCACGGAATATGATTTTTCCACCAATAAGTTCATATGACCTTATTGTCTTCAGAATTTCAAGAAGATTGGACGAACCGTTGAGATACTGCTTCCAATAAGGTTCTTTAGGCCTTTTTTCACTGCCTTTTAATTTCTGCGAAGAACCACCTCTAAAGAAATCGGGATTATTTTTGAAATAATTTACTTCATACAATTGATTAAGTATATGCCAATCTTTCACTTCAATATTATTAAGACTATTGGCAAGCTCATCTTTAAAACTTTTATTCAATTCTACACGGTAATTTCCCTTCCCAAATTCATCTGTTGCTGAAACGGATAGTTCTTTCTTCTCAACCGGAACAGGTACATTAATTAAAAACTCGCCATGCTGATCACTACGTGTATTAAACTGTTGAAGGGTCGGACTTGAAAGATTTACCAATGCATTTGGTACAGGTAATGACTTTCCATCAACAACCTTTCCGGAAACCCTGTTTCCATCAGATTTAACATTCAACGATTTAGCCGGATCTATTTCAATTACCTTATTCCAGTCGAATCCTGTCAGACTATTTGATGCAAGATAATAATCAAATGCCATCCTGTTTACTTTATCTGGCGGTTCCTTAAAAGGCCAGGGTTTTTCCATTCCTAAATTAAGGTTGTCAACACACGATGATGATGTCGGAAAAGCGAACCTGTCAGATAGGCACACTGCAAGTTCAGCCATCACAGGTTTCCCCTCCTGTCCTTCAATTTTCACACTGAATTTTCCCTCTTCGCCCTGTTTATATAAACTTTTATCCGGAGTTAAAGTGATTTTAAAGTCCTGACTCTTTCCTGTATAAACCAACCTTTGAGCAACCAGTGCCCCATTCTCATTAAAGATACCAACTGAAGCAATTTCGGTGGTGAATCTGTCGAGGGGAACATTGAGTATTCCGGCCTTTTCAAGTTCAAAATCACTGGCCCAGATCATTTCTCCGTTACTAACAGCCACTATCTTAAATTTCGCAGTTACAGATTCCGGCGATCTGCCGAGCAGGAGCGAGAGATTTTTTCCATCATTCTTTTTTACTGAAACACTCATACTTCCGGGCGTTGGAGAAGGAAGTTGCGTAACCTGGTTTTTACCAATTTCACTCGTGATTCTCAGAGACATTTGCCCCACGTCACTGTTAATCACATTGAAAACACCAAGACCAGGTTGAATTGTCGCCGTTGATGTAACAAATTTCCCTTTCTCATCGGTAATATCAGCAGTAATACTAACAGGATTTCCAAGCTGGTCCCTGACTTCATAAATAATCATCTGCGGGATTCCCGGTACCAGTTTACCCCCTTCAGGGAAAAAGGAAATATTGATTTTATCTGATTCCAGGGGAACCTTACTTATAAGATTTAACCGGTCATTACCCGAAGGTATGTCCAGCGAAATTAATAAAGCATTCCCCTTTTGCACTGGTGGGGTAAGAAAAACCAATTCACCTGCACCACTAGTACCTGTCTTTCCTTTACCAGACAAAACTTCACGGTCCTCATGGATTATTTGATAATCGAACTTTTTGCCAGACAACATCCTGCCGTTAAAATCCTTTAATATTACTGAAGCTGACTCTTTTCTTTCAGCGTTGAATGAGGGTTTTGAATACTCAATATGTGGGATTATATCAAGATGTTCAGGTCTTCCAATAATAATCTTTTTCTTAAAAACTGCTTGTATACCAACATTTTCTGTTTCAGGAGTGAAAGCAATTAAATAATAAATATCGGTGGGGAGGTCGGAAGGAATTATGAAATTGAAATCCGCAACTCCATTTTTTAGAAGATACTTCCCTTCTGATACATTAACTCCCCTGTTGTCTGCAAGCTGAACTGACAATTCACGGCTTTTCAATGAAAGGGAATGAGTTATTGCATCTGTGACATAACCTTTCATCCAGATTGTTTCACCCTGACGATATAAAACTTTATCAGTCTGCAAAATAATTATTTGATTAACTTGTTGAATACGGTACAGGAGCAGCTGTGTTTTAAGTTTTGAAATAAAATCATTTTCCTGTCCAGTAGCCATTAATTCTGACAGGATCATAAAAGCAATTAGTATCAAATTTTTAATTCCGGTTTTCATAAATAAAATATTTGTTTTATTTCAAAGGATTAATTTCCCGTTTCATTTTCAATATTTCACTTTTTACCTATATCCCGAAGAGCCTTGCTTAAATCGTCTTCAGGTTTGATCACATTGTAATTTCCCCAAAATTCAGGATCATACTGACCACCGATATCCGCAAAAATATCATCCGCCCTGAAAAGTCCGTCAGGCCCGAATCTTGCCCTGGAAGGAAATTTATACTGCTGGGTCACCAAAATTTCCGAAACGCTGCGGTATTCGGCCTTCATATTATCCTTTTTTTGCTTTACCTTGAATATCACATCAGTGCGTGCAGAATAGAACTGCCACCGGCCATCGACAATTCTATAATTAACAGAATATTCTGCACCTTCCGGACGTGTGTTATAACCATGAGGTTCTTTCCTTATAAATGTTTCCCCATTCATTTTAAGACTTTTTTTATCCAGTCCAAATTCGGCATTTACCAGGGCATAACTATCCGGATCTATTAATATTTTACCATAGTAGCAAGGAAATTCAACATCTTCTTTACGGGAGAACCTGATCACCCATGTTACGCGACCATTGTACATAACGGGTTGCTCAAACTTATAACGATAAAGGTTTTCAAATTTGGGATCCAGAAATGTTTCAGGATTACGGACAATGTCCAGAGTGGTAATATACCATGGACCACCCTGAATCTTAAGGCTTACGTCATTAAATGTCTTATTAAAGTTGCTCTTTCTCCCCTTTACAAATCTGACCCTGTCTGTACCGCCTGAATTGCAGGGGTTTTTCAGCATTTCCATTATAGCTTCCCAAACACCGATATACTGATCGTCACGTTTGATGGTTTCCCGATAGAAAGTGATCATAAGCTGGGTAGACAATTCATAGTTTTTCTCTATATTATTTCTGAATTTTTGCAGAACATCGGCTACATGAACGGGTTTTACCACAATTTCGCGGAGATGTACCGTAATTGGTTCCAATCTGACTTTTAAGCTCGTTTTCAACTCATTTTGTGTTAGCTCACGCGGCTTAAAACCCAGACACCGAACAGTAACGGAACTGTTGAGAAGCCGCGACGGGATGATGAAGTCGTACCGGCCGTCAATATTAGTCATTGTTCCAATGCTTCCACCTGCAATTGTCAGTGAAGCAAAAGCTACCGGGGTATCATCCTTACTATCTACGACTATTCCGGATAGTTTGATTGGAGCAACTTCTTTCTGCGTTATAATTATCTGATTGTCAAATGTTTCAATTTTATATTTATCAGGCGGGAGCATTTTAAGCAATAAATCTCCCAGTTTAACATTGAAAAATTTAAAATTGTTTTTCCCTTCCGGGAGGATATCAGGGTTATATGAGAAGTATAGATCGTTGTCATTAACAACTATTTCGAGTACCTGTTCAACAGTGGCAGAATCGATCTGGCAATTTATGCGTCGCTCAAGTAACGACATTCGCTCCTGGGCAGAAATACCTGGCTGAAGCAAAAGTAAAAGCAGCAGTACAATGCAGGACTTGGCAAGCCGCATGGATTTGTAATTAATTCACCTTATCACGAAAATATCATTTTCCGGTGAGACTTTACCATTAATTTACTTTTCTGGCAAAAATAATTTCGTCACCGTTTTTTTTCACGTTAAGATTATGGGTTCTTGCAATTACTTGGACAATATAATCCAGTTTCAGGTCTGCGAAATTTGCAGTATAAAGTATAGTCCCTATTTCGGAGTTTTCCATTTTTACCCTTACATGGTAAGTATTTTCAAGAACAGAAAATGCTTCGGCAAGTGGTGTACGCTGAAAACTAATCTCTTTGGTAATCCATGATGAGTAATTTGGAGCAAGCATCCCGGCCTGACTAATCTCGCCCTCTGCTACTTTTAACCACCCGCGCGACCCTGCAGGCAATATAGTTGTTTTACCGGCTGACTTTCCTTCAGTATATTGGGTAAGTTTAACTTTCCCTGTTTTTACATTTACTTCCACGAGATTAGATATGGGATACGCCGATACATTAAACGATGTTCCAAGAACTTCGACGGAAGCATTTTCTGTTTCAATGATAAACGGTCGTGCCATATCACTGACAACTTCAAAATATGCCTCTCCTGACAGTTTTACTTTGCGGATACCGCCTCCAAAACTTTCAGGAAATTCAATTCTTGAACTGGCATTAATTTTTACTGTTGAACCGTCGGGTAAGGTGATTAATGTGAGATTAGAAGGATGTGCCTCAGTCTGGGTAAAAACCATTCTGACAGGTATTTCTGATTGTTTTCCCTTGTTTTGGACTGTCTGGTAAGCAATAAACCCAACACCGAGAGCCACAACAATCAGAGCCGCATATTTTAGGATCCTTCTGTTAAACAAATTCAATTTCAGGCCATTATCAGTCTTCGCAATTTTTTTCTGAAGAGTTAGCCATGCCTGATCAGGATTTGCTTCTGAAAAGCTAAAATTATTGCCTGTTTGCTCCCAGACCGAGGTAAAACCATCTATTTTTTCAAGTCCCTGATTTGGGGCATCCGAAATATCAGGCTCTCCATTTAGAAAAGCGGCCCACTGGGTTTCCTTCACTGGTGGTATAGTATCATTGAAATGCATCTTTCCCATTTATTAAAAGACAATTATTGAGTCATTTACCCTTAAGAGTAAACAAAAAAAACATAACCAGGTCCTTAAACTCTCTGAGAGATTCCCGTAATTGCTTAAGAGCCAAGGTCATTTGTGTTTCAACTGTTTTAACCGAGAGATCGAGCCGATCGGCAATTTCGCGGTATTTCAGTCCCTCCTCGCGTGCAAGCCGGAATATCACCTGCCTTTTTTTAGGCAGGGCAGTTATTGCAGTTTGAATTTTGTTCATCAACCCAAATTCGAGAAAGAACTCACTATATTCAATTCTGTCGGTTTCATTTTTGATCACCATATCCTGATATCCGGTTTTAATCTTCTGATGTTCTATATAATTTATACAGTGATTTTTAACCGATCTGAACAGATAATTCTGAAGTGACAGGGTGATCATTATTTCACGGCGTTTCTGCCAAAGGCGAAGAAAAACATCCTGAACTATACTTTCCGAATCGGACAAATTGTTCAGAAACCGGAAGGCATAGGCAGTCAGGGGGCGGTAATATTTGCGGAATACCGTTTCATAAACGCTATTATCACCCCTTTGTATTGCCTCAAAAATCTGCCTGTCATCTCCGGCCAGCATGAAATAAATTTTACAGGTACAATATAGGACTTTGACAGTCGAAATACAACACACCCTTAAAGATTTGACAAAAAAATTTCTGTACAAGGAATTTTGGATTATCTTTGTGCCTCGTTGCAAAAAGCAGTTCTATCTGCCCGGGTGGCGGAATTGGTAGACGCGCTGGACTCAAAATCCAGTGATAGCAATATCGTGCGGGTTCGATTCCCGCCCCGGGTACTGAAAAGCTTCGATAATCCAATGAAATATTGGTATTTATCGGAGTTTTTATATTTACTGCTGAACCATTTCAGGGACTTTTATCAAGAAAGAAAGTTTTTATCTTTCGTCATCAACCTTAAACTTTTTGAATCAAATGTTTTCTTTTTAACCTTGAATCAATTTTAAAAGGACTTAAATTGTTATTATTCAAATTGAAAACTGCCAAGATTTTTGTACATTTGTTTTAATTACTACAAGTTAAATGGTAAATATTCAGAAACAGATAGATTATTGGATAAAAGGAGCTGATGAAGATATTATGACTGCCGATCTTCTTATTCGTGAAAAAAGAACGCTTCATGGGTTATTTTTCTGTCATTAGGTAATTGAAAAAGCGATAAAGGCACATTTGGTGAAGAAAATCGGGGATGTTGCACCCCGATCTCATAATCTAATTTATCTTGCAGAACAAACAGAATTGGACTTCGACGATTCAACACAATTATTTTTAGGAATTTTAATGAAGTATCAGTTACATGGACGTTATCCGGATTACAATCCTGTTTTGCCTGATAAATTAAAAGTTAACGAATATTTTAACAGAACCCAAGAATTATTACAATGGCTAAAAATGAAGTTATAGAGATTTTGAGAGCATATATTCACCTGTTGAGAGCAGATGGGATCACAGTCGATAAAGCATTTCTATATGGGAGCTATCTGACGAATAGTGCTACAAGCGAGAGTGACATTGATTTGATGATTGTTACTGAAAATGAGAATGATGATAATTTGGCAGGCAGAATCTGGAAATTAACAAAAAAAGTAAACTCAAAAATTGAACCGTTTTTAGTTGGAACAAGCCGATTCAACAGTAATGATAATTCGCCTTTAGTTGATTTAGTGAAAAGAACTGGAATCGAAATTGTTTAAATTATGATCCATTTTTTCATATTTGAATGGCAATAAGAGTTTCATATGCTGATTATCAAAATAAGAAATTGAAAAACTTTGATCCTTTCTCAATTTTACTCTGATGTAGGAAAACTTAATGAAAATAATTCTTTAGCTTTGGTAAAAATTTAACAAAATATACTTATGGTCAATAATAAAGAATAGTTTACTTAAAATATAGAAGCGTAAGCTTTTATTCTTGCTTCTGAAAACCGCCAAATTTCGAAAGTCATGCAGAATAATAAGTGAAACGCTCACGCCACGGCGTGGGCTTTACTTATTTGCATGGCGGGTGCTTGGCGGTACCTCAGAGGCGGATACAGTTTTGTGCCACGCTTTTTTTTGTGCCAAATATTTCAGGATCATGACATCATGTTATTGTAGGTAAGTGCACCAAGAACAATAATTTGATCAATAGCATAAGGCAGTATTTATTCGCTAAAACCTTAAGTGGAGTCCAGAAACCACTCTAAAAAACGGGGCCGTTCTGAAAAGCCTAAAGAGTAGGAAATATTTAAATTCAATGATCATGAAAAAGTACGTAAAAGCTCAGGTTGTGGCTAAAAACAACCCACAAGGTTCTTATGCTGCAGGTTGCCCAGCAAAAGGGAATAATCAAAATGATGGGCCGAAATGCTCGGCATGTGAAAGAACTAGGTAGTTTATAGAGCATCCCCAGAAATGGGGGTGCTATTTTTTAACATTGAAAAATAGATAAAATGGCAAAAATGATAGATGTGACATTGGTTGGTGGAATTGTCGACCAACCAACATCAGATACAGTTACAAGTATTAATTCAGATGAGATTAGTGAAATAAGTATCGATCCTACTGGAAATTCAAATACTAGAGTTAAAATGAAAAATGGAAGATTTCACTACGTAAAGGAAACAAAACAAGAATTGATCAAGAAATTAGATTCATGAAAGATAAAATCCAAGTTAAAATAGTAAATAGAGAATCCCTTTCAATACCTCATTATGAAATTTGTAATAGCTCAATCAGTAATTTAAAAGCAAGGGAAATTCTAGATAATCTGTCATATGATAAAATTAAAATCCTTATCAACCAAGGGATATTAGTTAAAAATAAGTTGGAAAGTACAAATATCACTGAAGTTTACGATTTAGTTTATTAAAGATGCTAATACGCCAAACCAAAGACACCTTTATTCGCCGATTTGCCAATATTGGTTACATCACCAATCAACTCACCAAACACGATTTGAATTTCAATGAAACTGGAGCCGACTTTTTAGATCAAATCATTCGAGCCCCAAAAGACATAGATGCAATTGTGAATGAAATACTTCTACTGTATCAGGATATTACCTTTGAAGAATTAAAAGTTGATTTCATAGAATTTATTGAGTATTTGGAAAACTCAGGTTTTGTTATCACAGGCAATACTTTAAAAGAGTTGAATGCCAAAGAACCCTCGTTTAACTATCAAATGGCCAACCCAAAAACAGAATTGTATGATTTCACCAATCCCGATAAAAAAGAGGTACTGACTGATAGTTCAGAGTTTTTTTACGAAGAATTTCACAAAGCACCACAAATTTTCGGTTTGCAAATTGAAGTTACAGCCCGATGCAACGAACGATGTATCCACTGTTACATTCCCAACCAGAAAAAGGATGGCGGAAAAGACATGGAACTTGCGCTTATTCTACGGGTGCTTGACGAAGCCAAAGAGATGGGCACTTTGCAGGTTACGCTTTCGGGTGGTGAGTTGTTTATGCACAAAGAGATTGACACAATATTGCGGCACGCACGAAATAACGATTTCTCTATCAGTATATTGAGCAATTTGGTGTTACTGAGCGATAAGCATATTTCATTGCTCAAAGAAATCAACCCGTCTTTGGTGCAGGTTTCGCTTTATTCAATGAAAGCCGAAGAACATGATGCGATTACATTGGTAAAAGGATCATTCGAAAAAACCAAGAATGCCATTGAACGATTGGTAGCAGCAGATATTCCGGTACAAATATCCTGCCCGGTGATGAAACTCAACCGGAAATCTTATAAAGACGTATTGGTTTATGCCAATAAATTGAGAACAAAAGCTTATACCGATTTTATAATGATGGCCCAAGCCGATCATGATGTGAACAATCTGGCGCAACGTATCAGCATACCTGAAACTGCCGAGTTACTTACAGATATGCTTGAATTTGACCGGGATTATTTAGACACCACATTGAAACAGGAGCCAAAGTCATTTGATATTGAAAAATACAAAAAAGCCCAAGTATGTGGTGTAGGCGTTGATAATATCTGTCTTACGGCCAATGGCGATTATTACCCATGTGCCGGTTGGCAGGGAATGATTTTAGGTAATGCGTATAAACAAAGCCTGAAGGATATTTGGGAAAATTCGGAGCAAATAAAGGAGCTAAGAAAAATAACAAATGCTTCTTTTCCTCAATGTGTTGAATGTGAAGCAAAAGACTATTGTGCTATGTGTCTGGTGCGAAACTACAACGAGAACAATGGCGATATGTTCAAGATCACCAAACATTTTTGCGATGTGGCATTTTTAAATAAGAAGATGGTGGAAGAATATATGGAAACTAAAAAATAAAGGTAAAATGAATACTTCAGAAGAACGAGGAATACTTGAGTCGATGAATAAAGTGCTTGATAGGATAATTGAAAAATTACAAGACGATGAAATTTTAGGGGATATAAAAATTCATGATTCATTGCAAAGAAGAAAAAAATTAGCTGAAAAGCTTATTAAAGATTGGGAGAGTTTCATGAATCAGTAAACGATATTATCACGAAATAATCGTAATGAATTTTTACAATAGAATTGCCCCTAAAATCTGTGATTGCCACGTACATTACGGCCAATTCCGTGAAGACTATTATGATCCAAAAGACATCATAAAATGGTTTGAAGAATTGGGTATCGACAAGGTCGGAATTATGCCAGTAGGAACAACCTGGGAAAGTGATTTTCTACGGGATCAAAAAGTAATGGGTTCATTGCCAAAAGAAAGGTTCATCCCCTATTTGTGGGTAAACCCCGAAATGGTGGATGCCGATCCTACCCTAAACAGCTTTGATTCTTTGAACTACAAAGTAATCAAGATCCATGCGTATGCCCGGAAAGAATGGGATGCGATACCGGATAAAATAAGAATTGTTATACAAGCAGCTTACATAAAATGTGTTCCGGTCATGTTTCATACCGGAGGATGGCGTGGTTCAAATGCCATTCAATTCTATAAATTTTGCCGCGAATTCCCTGAAGTCACCTTTATTTTAGCCCACGGAAAGCCTATTTCCCAGACATTAACCGTCTTGAAAGGGGCTAAAAATGCCTATGTCGATAATTCGTTTATGGACATTGAAAGCATGAAAATGATTAGTGATGCTGGAATGTCCAGCAGAATCCTTTTTGGCACCGATTTCCCGATCATGAAGACATTCTGGCCGGAGATAAACCTGATCGATTGGTACAAAAACCATGTCATGGAGCTTGTCCAAACTTTTGGAGAAAAGGACTTTATGGTTTGGGCTCATGAGAACTTTTATAAATTGATTTTAAAATAAGTCGCGATTTGAACCTTTTAAGCTTTTTTACATAACAGAAGTCTGAAGGACTTAAATCTGAATCGAAGATCGGCGAAGCCAATAACCTCCGGTGAATTGAAAATCAGCGAAGCTAAACCGGAGGCAGGCAAATGAATGTGATAAAGAACCCCGGAGGGTTCAACCATGATAGTTCAAATTTTGAACACTCCAAAAATATGGAAATACCTTACAACCAAATCGATCTTCAATTAAATTCAGCCAAATGTGTGCCATCCTGTACTCCTATTCTGGAATACATGGATGGTTATGTCGATCCTCAAAAAAATGATGGGATCGTTTTGGCAGCTTTGTCAATCAATGATTATGAAACTGCAGATGATTTCTTTGCGCGGGCTTTTGGTAAAAATACCAGGTATCAGTATCGCCAGGTTGAAAAAGAGGGTTACAATTGTCGAAATATGACTAGCAATGAGCGGAATAGTTGTCTGGATGAACTTTTTGCCATTAATACAAGTACTCGCGAACGGCAGGGAGGAGCAATGAACGAAACCTATTTCGAGTATCTCAAACCAATAGAAGAGGAAGATTGCCCATACCACTTTCATAAGGTTTATGGCGCGTTCTCCCCTGAAAATATTTGGATTGGATACATCGATATGTTGTTTGTTGGCAATTGGGCTGCCACGATTCATATTCTTGGTCACCAGGATTATTTGAATTCCTGCAAAAGAGGCAGTTTTATGGTAAACCTCTGGTTTTGAATGGTAAAGGATATTATCGAAAACCATCCATCCGTAAAATTCATCCAATACCACTTGATGGGTGTCGGCAATCCTGGGCTGGAGGAATGGAAAAAGCGTGTTGGATTGATTGAAACACATATCAGATAGTTGAACATTAACCAACAAACAATGGTCTTATGCCAAACTGGGTTGAAAATTTACTGGTTATTGAGAATGTCCCCGATGAACGGCTGGAGGAGATAAAAAGAGCTATCTCCGGATTGGAATACCGTAGGGATGAAAAGAATCGGAAGCATTTTCAAATCAGGAGGGCTATTGATTTTCAAAAAATTATCCGTACACCACGTGAATTATTTGGAGAAGATCCGCAGGACTGGCGTACTGATAACTGGGGCACCAAATGGAATTCCTTAATGAATGTTGTTGTGTGCACTAATACCCTATTTTTCATGACCGCCTGGGATCCTCCATTAAAGATTATTATGCAATTAAGTCAATTATTCCCGGATGCTCAGTTCTCCTTATCCTATTCCTCAGAATCTTGCACAGCCGGAGTTTTTATGATGAAGGACATGGAAATCAATCATGATTACTCCGATGATCTCGATGACAAATTTGGCACAATGCGGGATGAATTAAGAGCGATGAAACATAGGTTTGAGAAAAAATCTTAACGAAGTAAAATGAAATTGCGTTTCCACCATCATGTTGAAAATTGATTCAGATTAAATCATTATTTTTCGGAGTTTTCTAGCAACTCTTTATTCTTTGCATTTAATGGTGAAACAATGCTTTTACTGATATTTGCTTCAATCTCTTTGCGGGTATTGCCTACAATCGAACCAGCGCGAGCTGACACACACAATTTATTTCAAACCGTTACAAATCTAAACGGTATGTGTGATATCTTTTTTCGCTTATCGCCGCTTCAAGGGTTTGCAACCGCTTGAAGGGCAATTAGAAGAAACTATTCCGCCTATTTCTTTATTTAGTACGTAGAATATACGTACATTTGACGTGGTATTTAAGTTTAAAATTACGACAAATGAAGACAATAGAAAAGACACGATTTGACACACGACTAACCAAAGAGCAAAAAGAATTCTTTGAATATGCTGCGTCAATTGGCGGGTATCGGTCTTTAACAGAGTTTGTTCTCGTTTCGGTTGATGAGAGGGCAAAACAAATAGTTGAGGAGCACAATAAAATTATTTCATCAAAAAGAGACCAGGAAATATTCTTTCAGGCTTTGAGTGAAACTCCTGCACCCAATACGGCACTCGGAAAGGCTGCGGATAGATATAACGATTTAATTCATCTATAATGAGTTATCTATCCACTCTTTTAAAATCAGTTCATCGAAAGAACGATTTTGATTGTGGGAAAGCCATGCTCAATTCTTACCTTCAACAGCAGGCCAATCAGGATATGCAACGACATTTGTCGGTCTGCTTTGTAATAGTTGATAATGACGGTCAGGTAAAAGGATATTATACGCTTTCGAATGCAGGTATTGACCGGGACCTTATTCCAGAGCATATAAAAAATAAATTACCAAAATCTTACAGCAATCTTCCTGTTACTTTATTGGGTAGATTGGCAAGAGATAAAAAATATAAGGGGGAACGGCTTGGAGAAATACTTCTCCTTGATGCACTTAAAAGATGTTATGACACCTCTGCAACTGTTGGTTCAATGGCTGTTGTGGTTGACCCGATTGACGAGGAAGCAAAGAATTTTTATCTGAAATATGGTTTTGTTCTTTTGCCAGACAGTCGTAAATTATTTCTGACAATGAAGACGATAGGTAATCTTTTTGAAAAAGTACCCAGATAACCAATCCGTGTAATTCGTATACATTCGTGTAATTCGTATATCAATTAAAAAACCCCGGACTCTGTTGAATCCGGGGTTAGTTTAAGTTGGCGGCGGCCGGATTTTATCCCGTTAATGACGGGGCTCCCATCCGCCAGCTGGCGGACAGTACCATCGGCGCTGACGGGCTTATCCGTCAACCGACGGATCGGAATGGGAAGATAATTATCAGATTTACAGTAATTAAAAAACCCCGGGCTCAATTAAGAACCCGGGGTTAGTTTAAGTTGGCGGCGGCCTACTCTCCCACTTTACGCAGTACCATCGGCGCTGACGGGCTTAACTACTCTGTTCGGAATGGGAAGAGGTGGAACCCCGTCGCTATAGCCACCTAAATCTTTGGCTGTCTGTAGGGACAAGGCATACCTTATCACTATAGCAATCGTAATATCTTAATTCTGCAAGGGAAAAAACGCTACTGGCTGTTGGCGGCTTGCGGCTGGCTTTTTCTTCTGCCTTCTACCTTCTGCCTTCTGCCTTTCTCCTTTTATGAACGTATATTTTAAATTCGTTAACACGCGGAAGAAACTCCTGTCCTAAAAAAAATGCTTATCAAATAATTTCCCGGCCCCGGAAAGTTACGGGCAATTAGTACCACTCGGCTTTGACATTACTGCCTTTGCACCTGTGGCCTATCAACGTCGTAGTCTTCAACGGCCCTTAAAGGAAACCTCATCTTGAGGGGAGCTTCGCGCTTAGATGCTTTCAGCGCTTATCTCTGCCATACTTAGCTACCCAGCGGTGCTCCTGGCGGAACAACTGGTGCACCAGAGGTATGTCCAACGCGGTCCTCTCGTACTAGTGTCAGGTCCTCTCAAGTTTCCTACGCCCACAACAGATAGGGACCGAACTGTCTCACGACGTTCTGAACCCAGCTCGCGTGCCACTTTAATCGGCGAACAGCCGAACCCTTGGGACCTTCTCCAGCCCCAGGATGTGACGAGCCGACATCGAGGTGCCAAACCGCTCCGTCGATATGAGCTCTTGGGAGCGATCAGCCTGTTATCCCCGGAGTACCTTTTATCCTTTGAGCGATGTCCCTTCCATGCGGAAACACCGGATCACTATGCCCAACTTTCGTCCCTGTCCGACTTGTTTGTCTCACAGTCAAGCACCCTTATGCCATTACACTCTGCTGGCGGTTACCAATCGCCATGAGGGTACCTTTGGGAGCCTCCGTTACTCTTTTGGAGGCGACCACCCCAGTCAAACTACCCACCACACAATGTCTCCCGATAAATCGGGATTAGGCCCCAGGCAAGCAAAGGGACGTATTTCAAGGATGGCTCCACGAGTCCTGGCGAACCCGATTCACAGCCTCCGTCCTATCCTACACATCACTTACCCAGAACCAATGTGAAGTTGCAGTAAAGGTTCACGGGGTCTTTCCGTCCCGTTGCGGGTAAGCGGCATCTTCACCGCTACTACAATTTCACCGAGCTCATGGCTGAGACAGTATCCAGATCGTTACACCATTCGTGCAGGTCGGAACTTACCCGACAAGGAATTTCGCTACCTTAGGACCGTTATAGTTACGGCCGCCGTTTACCGGGGCTTCAATTCAATGCTTCTCTTGCGATAACATCCCCTCTTAACCTTCCGGCACCGGGCAGGTGTCAGGCCTTATACATCATCTTCCGATTTAGCAAAGCCCTGTGTTTTTGATAAACAGTCGCCTGGACCTATTTTCTGCGTCCCGGTTTGCACCGGGAGCCCCTTCTCCCGAAGTTACGGGGCGATTTTGCCTAGTTCCTTAGCCATGATTCACTCGAGCGCCTCAGGATTCTCTCCTTGACTACCTGTGTCGGTTTGTGGTACGGGTCCCGGGTACCTATAGCTTAGCGGATTTTCTTGGAAGCCCTTAGGGTGACTATCCGCTTGCCCGAAGGCTCACGGTACTATCGGGTTTTAGCTCAAATGACGGTTTTGCCTGCCATTCTCTTAACTTACACCCTTCAACGTACTATTCCGTCAGTACGCGCACCTTTCATCACTCCGTCCCCACTTCGCAGTACCCAAAAGTACCGGAATATTAACCGGTTTGCCATCGATATCACCTTTCGGCTTAACCTTAGGTCCCGACTTACCCTGATCTGATTAGCATTGATCAGGAAACCTTAGTCTATCGGCGAGGGGGTTACTCTCCCCCTTTATCGTTACTTATGCCTACATTTGCTTTTCCAGTCGCTCCAGCATGCCTCACGACACACCTTCGACGCAGACTGGAATGCTCCCCTACCAGTGCCGCCTAAGCGGCAATCCATAGCTTCGGTGGTATGTTTGATGCCCGATTATTATCCACGCCCGACCGCTCGACTAGTGAGCTGTTACGCACTCTTTAAATGAATGGCTGCTTCCAAGCCAACATCCTAGCTGTCTCTGCAATCAGACCTCGTTAGTTCAACTTAACATACACTTGGGGACCTTAGCTGATGGTCCGGATTCTTTTCCTCTCGGACGCGGACCTTAGCACCCGCGCCCTCACTCCCGGTGAGCATCTTACAGCATTCGGAGTTTGTCTGGAGTTGATAGGCGGTGAAGCCCTCGCATCCAATCAGTAGCTCTACCTCTGTAAGACTCGTAACCGAGGCTGCACCTAAATGCATTTCGGGGAGTACGAGCTATTTCCCAGTTTGATTAGCCTTTCACCCCTACCCACAACTCATCCAAGAGCTTTTCAACGCTCCCTGGTTCGGTCCTCCAGTCCGTGTTACCGGACCTTCAACCTGGTCATGGGTAGATCACAAGGTTTCGCGTCTACCCCCACTGACTATACCGCCCTATTAAGACTCGCTTTCGCTTCGGCTCCGTGACTGAATCACTTAACCTCGCCAGTGAGGAGTAACTCGTAGGCTCATTATGCAAAAGGCACGCCGTCATCCCGATGTATCGGGACTCCGACCGCTTGTAAGCGTACGGTTTCAGGAACTATTTCACTCCCCTGTTCGGGGTTCTTTTCACCTTTCCTTCACAGTACTGGTCCACTATCGGTCTCTTTGTAGTATTTAGCCTTACCGGATGGTCCCGGCAGATTCAGACAGGATTCCTCGTGTCCCGCCCTACTCAGGGTACTGCTAAATATTTATCAGCTTTCGTGTACAAGATTTTCACTTCCTCTGATATGTCTTTCCAGAACATTTCCACTTCAATGATAAACACTATATCGCAGCCCTACAACCCCAAAAATGCCAAAACATCTTTGGTTTAGGCTTCTCCCCGTTCGATCGCCACTACTAAGGGAATCACTATTGTTTTCTTTTCCTCCGGGTAATGAGATGTTTCAGTTCCCCGGGTTTGCCCTCCCGCTGTTAACAGGAGTATCCCGATCGCTCGGGATGGGTTGCCCCATTCGGACATCTGCGGATCAACTGTTATTTGCACATCCCCGCAGCTTCTCGCAGCTTATCACGTCCTTCTTCGCCTCAAAGAGCCAAGGCATCCTCCGTACGCCCTTATTTACTTTCTCTCGCCTTTGGCCACAACATCACTGCTGTAACCGGATTTCTCCTTTACGCATTTCTTCTAAAATTTCGTTTCTTCCAGCATGTCAATGAACTTTACCATTTAAAGGTATTGAAGGTATATAAGGAATCGAACCTTAGACCAAGCCTCCAGGATAACCTAAATAATGAAATATATAGAAATAAGGAAGTAAAAGAAATAACCACTCCCCCTTTTTCCACAAATCCCCAATCCCATTATCTATATGAACGTTTTTTAATCCTTTTCTAAGTATTCCAAAGTATTTCAACCTTGCTTTTACCTTTCTCAATCTCTGTACCCCTTTCCCCTTAAATATTATCACCCTTTCGATTTCTGGGCCCGCAGTGGATTGAGATACAATTCTGTTTTTACAGAATTGTGTGGAGAATAAGGGAGTCGAACCCTTGACCTCTTGAATGCAAATCAAGCGCTCTAGCCAACTGAGCTAATCCCCCAGGTTAAAGGTTAAAGTGTAAAGTGTAAAGGTTAAAGTTACAAGGTTATCGTGGTTGACCCCTTTAACCTTTATCCTTTTTACTTTTTCCTTTTCTCGGTAGTCCCACCCAGACTTGAACTGGGGACCTCTACATTATCAGTGTAGCGCTCTAACCAGCTGAGCTACGGGACTATGTAATACCGACAAAGAAAAATTGACAACCGATTATCATCTCTCCTTCAATTGCCATCTCTCAATTGCCCTTTGCTTATTTTTTGTTAAAAAGGTAGAAAACTCCCCACTGATAAAGAAACCACAATAATATAATATAGAAAACTCTGCCGGATCAAGGCCCCAGAAAGGAGGTGTTCCAGCCACACCTTCCGGTACGGCTACCTTGTTACGACTTAACCCCAGTCATTGGTTTTACCCTAGGACGCTCCTCGCGGTCAC
>Ga0247842_10000928_pt1 | contig 54476 bp, 53 predicted proteins | sample LaCruzMarch2015__3_FD_192411 | JGI IMG/M metagenome (GOLD analysis project Ga0247842, IMG submission 192411) | Freshwater microbial communities from meromictic Lake La Cruz, Castile-La Mancha, Spain - LaCruzMarch2015_19m | ecosystem: Environmental > Aquatic > Freshwater > Lake | place: Spain... | reverse complement strand
TATGACAAATGATGATTATAAAGCAAAAATCGGTACACTAATTCAAGAGACTAGACAATCACGTGGGTTAACTCAAACTCAACTTGCTGAAGCATTAAGTACTAGTCAAAGTGCAATAAATCGCATTGAAAAAGGTGGCCAAAATATCAGTCTTGAGATGTTGGCTCGTATTAGCGATGTCCTCTCAAGTGAACTCGTTAGTCTTAATCGATCTGGTAAAATCAATTTTCGTATCAACGGTGGTAAAAAATTATCTGGCGAAATTGAAGTCAAAACTAGTAAAAATGCAGCCGTTGGGCTACTCTGTGCAAGTTTACTTAACCACGGCACGACAACAATCAAACGCGTTGCTCGCGTCGAAGAGGTAAATCGTATTATCGAAGTTCTTCAGAGTATTGGTGTAAAAGTACGTTGGCTAAATGACAAAAATGACCTGGAAATTACTCCACCAGCACGATTGAAATTACAAGATATGAATATTGAGGCAGCTAAACGTACACGTACTGCCATTATACTTTTGGGTCCCCTGCTCCATCAATATAAAGAATTTGATTTGCCATTTTCGGGTGGATGTAATTTAGGTACTCGGACAGTTGAACCACACATGACAGGTTTGGCCCCATTTGGCTTGAATGTCGAAACAATGAGTGATCATTATCACGCTACGGTTCATGAAAAGCCTGTTATTCGTACTATTTTGTTGACTGAACGTGGCGATACTGCGACTGAAAACGTAATTATGGCAGCAGCTCTTTACGATGGGACAATAACTATTCGCAACGCTAGCCCTAATTATATGGTTCAGGATTTATGTTTCTTTTTACAAAAGTTAGGTATAAAAATCGAAGGAATTGGTACGACTACACTCAAAATTCGTGGGGTTCGAAGTATTAATCAAAATGTTGAATATTGCCCTGGTGAAGATCCTATTGAAGCTATGAGTTTAATCGCAGCCAGTATTGTTACCGATTCTGAAATTACTATCAAACGTGCACCGATTGAATTTATTGAGATTGAACTCGCAATCTTAGCTGGTATGGGACTTCAATACGAAATAAGCGATGAATACAAAGCTCGTAATGGTGAAACGCGTCTAGTCGATATACATATTTTGCAATCGAAATTACATGCACCTAAAGACAAATTGCACAGTATGCCGTTCCCGGGAGTTAATATGGATAATTTACCGCTTCTGGGGCTGATAGCAACAATGGCACACGGTCGTACTATGGTACATGATTGGTCATACGAAAACCGAGCTATATATTTTACAGAGCTTAGTAAATTAAACGCTAATATCGAATTAGTTGATCCACATCGAGTTTATATTACAGGTCCGACCAAATGGAAACCAGCTGATATTGTTGCTCCACCTGCCCTTCGTCCATCTGTTGCAATATTACTAGCTATGCTGGCCGCTCCTGGTCAGTCAACATTACGCGATGTTTATTCAATTAATCGTGGGTATGAAGATTTTGCTAATCGCCTAAACACATTAGGTGCGGATATCGAAACATTACGCGAAATTTAGGCGTAAGGGTTATAGCCCTGAGGTTTAGCGTCTAGACTATTATGTTGTTGCAAAGATGGTCTTTGACTCGTATTTGCATTGTTTGTTGGATTTGTTACGTCTTTAACAACTGACTTTGCTCTTAAAATACCATATGCATTTCCAATACTAGAACGATGATAGCCATCAACAAGTCTACGATTACGTTCAATTTGTTGACGCTGTTCGAAAGAAATATTTCCAGCTGCACCAATTCGATCACCGTTCATCGCTCGTGCATATCCATTACTGTGAAATGGTTTGCTGGTATCGTTTGTAACTATATGCTTATTGAGATCCATGTGTTTTAAGCTTATCCTATATTTATTATAGCGTAACGAATGATAAATATACTAATGGTATACCTAAAAATAGCCCATACTTCGCATAAAGCTTCGTAGGGCATTCTACTGTAACATTATTACCATCCTAAAACACTAAACATTATTGTAAGAAATATGATTCTACGAAACTTTAGTGAAGTAGAATGGGGCGAATGAAGGGGATCGAACCCTCTACCTTCGGAGCCACAACCCGACGCTCTAACCAGATGAGCTACATTCGCCATAATTTGTGGTTGGACTCAGTTATTGTAACAGATTGAGGACGATATGAAAATATGCTATAATCACGACGTGTGCGGGTGTCGTATAACGGCTAATATATCTGACTTCCAATCAGATGCTTGGAGTTCGACTCTCCACACCCGCACCAAAATTGTTTAGTTGATACTTTCTCTTCACTGTCTATCATAACTTTGCTTTTTCTCATATTTTATGTTATTTTTGTTTTAAGAAGAGCCAAGCTGACGATTGGTCCGACTTGTAATCTTAACAATTCAAAAAAACAAAAACACTTCAAGGAGGTGTAGTCATGGCTATGGAAGCAAAAGATAGGATTATCGTGGCTTTAGACGTAGATAATAAGCATAAAGCCGGAGACTTGGTGAGAATTCTCTCGTCGCATGTAGGTTGTTTTAAAATAGGACTAGAATTGCTTACATCCATTGGAGGCCCCGAAATCGTTGAATTCGTTCATTCATTTGGTGGTCAGGTATTTTACGACGGAAAGTTCGATGACATTCCTAACACAGTTGGTAGCGCAAGCAAAGCGGCTGCCACAATGGGTGTCAAAATGTTCAATGTCCATGCCTCGTGCGGAGTTGAAGCGATGGCGAAAGCCGTTGAGAACAAAGGTAAATCGCTCGTTCTCGCTGTCACAGTTCTCACCTCGCTTGATGATGCCAGTGTTGAGATGATCTTTGGTAATATAAGCAAGACCAAGGTTATGCAATTGGCAAGTTATGCCAAACTAGCAGGTTGTGACGGTGTTATATGTTCGCCACAAGAGCTTGAACTCCTGAGAAGTCAAGAAGGACTCAAAAATCTACTAATGGTCACACCCGGTATTAGACCCGAATGGGCAGTTGTAGGAGATCAGAAGAGAATCATGACACCATATAAAGCAATCAAAGCTGGTGCAGATTATCTAGTTATCGGACGACCAATAACAAATCCGCCGTCTGGCATGACTCCAGTAGATGCAGCAAAGAAAATCACTGAAGAGATTACTAAAGCTCTGAAAGAGGTGGGTGAGCAATGAACATTGTTGGAATAGAAAAACGAGAGTTATTAAAACTCAAAGCCAGCTATATCGATCATCCTCTGAGTATAAAAGAGTTCATGTACATAGCCGAAACTTTTGATGCCTTATGGAAATATGACTATGATGCAGCAGAAAATGGAAAAGTCGGGATGCATGCAGAACTAAAATCTGGTCTACACAGCGATATGTTTTTCGTATCAAAGATTCTACTTGAACCAGATAGTATCATGCAAATCATATCAGAGCAGATTGTTATGAAGTTCCGCAAATTACTCTGTGAACCCGACATATTTATGCCTGACTACATCGTCGGCGTACCGAACGGTGCAACTAAGTTGGGTGAAAATATTAGCAAAATTCTAAACATTCAAACCATCGAGATGAAGAAAATTGATGGTCGAATTTTGCTCGTAACACCCATTAAGGCTAGAAAAATAGTCTTGATTATTGAAGATTTTTGTACAAAAGGAACAGGTTTTACAGAAGCTGTTGGGACGATTATGAAAGCTCAACCAAAAGCTATAATCTCTCATTGCGATCCAGTGATTCTAAACCGAGGAGGATTGAAGAATATCTTTATCGGAAAAAAATCGTTCAAGATCTTACCAGTTATTGAATACCCAGTAAACGAGTGGGAACCAAAAGATTGTCCTCTTTGCAAATTGGGCTCGATTCCAATCAAGCCCAAAGAAACAAATGAGAATTGGGAAGCAATCACTACTTCTCAACTATACGAGTAATAAAAGGTCTAGCGGCACCTTGTCTTAACAGACAAAGCCGCTATTTTAATTACTAGAAATTATTCGCTTTTGTTAGCTTCTTCTTTAGTCGCATGAACTGTTCCGTGTGGATGTTGTGGTGGTGCATAGATCGAGTAAACCTTCAATGGCACTTCCCCGCTACTTACTAAATTATGCCATGTACCAGATGGAACAACGATAGCATCGTTATTACTTGCCTGCCAAACCTGCAATTGCTCTTTAGTAGGTCCCATACTGACGGTTGCTTGGCCCTGTTCGATACGTAAAAATTGATCATGTGTATCATGAACTTCAAGCCCAATATCATTCCCTGGATCAATTGACATTAAAGTAATTTGCAGATTTTTACCTGTCCACAGAGTCGTTCTATAATTAGTATTTTCAATTGTTGCTGTCTCGATATTCGTAACAGTTGGAGCCGGTCCATTATCAATAATATTCATTTTATCCCCCTTATACTTCAATTATAACCCATATTTCGGTATACATCGATATAGTGGGTGACTTCGCTGGACAGCGAAAGGTGGAGCAAACCTAACGGCAGGCCCCACGGATAGTATAGCCGACAGAACACTTAAAACTTTGTTATAATAATTGGATGGTATGCCCTGGTAGCTCAGTGGATAGAGCAGGACGGTTCTAACGTCAAGGTCGCAGGTTCGAATCCTGCCCGGGGTACCATTCTATTTTTTATCGTCTGCTAAAATCTGGGCATTGACCGAAGAATCGAGGATTTGTTTTACTTGCTCAAGAGAAATTTCGATGGCACTACCTGGTTCAACTTTTCCACTTAGCATCTGCTTTGCAACGGTATTTTCGACCGCTCGCTGCACAACACGACGCATTGGACGAGCACCTAAGCGAGGATCATAACCTGCTTCAACCAAATATTCTTTAGCATCATTTGCGACATTAACAGTAATTTTTTGAAGTGCTAATGTTTTATTAACACTAGCAAGTATTAAATCTACGACTTGTAATAATTCTGCTTTATTTAATGGTCTAAACATAACGATTTCGTCAAAGCGGTTTAAAAACTCGGGACGAAATTGATTACTACTGATTAATTCTTCGACAAAATGATTTTCAAATTGTTCAATATCATATCCCCGTTCAATATATTCACGGATTCTGCCAGAACCAGCATTACTAGTGGCAACAACAATTGCATCACGGAAACTTACTTCGCGATTCTTGATATCTCGTAAAATGCCCTCATCTAACATCTGTAGTAATGTAGATAATACATTCGGATGAGCTTTTTCAATTTCGTCTAATAACACTACGCTAAATGGTTGTTTCATCACACGAGCGGTTAAACTATTTGTGCTGTCAGCACCATCAGCGATTAAACGTTTAACATCACTACTGTTCACATATTCGTTCATATCAAGTCGTATAATGCGTTCTTCACCGCCAAAATATACTTCCGCTAACGACTTAGCTAATTCAGTCTTACCTACGCCAGTCGGACCTAAAAACAAGAATGTGCCAATCGGTCGATTCTGATTACGTACACCAGCTCGTGCTCGCCTAAGCGCATCACTAACAACTTTGACTGCTCTCTTTTGATTGATCATTCGTTGATGAATCAATTTTTCGAGATTAAGTAATTTTTCGCGTTCATCGTCATCAGTCGCCACACCTACTTTTATATCAAGTGTCTTCTCGATTGCCTGTCGAACCGATTTAGCAGTTACTAAACCATTTTCGCTATAATGTGCAGCCGATTCAAGTAATTTTATAGCTTTACCCGGCATAGCAAGTTCATGGACATAACGATCGCCCAGTCTATAAGCTTCAGCAAGCGACTGATACATATAGGTCACATGATTTTGAAATTCAATCATAATAGATTTATCTTGCATTACGGCAATTGTTTCTGATCGATTAGCTGGAGCCACAGTGATTCGATTCAGACTGTTTACAAGTTCTGGATTACGTTTGCTTATTTGCAAATATCGTTGCTCATCCATTGTTAGAATAATGCGTAAATTCCCTGCTTCAAAGATAGGTAAAAGTACATTTGAAATATCAATCGATCCAATACCATCTTCAAAGAATAGATGTGCATTATCTAAACAAATAATTATATTTTTTGCTTTGTATGCCTCAACTAGAATTTGTGGGATCAACTGTTCCAAACCACCACGACCAGGCGCAGCTGCAATAAGTGTTGATGCGTCTAACACAAAAACTTGACGAAATTTGAGACCAATCGGTATATTCGTGGACGCATCAAGTAATCTTGAAGCAAAAGTATGAACAATTTCAGTTTTTCCTACACCTGACTGACCTACTAATACTGCATTTTGACGTCCACTTTTACTAAATATACCTATAAGTTGATTGAGCGAATCATCATGAGTAGCAAGTTGGAAAAATGATAGACCATAATTACCAATTTGTTGACTAATATTCTGCCCAAAACGATTGAGTAATGGTGTCCAGCCAAAAGACCAATCGCGTGCCAATCCACCGGTCCGACGAGGCATTTGGTTTTGTTCAATTAAATCACGCAGATGATTGTACCAATCTATCCCATGTAGTAAATCTTCCATATCTAATTGCAAATGACTTAACAATGTTTGATGATTAGGAGCACATCGAATAAAAGCAGCTACCAGCACGGCAGCTGATATATTTTTACTACCAGTTTTATCACGTAACTTCCAGGCTTCCTTCCAAACTTTTTGCATGTCGTTACTGTTTTCCGAAGCAAGTTCTTGCAAAAATTTATTACTAATACCAAATCTAGCAGCAAAAAACTGTCCACCAGAAACTCCACCAACTAATCCAGCAACCTCACGTGGTGTTGGTTTTAAAGATAATCTGCCTAATATATCAGCTGACAAAATATCATCAATCGATTGTGGCTTTTTTGTAGCCACCATATGATGCAGCTCTCCGTTATACCATTCAATAATCATAGCTGATATCATTGAAAGACCAATTAATGTCCATCCCATTGCTGATCCGATAATAATTAAAATAATTCCTGAAGTTATCAGTAAAAGAGTAACAGCCAACAATATTCCTATTGATGTTTTGTCAAATTTAACACTAATGCGAGCTTTTTCGCTACGTGCACTTCGATAATTAAATTTTAAATCATCCATTTGGCACCCATCCAATCACAGTCATAATTAGACCAGCTACAGGAATTAATGGAATGACCAGCCAGAATATCAATGAAACAATCCCAAAAATGACCTGAATAAACATCGTAATCAAGCCAAACATTATCATAAATATTCGAACAAACGCACCTATAATGCAAGATAATAGTTTATCAAAAAACGCTCTTACCTGATCGTTAACTGATCCAACAACATTACCTGCTGAAATCTGTCGAAATGGCGAAAAAAGTGTAGATAAAAGTAATCCTACCGAAAATAGATCAGCCGAAGCTATAAGTCTAGCTTTTATTATTTGGATACGTCTGATCCATCCACCACCATACCACCACGAGACAAAACCCCTAAGAAACATATGTTTATTGTAACACAAGCATAACTAGTTTGACTGCTGACGAACAATCATAATAGGTGTTTTTTCATCATCTTGACCCATTGGATTATCGAGTAAAATAAGTCTGGCTAATTTTTTACTAACCGGCACACCTTTGCTCATTCCCAATACTTCTACATTTATATTGTTACCGTCAATAAGTACGGTCGGAATACCAAAAGTATCTTCAACCCATTGGCTGTATTGACTCGGCTTGTCAGGTCCAATCATTGCAAATTCGTCAAATGGAGGCATTGCATGGGGGTTAAAGCCGTCAATTTCTGATATACGATTACCAGCAATCCGATAAAAATCTCCACGACGGCCAATCAAGCGTGATAATGTACCTATAATTGCCGCTAAAGTCATTCTGATATATCCAACCTGCCAAATAGCAACCTGCATCTTGGCCGGAAGTGAATATCCAATATCGTTTTCATATTTTTTAACGCCTTTTACAAGCATTTTAGCTAGTCTGCTGGGTTTAACCACTGAAATATGTACTACACGACCCTGCGAAATCGTAACTACTTTTTCAGATATCGCAATCCAATCACCTGGTTTAATTAGTGGTTTGACTTGTTTTACAAAAATATCATCTAGCGGTTCTTTGATTGAAACTAAATGAGTCTTAACTGGAATGCGTTCATATTTTTTACCATCAACTTCAATGCTTGCTTGTTTATTCATTATTACAATTATACCCCGTCAAGGTCAAAACGTTCAATCCAAAGTTGACTAATCAATATCCTCCAGTATGTTAGTACATCAATACGTTCGTCACCGGCCAACCAGCAATCAAAACTCTTTACTAGCTCATCTTGATTAAACAAACCATGTTCTGCTAATTTATTTGACGAAAATACTTCGCGAATCGATACTGCATTATGTTTAATCCAAGCCACTTCAGGATTAGTAAAACCAATTTTACTACGACGTACACGATTCAATTCTGGCATATGGCCTTTCATAGCATTTCGATAGACATAACGCGTCCAACCTTTCTTGATTTTCTGATCAATTGGCAAATTAAAAACAAATTCTACTAACTCAGAATCCAAGAAAGGTACCCGAGATTCTAGCCCAAAAGCCATCGAATTTTTGTCTTCGTATCTTAATAAATTTGGTGTTGAATATTTTGTGACATCACTAGCTAGTCGTTCGTTTAAATTTCGTGAGTAATTAAATTTTACACCATTATATTTAGATAGTTTTTCGCCTAAAAATGGATCAGCCTTTTTGTACTGACCTTTGAATATTAAACCAATTCTTTCAATGTATTGTTTGTAAAATAATGGTAATCCACGCGCAATTTCTATGATTGCTCGACCATAGTGTCCACTATCAACAGCACTTTGTAAATAAGTTCTAAAATATGGCAAGTATCCCGCCAGTATTTCATCACCACCGTTACCGGATAATGAAACCTTGACGTGTTTTGATGCTTCACGAAATACCGAATAATAGGCATAAGGTGCTGATGAAATAGTCGGCTCTTCCTGAGTATATACCCAGTCCATAATCTCATTCCAAAATTCATCTGGATTAGGGTAACTATAAACTGGCGTCGAGCCGACTCGATCTTCTATTTTATGAATATACATTGATTCGTCAATTGATTGATTCGGAAAAAGAGCCGAAAATGTGTACAGTTTGCCTTCTGTATGGATATTCTCGACTCCAGCTCTAACTAACTCAGATGCAACTGATACCACACCCGATGAATCTAACCCTCCAGACAAATTAAACCCTAACGGCACATCGCTAATTAAGTGTCGTTGCATGACACGTTTGAATAAATCGTAGAATTCAGTCGCGTACTGTTTATCACTTTTTGATCCACTAAATTCAGAATTCCAATTAAGCGACCAATATTTCGTAATAGTCAACTTGCCATTCTTGATAGTCAAATAATGACCTGGCAATAATCGTTTTACACCTGCAAAAAAAGTGTCCTCGTCACTATCATGAACCCGAAACTTTATAAAACGCGCTAGAACTTCACCGTTAACCTTTCGATTAACACCAGGTACTAGCATTAATGATTTTATTTCCGAAGCAAATGCAAAAAACGGTTGTTCGATATAATAAAGTGGTTTGATACCCAATCGATCACGTGCAATAAATAACTGTTTAGTCTGATTATCGTAAATCGTAAAGGCAAACATACCCAGTAGCTTATCAAGAACCTTCACTCCCCATTCTTCATATCCAACTAATATCACTTCACTATCTGAATCACTAGAAAACTTATGGCCTTTAGTCTCTAGTTTTTGTTTTAATTCACGATAATTATAAATCTCGCCATTAAAAATCAAAACGAATCTTTTATCATGCGAATACATTGGTTGTGATCCAGCCTCCGAAGTATCAATAATAGTCAGTCGTCTATGTGCTAAACCAACTTGGCCGTCCATAAAAATACCATGTCCATCAGGACCACGGTGGGATATTTCGTCATTCATTTTTTTTAATAGTTCACGATCACTTGAACCATAAAAACCAGCAATTCCGCACATAAAATAGCCCTTTCTTTTTCACTGATTATATCATATTCACCACTTATAGAATTTTGCGAGGCAATTATTTTACAATTCTAGTTCGTAATTTTGTATTGAATCGCTTCGTATTCGGGATTATTACTGTATGGATCATTGATAATTATTTTTTGAAGTTGTTCCCAATTATCGTACGGTGGCGTCAATTCGCCACCACGAATATATCCAACATACCAAATAATAGGATTAGTTTTTGCAAATTCAGATATATCCTTTATTTTGTGGTCATCGCTGTTTTTAAGCATTTCCAAAGAGCCAATAATATATGACGAGGGGTTCAAGAAATATACTGGATGATTGTCAGTCGCATAAGACACTGCTTCGTAAAACAGCCAAGGAGTTGCTGCAATAATCGGCTGCTTTTCGGTTGATTTAGAGGCTACAATCTGTACGATTTCACGGGTCTGATTAGTATCCTTTGAATTTTTATTCCAATTCCCAAGATTCCAAACATTTCCAATTCCAGTCAGTAATAATACGACAATCATAACTGTTGCTATAACCTGCCATAAAGGGCGTAGAAATTTATAGCCAAGAGCCAGCGTAATACCAATAAACAGCGCGATACCTATAGCAGAAGTAATCAGATATCTATCAACGTACAAAGCTCGGAGTGGCGGAGTTGAAATGACGAACAGAATCACCATCGGCAAAAAGGCTAGCGTAAGAATCAATCGGTACGATTGTTGCATGGCTTTGTCTAATTTTCTGTATACTTTGAATGCTAAAACACCTAAGAATATTACAGCGACCCATAGCCCTAACGCCTGCCAGCCAGCTGTTTCTAACGGCTCCTTATAGTAAATAAATTCTGTTAAAAAACTCAGTGGAGTACTTGTATTTACTGCAGGAATCCAAAAACCAAGTACTGTAACCGAAAATGTTTGCCAAAAAAAGAACGGTAGCCAAGGTATATATAGTCCTATAGCGATAACGTGTGCTAAAATCCATTCTTTCGAAAAGAAGCTACGCAGGAACTGTCCTTTCCCTACCGTTCGCCGAATATTGTCAACTCGCCATATCCAGTGCGCCACCCAGACAATCGCTGCAAAATAATGCACCCACATGCCCAGACTGACTAGGATTCCATAAATTACCCACGGCAATTTTTTCTTGGTATTGATTGCGAACGTCAAAACGTATGTAGCTGCTAAGGTAATTGAAGCCACCAACGTATACATTCTAGCTTCTTGGCTATAACGTACCAACATTGGAGAAATTACTAAGAATATCAAACTAATCCTAGCAGCTTTTCTGCCAAATAATCGGTTTGTCAGCAAATATCCGAATATTATGGCAATTCCACCGAAAAAAGTGCTCATCGAACGAAGAGCCAGTTCAGAGTTACCAAATAACATGCTCCATAATTTTAATAACCAGTAAAAAAGTGGCGGATGAACATCTGACGCAGTAAAACGTGCAATTTCAGCAAAATTAAACCGAATCATATACGCTCCAAACGCTTCATCGAACCATATTGAAGATTTAGTGATAGTCCAAAATGTAATAATCGCAAATATTATTAATCCGACCGCAATTAGTATCCAATCAATAATTGACAAACCGCAAATATGTCGTTTTGGATTAAATATTTCCTTTATCATTGTTAATATATTACCATTTAATACTAGAAATCCCATCCTATTTGCGCTATAATCCCTCAAGAGCACCATCGGGGTGTGGCGCAGTTGATAGCGCGCTCGGTTTGGGACCGAGAGGCCGAAGGTTTAAGTCCTTTCACCCCGACCAAATTAAATATCCGGCGTTTATGTCGGATATTTAATTTGGTTCCAGGTTGTGACTTAAAACTTCGCCAAGGCCAAAGGTGAGACCCGCAAGTCTGCGGGTCGCAAGGCCGGAAGCCGTTCGCTGGATAGCGAAGACGAACGTCACCGACTGAGGCGGGGTCGCAGAATTCGCTAGACAGCGAATTACTGTGACTAAGTCCTTTCACTTCTTCTAACTAAAACTTAGGATCATCTTCAATCTTGACTTCCCCACGATAAACCTTGGCAGCAAATTCTGGCGTAATAGGATTAATAACGACGCCAGTTCCAAGTTCTAATCCAGCCCAAATATTTGGACGAGGGGCAAGTTTTATATGCATGTGATAATCTTCACGATTTACCGCATTTTCTACAAAATAATTATATGAAATTCCAAACTCATCCAGTTTATCTAGAATAATTTTCAAGGATTTTGCAAAAGATTCTTTCTCATCATGCGTAAGATCCGATATAAAACGAATATGGCGTTTAGGTATTAACCAAGCACCATATGGAGCATCACTGGCATAAGGCGACAAGACAAATAAGTTTTCGTCTTCCCAAATGACTCTTGGTTTATCAGTCTCCTTCGCAATGATGTCACAATACGGACAAGTAGAATATTTTAGACGATACTTATTGTAAGCCTTAGCTTCATTTTCTATTTTCAAAGGGAGTATTGGTAAAGCCATCACCTGAGAATGTGTATGAGTGATTGAAGCTCCGGCTTTGCCGCCTTCATTTTTAAATAAAATGACATGCTTGATGCCGTCCATATTTCGAAGAGCATTATATCTGTCTATGTACGCATCGAGTACACGTACTATGTGATCTACAGAAAAATCATTTATGTCTAAGCCGTGTTTTCGTGTCTCGATAATTACTTCAGCTTGACCGTAGGCACGAGGATTATCAGTCGATAATGCAGCAAATTTATTGACTACTGAAATTATTTCCCAATCCCCTTTTTCATTATTGTCCTGATAGGTAATTATTTCATCACCAAAATCTTCTGGACAAAAATGACAGATACCTGAGGCTTCGGATATAGTGCCGACTCTATGTGGCCTTTTCGCTCTATTTGGAGCGATAATGACGTATTCATCTTTGAAATAATCTTTACGGATTTCTGATTTACTCATTACTCTCCATAATAAAGCATAAGGTTAAATATTAGTAGTTCTCTAGTATAATGATGAATAGATTATGCCAAGACTTATACAGCCGATATTGCATGAATCAAAAGAAGATAATTTGATTTATTTATTTCACCATATTCATCACAATTCAGACAACCATAAAGTGCACCATTGTGGCGGAAAACATAATAAAGCTAGTTACGAAATCAAGCATTGTTCCTGTGGCCAACATTGTATCAATAAACGACTTGCAACTGGTGACACAATTGATGAAAAATTAGATAAAATAAAGATAATTGTAGAATTTACAGAAGAATGTCCTGACGGTGGATGGCATTTAGAAAGCGGCCAAACAATTTAATTTTTCAGAAACCTTAAAAAGGATAAATATGGAATCTTTAAATGAACAAAGAATCGTAAATAAATCAGAATACAAAATAGAAGACGACGCTTTAATAAAATATGGCAAGTTATTCGAAAGAATCAAAGAAACCAATATTTTACCAGTTGAAAATAGCGAGTGGTCACTTGAAAGTTTAGAGCAAGAGATGAACCAAGTTTTTCTCGAATGTGGACAAACTGCATTAGATGTAAACAGTGGGAAAATTTATACGACTTTATCGGGCGGTTTAGATTCAACTCTAGCTCTAGCTTTTTTGAGAAAAAATTTTCCTACAAATGAGATAGTCACTTTTACCATGGGCGGTACTTCAAATCATGAAGACATATCTCATGCTCGATTGGCAGCGAAAAAGTTTGCCACAAACCACCATGAATTTATTCCAATAGTCGACGAGATTCAAAAAGCTTTAGATGAATATAAATTAAAATTTCCAGAGAGTGATTTAAAGAAAGCAACCGAGACTGGAGATTTGGATGTTTATTTGCTTTATAAATATATATCGGAATTTGAACCCAAAGTTTTACTAGCCTACGATGGTATCGATGAACTAATGGGTGGTTATTGGAATCACCGAAAAGATATCGGGCTAGCTGAAAGAAAAAATATATATACAAACTTTTGGAATAAATTAGTACCAGACCATCTAGTGCCATTACTTACAACTAGTGATAGTTTTGGAATTGATTTATTGTTCCCATATTTAGACACGAGATTAATAAAAACGATTTCTAATATACCTTTATCAGACAGAAGTTCGATTGAAGAAAGTAAAAAACCATTAAGAGTAATGGCTCGTGAGCTTGATGTACCAAAAGAAATCCTAGAAAGACGTAAAAGAGGTCAAGTTGGCATGCTTAATTTAGAGTAAAAACTTTAATTATTTAGCAAACTCAATTGCGCGGGTTTCACGAATAACATTAACTTTAATTGTGCCAGGATATTGCATAGTGCTTTCAATTTTTACCGCAATATCACGAGCAAGTTGAATTGCGCTCAAGTCATCAATCGCTTTCGGACTGACAATAATTCGTACTTCGCGACCAGCACTAATTGCATATGCCTTTTCAATTCCATTAAAGCCAAGTGCAATATTTTCAAGATCGCGCATACGCTCAATAAAGTTTTCAGCACTGATATTACGGGCTCCAGGACGAGCCGTTGATAGCGCATCGCAGACACGTACCACTAATGCCTCAGGTGTTGTAGCTTCAACATCATCATGATGTGCTTCGATAGCATGAGAAATATCTTCTGACATACCATATTTACGTGCTAGTTCGGCTGCAATATGATGATGTTTGCCTTCCATTTTGTGAGTTACTGCTTTGCCAGTATCGTGTAATAAAGTTGCAATTTTAGTAACACGAACATCTGCACCAATTTCTTCGGCAATAAGCCCAGAAAGCTGTGCCATTTCAACACTATGCATCAAAACATTTTGTCCATAGCTAGTACGAAATTTTAATTCGCCAAGCAAACGCAACATTTCTTTGGGAATACCAACAACTCCTACTTCACGAGCTGCATCTTCTCCTGCACGATTGATTTCTTTGTTGATATCCTGTTCTGCTTTAGCAACAACTTCTTCAATACGACCTGGATGGATACGACCATCTTTCATTAAAAGCTCCAAACTCATACGAGCAATTTGACGACGAACAGGGTCAAATGAACTAAGAACAATCATTCCAGGTGTGTCATCAACCAAAATATCAACACCAGTAGCACGTTGGAGAGCTTGGATATTACGGCCTTCCTTGCCAATAATACGTCCCTTCATTTCTTCATCTGCCAATTTAATGGCAGTCACTGTGCGTTCGGCAGTAACTTCTGATGACATACGTTCCATAGCCGTAACAAGAATTGTCTGAGCAATCTCTTCGGCGTCTTCTTTGGCGTCATTTTGCAATTTATTAACCAAACCAACTAAATCCTGTTTAATATCGCGTTCAGTCATTTGCATTAATTTTTCGGCAGCATCAGCTTTAGTTAATTTAGCGATTTTTTCTAGTTTTTCCTGTTGTTTAGACCTAATTTCACGAATTTCATTCTTGAAATCCTCGGCATCACGTTCTTGAGCGCGTAATTTTTCAGAGCGCTTATCAAGCTCGTCAATTTTACGATCCAGTGATGTCTCGCGCTCTACTAATCTGTCTTCGGTTTTTTTCCACTCTTTTCGACGTTCATTTTCAAGTTCCAAGACCTCGTCTTTTGCTTTTAAAATTATGTCACTTGCTTTTGTTTTAGCAGAAGCCAGTTCTTTTTCAATTTTTAAATTTCCACCAGTTTGGCGACGTTTTTCATATACGACCGTGCCCCCAATTCCAACAAGCACCGCGACTACGGCAATAATTCCCTCTATCATAGTTTTTTCCTTTCCTCGCAGAGACCTCTGAAATTCATTACTAGTATAAAAAGCTTTGTATTAAAAGTCAGGTAGCCTGCATGCGTCGGTTTCAAAAGTTATTCAGAGTCCTAAAATGGACTATATATATAGTAGCCTTTTTTAGGCCTTAGACGCAAGTCATTTTTTCGAAATTGTTATATTAGCTTCGCTATTATAAAACGGTAGGATGATTTTTTCATTTTTACCAGCTTGTAATTTAGTAAGTATTTTATCTTGCCAGTTTTCACCGCGTCCGCCGACAATTGGAATTCTCTTAGCATCAGCAATAGTATTCATAACGGTCAAACCAATACGTATTCCAGTAAAACTGCCTGGACCTTCAAACACACCAATGGCCGCAATGTCTGTCCATGTTTTATTAAATAGTTTTAGTGTTTTGTCTAAATAGCCTAATAGATCTTTAGCCAATGTTCTGTCTGCTTGCCATTCATTATCCCGACGCCAATCATCATCAATAAGAGTTAATTTACATAAAGAGGTGCTAGTATCTAACAGTAAAATCACGATTTTAATTGTTCCTCTAATTTTTTGCTTACATCTCCACCTGCCGTGCAGATAATTTTTCGTGAATTATCGGTCAGCGTGGTGATTTGAATAGATAATCGATCTGCTGGTAATACCCCTTCTACAACTCCACCCCATTCGATAACTGTGACTGTACTAGGATCTACGATTACTTCTTGCAATTCATTTGCCATAATTCCAGCATTATCTAATCTATAAAAATCGTAATGAGCAAGGATTATATTATCGCGTCCTTTATAAACGCGATTAATCGTAAAACTAGGACTTTGTACATATTCGTCTATGCCTAAACCGATAGCGATGCCCTTAGTGAATGTGGTTTTACCTGAGCCAACATCTCCGACTAGTTCAATAATTTCACCACCGTGAAGAAGAGAGCCAATAATCTCACCAAAAGCCTTCGTCTCATTTTCACTTTTTAACTCTTTAAGCATCAAAAGTATTATAACATCTGGCGCTTTTTTACTCTATCAATTACAATAGAGCACAAGCAGTATGCGTATTTCAGATGTCACAATGGAAAAATTGCTCATACGCAGTGGTGTGGCTACTGCCGAGCAAGTTGACTCTTTGAAAGAAGAAGGGGTTCGTTTAAAGCGTTCAATTCAAGATCTGACAATTCAAAATGAAATAATCGACGAAAAGACGCTAACTAAAACATTTGCTGAATATACACAGATCCCATATGTAGAACTCGACGGACACGATATACCAACTGACGTACTGAATAAAATTCCAGAACGAATTGCCCGTCAATATAATGCTATTCTTTTCAAGATTGACCCAGATGGCACATGCCATTTAGCCATGGAAGATCCTGATGACGTTCAGGCAGTCAATTTTATCGAAAAAGAAATTGGTACTAATACCAAAATTTACATTGCACCACTTGAGAACATCCTTTCCGTACTTGAATCTTATCGAGGAAACGTTGATCAGGAATTAAATGAAGTAATTGATATTCAACGTGCTGACAATACAGAAAATGAAACCGTAACCGAACAAGACGTTGCTGAAAATTCACCAATCGCTCAAACCATAAATTTATTACTTGAATATGCTATCCGTTCGCACGCTAGCGATGTTCACATTGAACCAAGAGAAACTTTTGTCCAAGTACGCTATCGAATTGACGGCGCTCTTAAGAAAGTTAACCGCTTACCAAGAAATGTTTTGAATGCCCTAATTAGTCGTATTAAAATTTTAAGTAATCTTAAAATCGACGAACGTCGCGTGCCTCAAGATGGACGATTTAAAATAAAAGTAGGTGGCAAACAATATGCTCTTCGCGTTAGTACTCTTCCAGTGGCTGATGGTGAAAAAGCTGTTATGCGTATTTTAGACGAATCGGATCAAGCAGTATCACTAGAATCACTAGGTTGTTGGGGTAAATCGCTGAAATCTATAAATTCAGCCATAAAAGAACCTCATGGCATGATACTAATCACCGGTCCAACTGGTAGTGGTAAATCAACTAGTTTATTTAGTATTCTAACAATACTTAACACTCCTAGTGTTAATATCTCAACTGTCGAAGACCCGGTTGAATACAAAATTCCAGGAGTTAACCAAACCCAGACTAACGCTAAAGCAGGTATGACTTTTGCTAATGGGCTTAGAGCATTACTCCGTCAAGATCCGAATATTATTATGATTGGCGAAATTCGAGACAATGAGACTGCCGATTTAGCTGTGCAATCAGCGTTAACGGGTCATTTAGTATTTAGTACATTGCACACTAACAACGCAGCTACTTGTCTTCCGCGACTCCTAGATATGGGCATTGTACCATTCCTCATCGCTAGCATTGTTAGAGTAGTAGTTGGACAGCGACTTGTGCGTAAACTTCGCCATGAGACTAGACAAAGTTATAAACCAACTGCTGAAGAAAAACAAATGATTATAAGTATGTTCAATCTAAAACCAGGTCAAGACTTCCGTTATATTCACGAACTTGAAAAACAAGCTGCTGCTGAAGGTGTTGGCGGAGATACGCCTCTTAGCACTGACGAAAACGGCATTAATACTTTATGGCGTGCTAATCCTGACGATAACGATGATGGAGCTATAAACGGCTATAAAGGCCGTATGGGAATTTATGAAGTTTTGGATAATTCAGTTGCTGTACAGAAATTAATTGTTACTAATGCAACCAGCAATCAAATCCAAGATCAAGCAATTAGTGAAGGCATGCTGACAATGCAAACTGACGGACTTATAAAAACTCTTCGTGGAGAAACCACAATCGAAGAGGTAATAAGGGTGACGAAAGAATAAAATGCCAATATTTTCTTACATCGCTATTGATAGCAAAGGAGAACCAGTCAATAACACAATTGATCAACCTGATCGTAATGGTGTTATTAGTGCACTAGCAAAACAAGAGCTGAGACCTATTAGTATTAAAGAAACTAAAGTAGCAGCACCTGGTTTTAGTTTTAGCAATATATTAGGCAGCAATAAAGTCAAGTCAGATCAATTGGTCATGTTTACTCGACAGTTAAGCGCTATGGTTGGAGCAGGCGTACCATTGCTGCGTGCACTTACTGCCCTGTCTGATCATGTTGCCGAGAGCCCTGTATTAAAAAAGATACTATCTGGAGTAATTCATGATGTCGAAGCGGGGTCAACACTTGGTGATGCTTTATCAAAATTTCCTAACACTTTTAATGATGTTTACGTCAATATGGTTCGCGCAGGTGAAGCAGCTGGAATTCTTGAAGATATTTTAAAACGACTGGCACTTCAACAAGAAAAAAGCATGACAATGCGCAAAAAAATTAGAAGCGCTATGTCATATCCAATAGTATTAATGCTTATAACGGTGCTAGCTTTTTTTGGACTAATGCTTTTTGTTATTCCTCAAATCGGTAAAATCCTAACAGATCTAGGTGGTTCTGAAGCGAAATTGCCAGGCATAACTCTAATTATGTTAGGGATTAGCAGTATTATTACTAAATTTTGGTACTTAATTTTCGGCGTAATCGGTGTTCTTACTTATGCAACTTTGCGTTATATCAAAACCAAGAAAGGTAAATTTCAATTTGATAATTTAATGCTTAGACTACCACTTATAAAAACAATCGTCATGAAAATCGCTGTAGCACATTTTGCTCGTACATTTTCTGCACTTATTGAAGCAGGTGTTGCAGTACTCGAAGCTTTAAATGTAACCTCTCGAGCTGTTGGTAACACCATTTACGAAAAAGCACTAATTGAAGCAGAAGAAGAAGTAAAAAATGGCAAAACTCTATCATCTGTTATTGAAGCTAATAAATTATTTCCACCAATTGTGTCTCAAATGCTTTTGGTTGGTGAAGAGACTGGCCAAACCGATAAAGTGCTTGTAAAAGTCGCTGATTTTTATGAAGAAGAAGTAGATATCGCAGTCGAAGGAATCGGTGCAATTATAGAACCAATTATGATTGTAATCATGGGCGGCATGGTTGGGTTAATTGCAGCTAGTGTTATGTTACCAATTGCTGGACTTGCTCAAAGTATCAAATAATCGTACATCAAAGCCTCTCATGCTATAATAATCCTTAGAATTCACAGTGGGCATCATGGCAAAATTATTTTATACAGACAAACCGATTATTGGACTTGACATCAGTAATACTGGTGTTAAAGTTATGGCTGTTGATGCTAATCGATGGCTTGTACTTGGATATGGCTCGATCGATTTAGACCCTACAAAAGTAAAAGAATCTCTTGAGGGTGACAGTACATATCTAGCCGAAAATATTCAGTCGCTCATCAAAGAAAAATTAGTCGGTAACTTACCTAGCAATCATGTAGTCATCGGTATTCCAACGGCCCGTAGCTATTCTAGAACTTTTAATTTACCTGTTAGCGTAGAGAAAAATTTAAAAGACGCAATTGAACTTGAGGTTGATCAATATATTCCAATTCCAGGATCTACACTTTACATCGATTATAAGATTATCGAACGCAACAAGAAAGAAATCACAGTGCTAATGAGCGCAGTTGCCAGAACAATTGTGGATAAATGTGTAATCGCTGCCGAAAGCGCTGGTCTAGTTGTTAGTCTAGTAGAACCTGGGATGAGCGCAGTTGCCCGACTTATAACCCATACTGAAGATGGCCAATTACCAAGCGTAATCGTTGATATCGGCCCAGCCAACACAGATATTGCCGTACTTGACAGCGATACAATCCGTGTTACTGGCGGAATCGCAATTGGAGGTAATACCTTTACTTTAGATATTGCAAAGAAACTCGATGTTGCACTCGAAAACGCACATCAATTAAAAGTATTAAATGGGCTCAACGCTGGACCTCGACAAGAAAAAATCAAAAATGCTCTTGAACCAAGTCTTAAACAAGTCATAACAGAGACTCAAAAAGTCATGCGTTATTATAATGAACGAATAAGAGACGATCGCAAACTTGAACAGTTATTAGTTGTTGGAAGCGGTAGTAATATGCCAGGTATTGGGGAATATTTTACGAATGCATTAATCATGCCTGCTCGTGTCGCTAGCCCATGGCAAAAACTTGATTTCGGTAAATTACCCGAACCAGTAAGGCAACTTCGTCCAAGATATATAACCGTTGCTGGACTTGCTATTATTACACCAGAAAGTATTTGGGAATGATAAATCTTTTACCAGATGACACAAAACAACAGATTCGTGCTGCTCGTACGAACAGTATGTTGGTTAAATATATTGTCTTTTTGGGATTTGCCATTGCTTTTTTGGCACTAGCCTGTGCTACTGTGTATTTCTTGTTACTCAATAACAAAATGCTTGCTGAAGAACTAGCAAAAAGCTCTCAACCAAAAGCTACCACTTCATATTCTTCAGCTAAACAACAAGCAGACGCTCTACGCACAAGCTTTGCTACGGCTAAAGGCATATTAGATCAACAGGTAATATATAGTGATATCATTGCAGGAATTGCTGCTGCTCTACCATCTGAGATAGTGTTAGATTCTCTCTCTTTAAGCAACAGTACACTTGGTACACCAATCACACTCCAAGCACGTGCTCGTTCATCTACCAATGTATCGAAAATGAAAGAAAATTTCGAAAAGTCATCATTGTTTTCTAATTATAGTGTTCTATCAATTGTGACTGATCAAAAAGATTCATCTGGATATCCTGTTACTATTAGCATCAGCTTAACTATTAACAAAGGTATCGTACAATGAAAAAATCTGGAATGAAAGCAACCTCTTTACGGACAACTATGATATTCGCTGTTTTTATAATTGTGTTAATTGCAACTACTGGATTTTACTACGCTCAAGGTTGGCTTAGTGAATTTGCAACCGAAGTAAATAATACTACTTCCAAGCCAAAAGTTGGAGAAAGCGATAGTGATGCTCAAGCATTAAAACAACTACAAAATGAAATTGCTAGTAACCAAGCATCTGGTAATAAGGCAAATAGTATCACAGTATCAAGTCAAAACTATCAAACCCAAGTTACTCAAGATTTGAATAAATATGCGTCAGATAATAGTATATCGATTACAAACTATAGTTTCGAAAAACCAGCTGGAATAAAAACATCGCCATCAGTCAACGGTTCACAATCAAATTTTGTGACAATAACACTAAGTGATCCAATTCCATTTACAAATCTCATGAAATTTATAAAATCAATTGAGAGTAATTTACCTAAAATGCAGTTAACAGGTATAAATTTAAGTCGTGCATCAAATTCAGACAGTGACGTTACGGTTGAACCATTAGTTATAGAGGTATATACAAAGTTATAAATTATGAAAAATAAACCAACAACTTATCCTTCAAGATCTTTGGCCGCCACTCTTGGAAGATTTAACGTGACAATATTTATAGTTATAGTCGTGGGCATATTAGTGTTTTGTATCCTAATACTCAATGGAATTATGAATAAACCACCTGATATTAACAATGATTCCAACACTAGTACGACAAAATTTGATCAAACAACTATCAATCGTCTGAATAAATTCAAAACTAGTAGTGAGAATTCAAGTAACCAAGTATTGCCATCTGGTAGAATCAATCCGTTTTCTGAATGATTGGCGATAGTTCTATAAAACGCTTATACTAATATTATGTTACTATTTGGATCTCGACTAATCGGTACACCAATAATGAGCCTTCAGACTGGCACAAGATTAGCTGTAACAAAAAATCCAATAATCGATCCTAGTAATCTCAAAATTGTTGCCTATGAAGTAGATGGTCCATTATTAGTTGAACACCCTTCATTCATTCGTATCGCCGACGTGCGTGAGCTAAGTGATGTTGGAATGATTATAGATAGTAACGACGAATTTATCGGCATTGGAGACGTTGTCGCTATTAAAAAGATTTATGATCTAGATTTCAGACTGATTGATCTAACCGTTATTGATGAAACCAAACACAAACTAGGTAAAATAGATGATTATAGTCTAGATACAGACAGCTTTGTTATCCAACAATTAAGTGTAAAAAGTGGAATCATAAAGAGTTTAACTGATACTGGATTATTAATACATCGTTCACAAATTGTAGAAATTAATGATCATAATATAATCGTACGAACAACCGCCAAAAAACTTGAACCAATTAAAAAATCTAATCAATTAACATACATGAATCCGTTCCGATCGACTGCACCACAAACTGAAGAAACATAATCTAAAAATTATTTAATTTTACTTAATGCCTGTTTAATATCGTCATACACAAATCCAAGGCGAACTAAATACATGATTAATTTTTGCTCATCAGGATAATGAGCACGTTTTTTTGCAATAATTTTTTGTATTTCTTCACTATCGTTACGTTCTGTTTCATTCAAAACTTGCTGAATTATCGCATCACTAACACCTTTAGCTCGTAGTTCATTTGTTAATTTTCTAAAACTAGCACCTTTTACTAAAGAACGATTTTCGATCCAATACTTTGCAAATTTAGTATCATCAATATAATTCTTCTCAATTAAACGATCAAAAACACGTGCCGTTATCTCTGGCGAAACACCTGATCTAATCTCACCTGTTTTACTACGCGTTGGACGGGTTTTGCGATATAAATAATCTTTTACTTCGCGTAAACTATGTGGACGCATTAAACAATATTCTAGTGCCCGACCATAAGTTTTACCAAACTGGCTCTCTTGTTCTAATGCAACTAATTCAGATTCGTCATATTCACGACCAATTTTGATACCTAAATCAGTTAGTTGATAAGAGTCCAAACTAAATCGATATTTTCCATCAACTGATACATTGACACGATTTTTATCACGCGTTTGTAGATTAATGTCCGTAATTTTCATCAATTATGTTTACTTTATATCGCTTCTTCAGCTACTTTGGCACGAACTTTGGCTTCAATTTCGGCTAAAAGTTTTGGATTTTCTTTTAAATAATCCTTACTTGCTTCGCGACCTTGACCAATCTTACCATCCGCATAATCAAACCAAGCACCAGATTTGCCAATGACACCGTGTTGAACCGCTAAATCTAACACATCGCCGGTTTTGCTAATACCTTCGTTATACATAATATCGAACTCAGCTATACGAAAAGGAGGCGCAATTTTATTTTTGACAACTTTTACTTTTGTACGATTGCCAATAATATCTTCGCCAGCCTTAATTTGCCCGATACGACGAATATCAAGTCTAATTGATGCGTAAAATTTCAATGCATTACCACCAGTTGTTGTTTCAGGATTGCCGAACATAACACCAATTTTCATTCGAATTTGGTTTATGAAAATCACAGTTGTTTTGCTTTTACTGATAATACCTGTTAATTTGCGCAAAGCTTGACTCATCAATCGAGCTTGGAGCCCCATATGACTATCACCCATATCGCCATCAATCTCGGCTTGTGGTACCAACGCTGCAACTGAGTCAACCACAACTATATCAACCGCATTAGACCGAACAAGAGTTTCGGCAATTTCTAGTGCCTGTTCACCATTATCAGGTTGTGAAACAAGTAGGTTATCAGTATCAACACCAAGTTTACGAGCATAGGCAGGATCAAGCGCATGTTCAGCATCGATAAATGCTGCTGTACCACCTTTTTTCTGCATCTCGGCAATCGCGTGAAGTGCTAATGTAGTTTTTCCCGATGATTCTGGACCATAAATTTCGAGAATACGACCTTTTGGATATCCTCCACCAAGCGCTAAATCAAGTGATAATGAGCCACTACTAACTAATTCAACATCGACAGTTTTTGTATCACCAAGTCGACGAATCGCACCATCGCCAAATTGTTTATTAATTTGTTCTTGAGCTAACCCTAAAGCCTTTAATTTTCCTTCGGTTGCCGTAGGTTTTTCGCTTAAAATTGCCTTTTCTGCCTTTTTCGCTGTCATATAATCCCCCTCTTTGTCTATATTAATTATACTTCGATAGACCATAATTTGCTATAAGATAAGCAAGTGAGAAAGAAGTTTATTTTTTTCCGAGTCTGCGTAATATTACATAATGCAATGATATAATGGACTATGATGAAACGCTCGAATGGATTTACTGTTATAGAAATATTATTTGTCACCGTATTAATTGGCGTAGCCAGTGTTCTATTCTTTGTTCAAAAAAATCATATTGAAATTATGGCACACGATGACATCAAAAAAGTCTCAATTAATGCTATGTATTATAGTCTGGAAGAAGTTTTTTACCCTGCTAATAAATATTATCCACAGTCCATAAGTAGTGATAATTTAAAATCAGTCGACCCAGATTTATTCACCGATCCAGAAGGAATCAAGATTGGTACAGCAGGCAGCGCATATACCTATTCACCTACTAATTGTATAGACAATAAATGTAAAAGTTATACCCTTCAAAGTACGCTCGAAAATGAAGGTGACTTCATAAAAACTAGCAAAAACAATTAACTAATCACTGACTGGTCTGCCATTTTTAAAAGCTTCAACTGCATTATTTAATATTGCTGCATGTCCCTTTGGGTTTGCAACATATGAAAATCGATAAGTAGTCTCGTCGCCTTCGGTACTAAGTCTAATTGAGCCATAATTGAAAATTTGTTGCATTATACCAATCCGAGTGTAACTTACGTCTTCGATATCTGCCAAACTCACTGTCTGTTCGTGTTTAGAAGAAAGACTTATCTGCATTTCTTGAATAACACTTTCATTTGTAAGGAAAAATTTATTGTTAGCATAGACATAGTAAGCAATATACGTACCAATTCCTACAAGAATAGTAAATAAAATTACGGGTAATATAATCACAGAAGAACTCGCAATATCACCAGTTAGCTGAAGAGCCTGTACTACTAAATCATAATTTAACAGCAAAATAAACGAGAGTGTGATAAGAAACATCCCAATTGTAAGTGGTACGAATAAACCAATTGGATGACGTCTAACAGCACTAACAATATATTCTCCATCACTTAGATTGAGTTCAGGAAATGTTCGTACAGATTGATCATGTTTTAATTTAACTGCATCACTAATAACTGGTTTTTTAGGATCAGTTGGTCGTGTCATATGGACAACCTGCGTTTTTATCTCGGCTTGCTCTAATGGTGGATGTGCATACAATGGTCGGCCCTCGGCATCATAGGCAACGGGACGATCATAATCCGATGATAGTTTTTCTGAATTCATAAGCATATTATATCAACTTTTGTTGACTTTCACCCTTTACTTGTGTTTTACCGACGTGTTTGTATGCCTTTGCTGTTACGCGACGACCTCTTGGAGTTCGTTCGATAAAACCAATTTGTAACAAATATGGTTCATAAAAATCCTCAATCGTAGTCGCTTCGTCACCAGTTAGCGCCGCAATTGTATTTAATCCTACAGGATTAATCCCGTAATTATCGATAATACTAGTTAGTAAATTTCGATCCCCTGGATCTAATCCTAGTTCATCAATTTCAAGTAAATTCAAAGCCGCTTCTGTTGTTTTGACGTCGATAATACCATCACCATTCACATCAGCATAATCTCGAACGCGTTTTAATAAACGATTGGCAATACGTGGTGTCAAACGCGCACGAGTTGATAATATCTCAGCAGCCTTTGGGTCAATTTTACTATCTAATATATTTGATGCACGTTTAATAATACGTGAAATCTCGCTTGGTGTATAAAATTCTAGGCGATGAATAATCCCAAAACGATCACGCAGAGGCGCAGTCAATGCACCGGTACGAGTCGTAGCACCGATGACTGTAAACTTGGGTAAATCTAGCCTGACACTACGTGCAGCTGGACCTTTACCGATCATAATATCTAATTTGAAATCTTCCATCGCGCTATATAATACTTCTTCAACAGCTCGTCCTAAACGATGTATTTCGTCGATAAATAATATGTCACCGTCACTTAAATTAGTCAGAATACTAGCCAAATCACCAGCACGTTCAATTGCAGAACCAGCCGTTACACGAATATTAGTGCCCATTTCGTTGGCAATAACTGTGGCCATAGTAGTTTTGCCAAGTCCTGGAGGACCATATAACAAAACATGATCAATTGGCTCACCACGTTTTTTAGCCGCATCAATGGCTAATTTTAAATTACTTTTTAATCGATCTTGCCCAACATATTCATCAAACGATTTTGGCCGTAAAGTGACCTCGATACGCTGTTCATCGATATTATCGCTACGAAGGCTCGCGTCAATTATTCTTTCAATAGCCATCACATATTACCTCTTAGTGCCTTTGTTACTCGTTCAGCTGTAGACAGTTCAGTCGATATACCGTCAAGAGCCCTAGTCGCATCATTCAAACTGTAGCCAAGTGCGATTAGCGCCTCCAAAGCTTCATCATTTATCATTTGGCCATGAGATTTAACATTTTTAGTAATTTGCACAGCTAATCCAACTTTATCGGACAGATCTACAACGACTCGTTCTGCAGTACGTTTACCGACGCCACTTGCTTGCGTTATAAAAGAACTGTCACTGTTAGCAATGGCATTACGGACTTGCTCATTATCACCAAGAGAGAGAATCGCTAAAGCAGCTTTAGGACCTACCCCTTGTACGGTAATCAGTAGTTCAAATAGTTTCTTGGCAGCCAAACTACTAAATCCAAATAAATCCTGAGCTTGTTCACGAATATGATGATAAGTATAAAATTTTATTTCTGATCCAAGTAGCGTAGTGTCATAATCGCCAGCCGCGACTTGTAATTCATAGCCTACTCCATGAACATCAACAATCACTGACGATCCAAACTTTTCAACTACAATCCCAGAAACATGTGCAATCATATATTTTTATTATACGCGAGTCATCAGATAATGGGTAATCGCAGTCGCTAGTGCATCGGCGCAATCGTCTGGTTCTGGTATTTTGCCTAGGCCCAGTTGCAAACGCACCATTTCTTGGACTTGTTTTTTGTCGGCCTTACCATACCCAGTAACTGTCTGTTTAATCTGAAGTGGCGTATATTCTGCGATCGGAAGTCCTTTCTTTCGTCCCGCCAGCATTGCTACGCCACGAGCATGAGAAACACTCATAGCCGTCGTTACATTTTGAGAGAAAAAAAGTTTTTCGATTGACATGGCATCGGGTTTTGTTTCAGCGATAATCTCAGTAAGACTATCAAAAATATCTTCTAAACGCACGTCTAGTGATGTATGCGCTGGGGTTGTTATCACACCAGCATCGACTAATTTTATTTTGTCTTTTGCAATTTCAATAACACCAAATCCCAAAATACCAGTTCCCGGATCAATACCAATAATCCTCATACATTTAATATTATAACTGATTTAATGTTTTGACGGGTCCTGTCGTCCGGTCCGCCCCAGGTTTTAAAAAATTGATTACAATTTCTTGCAAAATCGGGTCTGCCCCGCCGAACGCCACCCGTAGTCTTTCGTGTTATCGCTAGCCACACTACAACTCGTTCAATAATAAGATAGCCCTTTGAAATGAAACAATCTATTTTTAACGCGCAAGGCAAACAGGCTGTCGTTTATTGAGCGAGGTGGAGGGTGGATGTTGCTTTATTCGAAAATCAAATTTGACTATCTTTTTTGCGATTAATTTTTAGCTTGATTTTTCTTATTATTCCAGCAATTTCATGTCGCCATTCCCATATAGCATAGATAATTGCAACTAGGCCAACACCAGCTAGTGCTAGCCATCCAATATAACCATTCGACGATCCTGCGGTTTGTTCTGGTGCATATTCAGCCTGAGGCATACTAACAATATTGCGACAACGATTAGTCTCTGGGTTACGTTCTTGACCCTCTTTGCAAGGAGCTAATTCACTATCCCCCAGCACTGCCGTAATTGACCGACAACGATTAGTCTCTGGGTTACGTTCCTGTCCTTCTGCGCAAGGTGTTAATGCACTAACATCCGATGCAATATTGCGACAACGATTAGTCTCTTCGCTGCGATATTGACCATCTTTACATGGCGCAAGTACCGACTCGGTTGTCGATGACGTCGCTATCAACCTGCAACGATTAGTTTCAGGACTTCGATATTGATTAGCCGCACATGGCTTCAGGCTACTTTCTGTTTCTATTACTATCTCACTCTCGACTTTTTTAATTAACGAAGGTAAATTTTTACTACCCGATGTTGGCTGATTAGTATATTGCCAAGTGTCATCTATCAAAGCCCAAGCCAAATCATCTTTTGGGTTACTATAAGCCGGCGTTTCATCAATCAAAGTTCCGTCAATAGATTTTAATCTCACGATACTCGTTGTATTTAAAAGCGTAAATTTGATTTCATCATTGTAAAACACCATATATTGATTTGGCCCAACATGCGATTCAATTGGGAAATTATAAAAATCGTCTTCATTTGTACCTATATAAAACACATAGTTTGCTAGGTCGACATCACTATCATTCGAATTATAAATTTCTATAAATTCTTTGCCCTCATCACTTCCAATCACATTAGGTAGTAGCTCGCTTATCTGTAAAGGTAGTAAATCAAGCATACATTTATAATCATCCGACATATCGTATCCATCAGGCATTTCTGATTGAATGCCATTTAAATTTGAACATTCATCATGCAAGGCGCAGTTCCCACTATCATCTAGTTCCATGCCATCAGGCAAAATTTGTTGTAAGCCATCAATATTTTGACATAAATCTACTTGACACTTTCCGTCAATATCAAATCCATAACCTTTTGGTATGATAGTTTGCAGCCCATCCAAATTAGTACAAACATCAATTGGTGTAGAAATACAATTACCAGTAACATCAGCACTATAACCATCAGGTAAGATTGCTTGAATACCAGTAATATTAAGACAAAGATCTTGAACCTCATATATCGACCCGTAATTGTATTTAATTCGTGGCAACACCAATTCAAAATCATCTCCATTTACATCAGTGTCTTGAAGTGTGTTTGGACTAATAGATTTTCGCTGAAACACTTTACCTTCTGTTGGAATTAACGCGAGCCCAGTACCTTCCGGTGAAACCGCTGTCACTCCCCAACCCAACTTGTCAAGTTCGACACTATTATTATCAATCAGACGAACATGTCCAGCCGTATCTGACAAAGTCGCTGAAAATCTTAAATCGCTACCAAGATTTGGAATCGTAGCTGTCGCAAGCTGATTTGAAACTGCCAGTGCCAACGAATAAGCCGGCAAATATATGTGAATACCATCGTTATCAGGTAAAAAACATGATAATTTACTTCCAATATCTTCTGAGGTTGCACTCGCATAATGCAGGCACCAATTAGTCACTTCCATATCGGTAGAACTATTGTTATAAATCTCAATTAGTTCATTTTTAGCCGAAGTCCTGTCGTCTACTTGAACTTGACTAATAACAACGCTGTTTGTAGCTCCAACAATCTGTGTAACAAAACTACAGACAATCGAACTTACAATAACCAAAGCCAACAAATACAGCTTATGCATAGTAAAAGCATATACGTTTTCTAAGCTAATTACAAGTTTTGTATATTAATCTGGCAAGTCAACAGTGATATCGGCATTGCTGTGAATATTTACTACATCGTCTAGATCATCAAGTGCATCGAGTAATTTAATTACTTTACTAGCAATTTCTGGATTACTAATTTCGACCATCACATTCGGCACATATTGTAATTCTGCATTAGTTACAGTTAATCCAGCGTTAATTATTGTAGTTCGTACTTTGGCCAAATCTTTTTGCTCAGTATAAACAATAATCTCGCCTTCTTCTTCAATTGCATCCTCAGCTCCAGCATCAAGTATAATTAGCAGTGCATCTTCACCAGTTTCCGACACCGTAATTACACCTTTGCGAGTAAATTTAAAAGCAACGCTACCAGCATCAGCCACATGTCCTCCATTTTTAGTCAGAGCATTACGAACTTCTGGCAGAGTACGATTTTTATTGTCAGTTGCTACTTCAATAATAATGCCAATGCCACCAGGCCCCATGGCTTCATACATAATTTCTTCTAAAATCGCCGCATTCTTATCAGACACACGATCAATTGCACGTTGAATATTTACAGCTGGCATATTGGCTTGTTTAGCTTTTTCAATTGCCATAGCTAAGGTTGAGTTCATAGTTGGATCTATACCACCACGAGCAGCAATTGCAATTTGATTTCCGATTCTCGTAAACACAGCGCCACGTTTAGCATCTTTGACGCCTTTTTCGCGTTTGATAGTTGACCATTTACTATGTCCAGACATATTTTAGAGCCTCCACATGATTCAATATGGCTATTATAACAGATTACTCGACTAAATTGACATCGCGAAGATTATATTTAGTCGCTCGCCACATATATAAACAAGCGCCAACAATTATACCGTAGTAAATTGCCACACCCCACCATGGAATTTGGACATTACTCATCGCCCAAGGTAGACTAGCTAAATATTCAGTCACACTTACCATGTAATGTAATAACCACGTCGCAGGTAGACCAGTTAACCAGGCAATCGCTGGTATAGCTAAACTTCCAACGCCAGCAATAAACGTTAACAACATGGCAAACGGGACCAGTGGTAAAATTAACAGATTAGATATAATCGCCACGTTCGACAGTTGCCCAAATGACGCAATCAAGATTGGCGCTGTAATTAGTTGTGCCGACACTGTCTCGCCTAAAATCTGCAAAATCATACCAGGTTTTTTATCGCCAAATAAATAACGTTGTGCAAGAGGTGCTACAATCATCACACCAGCAAAGGCTGCAAATGATAACTGCCAGCCCAAATCACCCCACGCATAACTAGGATTAATTAAAACGGTCACTGCGATTGCTAGTAGTAATAACACAATTGGATGAAATTTACGTCCATAGTACCAAGCCATCAAGCTGAGAGCTGCAACTAGTCCAGCCCGCGACATACTGGGACTCATACCAGTAATAGCTATAAATGCCACAATCATAGTGCTAGCTGACAAAGCTGATAAATATTTAGAAATTTTGACAAATAATCGCCTAGCTAACCGCACTAATATGGTCAAATTATAGCCGCTAGCAACCACAACATGAGTTAGTCCTGCTATTTGTAGTGACAGTGCTAAATCTGCTGGTAATGCCCTGCGTTGTCCGACTAAATAACCAATGCCTAAGCTTGCTTCGGGATCGGGTATTGCCCTGCGCACCGCATCAGCGAACCAATCACGAACAATTCGTGCCACATCACCAGGTCGCGGATGAATTACCTTTTCAATATTGGCACGATACATAATGCCAGAGAAATTACCAAAGCCTTCTTTTAAAGTACCGTTTAGTAATAAAATGTCACCTCGTTTTATATCGTCGCCAGTTGCCGTTATCCATAACGTTCCAGGTAAAGATTTGTTATCTATGGTTAAATTATCTAGTCTGATAACTATTTGATCAGACGACCCAGTATCAACATCATCTTTGACATTACCTGAAATAAAGATTTTTTTGTTATAAAATGGCTCGAACTGAATCAATTCGTTATGAGATATTGAACCTCGCCAAAGTCCAAATAATATTCCGCCAATAATCAAAAAAGGAATCAGATAAATATATTTTCGCCATAGACTTAAACTAATAATTAGAGTTGCGACTATTAAATTAAAAATTGAAGATGTGAATGGATTTTTGATGTATTGCGCTAAAAATATACCAATAAATATTCCTCCGCATCCTAATGCGATTAACCAAGAAATATGTAATTTACGCTTAAAAATCCACAAATTCATGGATTAAGTATAGCAAAAGCTTAAATATAGCTTAGTAAAAATAAAATACCCACCAGCCGATGGGTACTTTATTTGGTGAGGCCAGTGAGACTTGAACTCACGACATCTTGCTTAAAAGGCAAGCGCTCTAACCAACTGAGCTATGGCCTCGCATCTAAGAAATGTACCATTAATAGGGGTGATTTGTCAACGTTCGTGTCGTCTGCCAGACAAATTAGCAGGTTTAGTTAAAAACAAATCAACAACTGCAATAATCAAGCCAACACCTATAATAGCCGTTCGATTACTTACCAACCACGAATAAACATCTGCTCCAAAACCCTGTAACATCAGTACATGACCAAGCGGTTCAACCAAAAAAGCAAGTGCTAGTAGAGTAAATAAACTTGCGCCAATAATTCGACCAACCAGTGTTTTATAAGTATATCCATGGAATAGTAAAACACCTGCTGGTAATAAGACAATCAGCGACGTTATAATAGCCGAAGTAAGTGAACCTGATGAAATGCCTAGACTGCCAGCAATTAATCCAGCATCATATCCCCAGATGCCGCTTAGTAGTGACCCCGCAGCTAATGCTAGCCCCAATAAACCAAATCGTCTTCTGGTAACAAATGCCGCAACGAATAGTAAAATAGCAATTACAATACAAATTAAAATAATTTCCATACTATTTTATATCTCCTGCATTAATTTGAAAAATAGCTGTATCAGTAGTTTTAATTGCCCTACTATCGACTGAACCAGCTGATAATTCAACTACATACTTTGCTAAGGTTTTTGGTTCGAACACTTTGGTGGTTGTTGCATCGTCAGGTTGAGCGTTTTTGACGATATAAATAACTTTTTTATCTTTATCTAACCAAACAATATCAATCGGAACTTTCATGTCTTTCATCCAAATCTGCCACTTGCCTTCATAGGGAAATGCTATTAGAAATGCTTGGTCAGGATTAAGGTTCGTTACGCCAGATAAGCCTTTAGTTCTATCAGTCTCATTTGCTGCAATACGAGCACGGAACACGCCATCGCCAAGTCGTAGACTGGTTGTTGGCTGCAACATATTTGGCAAAATAATAAAAACAACTACAGCGATAACAATCAACAAAACTCCGGCAATAATTGGCCCTACGCTTATGTCTTTATGTGTTTCCATAAATATAAAACCTACAAAATACCATAAGCATAGTATAGCAGTAAGACGACCTAACTAACTATACAAACCAGCCTAGACTTGTTTTGTAACAATTCGTTGTGAACGAACAACATTTATGGAGATTGCTTGTTCGAGACGACGAATATCAGCAAGCAGATTTGATCGAACGTGATTGAATAATACGATAGTAAAAACTGGGCTATCACCGTTTCGTGCAAAATTACACATATCACCATGTTTTTTGGTCATTTCGACTCGTCTGAACGATTCAAGTTTGCGAATTTTGTTGATGCCATCAATACTCTTAAGTTTACCTCGATTATGAGCATAGAATTGCATAACCGAAGTATAACCTTTAGCTTTTTTTGTTAAAATCGGTTTCTTTGGAATCCTAATTAGGATATCGTTCAAAGAATGATCAAAGCCAAAGGACAATTCATACATTTCGTGACGAAAACCACCAATACGAGGACCTAATTCGATAATCTTCCATCCGTCTTCTGTCTTCATTAGTTCAATATGACAAGTAGTACTACGAAGATTTAACGCCTCGATAGCCTTCTCGGCCACTTTTTGAGCGGCCTCTATCTTATAAGATTTTAACGCTACAGGTGTTATTCTCATATAACCAAAGAAGTCCTCAAATCCTACAGATCTGCCAGTTTTTACATGGACTAAAGGAGTGTGGTACACAGTGCCTCGCTGATTGACATATGAATCTATTGAGAACATCGTACCGTCCATAAATTCTTCGACAAGAATCTGTGGTTCACCGCGGCCCCTTCTCTCCTTATAAATTCGATTTATCTTATGAACTGTATTTTTTAAGTTAGATTCGAGCTCTTCGCGATGATAGCATAAAGTTACCAATAAACTAGCAGCTAAACCAGCTGGTTTTATCATTAGTGGAAAGCCAACGACCCTTTCAATTCGATCAAGTGTTTCTTTCTCAGCATCGTGGACAACTGTGAATTTAGGTGCTATCGACTTATCATAACTTCTTAGCAATTGGCGCATACGGACCTTGTCAGTTGTCCAATCAAGTGATAATTCGGTTGGAGTATTTATGTACGGTATGTGTGGAATCACTTTCTTTAATAATGGAATATTCTTTTCCGCACGACAAGTAACCGCTAGTAGGCGATCCTTGTATGGCGATAAAGCCTTATAAATAGTCAAAGGTGTCGAAAAGTCGCATTCAATAAATACCGTTTTATCATTACTAATTTGATTGTGCTCATAACTATTGTCTGTTACATCAAGCATAACACAGGCGACAATCTGTTTATCGATTAACTTTTCCAGACGTTCAATAGCTATTTTTTGCGATTCTAAATAAGATCCTACGAAAAGAATCATATCACGGTTCTTTGCTTCATCAAATTCAGACATACTCTATATATAACCTCACATTTACAATAATAACAATAGAATAATTACTATAAATATTGACTTGGTGATTCTATCATTTTTTTTATATTTAGTCAAGTGTAACCATTGCAAAAAATACCTTTAATTTACAGATGATTCAGCAACAAAATCAAGATATTTGTCGATTACATTATTCTGCTCCGGAGAATAGCGATCATCATACATAGTTAACATCGGACACTCATTGATTTCGATTACATAAGGGTTTAAATCATCGTACATATCACTGGTTTTTGGTAAGTGTTTTACTATAAAATCAACTCCACAGACTGGAAGTTCTAGTTCTTGGGCGCATTGAATCGCAATTTTTTTCAAAAATTCAGGAATATCGAATTTAATGTTGTACATAGTTCCACCCATGCCAATATTTGAAACACCAATTACTTGAATTATTTCTTCAGCTTTTGGAACCGAATCTATTCTATCTTTACCGAGATATTCTTCGGCCTTATTAATTGGAATAATATTGTATTTTGTAGCATAATTAATTCCTCTATCATCTCTAGAATTTATAATTTCTATCAATTCTCTGATTGTATGTTCGCCATCGCCCATTATGCTAGCAGGAATTCTAGAAATAGCATCAACAAATTCATAACCGATACAAATAATCCGGATATCGAATCCTTGGATTTGTTCTTGGAGTAATATTCTTGATTTAGTACTAACTTTTAGGGCTTCATTTAATGCAACGTTTAACGCTCGGGGTGATGTAACATTAACGGTAATACCTTTTCCATGCGAGGCATCAAGTGGTTTTACTACTATCTGATGATTTTCAGTTAGGAATTGCTCAGCTTGTTTGATCATATCTTTGTTATTTAAGCTAATCAACAACTCTTTTGGAACAGGAAAACCATTCATAGATAGTATCTGATTAGTAATGTATTTATCTTTTGCAATTTTACTCGCTGGATATGACATCTGAGATGGTGACGCACTAAATAATTTTATTGGCTTTTCTCTACCAGGCACATAGAGCAAAAAGATGGCTGGATTTGATTTGAAATTTGCTATTTTCCAACTACGAAAAAGCGCTCGTTCTACAATCAAACGAGATGTAAATTTGAGTTTTGATGTATCGATAGCTTCATTCCAGTTCATAATCAGTCCGTATTATATAATATTTACTGAGTTATTACAACTAAGATCTACAAGTAAAGAATAGCTTACTTTCATATAACACTTGTGTTTTTAGTTGATTTATGTTAATATAACGTTATGATTGAACGGCCAGAAGCTCATTCTATCCCAACAAAAGCAAAGATGGTCTTAATTGGTGGCGGTAGTTATCGAAAATCTACAAAGCCTTTATTCAAAGTGGGTCTTGACTTAAGTGGAAAAGAAAAACCAAACGTACTTGTAATACCAACACCGCAGAACAAACAACCTGATTTCGAGAAAAGAGTCGGTGGACTAAACGAAATGATCAGCAAGGAAATTGGGGCTAACGTCGATGTTCTCCATAACTTTGATGAGATACCTGATAAAGAAACAATACAAGAAAAATTTGATAAATCAGATTTAATTTATATATCTGGTGGTAATACTAGATATGCTATGGATGTATGGAAAAAATACGGCATTGATACCATGCTTTCCAATGCTATGCAACGGGGCAAAGTTATAACTGGACAAAGTGCTGGTGCTTTGGCCTGGTTTAAAGAAGGACTCAGTGATTCGGAAAAATATGAAATAGCCGAGGGATCTCCTTGGAAATTTACTACTGTAAAAGGTATGGGTCAAATAGATACATCAACTACACCCCACTATAATAGTACTAAGACTCCTGATGGCAGACCAAGATCAGAATACTTTAAAGATTTGTTGTCATCTAAAAGTAATGATAATTCTATAGAATATGGTCTAGGAATCGATAATAATGCAGCTTTAGTCGCACTAAATGGGCTAGTAAGAGTTGTCATTAGCAAAAACAATGTTGGCCTTCATGTTGTTGGTGGAGATAGATCCGAATCAGAACTTGAAGCTCCAAAGTTTAGTTCTGACAAATCCACAGATCATATAACCGAAAATGGTATTAGCTGGAAAGATTTTTATAATCAATTTGCAAAAAAATTGAAATAGGACATGCTACTTTTCTTGTCTGTTTGACTTAATAAACTTGATATATCCGAGTGCTAATGTGATAAGAAGTCCTATAGAAACAATGATAAATCTGTATTGGTTATTATCAGCCATAAAACCACGAATCATGCTATAAATAAGCGTGAAAACACCTCCGAGTAAAAGTCCATTGGACAGCACATATATATTCCCCAAAAAGATCAAACTTATTGCCAAAGCTGATACGGCTAATATAAGAGTGATAATGGAAACTTTTTGATTATAATCAGCTAATACAACTGCATAATCTTCATTGGCTTTATCAAAATTAATTTGTGCGTCGATTTGTTCTTGAGTTTGAGTATCTAAAATGTCTTTAGTTGGCATAGATAAAACTTTCGGATATTCTGGTGGTTCAGGTGATGTGTAAAAAGCCGAAATACCTAAACCAAAGAATAGAGTGATTAATATCGACAAAAAGAATGTATAAATAATCTCGATACCCGAAGTTTTTATATTTTTTATAACTTTTTTGGGCGTATTTTTAATCATACTTAGAATATACCATGTTTTTGGCTATTTTCGAATCCTTCCAGTAGCTCTCTCTGTTTTCGAGAGAGTTTTGTCGGTGTATCAACAATAATACTAACGATATGTGGACCACGCTTACCACTTTGCAGATGAGGGACACCGTGATTTGATAATTTGAAATCAGTACCAGACTGAGTCCCTGATGGTACTTTCATACGCACTTTACCATCAACCGTATCGACATTCACCTCTGTTCCTAATGTCGCATCTATCATGCCAATGTGTTGTTCAGATAAGATAATATCACCTTCACGCGTAAAATATTTATGAGCCTTGACACGAATATGGACATACAAATCGCCTTTTTGACCATTTCCAACCGCTTCTCCATGTTCCCTGAGACGAATTGTTGCTCCATCATCGATTCCAGCTGGAACTTTTAATTTTATTGATCGTCTGCGACGCTCTATACCTTTGCCATGACAAACAGTACAGATTTTTTCTGGTACTTTTCCACGACCGTCACAAGTTTCACAAGTAACAGCTTGTTGAATAGGCCCAAAGATGGTATTCATAACTCGGTTCAATTGACCAGCACCTTTACAAGTAGGACAAGTTTTCATATCATAACCCGGCTCGACAGTTGTACCGTGACAATGTGAACACTCGTCGTCCATTTCTATTTCGATTCTTTCTTCTACACCAAAAACTGCTTCCTCAAATGATAACTGCAATGATACTTCAACATCACGTCCACGTCTTGGACCTCGTTCTCTATTTGAACCATTACTACCACCAAAAAATTGACTAAATATATCTCCAAATCCACCATTCCCAAAGTCAAAATTAACACTTTGACCATTGAATCCGCCAAATCCACCGAAAGGATTACCGCTAGCTCCAGAACCGCCGTTGCTACCAACACCAGCGTGACCAAATTGATCGTATCGCTGACGTTTTTGGCTGTCTTTTAGAACTTCATAAGCTTCACTAGCCTCTTTAAACTTTGTTTCATCACCACCTTCTTTGTCGGGGTGAAATTTAACCGCAGCCTTACGATAGGCTTTCTTAATCTCATCAGTAGAGGCATTCTTAGATATCCCCAATACTTCATAATAATCTTTTTTTGTCATAAATTAGCTAATCCTGCCTGCCCCTCATCAGATCCTGAACGAAGTAGTCTGTAATCAGATTACGGAGTGTCAAGATTTTGATGTGTGGGTCATTAGTAATTATTGTATAAAATTAGCACTCTTATTACAAGAGTGCTAATAGTTATTTGTTAGTTTAATTATTTATTTTTTATCGTCGACGACTTCGCCCTCAACTGGTTCATCGTCCTTTTTCGTTTCACCTTCTGCAGCAGTTGCTTCTTCACTAGATTTGGCTTGATACATTTTAGATCCTATTGGCATGATAGCATCATTTAAAGCTTTAACAGCCGCTTCTAGTTCTGATTGGTCTTCACTAATTTGATGCTTTTTGGCCTCTTCGACAGCATCAGTGATAACTTTTTTATCTTCATCACTTATTTTATCTTTGAATTCATCTGGCATCTTTTCAGCTTGATAAATTGCACTTTCTAGATGATTACGAGCATCAATTGCACCGCGTTTTTTCTTATCTTCATCAGCATGCAATTCAGCTTCTTTTTGAGCCTTTTCAATGTCGTCCTTACTCAAATTACCGCTGTTAGATATAGTGATACTTTGTTCTTTCCCTGTACCTTTATCTTTAGCAGTAACATTCAAGATACCATTGGCATCGATATTAAATGTTACCTCGATTTGTGGTATACCACGAGGTGCTGGCGCAATACCATCTAGTGTAAATCGACCTAACGATTTATTATCAGCAGCAAGTTCACGCTCACCTTGAGTGACATGAATTTCAACTTGTGGCTGATTATCGGCAGCTGTACTAAATGTTTCAGATTTTGATGTTGGAACAGTAGTATTTCGATCGATTAATTTAGTTGCAACGCCACCCATTGTCTCAATACCGAGCGAAAGGGGAGTTACATCAAGTAATAACACATCTTTGACGTCACCAGCTAGAACTCCACCTTGGATTGCAGCACCAACGGCTACGACTTCATCAGGATTAACGTTCTTAAGCGGTTCTTTACCAAATATAGCCTTTACTTTTTCGATTACAGCTGGCATACGAGTCATACCACCAACCAAAACAACTTCGTCGATGTCTTTAGCAGTGAGTCCAGCGTCTTTGATGGCTTTTTCAACTGGGCCAGTGACACCGTCAATTAGATCTTTAACTAAATCTTCGAGTTTTGAACGAGTCAATTTGTACTCAAAATGTTTTGGACCATCAGCATCAGCTGTTAGAAATGGTAGATTGATTTCAGTCTCATTAGTAGTCGATAGTTCTTTTTTAGCTTTTTCAGCTTCGTCCTTCAAGCGTTGCATTGCGGCCTTATCACCCTTTAGGTCAATACCCTGATTAGCTTTGAATACATCTAAGAAATGGTTAACGATTCGGTTGTCAAAATCTTCACCGCCAAGATGCGTATCACCGTTGGTTGATTTAACTTCAAATACACCATCGCCTAGTTCTAGAATGGAAATATCGAATGTACCACCACCGAGGTCAAAAACAGCAATTTTCTCTTCCTTTTTACTATCGAGTCCGTAGGCAAGAGCAGCGGCAGTTGGCTCGTTTATAATACGTTTAACCTCTAGGCCGGCAATTTTACCAGCATCTTTGGTTGCCTGACGTTGAGAATCATTAAAGTAAGCCGGCACTGTAATGACTGCTTCGGTAACTTTTTCGCCAAAGAATGCTTCAGCATCGGCTTTAAGTTTAGAAAGAATCATAGCTGAGACTTCCTCTGGAGAGTAGTCTTTATCACCCATTTTTACTGCTACGCCATCGCCTTTTTTAACGATCTCATAAGGCATGATATCAAGGTCTTTTTGGACTTCTTTATCATTAAATTTGCGACCGATCAATCGTTTTACGCCATAAATAGTATTCTTGGCGTTAGTAACACGTTGGCGCTGTGCGATCTGTCCAACTAAACGTTCACCTTTTTTATTGATAGCCACCACACTAGGCGTAGTTCGATTTCCTTCGGTACTTGCGATTACTTCTGACTTACCAGCTGTCATATAAGCGACAGCACTGTTAGTCGTACCAAGATCGATTCCAATAATTTTACCCATATTCTTTATGTCTCCTTTCGCTGTACAGCGAATCTATAATAATTTTATTTATTCTATATAATTCTAGCACTCTAACACTTAGATTGCTAATATTTCCATTATAAATTAGTTAGCACTCACATGTCAAGAGTGCTAATTGTATAAAATTAACCTTGTACGTATTGTTCGGCGCGGCGGGCGATTTCGGCAGCTTCATCTGTTGACACTACTAGAATTGGTTTACTAGATTCACTTGCTATGTTTGTTATTTCGGATGGTTCAAATGCTTTTTCATTGGCGACTTTATCATTTTCAAAACCTAAATATCCCAACTTCTCTAATATTCGACTTCTTATAATATTTGAACGCTCACCAATAGTTGCTGTAAAGGCTAGCGAGTCAACACCGCCTAAACTAGCAGCCATCTGACTAATCGCTTGCTGAACACGATATACAAATAAATCTAACGCGAGTTTAGCTTTTTCATCACCTTTTTCTTCACTAGTTAATAATTGTCTAATATCGTTAGAACTTCCACTAACACCTAATAATCCACTTTGTTCATTAAGATATTGCTCTAGACCATCGTCATTTAATTGTAATTCTCTTTTAATTGCCAAAGCTGCTGAAACATCGATATTACCACTGCGCGATGCCATCACTAGACCTTCTAATGGAGAGTAGCCCATCGTGGTATCGATACTTTTGCCGTCAAGTACAGCCGTTATACTGCTGCCACTACCGAGGTGACAAACAATTGTTTTAGGTTTCAAACCGTCAGCTTCTTGTAATTTTTTGATAACAGAACTGATCGATACACCATGATAACCATAGCGTTTGATACCAAATTTTTCGGCCAAAGTTGTATCTATTCCATAATGACAAGCCCAAACTGGCTTTGTACTATGAAACTCGCTATCAGAAACAGCTATTAATGGGATGTTAGGAAATAGAGTTTTTAAATTCTTAATTTCCGACAGAGCCGTCGTTATATGAAGCGGTGCTTTTTGTTGCAAAACACTCAGTTCAGTCACAACTTCATCTGTCAATAGCCTATCTTTAGTAAAACTATCACTCGGTGCAACAACTCTAATACCGATAGACGACAGAACATCTGAGTCACTCATAATTTTATGTTCACGCAACAACGGTAAAATATAGCGCGACACTGTATTTAGATCGGGATCTTCGTAATCTATTGAGTGTTTTTCGCCCGCAAATTCGACTTTGCCAATAACTTTAGCATTCTCAAATTCAAAATTGATACTTGCCTGTTTCTGGCCATTTTTAAACAAAGCATATTTTCGACTTGCACTACCTGGGTTTACAACAAGAGTTAATGATTCTGATGCCATACGTATATCTCCGGTAAATTAATATTTATACCCTATATTACCTTTAATAATATCACGTAATACTATTGGCGTGTCACTTTTACCATAGCGTGACGGATTGGACGACCGCCAAGTGTATAACCCGCTTGCATTTCCTCAGCAATAACTTCGTGCTGACCTTCGGCTTGTTCGTCAAATTGAATTGCTTCATGTAAATCTGGGTTAAATGTCACTCCAGGACTAGCGTCAATCCGTTTTAAATTCATATTATCGAGTGATTTTTCAAGATTTTTTATAAGACTAGCCACACCTTGAACCCAAACATCATTCTTTAACTCTTTGGGAATGTGAACAATAGCTCGCTCGATATTATCAATAACCGGCAGAAGTTTTAAAATAGCATTTGCTTGACCTGACTCGTACATCGATATTTTGTCTAGCTCACTTCGTTTACGATAATTTTCAAAATCAGCTCGAGTCCGCTGTAAATCCTGGGTTAATTCCCCCAGTTTTTGCTCTAATTCTGAATCTTTTTTATTATTCTTCGTTTTTCCTACCATATACTACCTACTATCTACCAACTACTATTAAAGTACTTCCTCTAGCATTGCACCAGCATGACGAACAAGTCGCATAACTTTGGCATAACTTTGACGAGTTGAACCGAGTACACCTATATAACTTCGATCACTATAAGGAGAACGAAAGCGACTAATAATTAAACTAACCCCACTAGTTTTACCGATTGGATTCTCAGCACCAATGTACACATTAAGCGGTTCATTCGGTGATGCTTCACGCAACCATGGCTCTAAATTATCCAGTAATCTAGCAACTGATTGTGCATGATTTGCCTGAGCAAATTCTGGTTGAGAGAACAAATTACCAATACCACTCATGTATAATTCATCTCCAATAGTTGCAATACCTAGATTATGAGTTAAATCGACAAGACTATCGACTGCGCTACGAATTGCACGATCTGCATGATTGCCTTGAGTACTAACTCTGGCCTCAATCGTCCTCGCACCGCGATCAAGTTCAGGGATAATATTACCATCGTACGCATTATTCAACATATTGACATAAAATCGATAACCACTGTCTGTTGGAACACGGCCAGCACTAGTATGTGGTTGAGCTATAAAACCCATTTCTTCTAGTTGTGCCATTTCAGAGCGAATTGTAGCACTAGACACATTAAATAATTTCGCTAGCATAACACTACCAATTGGTGCCGCAATCTCAGCATGCTGCTCAATAATAGCAGCTAGAATTTGAATTTGGCGCTCTGTCATATCAATATTATATCGTGTTTTAGCACTCTATGTCAACGAGTGCTAAGTTCTCATTTTGACGGCATTCAAGAAATCTCGAGCAACTAATCTCGCCTTGTCATCAACTAATCCAACAGTACCTTTATCACTATGTGAAATTTTATCAATCAGTTCAACTGTGTCTTCCAGATCATCATTAATTACAAAATGATAATAAGGAACACTAAGCGCAAATTCAAGTTCATAGATAGTAGTTTTACGACGCATTACCCATTCTTTATTAAACGAATCAAGCGAACCATAGCGTTTTTCAACTCGTTGAATCCATATATCATAACTAGGTGGCACAACAAATATAGCCGTCATATTCTGCGGTGCAATATCATGGAACATCGACACACCATTAATATCAACATTACCAACTGCAATTTTGCCTTGATTGTTAGCAATTCGAAGCTCGTTAACACTAGTACTATAGTAATCATCACAAAAATGGTTAATCTCAACCATCTGATGTTCCAATAATAGTTTTGCCATTTGATCGCGCGAGACAAAATGATAAGCTACGCCATCTTGTTCCAATTCACCATTATTGATACGGGGGAGGCGAGTCGTATAAGTTATAATCGAAAAATAATCGGATAAGTCAAGCAGCTTGTTCTTGATTGCATCTTTACCAGCCGACATGACTCCAATTAAAAATAACATTCTAGAGTCACGTATGACTTCAATACCAGCTTGATCTAGACGGTAATTTACCGCTAATTGGTCAATATCCATTACCTTATTTTATCAGCTTAGTCGCGTTTTAGCATCACAGTAAAAGCTTCAGATGGAATATCAACTTTGCCAAAGCGTTTCATGCGTTTTTTGCCCTTTGCTTGTTTGGCTAAAACTTTTTTCTTACGAGTCACATCGCCACCATAGAGTCCAGTTGTAACGTCTTTTCGATAAGCTGATAAATCAGCCCTAGCGATAAATTTACCACCAATTGCCGCTTGCAATGCGACTTGAAAATTCTGTCTCGGAATTACTTTTTTTAACTTATCTACAATCTCACGACCTAAACGAGCAGATTCGCTACGATGCGACATAACACTAAGCGCATCGACCATATTACCAGCTACATAAAAATCAATACGCACTAAATCCTCGGCCCGATAGGTATCAAGTTCGTAATTAAACGATCCATAGCCACTTGTAATCGATTTTAATTGATCATAAAAATCAGTTAGTAAATTAGCTAGCGGTGCTTCAAAACTAATAACTGCTCGTTCATCTATATAACTGAGATTATTTTGTAGCCCACGTTTATTGACTATCAACTGCAAGACTGCCCCAATATATATCTGGGGTGTCACAATCTCACCCTTTATCCATGGTTCACGAATTTCTTTTATTCTACTAATGTCAGGTAAGTCGCTAGCACTTTTAATATCAACATTTTCGCCATTCGAAAGTATCACTTGGTAATCTGTCGATGGATTCGTGACAATCAAATCTAAATCATATTCACGTTCCAAGCGCTCATGGATAATGTCCATATGAAGTAACCCTAAAAAACCAATACGTACGCCAAAACCAAGTACTGGTGAATTTTCTAATTCGAATTGCAAGGCAGAATCGCTCAAACTCAATTTTTCAATCGCGTCCTTCAAATTCTGATAATCATCATTGCTAACTGGGAAAAAGCCTGCATAAACAAACGGTTTTACTAATTTATAACCAGGTAATTGTGAAGTCGTATATGATCTTTTAGTGGTAACGGTATCTCCCACTCTGGCATCACGTGTTGTACGCAAATTAGTGGCAATATAACCAATCTCACCTGTTTCTAAATCAACATCGGCTTTCATGGCTGGTTGTAAAACACCGACGTCTAGAGCAATACCACTGGCACCAGTTGCTATCATTTCGATAGAATCGCCTTTCGAAATCTGCCCATCAACCACACGTATATATAAAATCACACCACGATAATCATCATAATAGCTATCGAAAATAAGTGCTCGAGTTGGTGCATTCGAATCACCTTGAGGTGGCGTGATTCGATCAATAACGGCGTCTAGGACAGCATCAACGCCTTCTCCTGTTTTAGCACTGATTTTCAAAATATCTTGCTCGTCACAACCTAATAAATTAATAATCTCAGCGATAACATGTTTTACGTCGGCAGCTGGTAAATCAATTTTATTTATCACTGGGATAATTTTTAAATTTACAGCTAGTGCTAAATAAACGTTAGCTAGAGTTTGAGCTTGAATACCCTGACTAGCATCTACGACCAAAATTGCACCTTCACATGCTTGCAAAGAACGACTGACCTCATAACTAAAATCTACATGTCCTGGTGTATCAATGAGATTAAGATCATAGCCTTTGTAGTTCATTTTGACTGGAGCAAGTTTAATAGTAATCCCCTTTTCGCGCTCCAGATCCATACTATCGAGAAGTTGCGATTTCATATCGCGTTTTTGCACAGTACCAGTCAATTCAAGCATACGATCAGCCAGTGTAGATTTACCGTGATCAATATGAGCAATAATACAAAAATTACGAATATGGTCTTGGGTCATTTTCGTCTGAATCCACCAACCAATATCTTTTTAACACGTGATACGATTGACTCAACCTCTGTAAGTTTCAGCATCCAACATATTGCTATATATGATAAGCCAGAAATTACGACAATTAATGCAAATTTTGGAAAACTGGCAATAAAACTCTGGTCGGTTGCACTAAGTGGTAAGATTGTTACGCTAATATAAGTGATAACAGCCATAAAGCCAGTAGCACTTGCCATACGCGCAATTGCATGAATAAAAACAATGTCAAACAGACCTTTTATACGTCTGGACATCATGAAAAGTAAAATTGTTACTTGAACAACCGATACAATCGATACAGCCCAAGCCAAACCATAAGTTCCTAAATTTAGACCAAGCGTAAACCAAACTGCCAGTATTATATTAAGTCCTATAGCAAAAAACGATATATAAAGTGGCGTTTTGGTATCTTGTTGTACGTAAAAACTACGAGCAGCAATTTGAAAAATTGAACTAAATAATATAGAGATAGCTAAGACTCCCAAAATTCCAGACATCAAAGGATCGCCACCGTTTTTGATAAAGTTTATTAAGTATCCTCGTCCGAAAAATGCAATTACCGTTACCGGCAACGCCAACCAAATGATAACACGTAATACTGCCTGTAATTCTTTTTTGAATAGATCAGGTCGACCCTGTCCAAGACGTTCTGCCATCTTTGGAAATGCAGCCGTACTAATCGCTATACCAATTAGACTAGTTGGTACATACGATAAATTTGATGCCTGTTGGTAAGCACGAATTGATCCCGCAGCCATTCGCGACGCTAAGTTAGTTTCGACAACACTATTCACATAATTAATCCCTTGATTTAATGATCTAGCTGGAAGCAGTGATAACACTTTACGAAAACCACGATTGCGCCAATAAATCTTAAACCTATAATCAAAACCCATACCCCATAAACCAATGCAGCTAATAAGCAACTGCATAACCGATCCTAATACGACACCCAATGCTACGCCCATAATGCCACCATCAAAGATTTGCCAACCAAAGAGGTTAATGCCATTTGTAAATACCATTGTGCCAATGATAATTCCAATATTATAGACAGCTGGCGCCAAAGCAAAAAATGTAAATCGTCCAACTGCTTGCTGCATACTAGCAATTACAGCTGCTATTGCAAACAAGAATGGATTAATTGCAATTACGCGCATCATGCTGACTGCCAGTGCACGACCTGACTCATCTAACCCTGGTCCGACTACATAATGGACTAAAGGTTCAGCAAAAATAATTATTAAAATACTCGTAATCAAAGTTGCAATCGCCATTAAATTCAAAATACTGGTCGAAAGTTCCCATGCAGATTTTTTATTACCGTCTGCTAAACGCTGATTAAACACTGGGATAAACGTCACACTCAATGCACCTGAAACTAGGATAAAGAACATGAAATCAGGAACAGTAAAAGCAACTGTATAAGCATCGATCCCCTGTGGATAAGTACTATAATAAAGACCGTTCAATTGGCGGTCACGAAACAAACCAAGAGCACTTGAAAGTAGAGCAGAGCCAGCTAAAAGTGCAGCCGCTAGTTTAATGGGTAGTTTTATATTGGCTCTAGCTACGATGCTTTCTATGCGTCCCATCTATATTAAACTGCCAGGCTTAGTAAAGCTTAGCCTCCTTAGGTAAAACTGCTTTCTTTAATATTTCAGTAACTTTATCTTCTTCAAGAGTCTCTTCTTCTAATAATGCTTTAGCCAATTTATCTAGACTATCACGATTATGTGTAATAACGGCTTCAGCACGATTGGCCGACTCTTTAATTAATTCAGAGACTTCTTTGTCTATTTCCTTAGCAGTATCATCACTATATGGTCGCTCGTGTGTCATACGCTCAAACATCATACCACCGTTGTCTTCATGAAAGACTTGATCTCGTAATTTTGTGCCCATGCCTTGTTCAATCACCATATCGCGAGCAATTTCAGTTGCATGGCGTAAATCAGAACCAGCACCAGTCGTGACACGGTCTTCGCCGTAAATAATTTTTTCTGCAATTCGACCACCAAGTGCCCTAGCTAGAACATCTTTGAATTCAATTATACTCGTGTAATTTTTATCTTCTGGCGGCAAGAACCATGTAACACCGCCAGTTACGCCACGAGGAATAATCGTCACCTTATGTACGGGGTCACTATCCGGAAGTATATGACCAACAATTGCATGTCCTGCCTCGTGATAAGCTGTCATTTCCTTTTCTTTTTCACTCATGATTTTTGTCTTGTGTTCTGGACCGATTGCTATCTTTTCAAATGCTTTTGTTAAATCTGTATTACTAATTTTTTTAGCATTACGCCTAGCCGCCACAATCGCAGCCTCATTTGCTATGTTGGCTAAATCTGCACCAGATGAACCAGCAGTTTTGGCCGCTAATTCATCAAGCTTAACTGTCTCATCGGCTGGTTTCTTTTTGAAATGAACCTTTAAAATTGCCAAACGATCTCTTCGTTCTGGCAACAAAATATTTGTCCGACGATCAAATCTACCTGGACGAAGCAAGGCTGGATCAAGTACGTCGGCACGGTTGGTGGCAGCCAACACTATGACATTCGCTCCAGTTTCAAATCCATCCATCTCTACCAGAATCTGATTAAGTGTTTGTTCACGCTCATCATGACCACCACCCATACCACTGCCGCGCCTACGACCAACAGCATCAATTTCATCGATAAATACAATTGCAGGAGCATTCTTTTTGGCTTTTATAAATAAATCGCGCACACGACTTGCACCTACACCAACGAACATTTCAACGAATTCTGAACCAGAAATTGAGAAAAATGGCACGTTTGCCTCTCCAGCAACTGCACGCGCCAACATAGTTTTACCAGTTCCAGGATTACCAACCAGCAGCACACCGCGCGGAATTTTTGCACCTAATGCCTCATATTTTTTAGGATGCTTTAGAAAATCAACAACTTCTTCAAGATCTTGTTTTGCGGAATCATTTCCGGCAACGTCGTCAAAAACGACCTTTTCTTTATCCGTCCCATATAACTTAGCCTTTGATCTACCAAATCCCATTGCCTGATTATTTTGACCTTGAGCTTGACGCATCATAAACATAAAGACCGCTGCGATCAAAATCACCGGAACAACAATAATTGCTAGATTCCAAACCGTGTTACCTACAGTTGACGGTGTTATAATTTTAAGTTCAACGTTTGCGTCACTATTTAGACCCTGATCTTGAATGCTGCTATCACTTTGCTTAATAGATTTTTCGGTCGGCTTATCACTGCCTTTTGGAGTGACTTTGATGTCATTACCTTGAATTTCAATTACAGAAATCTCGCCGGCATTAGCACGTCTGATTACGTCTGAAATCGGCACTTCCTTTAGATTATCATTAGGGAATAAAAAGGCCACGCCCACAATGACACCAAAAGCAAGAATTGCCCAAAACAAAGTCAATCGGATAAAGTTACTGGGTTTCCTATTAGGGATGGACGTTCTCACTGCCATAAAAATTAAATATTCCTTTCATTCAATCGTCTCATTTGGCTATCTTTATTTTATCAGTTCAATCGTAAAATTACGAGAGGTGAAGTTAATCTCTACACCATTTCCGGCATGGTAAGTTTTATGTGGTAAGGCTGTTTTGATTGCATGCAGAGCTTTAATTAACTGAGGGCGGGTGAGTCGAGCCCTTACAATATGTCTTAAACATTCGACGCCGGTCGAAGAATCTAGATGAGTAAAAAAATATCGATTATAAATAGGACCTTCGCCAACTACTCTTACAATTTCTTCGTCAATCAATCGTTTAAATGATTTTTGTTCAGCCCATAGACCTAATAGTTGTCGTTTCACATCATCGTCGAGCTTAGTTGTTTTATGACGAATACGATTACGCAGATATTTATCTTCAGCATTTGTACTATCTTCGCGCCAAGTAAGTTTATGTTTTTTTGCATAATCAATAATTTCCGATTTTGTCATATAAGTAAGTGGACGAATTATATCTGAATCCATAATCGCCAAACCTCGCCAACCCGTGCCACGCGACAGATTAATTGCAATCGTTTCGACAACATCGTCAGCATGATGAGCTGTTATTAACTGCGCATCATATTTTTTTGCGACCGTATGCAAAAATTTATAACGCCTGACTCGAGCTGTGTTTTCACTGGCATTAGGGCCAAGTTCTTCGCGTTTAGTTTCGAATGGTAACCCGTATTTTTTGGCTAAATCGGCAACAAAAATTGCATCTAAATTAGAATCATGACGAATCCCATGATCAAAATGAGCAACAATCAACTGGTAGTCAGTAGTTGGTAGGTAGTAGGTAGTAGGTAGTTTTTTTGAAACAAGCATATCGAGTAAAACCACCGAATCTACTCCACCACTAATCGCAATAACATAGTGACCTTTTTGTAATGAGATATCTGACATTAACCTATCCTTTTTGACACAATAACACCGAGCCAAATACCAAAAAACCCGCCTATTAGTCCGCCTAATATACCCCAAACGCTAAAAATATCATTGTTGCCGATTAGCGTTGGTAAATAATTTCCCGCCAGGCCAAAAATAATTGTGAAAAATAAAATAATAGTCTTATTCATACAATCAGTATACAACTATGCCTGCTTCTCTAGAAAAACGGTCCATTTCTTGCTACAATCGTCCCAGTAACTCGTTTAACCAAGCGACTTACTGAAATTGCATTCATTGCGATTTTAAAATAAAACAAACCAAGATTTATCTGTTTGTTCCGACGCGGTAGCGTAGCTCAGTTGGTTAGAGCGCGAGACTCATAAGCTCGAGGTCACAGGTTCGATCCCTGTCGCTACTACCAAAAATACAACCTCATCTTTAGATGGGGTTTTGTTTTTGGTAACCACTAAACAAGAATCGATTATAAAACACATATTAAACAATAAAATCCCTCTTTAGGAGGACGGACCTTCTAAACTAGAAAAATGTTTTATAATATATTATTTGCTAATTCGTATTTAATTTCATCAAGCGATTCTTTGTATTCTTCGAAATCGTCTAAAAAATCCGCGTATATTGGTAGCGATCCGAATAACTCAATAATTCTGTCCGGCTGCAACCACTCGGGTCTGCCGATACCAAAATATGCACCAACACTAGAATATGGATATGCCCGCCAATCAACAGGATTAAGATGAATATAACGACTAATATGCATTAGATATTTATCAAATGATATTCGTGATGCTTTATAACGACTTTCAAACAATGCACCTGAACTATAATATTTCTTATTAAAATAATGGCTATAACTAGTCATGACACCATGCATCAATCGCGACATTGCCCCTTTACTCTCTTGGTATAACAACAAATGGAAATGGCTCTCCATCAGACAGTAGCATAAAAGCTCGACCTGCCCGCGCAGGTGAGCATAAGGCTTATTATATTTATCAGTTACTTCTTTGACCGATAGATGGCGTTTAAAAAGATTTAGAAATACTCGATAATCTTCATTATCTCGAAATATTTTTTGCCGACCATGCCCTCTAGCGTACACGTGATAATAACTTTGTTCGATATCAATTTTAATAACGTTTCGACTAGGCATATTTATATATTACACAATAAAAAGTCTTTTTAGAAGGTCCGTCCTCCTAAACGAGGAAAATGTTTTATAATATAAATAGCTACGTTAGATTACGTAGCTATATTTATCTTATTTATCTAGTAGATGATCTATTCAGTAGATCGTTTCTTATTCGTCAATATCAGCGATTTCGGCTTCGCGACGAGCGATGAAGCCCAATAATTGCTCGGTAGTACGTGGCTTGTCCCATGAATATAGTTCTAGTAGATCACTCTTAGTGACTCTCTCGACAATGCCCATTTCTGTTCCATTTTCCATTTCTGTTTCCTTTTTTGTTTTTATTGTTTTATATTTCTATTTAAGCATAAAAGCTTTAAAAAAGCAATACCTTTTTGCATTTTTCTTATATATCTTTGACGTTATAGTGGTGGTTATGGTATAAATTAGAGTGAGGAAACTAAAAAATAAACATATGGGTATACCCAACTCCCTCGCAATCATAGCCCTTGCAGCATCAGTCCATGCTTGTTTTCAGTTGAGCGTAAGCGTATTGACGCTCCTTACTAGCCACACACTTGGGAACAAACAAACGCAAGCAAAATTATTACGTTTAACCATAGGATTTTTGGTTGGCGCTGGAATCATGACGATATTACTTCTATCATCTGTATCATTATTACTGTTAAGCATTTTTGGTACCGAAACACCGCAAATTATATGGGCATCAGGCTGTGGCCTTCTTGTCGGCGTCGCTATTTCTATATGGCTATTTTATTTTCGACACGAAAAGGGGACTACTCTATGGATACCACGAAGTTTTGCTACTTATTTGACTGAACGCATTCATTCGACTAAATTAGCTGCCGAAGCATTCGGATTAGGGCTTAGTAGTGTTATTGGCGAAATATTATTTATCATTGCACCACTAGTTATATCTGCACTAGTTCTTATTCAGTTACCGTCTATGTGGCAATTAGTAGGGATTGGCATTTATACCGTAATTTCTCTACTTTCATTGATTATCATCTGGATATTGATAGGCAGTGGTCATAGTATTAGTCAAATTCAAAAATGGCGCGAAACTAATAAACATTTTCTACAATTTATCGCTGGTGCCGGTCTTATTGTGTTAGTATTCTTTATCTTCGTTAACCAGATTTTAGTCAATACGGTCGGAGTAATCTGATATGAATCCCGTTAGAAACGCAAAAAGCAAAATTGACATAACTGGCTATATTATAGCGAAAGGTCTCTAACGGGATGAATCTGGCGGTGGATATTGTTAAACATGGTAATAGAAACCAAACTGAGCGATTCATACGTGAAAGGCTGCATAATAGTATTGTGTCGGCGTGTTTAAGTGTCCGTGTGCCCGAAGGTCAAGCCGAAACTATAGCTCATGCAGTTTGTGACGGAGTAATTATCTGGTTAAGACAGCGTCCCGAGGTAACTAGTCAAGATATCCGCACAGTCGCAACTCGACATCTGAAAAGTCATCATCCCGAAGCAGCTTACCTGTATGAACAACATCACATGATTATTTAAATTAAAGGGGATTATTATGGCTAAAAAATATGAATTTGATTATGACCTTATCGTCATTGGTAGTGGCGCCGGTGGAAGCGCAGCCGCAACTATTGCTGCTCGCGAAGGTAAAAGCGTAGCTATTGTCGAATCTGATGCTTTTGGTGGCGAATCACCAAACTGGAGTGACGTTCCAACTAAGGCCTTACTTCATGCAGCTAATCTTTATGATGAAGCTCGTCACGGAGCTCGTTTTGGGCTTCGGTCTTCAACACTCGGCTATAACTACCCTTCAATTCGCGCTTGGAAAGATTTGGCTGTCAAACGTACTGGTACTGGAGGCAATCGCAAATATTATGAAAGTCAAGGTATTAGCACGTTTAATAATGCAGCTCACTTTTTATCACCGAACGAAATTAGCGTTAACCGCCGACATCTATCTGCAAGTTATTTCCTGATTGCGACTGGATCACAGTGTGTTATCCCTGATATTCAAGGTCTAGATACGATTAAATATTTCACCCCTCGAACTATTCTAGAGGCAATTCGCCCGCCAAAAAGCCTATTGATTGTTGGTGGAGGTGATACAGGAGTTGAAATTGCTCAACTGATGGCAATATTTGGCACCAAAGTATACATTGCCGAAAAAGCTAGTCGTTTACTACCCCATCATGATAGCGAAATTGGCGAGCTGATTGAACGTGTTCTATGCGAACAAAAAGGTGTGACTGTTCTGACTCATTCACGAGTTATGTCAATAGAAAAAGATGGCTTAGGCAAACGTGCCATTATATCTCGTGCAGGAACAGAAAAATCGATTCGAATAGATGAAGTATTGGTTGCAACTGGACGTGCACCAGCAGTTGATTTAGGACTCGAAAATGCGGGCATCAAATATACTGCTAATGGTATTGATGTTAACGATTATTTACAAACTAACGTCAAACATATTTTTGCAGCTGGTGACGTTTTGGGACGAGATAGCCACACACACACCGCCTTACTCGAAAGCCAAGTGGCCGTTAATAATATTTTTGAGCGAAACAAAATTGTACCAGATTATACCGCTATCCCAGAGATTATATTCATTCACCCCGGTATTGCAACCGTTGGTTTGTCTGAAGATGATTGCCTCAAGCGAGATTTATCTATTAACAAAGCGATTGCACCACTGAATATCATCGCGCGCAGCAATACATCAGATTTCCGAGATGGATTTGTCAAGATTATTACAGATAAAAAAGGCATCATTTTGGGTGCAGCAGTTGTTGCACCACATGCTGGCGAGATTATTCATGAACTAGCACTAGCCGTTAAATATGGCCTTAGCGCTGATGACGTCGCTCAAACGCCTCACGCCTTCCTCAGTTGGAGTGAAGCCGTGCGGGTTGCAGCCAGTAAATTAGTCTAGAAAATCATTTGCATTTATCATCATAATATTGCGATAAGCATTGACATTATGGCACTTTTGTGCTATACTCTACTC
>Ga0247842_10000923_pt1 | contig 54600 bp, 45 predicted proteins | sample LaCruzMarch2015__3_FD_192411 | JGI IMG/M metagenome (GOLD analysis project Ga0247842, IMG submission 192411) | Freshwater microbial communities from meromictic Lake La Cruz, Castile-La Mancha, Spain - LaCruzMarch2015_19m | ecosystem: Environmental > Aquatic > Freshwater > Lake | place: Spain... | reverse complement strand
GGCAGTGCAGGTTTGCTTTATTTTGCCGGAGGTTCTTATGATGGTTTAAGAATTCTTAATAATAAGTTTATTTATAGTAGTGGTTCGGCTGGTTCGGTAATAAATATAGACTCACCTCCGAATAAAACAAATATAGAAATTTCTGGAAACTTTATCAATGGAAGTGGTTATGCTGGAATGCTGCTTGGAAATCTTGTTAACGCTTCAATATTTGGAAATACGGTTCTTAATACGCCGAGACAAGGAATTCAGCTATCTAATTTGGCAGTTAATGTAATTATAAGAGACAATTCTATTGACAATGCAAATTATAATAATGATTCGGATAGGGGTGGAATAAGAATCTACGGAGATCTTTTTGATAATGTAAGAATTTACGGTAATAATATCACCCATTCTTATAACGGATTTGCAGTAAGAAATACAAATAACATTACGGGTAGAACAATTTATGTTTATCATAATAATTTTGATGATAACTTTGGAAAAGTTGTTTACAATGGCGGAATTGGAACCCTAAACGCAACTGAAAATTGGTGGGGATATTCTAATCCAAACTTTACATCTTTGATAAACGGAAATGCTAATTATGATCCTTGGTTATGTGAAGAATATCCAACTTCTTTAGTTAGTGTTAATGGAAGTTGTGTGTTTGGAAACGAAGTAGAAGGTAATGTTTCAGATATAGTCACAGAAGGAGTAAATATAACGACTATAATCATTAACGGAACTGAGATAAATTCATCTGAAACCTATTCTGGAGAACAAGTAGTATCACTACTTTCTGGTTCTCAACCAGTTATCGAATTTGATTATGACTTCGGAGGTTCACCTTTAGATCTAAGCAAGATAAAGATAGAGCAAGGAACAAATTATATGATAATCAATATGTCCCAGGTCCTTCAGTCAGGATTTACTAAAACCGTTTATATAGATTCTACTGGATTTAACAATCTTTGCGTAAAAGATGCAGACATTGTCTCTATAAGCAATGTAAGCAGAGCATGCAATGGTGCAAATGAAACAATATTAAACCAATGTTTACACGTACCAGGAACTTATACAAGAAATGGAATAAGCTGTACAAAGAACGGAACAATCTTGAAGATTGAAAACTTGACACATACCATTATCCTTAGTCCTTCTCCAACAAATTTGACAGTCTGCAGTTCTGGCTGTAATTATACTACAATACAAGATGCAATAAATGCTGCAGCTGATGGAGATACTATCCAGGTTGGTGCTGGAAATTATACAGGAAATATCACTATAAACAAATCATTAACAATACAAGGTTCAGGTATGTCTAATACAATTATACAAGGGCCTGGTAAAGCAACAGCAACTACAAATGGTATTACAATTGACAATGGAATAGATAATGTTAGTATTTATGACTTAGGAGTTGATGGATTCCTTTCTGGAATTTATATACACAACTGGGGATATATAGTTGGTGGCATTGGTGAAAATATTGTTCTTGAGGATGTTAGTGCAAATAACAATAAGGATTCTGGTATTCTTTTCGGAGGTCCGACACCTCTTAAGAATATTCGATTTACTAGAGTGACAGCAAATGACAATGGTTATTCAAGTGGAAATGGTAGGGGATTAATGATGCAGAGCATGGACAAAGAAAATGTTATTGTAGAAGATGGAACTTTCTTAAGGAATAAAGTTTCAGGGATTGATATAAATATGCCCTATGCTTTTAACACTACTACTGGTAATTATAGTATTAATAAAGGTGTGAGGATAACCGGAAACACAGTATCAGGCGGATCTGGTGTTTATCAAGCAACTGATTCTGGAATTGCAGTAAGTCAAGTAGCTTATGATGGTATTTATGAAAATGTTATTAGCGGTAATACAATCACTATGTATGGCAGATTTGGAATTGAAGTTAGAGATGATGTTGGAAATGGTGCTGAAAGCGGTCCTGGCAGTTTTGTTGTAAAAGATAACATTATTACTTTTGGTGGTGGACCTTATAATGGTTTAGGTGTAGCTGAGATAAGAGATATTGCTGGAATTGCTGTATTTAAGAGAGATTCATCAACTACAAATTCTTCAGATGTTGTTGTAAAGAATAATACTGTTAATGGCATTGCTCAAAATAATGCTGGAAGTAATAGTACTGGATTTGGAATTGTTGTAGCAGGAGAAGACCATAAAGTATTATCTAATACAGTTACTGGCTGTGATGTTGGTGTGCAGATACAACAAGGATATAATGTTTCTGAAGGTACTATCCCTAACGGATATCAATCAGATAGACTTGATGATTTTTTTGGAAGAGACAATTCAGTCACTTCTAGTGCAATTATTAATAATAATAATATTTATGGAAATACTATTAATATGAGGAATGTAGGTGTTCCTTTGAGTGTAGATACAACTGAAAATTGGTGGGGTTCTTCCAATCCAAACTTTACAGCAATAATAGCCGGAAACGTAAGTTATGATCCTTGGTTATGTGAATCATATCCAACAAGCTGGGAAAGTGTTGGCGGAATCTGTGTTCCCTCAAATCCTGTTGAAGGAACTCCTTCAGAGATTATTACAACAGGTATAACTATAGATACTATACAGATAAACGGGGTAGACATGAATGGTTCATCTTATTCTGGTGCGCAGAATGTTACTCTAGTTTCAAGTTCAACTCCAGTTATAGAGTTTGAATATAATTTTAGCGATTCTGCCTTAAACTTAAGCAAAATTGAAATAACAAAAGGCACAAATTATATAATTGTAAACATGTCACAAGTACTTCAACCAGGATTCAAAAAAATAGTTTATATTGATGATAATAGTTTTACTAAACTATGCGTAAAAGATGCAGACGTTGCTTCTATAGGTGAAGTTAGTTCAGCTTGTACTGGAGCTAATGAAACTAATTTCGCAACTTGTATAGGAAATTCAAGCGGAGTAACTATAAGTGGAATAACATGCAAAGATCTAGGAACAAGAATGGAAATATCTAATCTAAGCTATTCTGCCTTATTAGGAACAGTTCCTTCTAGCAGTGGAGGTTCAGGTGGCGGATCATCTTTACCAATAGTTAAAGCATCTTGTCTGCAAAAATGGACATGCAGTGTATGGAGCAAATGCAGTGATGATGGTAAACAATCCAGAACATGCACTTTGCAAGAAGACTGTTCTCAAACAACAACAGCACCTGCTCCTGTTAGGCCTTTTGAATCACAATCATGCGCAAAACCAGTAACTGCATCATGTTCTGATAATATCAAGAATCAAAACGAAGAAAATGTTGATTGCGGAGGAGTATGCGAACCTTGCAAAGTAGAAGTTATTGAACAGCCTGTTGTTGAACAAAAAGCTCCTGAACAACAAGAAACAAACAAAATGGATTTATTTAAAGCTTATTTAACTTCAAATAAGGAAAGCATATTTGGAATACTTATGCTATCTCTCATCTTAGTTATCTTGATTGGCATAACAAGGCTTGTTTTAGTGCATAAGCCAGCTAAAAAACAGGAAACAGTATTAATTGCTCCAGCACCTCCTAAAATGGAAGCTGTTGTTGTCCAGCATAAAGCAGCATATCTTGCTGATTTCGATAAGTTATACAACAGAATAGCAGATAGCTTAAAGAAGAACAAATCAGAGATATATCTAAATGAATATCCATCTTTGATAAAGATGTATCAGAAGATATCCAAATCAGACAAAGTCCATGATGATGTCAAAAACGAATTATACAGCCAACTTCAGGAATTATTGCAACAGATACAGAACAAGATACGTTAAATTATTCTTTTAAACTTATTATTCTTGGGTAAATAGTCAATAATAGAAATATTTATAAAGGTTAAATTCTGATTTATATAAAAAGAGTGATATGATGAATAAGATACCTAAACATGTTCTTTTAAACAATCTTTTTATCACTTTGGTTATAGCTTTTACTACATTCCTTATAATAAATCATTCTGGAATGACTGGATATTCTGTTTTAGATGAAAATTTATCTAATGAAACTATCATTCCATCAGAAGAAGTTGTTATTCCTGAAGAACCTATCTTAGAAGAAAATACAACTATTGAAAATATAACTGATGAAACGATTATAGTTGAACAAAATATTTCTGTTGAAGAACCTATCTTAGAAGAAAATACAACTATTGAAAATACAACTGATGAAACAATTATAGTTGAAGAACCTTCTGTTTCTGAAGAAATAAATGCAAACCAAGCAAGTGTAGGCATACAATCTACTAATGATTGTAACATAACATTCAATACATCATGGTCTAGTGCATCAATCATAGCTAATATCAGTAATGCCGCTCCATATACAACCTTTTGTTTTGATAATGGAACTTATATCTTAGATGGATCAATAAATAGTGGAGCAATTGCAATAAAAAAAAATGGAACAACCTTAAGATCTACAGATGATAATCCTGAAGGAGTACTTATCACAATGTCTCAGACAGGCCAAGTAAATAATGCTAAAATAATAGGAATTGGTGGTGCAGGCATACCACCTTTGAGAGATATAACTATCAGAAGCTTACAATTGAGCAACTCTAATTATATTAATACTACAGCATCACTTGGGCAAGCTATGATCATTTATCAGTCTGCAACTGGACCTTATGTAATCACTAATCTTCATATTATTAATAACTGGTTACATGATCCTAGAAATCCTAACTATCCAAATTGCGTTGTCTCTTCGGGTTATTCTCAGGGTATCAGCATAAATTCTATGGGTCCTGGTACAGTTATTCAGGGAAATATAATTGAGAAAATAATTAATAATTGTTTTAATTCTTCTGCTTCTGGTACTCAACGAGCAAGAGCTATATATGTTAATGGTGTAATCAACACACCTAATGATATCACTATAGAAGACAATATAATAAACAACGTAACTGGTGGAAGACCTCAGGCTATGTTTATACAAAGAGTTAATGGAAGTTTAACAATTTTGGATAATCAGATAAGCAATATTAGTGATGTAGGATCTCCTTATGGTTCTGCCGGAATAGTATTTGATCAAGGTAATTTTTATAGAAATATAACCAATGTATATTTTAATAGTAATATTATTGGAAACACGATAGATGGAACTTTGACTGCAATATCTCTTGGAGGTCTTATAACCGGTGCTAATGTAACTGAAAATATTTATAATGATGTTACTTATGGTGGTATTTTGAGCAGTACTGCTGTGTCTGGTACTGGTGTAATAAATAGCAGTTTATGTGGCAATATAGATAATGGTGCAACATATATGGTCTATCCTGGTTCTACAAGTATTACAGGAAACAAATTTCCAGGTGCAAGTTCTTATGATAATTTAAGTGTTAATATCAGTAATTCTGGTTGTGGAAGTAACGTAACCGGAAATGCTTCGGATATTCAAACAAACGGAACAGCGATAACAAATATAACTATAGATGGAACAGAGATAAATTCATCTGAAACCTATTCTGGAGAACAAGTAGTATCACTACTTTCTGGTTCTCAACCAATTATCGAATTTGATTATGACTTTGGAGGTTCACCTTTAGATCTAAGCAAGATAAAGATAGAACAAGGAACAAATTATATGATTATCAACATGTCTCAGGTCCTTCAGTCTGGATTTACTAAAACAGTTTATATAGATTCTACTGGATTTAACAATCTTTGCGTAAAGGATGCAGATGTAGTTTCTATAAATAATGTAAGTAGAGCATGCAATGGTGCAAATGAAACGATATTAAACCAATGTTTGCACGTACCAGGAACTTATACAAGAAATGGAATAAGCTGCACAAAGAATGGAACAATCTTGAAGATTGAAAACTTGACACATACCATTATCCTTAGTCCTTCTCCAACAAATTTGACAGTCTGCAGTTCTGGCTGTAATTATACTATTATTCAAGAAGCTATAAACAATTCTGCTGATGGAGATACTATCCAAGTTGGAGCTGGAACTTATACAGAAGGCATCTTTATCAACAAAAGCATAACTTTGACTGGAGCAGGAAGAGATGTTACAACTATACAAGCACCTGCTTCGCTTCCAACTTATGTGCATAATTTTGAAACTTTCGGAGTTATGGTAATGATCGATACAGCTAATGTTAATATTTCAGGATTTACAATAGATGGATTAAACCACAGCAATTTCCAGAGTATTGAAGGTGTCTATTTCTGGAAAGAAAACAATTTAGAAGGTATTCAGACAGGTTCTTTGACAGATTGTACTGTTAGAGGTATACAAGATAATCCTCTTGGCGGAGCACAGAGAGGAAATGCAGTAAGAGTAAATCATGAGTGGGATATATCAAAGCCACAGAATATTACCATCCGTAACAATATAATCTATAATTACCAAAAAACAGGTATTCTCATAAATGAGTTAGACTCATTTGCTCTAGTTGAAGGAAATATCGTTACTGGAGTCGGACCTACAGCAACCATAGGACAGAATTGCATACAGGTTGGTTATGGTGCCAGTGCAATCATCCGTAACAACACTGTAAGTGGCAGTTATTACACTGGTGCTGATACTACTTCAGGTATCCTTTTGATCGGTGCAGATGATGTTTTGATAGAAGATAATGAAGCATTTGAAAATAAAGCAGGAATTTCAGTTACTTCTGACGACACTTTTGGTTATGGCGGTTCAAACGATGTAAATATCACAGGCAATGAGATCTATGATAATTATATAGGGATAAATTTTATCGGAACGATTACAGATAATACTGGAGCAATAGTCAATCATAATGATATAACTAACAGCACCAATTATAGCATTTTTAATGGAAATCCTAGCCAAACAGCTATTGATGCAACTGAAAATTGGTTTGGAACCAATAATCAGACTATAATCGATTCTTTGATCAGCGGAAACGCAACTTATGACCCTTGGCTTTATGAACCATGGCCGACAGATAGAATATGCACTGCAGGAATATGCGGGGGAGTTGCATCTGGAAATGTAACTATAACTGGAATGACCTTAGCTAATGTAACTGTAAATGGCAGTATTATTAACGATTCTGCTGTTCTAACTGGAAATAATACAGTTGGTATCAATACTGGTTCAGGATCTGCTCTTGAATTAGAGTTTAATTTTGATAATGCTGATTTGGATTTATCTGCAATAAATATAACTTATGGAACTAACTCTGTAATTGTTGATATGAATGGCCAGCTTCAATCAGGATTTACAAAAACAGTTTATATCAATGACAACAGTTTTACAAAGCTTTGCGTAAAAGATGCTGAAGTAGCTGCTATAAGCGAAGTTACAGCTTCCTGTAATGGAACTAATGAAACTAATTTCGCAACTTGTATAGGAAATTCAAGCGGAGTAACTATAAGTGGAATAACATGCAAGGATCTAGGAACAAGAATAGAAATATCTAATTTAAATCATTCAGCTATCTTAGGAACACCTTCTTCGAGTGGTGGAGGTGGTGGAGGTTCTTTGCTTCCAGTCGTTAAAGCATCTTGTCTGCAAAAATGGACATGCAGTGTATGGAACAAATGCAGTGATGATGGAAAACAATCCAGAACATGCACTTTACAGGAAGATTGCTCTCAAACAACAACAGAACCTACACCAATCAGACCAATTGAATCACAATCATGCGCAAAACCAGTAACTGCATCATGTTCTGATAATATCAAGAATCAAAACGAAGAAAATGTTGATTGCGGAGGAGTATGCAATCCTTGTCAAGTTCAGCCTGTACAGCAACCTGTTGTTGAACAAAAAGCTCCTGAAAAAGTTCAGGAAACAAGCAAATTAGACATATTCACAACTTATTTGACTTCAAATAAGGAAAGCATATTTGGAATACTTATGCTATCTCTTATCTTAGTTATCTTGATCGGCATAACAAGGCTTGTTTTAGTGCATAAGCCAGCTAAAAAACAGGAAACAGTATTAATTGCTCCAGCACCTCCTAAGATGGAAGCTGTTGTTGTCCAAGATAGATCAGATTCTATCTTAAAATTTGATAAATTGTACAATAGGATTGCAGATAGTTTAACAAAAAATAAGCCTGATATATATACAAAAGAATATGAAGCTTTGATAAAGATATACAAGGACATATCCAAATCACATAAGATCAATGATAATATCAAAAACGAGATATACGCTGAACTTCAAGACTTATTGCAGAAGATACAGAACAAGATACGTTAGATCACATACTTTTTAATTTTTCTCTTAGGATATCTTCGTCTTCGGGATTAGTCAATCCTAAAGGCGTATCATCTGTAGGGATGACTTTCATCTTAAGGCTATTTTCTTTTATAAATTTAGAAACAGTAGTTGGCAGTAAAAATTCTGTTGTCGGATCATCTGGATGCTCTTGCAAGAAAACATTGAACTCTTTATAGATATAATCCATGAAATTTGTCTGCATTCCAAATAAGTTCATTGAAACTAGCTCATTACCATTGAATTTTAAAGGAATATCTTCAAAAGATATATTGAATGTTTCAACAATCAAGTCTAAAAATCCATCTTTTTCAGTTACAATTCCTCGATTAACAGTTCCATTCTTAGGTAAACAATTTTTAAGCTTATAGCCCGACATACAGCATCCATCTTTTGTTTTTTTAAGATAATCACACATTAACTTCATTGTCTTTAATCCATAGATATCATCGCCATTAAGTACGATAAAAGGGCCTTTTACAAGATCTTTAGCAGACATCAATGCATGCGATGTTCCAAAAGGTTTTTTTCTGTAATCTGGTGTTTTTTGAAGAGAATAGCTGATTGGGATGCTCTTGAATTTGTTTCCGAATACATCTCCTAATGGCTGTATTGTTTTATCACTCGCGATTATTACGAATTTTCCAAAACCAGCATCTTTTGCCTGCTGCATAGAGATCTCTAACAAAGTTTCATTATTTTTTCCGATTCTTGCCAAAGCTTTAATCCTTCCGCCAAACCTGGAAGACATTCCTGCTGCAAGATATACTGCTGTTATTTCCATATTAAAATATTAAGAACTAGACTTTAAATATTTAATGAATTTGGAGCTTATTTCCATTTGTCACATCTATAAATTCAACAGAATCTTTTTCTGTGTCTAATATTGCAATACTGTTTTGAGACATATAATAATGAGCTCCTGGATTTATGACTCGAGTTTTACCTTCTTTAAAATCCATGATATCATGAGTATGGCCTGTTATTATATAATCATATTTTTTGCTCTGAATCAATTTTCTTAACATCTCTTTATCTGTGCCATGGTACACACAAAATTCTTTTTCACCAATATCAAAAGAACCTACATCACCCAAATATTTCCCACCTACCTTTTCTGCCTTGAAGTCAATATTTTCAGTATCACCATCGCAGTTTCCTTTTACAAACCAAGTTTTTATTCCTTGAAAGAATTCAACTGTTTTTGGAGCGATTATATCTCCTGCATGAATTATCAATTCAACTTTCTTTTGTCTGAATATTTCTTTAGCTTTCAGAATATTTGAGATATTATCATGTGTGTCTGAGATTAATCCTATGATCATTTTAATGTAGTAATAGGTCTTGACTGCAAGATATATATTTTGCCTTTTCCATCAATACCCCACTCGATATCCTGCGGATGTTTGTAGTGTTTTTCAATCTTTAATCCAAGTTTAGTCAATTCTTTAACTTCTAGATCAGTCAAAACAGAATCTTCTGGATTTTTTATTGTTATTTTTTCTACTCCGCCATCTTTTTTTCTGAATAATCCAAATTCCTGTATATTTATGTTTTTTTCTTTTATTGACTCTGTCTTTTTATCAACTAAATAATAATCAGGAGTTACTTGGCCAGATACAACAGCTTCACCTAATCCAAAAGCTCCTTCAATTATAATTTCAGACTTAACATTTGTTACAACGTTTGCAGTAAACATCACACCAGCTTTCTGGCTGTCAACCATCTTTTGAACAACAACAGCTATCAAGACATCTTCATGCTTAAAATTGTTTTTTTCACGATAATAAATGGCTCTTGAATTAAATAGAGAAGCCCAGCATTTTTGTACTGATTCCAATAAATCCTCTTTTTTTATATTAAGATAAGTATCTTGCTGGCCTGCAAATGATGCAGTCGGAAGGTCTTCTGCTGTTGCAGAACTTCTTACAGCAACAAATCCCTGCAAGCTCCCATAAGATCTTAATATCTCTTTTTTTAATTCTAATGGAAATTCTTTTTCTAAGATAAGTTCTTTTATCTCATGCGAAGCTTTGTCTAATTTTTTTGTATCTTCGACATCAAGAATGTCCAAGATATCCATTATTTTTTCTTTTATAGGACTAAGAAAATGATCAAATGCCTGTGCTGTAATGACAAAACCATCTGGAATAGGAGCAACTTCAAACAATTCTCCTAATGAAGCGCCTTTTCCTCCAACTAGAGGAATATCTGTTATTGAAATATCCTTAAACCATAAGATATCTTTTTCCTCAAAAGATTTTTCTATATTTTTCAGTTTTTTCTTCTGCTCTTCCCTAATTTTTTTATCAATTAGCTTAGCTTTATCATCTTTTGCCATATAATCACTCTATATTTTCAGGTTTATTAATCTTTCTCACAATACCTTTGTTGGCATCAACTTCAACTAAGTCGCCATCCTTTAAAACTTTTGTGGCTATTTTTGTGCCTATAACACATGGAATATTCATCTCTCTTGAAACAATTGCTGCGTGAGATGTAACCCCTCCTTGTTCAGTTACGATAGCAGCTGCTTTTTTCATTGCAGGTACAATATCTGGATCTGTTGCAATCGAAACTAAAATATCTCCTTTGTTCATCTTGCTCATATCAGAAGGTCTTATTATGATTTTAACAATACCCTTTGCTTTTCCTACACATCCTGTCTGACCAGAAAATTCTTCGACATTATCTACTTTTTTGGATTCAACAAGCTTAGCCAATTTTTTTGCTTTTTCACCAATAAAAACATCTTCTTTGTTTTTTTCAACTGAATAAACACAAAACTTAATCCTTTGTTTTAGACCTTTTTTGTCTAAATTTCCATAAGTCAACGCTTCTGTAATTTCTCTTGTAAGCATAAATCTTACCTCCATAACAGAAAGCTGTAAACGTCTTGCTATTTCTTCAAGAATAAAACTCATTTTATAGGAAATGTATATCTGAGCATATCTCCTATAGATCTTAGTAACCATAAAATCTCCGAATGCATCAAAAATTGTTTTCCATTTCCCTCTAATTCCTAATTTTTTTATCAATGAATTCCTTTTGTTTAAAATATCTTTTGATTCTTTTTGTTTTTCTTTCATTAATTTTTTTGTATCAGAATTTCTTCCTACAAATTTTACAAGCTCCTTTAGATAATAATCAAAGTTGTTAACGCTATCTTTTCCTATCCACATATATTTTATATAAAAATATTTTTTATAGTAACCTTGAATAATTTTATAGATTTTAGGTTTTATCTTGTCTTTAATCAAATCCATCTTTTTTTCTAACAGGGCTTCATAAGCAGGAGTATGGGTTGCTAATCCAAAAGGTGCTGCATCTTTTTCTTGGAAAACATTATATAAATCTTTAAACAATTTATTGTGATACTGGTCTTCTTGTATTTTATAGGCCATTTCTAAAAATTCTTCTTGTTCTTCCTGAATTAATGATTTTTTTGTTGGCTGGGTTAAAATCATAAAATATTCATTGATTTTATCCTCACTAATACCCTTCTCTTTTAGATATTGCTTTAAGGTATTTGTTAAGTTATTGTGAAACATATCAACAGCAACAGGTATCCAAAACCATTGATAACCTCTTGTGTGAATTTCATCATGTCTCTTATAATAATTACAAAGTAAATCATTACTTAACTTGTTTAGATTAGAATCTGGAAGATCTTTTGCAAATAGCATTAATTCATCTGTTTTTTTTATAATTTCTTTGTTAGTTTTTAGTGTAAAACTAGGGTCTTTTACAAATCTTTTGACAATATTTTGGCCAACTGCATAAGAATCTTTTTCTAGATAATAAAACCAGAGATGATATCCTCTGTAGATTGCTAATACTTTCTTATATGCTCTACCTGAAGGATGCTCAAACTTGTTAGCAAAGCAACTAAGCCAAAATTGCGAAAAAAAGAGGTCAATATCAGGTATATCTTCTGCTAACATCCATTTGTCTTCATCTTCCAAAAATCTGCTTTTATATACTTCTTTTGTATATTTAGGAGATAATTCTTTTAGTTTGTTTTTTATTTCTTCTGGATTATTCCCTAGATATACAATATCTTTTGTTATTGTTTTTCCAGATTTTCTGATAGATTCCCTTAGATAATAGTATTCTTTTTTACCTATTTTTTTAGTGTAAATATAGGCCATATCATTGTTAAATACAGCTAATATTTAAAGTTTACCCTTTATTTGTATAAATAACTATTAAAGGGTAAGTATAATATTAAGAAATCTCTTTAATTTTTTTAGAAACAGAATCTAGAAGCTTTTTAGGCCAGTTTTTCTTGATTTCATCTTTATAGGTTTCCATAGCTTCAATAACATCTTTTCTTATATCTGTTTCACCTTCTAATAATCTAACAAGTTCAGCTTTTGCAAATTTTGGAACAGATTCCTGGTTCCACATCATCATCTTTAGTTCATTAAGCTCTTCTTCCTCTTTGCTCAGCTCTTTATTTTTTTGCTGTTCCCATATCTCATTATAATCCATAGGGGCTGATTTTTTCTGCTCTTCGATATAATGCTTGTCAATATCTTTTTTAAGAGATAATTTAGTCAATACATTCTTATGCATCCTTCTTAAAAATTCTAATTTGTCTTCCATCTTCATTATATCTGTATAACCCTGAGCAACCAATCCAAATGAAAATGGAGAAGGTATTGTTGTTGAAATTTCCTCAATCTTTATCTTTCCAGACTCAACCTGTTCTAAAACAAGTTTTGTATTATGAATATCCATAGAATCTTCAAGAACCTCACGTTTAGCCTCTTTGATTATCGAAAAATTAGGATCTATCCTTCTTAAAGCACTCATAAGGATCATTGAAGATACTTGTTGGCGTCCAACATTTTTTACCTGGCCTTTATAATTTCTCAATATCATCAGAGCACGAGCAGCACAATGCCTAAATCTCCTGTTAAGAATTTCTGTTTTATCAATTACAATATCCATTATCTTGTCAAAATCTTTTGCTTTTATCAGCTTAAAAGCCTGCATAACCATTATCCTTTTTGGACATGTCACATAAAATCCATTGTCATTTATTCCTATCTCAACATCTTTGTGCTGCGACCTAGAAACTGCAAATGCAACTGCTCTTGACAAGCAGTCATTTACTCTTCTTCCATATAATGTATGAAATATGTATTGGATCTGTTTTCCGTTATCATACTGTTCAACAAGTATTTTCTTATCAGAAGGTATTTTTGCATAATTATACTGCTCATAGAAATAATCATATATTGCTTCTGCTCCATTTTTATCTACATATAAGTATTCATCGATGAATCTTATTATTTCATCTTTGCTCATCTTTTTAGTCAATTTTTCATCCATCAATTTTCTGAATCTTCCTATTGCTATGCTTAAATCAAAGCTTAATGGCAAAGTTTCTGAAAACCATCTTGGAACAGTAGGTGGCCTATTAACTGAAGTAGAAACCTGGGCAACCATACCTCGAGCAAATTTGAACATATAAACTTGGCCGCCTAAAACAAAAACATCTCCTGGCTTTAATTTCTCTAAAAATGATTCTTCAATTGTTCCGATGACTTGAGTGCCAACTTTGACCAAAACAGAAGTATTGTCTGGAATTGTCCCTATATTGGTCATATAGATCACACGGCTCATCTTGCCTTTTCTTCCTATTTGGCCGTCTTTTCTCCATATCTTTGAATAGATATGACGTTCTTCTAGATCTACAAATTCTCCTGCTAAATATGAAAGAATCTCATTAAAATCTTTTTTTTCTAATGTTTCATAGCAAAAGCTTTTTTTTATTGTATCAAACAGTTCTTTTTCATCCCAATTTTGCTCTATCGCCATGCCAAATATCTGCTGTGCCAGAACATCCAAACAATTTTTCGGGATATGAAGCCTGTCAATCTTTCTTTCAATAGCTTCTTTTAATAACACAGAGCATTCAACCAGATCATCTCTGTCCAAAACAATTATCCTTCCTTTTGTCTTTTCATGAAGCTTATGGCCAGATCTTCCTATCCTTTGCAAAGCCCTCGCAACTGACTTTGGAGAACCCAAACAAATTACCAGATCAATATAACCAATATCAATTCCTAATTCCAAAGAAGTTGAACATACAACGCATTTTAGTTTCCCATCTCTTAATCTTTTTTCCAAATCAGTACGATGCTCTTTGCTTAATGAGCCATGATGAGCTCCGATATTCTCTGAATAATTTTTTGGAAATTTTTCTTTCAAGAAATGGACAACCCTTTCAGTAGCTGCACGAGTATTTGTAAAGATCAAAGTCGTTTTATGGTCTTGGACCAATTTATTTATCAATTCATACATCTCATGATGCATGACTTCATGAGAAGAATCAATCAGCTTAGGAACTGGACTTAATACTTTTAGGTCCATGTCTTTTATTGACTGCACATCAACCATTTTACAAGGTCTATCACACCCTACTAAAAATTTTGCAACATCTTCTAATGGAGCTACTGTTGCACTTAATCCTACACGAGTCATATGAGAAGCTAGATAGCTTAATCTTTCCATGCTTAAGCTTAGATGAACCCCTCTTTTGTTTTCTGCCAAAGAATGTATCTCATCAATGATACACCATTCAACATCTTTTAGATGTTCTATGAATTTTATTGAAGATAATAAGATTGCCAGACTTTCAGGAGTTGTAATAAGTATATGCGGAACTTTTTCAAGCTGTTTTGAACGCTCTTTAGTTGAAGTATCACCTGTTCTAACTGCAACCCTTATACCAAATTTTTTTCCAGCCAATTCTTCCATCTCTTTTAATGGCTCTAATAGGTTAATAGAAATATCATTTGAAAGAGCTTTTAACGGAGAAATATATACTGCATAAGTCTTGTCTTGGAGAATTCCTTTTTCTGCACAATCTATCAATTCATTAAGTATTGATAAGAAGGCTGTCAATGTTTTTCCAGAACCTGTAGGAGCTGAAACAAGCACATTATTCCTTGAATGAACTTCCATAATCGCATATTTTTGAGGAGTTGCAAATGTTTTGAATTTTTCCTTAAACCATCTCTTGACAACAGGGTTTAAAATAGCAAAAAGCTCTTCATCATTGTTAGGTTTTGTTTTTAATTCGATAGCCATACCGCCTATGCTATCTGAGTAATATAGATGCAATAAAAATAAATATCAGAAACAGGCTAATTAATTACTTATCCGCCACGTTTTGCAGCTCTTCTTCTCTTCTCTTTTTTCATTCTTTTACGCTGCCATTTCCATCTCATCTGGCGTTTCTTTTTCCAACGTCTTGAACTTCTTTTCATATACACTAGGAATAAACGTCCCTTTTTAAGGTTTTCTATACTCTTTTTTGTAAAAACAAAGAATCTTGTCAAAAACAAACATTTATAAATAACTAATTATAATATAATATAAAGTGAACTTTAATATGAAAAAATATTTGATATTTTTATTAATTCTTATGTTTATTATTGGTTGCGGACAACAATCTACAAGTAATATTTCTGGAAATGAATCTTCTGGATTACAAAATGTCAATCATATAAAAGTAATTGATGGAAAGATTAACCCTTGCTATAAAGATATCTATCTAAAATTTAATGATAAATATTCTTATTGGTATCAACAAAAATATTTTATACCTCAAATGAGAAAAGACGGTATTGTTGCTTTTACAGATTTAGAACAACAATTTGAAAATGTAACCATCTGTTTTAAGGATATTGCAAAATATGCTGAAGATGCAATACCTCTATATGAAGGGGATAAAAAAGCTTATCTACAAGCAATAAAAAACTGTTATACTAAAAAGGCAGAGCCTTCTGCAATTATGGAAGAAATTCTATCTTCTTATAAAAGATATATCAATTATCAAGAACAGATTGATGCTACAGATAAACAATATCAATTTGTATTATCTGCTTTTAATGATTATAATGGTTATGCTATAAAAAATGAAAAAACTAAAGCACAAGAATCATTGGATAATTTAACTTTACAATTGAATTCATTAAAACAAGAAATCCAAAAATTAAGATCTATCATAAGGCTTGAATCCCAAGATAATTATCTTAGATGGGCAAATTTAAGTCTTGAAGCAGCAGAATTAAGAAAAAAGGCTTGGGATGCAAAAGAGAGCAGCAGAGATGATTTTTTTGATTTAGCTATTGACAAAGATACAGAAGCAAACAGGATAATGGTTTCTACTGATATGGGAGCAGCTATTGATAGCTGGTTTTATGAAGTTATAACTCAAAAAGATAAACAATATTTTGGGATACAAACTGAATCTGAAAATTCTGATTGTAAGACTGCTGGAGAATTAGTAAACTCCGTCATTAATTCTTAATTATTTTTTATGCAAAAATTAATAAACACTGAATTATAACTATGTTCTATGGACTTTAAAGAAGAAATAATTAAATTATTAAAAAAAGAGACTAAATTGGATGAAATCATCTTAGAAGTTCCTCCAAACTCTGAATTAGGTGATTATGCTTTTCCCTGCTTTGTTCTGTCAAAACAGATGAAAAAAGCGCCTACAATAATTGCACAAGAGTTGGCCAAATCAATAAAGCCCAATAAATCAATCAAAGAGATAAAAGCTATAGGACCTTATCTTAATTTTTTTGTAAACAAAGAAAAATTATCTGAAAATGTCCTTAAGAAGATATTTGATGAAAAAGACTGTTATGGAACACAAAAAAAGACAAATAAAAAGATCATTATTGAATATCCTGGTCCAAATACCAACAAACCTTTACATCTTGGACATGTCAGGAATATGTGTTTGGGATATGCCTTATCAAGGATTTTAGAAGCAAACGGCAATGATGTCATCCATGTTAATATAAACAATGACAGAGGAGTTCATATCTGTAAATCAATGCTTGCATATCAAAAATGGGGTAAAGATGACAGTCCTGAAAAATCAAAGATGAAATCTGATTTTTTTGTAGGAAAATATTATGTTTTGTACGCTCAAAAAGAAAAACAAAATCCTGAATTAGAGCAAGAAGTCCAAAAGATGCTTGAAAAATGGGAAGAAGGTGACAAAGAGACCATCGCATTATGGAAAAAGATGAACAAATGGGCTTTTGACGGATTTAAAGAAACCTATAAAACCTTTGATCTAAAATTCAAAAAAGAGTATTTTGAGAGTGAAACGTATAAGAATGGAAAAGATATTGTTTTAGACGGATTAAAAAAAGGATTGTTCTATAAAAAAGAAGATAACGCAGTAGCAGTTGATCTATCCAAACAAGGCTTTGGAGAAAAAGTTCTTTTAAGAGCAAACGGAACAACAGTCTATGTTACCCAGGACATTTATTTAGCAAAGCTAAAGTATGATAATTTCAGATATGATAAATCATTATATGTTGTTGCAACAGAACAGAACCATCATTTTAAAGTTTTGTTTGAGATCCTTAAATTATTAAAATTCCCTTTTGCAGAAAAATGCTATCATTTTGCTTATGGGATGGTCAATCTAACAACAGGAAAGATGAAATCCAGAGAAGGGACTGTTGTTGATGCAGATACTTTGATGGAAGAAGTTACTGGATTAGCAAAGGATGAAACTAAAAAAAGAAATAAAGATATTCCTGAAAAAGATCTTGATGAAAGAGCCAATAAGATTGCATTAGGTGCAATAAGATTTTATATCCTGAAATATGATCCTCTAAAAGACATCTTGTTTGATCCAAAAGAATCTATATCATTTGAAGGTGAGACAGGACCTTATCTGCAGTATACTTATGCAAGGATAAATTCTATACTGGAAAAAAGCGAAGAAAAGATAAAAGACGATATTGATGTTTCTCTTTTGAAAGAAAAAGAAGAACTAGAACTGATCAAATTATTGAGCAATTATGAAGATATTGTCAAACAAGCAGGAAATTATAAGATAAACACTTTAGCAAGATATTTGTTAGATTTAGCACAATCCTTCAATAATTTCTATCATGCTTATCCTGTTTTGAAAGCAGAAGAAGATGTCAAAAAAGCAAGATTATTGATGATAAATTGCGTTAAACAAGTATTGAAGAATGGGTTGTATCTATTGGGTATAGATGTGCTTGAGAGGATGTAAATGGCATTAATCTATGAAACGAAGAATTTTATTGTAGAATCTTTTGATACTCCGCATGTAGACAGAAATGATGGCGGCCATATAAAAATTTATCCTAAAAAAGAAATTTTTGATAGGACAGAACTAACCCCTAAATTAGCAATAGAGTTCATGAGGATAACTATTATAGTAGGTAAAGCAATGGAGATAGGAATGACTAACAGAGGGGTAGAAATTGCAAGGATAAATTACCAGGATATGGGCAATTGGGCATTTAAGAAAGATAAAAAACCTTATTTCCATATACACATTTATGGAAGGGCAAAAAATGCTAAATATCAACCATACCAAGAAGCTGTTCAATTGCCAGATAGGTCAACTGGATTTTATGATAATTTTAAACCACTAAATAACGGAGATATTGTAGAGATAAAAAAACAGATTGAAATAATTCTGAAAGAACCAAAGTATAAAGATTCTGAATGGCATCTTTAATAAATTCACCATATAAAACTTCAAAAACGAAAGCTTTAAATATACCATATCTATATCTAAATATAACTTCTTAGGTGATAATCAAACAATTCTAAGATAAAATCAAGATGGAAGCTAAAGACAATATACTGAAAACAGGAACTACAACAATAGGAATGTTGTGCAAAGACGGCATAATATTAGCTGCAGATAGAAGAGCAACTATGGGAAATTATATTGCAGACAAAAAAGCTCAAAAAATACATCAGATCACAGATAATATTGCTTTAACTATTGCAGGAACTGTTTCTGATGCTCAATTATTAGTCAAATTAATCCAGTCTGAAATGAGATTAAAAAGCATAAGGACAGGAAAAGAAGGCATTGTAAAAGAAGTAGCAAATCTTGCAGCAAGATTAGTCTATAATAATATCAGGCAAATGTCGATGATACCTGGAATAACCCAATTTTTAATGGGTGGAAAAGACATGCATGGCTATCATTTATACGATATTTTTGTTGATGGTTCAATCACTGAATGCGATGATTATGTTTCAAGCGGTTCAGGATCAGTAATGGCTTATGGCGTTTTAGAAACCTTATATAAAAAAGATTTAAGTGTTGAAGAAGGCGTTAAATTAGCTGTAAAAGGATTGAACGCAGCTTTACAAAGAGATTCTGCATCAGGTTCTGGATATGATGTAATTACAATAACTGAAAAAGGTTTTGAAAAAGTTATTGCAAGGGAAATCGATACCAGGATTAGTGCGTAATTTTTGTAGGTTCTATATAAAATCAAGTTAACATGGCAAATATAATTGAAGAAGTTTTGAAGCAATTACCAAGAGATAAGATCTCAGATGCTTGTTTTGAAGGAGCAAATATTGTCTTATACACAAAAGACAAGGATTTCTACTTAAACCAGAATGGCATCATAAAAAGCATAGTTGACAGTATAAAGAAAAGAGTAGAGTTAAGGCCAGATCCTGCTATAACTTTAGATCTGGAAAAAGCCGAAGTAGAAATAAAAAAATTATTGCCTGAAGAAGCTGGTGTAGGTCAAATTCTATTTGATCCTCAAAGAAGTGTTGTTGTCATTGAAGCTGAAAAGCCAGGATTAGTCATAGGAAAACAAGGCGGAATTCTAAAAGATATTCGTGAAAAAACATTCTGGGTTCCTACCATAAGAAGAACTCCTGCTATCAGATCAAAGCTTATTGAAAATATCAGATCAGTTTTATTCCAGCATTCAGATTATAGAAGAAAATTTTTAGACAAAATAGGACATAGGATATATGATGGCTGGAAAAGAGAAAAAAGAGAAGAATGGGTAAGGATGAGTGTATTAGGTGCTGGACGTCAAGTTGGAAGAAGCTGTTTCTTATTGCAGACTCCTGAAAGCAGAGTATTGCTAGATTGCGGTGTTAACGTAGCAAATCCTGATGAAGCTTATCCTATCTTAGAAGCGCCTGAATTTAATATAGCACAGTTAGATGCTGTCATAATAACCCACGCTCATCTAGATCACTGCGGATTTGTTCCTTATCTGTTCAAATATGGATATAGAGGTCCTGTCTATTGTACAGAACCTACAAGAGATATGATGGCTTTGCTTTTATTAGATTATATCAAGTTAATGTCAGGAAATCCAGATAAAGAGCCTGTTTTTGGTTCAGATGATGTTAGAGAATTGGTTCGACATACTGTTTGTCTAGAATATGATGAAGTTAGTGATGTAACTCCAGATGTTAGGATAACCTTGTATAATGCAGGTCATATTTTAGGAAGTTCAATGATCCACATGCATGTTGGAAATGGATTGCATAATATCCTTTACACAGGAGATATGAAATACGGAAAAACTTCTTTATTAGAACCTGCTGTAACATCTTTTCCCAGATTAGAGACTTTAATTATGGAAAGCACTTATGGTGGAAAAGATAATCTATTCCCGCCAAAAGAAGAATGTGACAAAGAATTTATTGATATAATAAAGAAAACAATAGAAAGAAAAGGTAAAGTTTTGATTCCTGTATTGGGTTCTGGAAGAGCTCAAGAAGTCATAATAATAATTGATGAAGCTATAAGAAACAAGATTTTAGATGAAATACCTGTTTATGTAGACGGAATGGTATGGGATCTGACAGCAATACATACAGCTTATCCAGAATTTTTGAACAATTCAATAAGAAAACTTATTTTTCATAAGGACAATAACCCATTTTTAGCACCTTATTTCAAGCAGGTTGGAAGCCAGAAAGAAAGGATGGAGGTTATCGAAGATAAAGGTTCCTGCATAATCTTAGCAACTTCAGGTATGTTAGTTGGAGGTCCATCTGTTGAATATTTAAAACATTTATGTGACAATCCAAAAAACACCCTTTTATTCTCATGCTATCAAGGTGAAGGCTCTTTAGGTAAAAAAATCCAAAGAGGTTCTCCTGAATTTATTACAATGTCAGGTCAAAGACAAGAGGTAAATCCTATCAAGATGGAAGTTTACACTATTGAAGGTCTAACAGGCCATTCAAACAGAAAACAACTGATGGAATTTGTAAACAGATGTGACCCTAAACCTAAAAAAGTTATTGTAAATCATGGTGAAAGTTCAAGATGCTTAGATCTAGCTTCTTCTCTGCATCAGCAGGAAAGGATAGAAACAACCGCTCCAAGAAATCTAGATGCTTTAAGATTAAAATAAGCAAACTTATTTAAACTTAAATCTTATTTATTTTTTATGGCAATCATCGATTCAATAATCACTTCAGATCTATTTAATAACTGGGGTTATTGGCTCATATTCCTTTCAGCAATCTTTGAAGTTTCCCCTGTATTGGGATTTTTTATACCTGGCCAGACTTTAGTGCTTATAGGCGGGTTTTTAGCAAAATTAGGTATATTTAACATATGGAAAGTTGTTTTTGTTTCTGCTTTTGGATCTATAATCGGAGATATGATGAGCTACTTTTTAGGAAGAAAATATGGCTATAGATTTATCTTAAAATATGGAAAATATGTTTTGTTCAAGAAAAGACATTTTTCTAATGTAAGGAAGATGATAAGAAAACATGCTGGTAAAACTCTTATAATTGCAAGATCAAACCCCTTTACAAGATCAATAACCCCTTTTTTAGCAGGATCATCCAAAATAAGTTTTTTTAAAGTTTTTACCTTTTGTCTGATCGGAAGCATAGGATGGGCAATATTCTTCTCTGTTTTGGGATATATCTTAGGGGCTAGCTATGAGATAGCTTCAAAATCTTTGGATATTGCCACATTAATAATATTTTTTCTTATTATACTTGGTTTTTATATCTACCAAAAAAGACAGAAAAAAATTATCCTTTGATCTAATGAGAAGCATATCTCATTCTTAAATCGACTCTTCTTAGATAGCTCCATAATTTAATTCCTTCTACAACACCAGGTACCATAACCAATGTATCTGTTTCAAACAAGACATTTCCAAAATCAATGATTGCAGGTTTTCCATCTTCCATTATTAAGAAATCACGCCTATTTTGACCTATCCTATATACACCTCTATTATTGCATTCTCCAACTATATTGGCAAGCTCGTCAAAATAATCCTTATCAAGTTTTTGTTTTTCATCAAACAAAGATTTTCCAGGTATATATTCTGAATAAAATGAGTTAGGAGAATCTCTTTTTACAAATTTTTGTATACCTTTTACACTACTTAATGATTCCAAAGCATGAATTTCACGGTCAACCATCTCTTCAGGAGAAATATCTTTTCTTAATCTGCTGCTATTTAATCCAAAAACTACTTTTTTTACTAAGCCATCGTCTTCTAAAGTTACTATCACCTGATGGTCTTGTTTCAATATCTTAGGCATAATCTTATTACGCTCTATTTATTTATAAAACTTTGTTTTGTAACTACTTTATAATACTCAAAAAAACAAGATTTATATACCCTATTAGGATTTTCCATATGGGGGCGAGTAATGAGAATACTATCACTAAGCTTAATTGCGTTATTTTTTATAGCTTTAATACCTTTTATTGCACTAAGCTATAATATTGAACAGCCTTTCACAACCATATATGTTCCTGAAAAAGCATCACCTTCCAATTGGATAAAAGAAAACCAGATCAAGGTATATTCTGATAAGGTTGTCATTGAGATGCCTAATGTCCAATGGGCAAAATTTACAGATTCTAATTCGATGGACCCTGCTATTGATTCAGATTCAAATGCTTTGGAAGTTATACCTTCAAGTTATGAGGATATCCATGTTGGAGATATAATCTCTTATGAAATTTCTGAAATAAACGGAACAATAATCCACAGAGTAGTTGAAACTGGTTTTGATGAATCCGGATGGTATGCAAAAACAAAAGGAGATAACATACCTGAACAAGACCCATTTAAGATAAGATTTGAGAACGTAAAAAGGATTGTTATTGCTATAATCTATTAAAATGGCATCATATAAACCATATGTTGTTTTTTGGGAAACTGCACCTCTTGAAGAGGTTGGTAAAACCAGCTATGTGGACTATCAACGTTTAGCTTCAACTTTAGATCCTAGTTATTTATTAGAATACTCTACACACGACCCTACATCTGGTTTGTTCATATTCACAAAAAAGCCAACTGCTGTTATCATCTCATCTAATCATCAAGATCAATTAAAACTTGCAAAAAAGATTTCTAGCAGAGGATTTAAGGCAGTTTATCTGGATATTCAGCTAGAATCTAATCAGGGCGGCATTGAAAATTTATTGAACAAGATCAAGCCTCTTCAAGAAAAAGGCATAGTGATGGATTTTTTGATTGCATCTCTCACCCATCCTGCAGCAATACCATATAACCAAGAAGTATTAAAAAAAGTTTTTAGCTGATATCTAAAAAATAAAAAGAGTAATTGTTGTTATTATTTACTAAACATTTTTAAAGAATAAGAATTTCTTTTATATTATGGATAAAGAGCAATTAGACAGCTACATAAAAGCAGGAAAAATAGCAGCTGAAGCACTTGAATTTGGAAAATTACAGATAAAAAAAGGAATCTCTTTGTTGTCAGTTACAGACAGGATTGAACAAAAAATAAAGGCATTGAAAGGGGAATTAGCTTTTCCTGTTCAGATAAGCTGCAATGAGATAGCAGCTCATTTTTGTCCTGAAAAAGATGATAAGACAATTTTCGAAAATCAATTGGCATCTTTGGATATAGGGGTACATGTTAATGGATATATAGGAGACTGTGCAACTTCAATAGACCTATCTGGAAAATATTCTGATCTGGTAAAAGCTTCTGAAGAAGCATTGAACGAAGCAACTAAAATACTCCAAATCGGAACAAAAATAGGAGATATCGGTAAAACGATACAAGAAACTGTTGAAAGTTTTGGATTTAAACCTGTGAGAAACTTATCTGGACATGGTCTATCTCAGTGGAATATCCATGATAAACCAACAATTCCTAATTTTAATAATTATGATGAAAACGAATTAAAAAAAGGCATGTTTATCGCAATAGAGCCTTTTGCAACAGATGGTATAGGCTTAATAGAAGAAAAAGGAGATGCTTCTGTCTTTATAATGGCTGGAAAAAAATCTGTGAGAATGGGTTTTGTTAGAGATATCCAAAAAGAGATTGAAGGCTATAGAGGATTGCCGTTTACATCAAGATGGTTGACAAATAAATTTTCTGAAACTCAGGTAAAATATGCAATGAATCAGTTCAACCAATTAGGGATATTACATTCATTCCCACCTTTAGTTGAAAAACAAAAAGGTATAGTCAGTCAAGCAGAGAATTCTTTTTTGATAGATGATAAAGTTGTTTGTCTGACTAAAATATAAATAAAAAGAATAAAAAAGTAAATAGTTTTATTTTCTATCTACCCAAGCTACTAGTCCTAAGATAACAAAACTTGCTATCGAGGCAAGCCACCCTACAATAGGAATACCTCCTAACAAAGAAATTAAAGATAAAACTCCTGGGTAATTTCTTTTTTCATAGATTCTCCATGTTGCTATTATTCCCATTATCATAAGGGCTATCCATCCTAAAATAGGTATGAACAATAAAAATATCCAAGCCCAATGGAAGTTTCCTAACTGCAAGATCAATGCAAAGTTTGCAAAAGGAATCCATGCCATCCAAGGATAAGGATGTTTTAGTTTTTTTGCAATTGTCATAAAAGCCATCGATGTAAAAATATATACTGCTATTCCAATTGCAACAATAATCCCTATCATTACACCAAGCATCGCACCTAATCCTGCAACCATGCCTGTTCCCATAAGACTAGTAACGTCAACCATCATTTCACCTTACAATGCTTTGAACCAGTCTTGAGCTAATTTGCCTATTATCATGACTTCTTTTTCCTGCTTATTTATTGCAGAAACTAGACCCATGACCCACATTATTACCAATAATATCCATAATGCCCATCCGATTAATGGTATCCAGAATATGAATGAACCAATAATACCTACTAGCATTATCAATAAGCTTTGTCTTATATGAAAGCTTCCTAAAGAACTTTTCTTTTGCGAATTTAATACTAATGCTACAATCCATCCGATTAAAGTTATATAACTTAATATTGCTACCAACTGACTTTGGTCTCCTTGTGCTGATTTTTTTGCCATTTTATTTTCCTCCATTTTATCTAGTTAATAATATTGCGATACCGCTTGCTACAGTTAAAATATGAACAATAGTTGTCAACATACCTAGATTTATTCCTAAAAAAGGTAATATCCCAATTACTATTAAGAAAACCCCGATATATGTATGAATATCTCTTGCCATTATTTCACCTCTATTATAACTATTAGACTAACCCAGAAAACTATGTTTAAAAGCTTTTCTATTATAAATCAGCTATATCTTTTTCTTCTTCATTGCCAGAAGCCATATCTTTGATTTTGACTTTTCCTTTAGAGATCTCATCTGAACCGATTACAATCACTTTTTTTGCCTTGATCTTGTTTGCATAATCAAACTGATTTCTCACATTTTTTTGCATAAGGTCAAAATCAACTTTGTATTTTTTTCTTAACCTGTTTACCAATTCAATACCTTTTTGTTTTACTTCTTCTCCGATCAATACAACAAAATAATCAACATTTATTTCTGGTTTTGGCAAAAGATCTTTCTCTTTCAACAATAAGCTTAAAGTTGCATAACCTAACCCGAAACCTGTTGCAGGGCAGTCTTCTCCGCCAAATAACTTGACCATCTCATCATATCTTCCGCCACCGGCTAATGCTCTGAATTTTCCTTTTGTATCAAATATCTCGAAAACAGTTCCTGTGTAATAAGCTAAACCTCTAGCTGTAGTTAGATCTAACCTTAAGAATTTTTCATCAACAAGTTTCATCACGTTTTTTAATTCATCTAAACCTTGTTTTGCCAATCCATCGGATACTTTTATCTGATTGATATCATATGTTTCAAGAATATCTTTTAGTTTTTCAATGTCTTTTACACCAAAATCTTTTAATCCTTTTTCAAATTCCTCTTGTTTTATCTTTGCTTTCTTGTCTATAAGAGCAATAAGTTTTTCCATATTTTCTTTAGGAGCGCACTCTTCTAAAATACCTTGTAAAAGTTTCCTGTTGTTTATCTTTACATAGAAATCATCTGATGTTAAACCTAAGTTTGTCAAGCAGTTTATCGCTAGATTAATAATTTCTGCATCTGCTTCTGGCTTGTTTGAACCAAATAATTCCACACTTAATTGATAGAATTCTCTTAATCTTCCAGCTTGAGGTCTTTCATAACGCCACATCTTAGATAATCCAAACCATTTTACAGGTTTAGGGATCTGCTTTTGCTTCTCTAAAAACATCCTTGTTATAGGAACAGTCAAATCAAACCTTAAACCAAATTTTTCATCACCTTTTTGCTCTAATACAAAAATTTGCGAAGCTGCTTCTTCACCTGATTTTTTTGTCAGAACATTCATATACTCAAAAGCTGGTGATTCAACTTCATTAAAACCAAAGTTTTGTGCTGTTTTTCTCAGAATATCAAATATTTTTGATTTTATCTCCATCTCTTCTGGATAAAAATCAACTGTCCCTGACGGATTTTGAAACAATTCTTTTAATTGATTTTCTTTGACCTGTTCTTTAACCTCTTTCTGAACTTTTTCTTGAATTTCTTTAACTTCTTCTGCTCTTGCTTGAGGAATATTACCTGAAGGACGCTCTTTTGTTGTTACTAACATCCTAACAGCATCACGTATACATTCTGAAACGTTTGGGTATATTCCTAAATCTACTAAAATCCTTATCTCATTAACTAATGTTTGAGTTAACCTTATCTGTATTGTTTGCATCATTTTAGTGCATTTTTCCTTTATTTTAGTAATGTATATGTAATGCTTATACATTACAAGTATATAAATTTAGCGGTTTTTAAGCTATTTTTTGTAATCTAGCCTTTCTTCCAGCTCTTCTTTAGCAGTTGATTCTTCCCAAGCATCTTTTCTTAAACTTCCATGACTTAATCTTCCATTAATAACAGGAGCATTATTATCATATCCATATCCTGCATATGAATGCCTCAGATCATAACCCTCAAGAAAAGAGTCTTTGATCATAGCTTTAACTATCTTTAAACACGCGTCTGGAATTTTCATGCTTCTATAAGACGGTTCAGATTTTAACCTTGCTTCAATCGATAATCCATGCATTTTTTCACCTCATTAATTAGTGTGCAAAAGGGGCTTTGCACCCCTACCCAAAGCTCCACAGGCTTTTGTGCTGCTGTTACACCATTTGCACCACAAAATCAATCTTTTTTCATTCTTTGATACATTTTTTTTGTTATGTCCTTAAAATCAATCCCACATCTTGCTGCATTAACAAATATAGTATAAACAAGATCCGGCACTTCTATCAAAACATCTTTTCTAGCTTTTTCTTTGTCAACACTAGTCTCATATCTTCCTAATGCTCTATTAAATTCTGCAAGCTCTTCACCAACTTTTTTGACAGATTTGTTTGGATCAGATGCAAGCTCAGAAGTAAATGATCCTTCTTTAGGGTTTTTTATTCTGTCTACTATCATTTGATATTCTCTCTTAAAAACATAAGGGTTTGACTCATTAACACCTATAATATCAAAATCACTAACCCTTAGAGGTTTTCCGATAATTTCCAGCCCATTTCTTTTGATAGAAGATCCACTGTAAACAATTTCAATACATATATCATTTAATCCTTGCGCAACAGTCAATTCTGTGTTTCCTTTGTATACTCTCACATTTGCTTTAAAATTGCTTAAACATCTCAATTCTTCTGGTTTTTCTCCATCACGGCATTCAGCATACCCTATTATCCATCCTATCTCTTCAAGAACCTTGCGAGATGTCTGTTCATATTTTTCATTTACAGCAACATTAACTATTCCGTCTAGATTTTCTCCTTTTCTTTTCATCATACATAAAGCAGGTCTCATAAATTTAGCTTTATTATCTATCCAATCAACTGTCTCAAAGACCTGTAATATTGTCCTGGAGTTTCTAAGCTTATATTCATCAAATAGATCATCACCAATAAAACCTAATGCTTTGATCTTTTTATCAAAATATAAATCTTCAATAACTTGAGGAATATCTTCTGCCCGATATACTGAAACAGTCAAACCTCCAGACTTATAATTATCTCTATCTACCTTTTTTGATTTTAGATAATCTACACCCATCTCCTTTAAGGTTCTTGATACAACATCTTTTAACCCACCATTTTTTGGAACAATTATCAAAGGATCCATATCATATTCTTTCATTATATCACACATACTTAGTTTGAATTTCATCTTAATTTCTCCCTTAGCAGAATTTTGTAGCTTTCGCTAAGACAAAGCTTTTTGATAATTTTTTATAAAAACATATTTTAGGAAGCGATAGCAGAGCTATCAATGAAACCTATCTTTAATCAAATATTGAAAACTAACTAAATCAGAATTCTTTCTTTCTACAGTGAATACAACCTGTTATTTTAGTTTTCATAGTATCTATATTCTTTTTTTCATTTATAAACTTTTATCTGTCATTTTCGGAAAGTCTTCAAATAATAGGTCTGAATCACTCATAAAAGACTCTTTTTTTATGTCTTCAATGACGAAAAAAACTTTTTTGTCTTCTATCTTAAATTTAGACTCAAGATCTTCGATAAATAATTCCATATCTATTATCTGCTTGAAGATGCCCTCTACCATATAGTCATAACCATTGTTTATCTTGTAGACTGAGTTTATAGGTTCGCTTTTCAGAAGAAAATCCCTGAAATTTTCCCGTTCATTCTTGTCTATCTTGAATACAATTTGGGCTCTTGCATTATAACCCATCTTTGTAAAATCCAAAAGAGAGGTATATCTAGTTATTACACCTTTCTCATTTGTTTTTATCCTATCAAATATAGTGGAGATAGGTATCCTGATCTTTTTGCTCATGTCAGTCAACTGCATCCTTGCATTTTTCCTTAACTGAGCAATAATCTTCAAATCTTTTTGTTTCATTTTATTCTCCTTAGCGTTTTATAGCTCTCGCTAATCAGAGCATTATTTAATGGATTGCAACTATTTTTAGAATATTTTATTTAGGGATAGGTGGAACTATCCGTGCAAAATAAAACTCAAAAGATAGCATTTGAAACTAATTAAAACAGAATTCTTAACACTGATGAATATAATCACTTTTTGCCATTTTCAATCAATAAAATAATATAGATACTCTAGTATATAAATGTTTCTTTTGTCAAGAAATTTATTGACGACAAATCAAACTAACAGAACTATCCCTAAAAAGAAAGCAAATAATAAAACCAGCAAAAATGCAACAACATACTGTATAAGCCATGCAAAAAAAGCTCTAAAAAATCCTAATCGGAACATTAGCATATAAATAAAAATTGTAGTCAATAAGATGATCAAAGCGCCAAAACCAAATAATTTTAATAGGATTGCTGAAACAATAGCAACTAAAATATTTGTGAAAAAAACTTTCAAGATAGAAGCATCTCCTCCAAATAATTTTACTGAAAAATATAATGGCAGTGAAGAAACAATTATCGAAAGCAAGACAATTATTATTATTGTTAATGTTATCTCTATCATTTCTTTGCTTTTCCCTGATTAGCTACAGATTCTGCTGCTTTTTTAATTGATTCAGGATCACCCAAATAATAATGTTTTATTGGTCTTAGATTTTCATCTAGTTCATAGACAAGAGGTATTCCTGTAGGGATATTAAGACCAACTATCTCTTTTTCAGAAATATTATCAAGATATTTGACTAATGCTCTCAAACTGTTTCCATGGGCAAATATTGCAACTTTTTTTCCTTTCTTTAATTCAGGAACTATCTCTTTTTCCCAATAAGGCATCACTCTTTTTACTGTATCTTTCAAGCATTCTGTCAAAGGAAGATCTTTTACATCTAAATCTTTATATTTTGGATCTTTTCCAGGATATCTTTCATCATCTTTTGTTAAAGAAGGAGGAGGGATATCATAGCTTCTTCTCCAGATCAAAACTTGATCTTCTCCATATTTTTGTGCTGTTTCAGACTTATTCAATCCTTGCAAAGCACCATAATGCCTTTCATTTAGTCTCCATGATTTTTTGATAGGAATTTTTTCTAAACCCATCTCCTTTAAAACAATTTCCCTAGTTTTATTGCTTCTTTTTAATACAGAATCAAATGCCAAATCAAAAGTATAGCCTTCTTTCTTAAGAGTTTTTCCAGCTTCATGAGCTTCATTAATGCCTTTTTCAGACAGATCTACATCTGTCCATCCTGTAAATCTATTTTCTTTATTCCAGGTGCTTTCTCCATGCCTTAATAAGACTAATTTTATCATATCTCTTATTGATAATTGTCCATATTTAAATCTTTCTTATCTATATTAAAAGGAAAGATTTAAAAATACCCCCCATCTCCTCTAGTTTACTATGAAAATGCCTAAAACAGTAAAAAGACATTGTCCTTTTTGTAAAAAACATACTGTTCATGCTGTAAAAAACCAGACATTCAAAGGATTGGGCAAAACCCATACTATGTCTAGAAGTTCTAAGCCTAGACTGCATGCTAGAGGAAAAAGAAGAGGAATAGGTAACCTAGGAAGATACTCAAAGAAAGCTATGGGTGCCTGGAAGATGTATGGTAAAAAACAGACTAAAAAAACAGATCTAAGATATACCTGCAGCGTCTGCAAGAAAACTCATGTTCAGAGAGAAGGAACAAGAGCTAAAAAGATAGAATTTACATAAATCTTTATTGATTATTTATTAATTATAGAATATCTAGCAGTTTTAATGCTTTTATATTTCAAACATGTTTGAAGTTATAACTAGATTTATATATTTCCTTTAAATTATAACTCTATGAACTTTAAACCAAACTTATTGAAATGTACTGTTTCTTTTATTGCAGGAATATTTACAGATTTTTTGCTTGCAGGCACAGTTAAAGTTCAATGCAGTATAATGCCGATGGCGAATACTTCATTACCACCTTACTTTTGTCCACAACCTTCCTGGCTTGATTTTGCTTTTGATCCTGTACCCATTGTTGTTTCTTTAATTGTGATTATTCTAACTTATATTGTTTTGAGCCTAATACCAAAGAAAGAAGCTCGCCAGAAATAATTTATTGAAATATTTTGGGTTTATATTTAATTATTAAAATATATTAAAAAAAAAATTAATCTGATTCTTGTATCAATTTGTTTATATCAGAAATCTTATCTACCATTATCTTGTCTGTTTTTCCGCAATAAGGGCATTTAAGGTTTGCTATTGATGATTTTTCCTGCTTAAATTTGTATTTGCATCTGCCACATATATAAGGAACTTTTTCAGAAGCTTTTTCTTTTAATTTTGATGAGTCTGTCTTGAAAGAATCTCTGCATTTTCCGCATAATGCTACTTTCTGATCAGGACCTTTAACAACATATTTTATCTCTTCAAAAGGAAAGAATTTCCTGCATCTTTCACATAAGTGTTTTTGCATATCCTCTGATCTTTCTTTGTCAACAATTTTTATTTTGAACATATTGTCTACCTTTATATTACTACACTCAAATAAGGTCACAAATATTTAAAGCTTTCTAAATTAGGTCTATCATAAGACCAAAAGCTTTAAATTCAAGCTATATCTTATTATTGATATGGACATAAAAGTTAAATGCAAAAGATGTTCTAAAGAAGTTAGGCCTGAAGAGCTTACTTTAGATTATACCTATAAGATGATGGTCTGTCCTAATTGCGTTAAAGAAAGAAGAAACCATGAACAGGTTCATAAGGAACTAAAAGACCAGAATATTGTAAAAGAACCTTCTAAACCTGCTGGATGGGATTCTGAAGATGATTATCTTGAAAGAGCTCACCAAGAAAAGTTGAGAAATACAGTAAAAGTGGAAAAAGTAAGTGAAGACAAAGTAAAATACAAATGCGTTCATTGCAAATATGAATTCTTAATCAATATTCATACAAAAGTGCCTAAAGCATGCCCTTATTGCGATACTCCTGTCTATAGAATTTCATTATAAGTTTCGATATCTTTAAATAATCCAATCATAATTAGTTTACATATTTATATGGTTCAAAATGATATATATCAATAGATTAAGCGACTTAAATCCAAAAAGTGCAGAGATAGAAAGCACCCAAATAATAAGAGATCTCAAAAGAAAAGCATCATTTCCTTTTAAGCCAGAACTATTCCAGGAATCGTTTGCTACTTTTTTTATGTCAGATACTGACCAAGAAGTAATTTCAAGTTCTATTAAGCTTATTGAACCTGCAATTGAAGAACTAAAATCTATGCTTGAAATAAAGGATGAAACCTATGAGGCTATAAACATAAAAAGAGCTATCGATCTTTTAAGCGAACTGCCGGATCCTATGAAAAAAAATATCTTGTTTGCAGATGATATAAGCCATTATAGAGGACAATTAGTATTTGATTTAACCGAAACTCTGAATGCAATCCCTAAATTGACAAAAAAAGAAGATATGGCTTCCCATAATGAAAAACTTAATGATATATTTAAGAAACTTCTAAGAAATGATCAGATGTTCTTTAATTCACAAGGCCTTGTAAATGAAGCTAATGTCGAGCATACTGATGCTTTGGCATCAAGCATGGAAAACGGATTTTTATTTCACATTTTGTTGGAAGAGGAGATTAAAAAAATAAAATTCAATATTATAAAAAATAGGATTCCAAAATCGGAATTAGAACGATTTGACAGGTTAAAAGCAAGAATTCTAGAAATTAAAAAGGGTGTTGATAGAGCTTATGAACATAATTTAAGAATGGTTCAATTGGCTGTTGTTATATATTCTTTTATAAGAATGACAACACAAAAATAGTTTAATAAAAAAAATAAAAAAAGAAATTATGCTGTTACTTCAGCTTCATTATCTTCTTTTGCTAAGAATGACCACCAAGGTCTTTTTGTCTGGATAACTTCTCCGTTTTCAGCATCTATCTGAGCTTCTACCTGCATCTTAGTTTTTATAAAACCAAGGACTCTTACTTCTTTTTGAGTTTTTACTTCATAGGCTAATCTTGTTTCATTTCCTTGTCCTACTTCTTTTAGCTCAATTGTGCAGTTTCTTTCTTCGCATTTAGCACCTAATACTTCCAATGCTCTTGCTGAAGCTGTTGAAGGCATAACTTTAACTTCCTTACCATTCATATAAACCTTGCCTTCTTTTTCTTCCAAATCATCCTGTCCTTTAACCTGCATATTAGCCATATTCTGTCTCATTTCCTGAGATCTTTCTTGGTTAACTGCGCTGGTTTCATTCCTATTTTTATTTTCTTTTCCAGACGAATCATCAGTTTCATCTTCTGTCTCATTTGTATCATCTGATTCATCTTCTAATTCATCAGAGCCTTCTGAGCCAGTGTCATCTTCTATATCACTGTCTGTCTCTTCAGTTTCGTTTATATCGTCTGAATTATCTTCTATTTCACTTTCATCTTCCAAATCATCATCCTGTCCTGATTCATTTGAACCATCCCTTGCTATTGCTGCAAAAGAAAACAAAGATGCAATAAAAACTAATAGAATTAGGGTTGTAATTGTTTTTTTCATAATAATATCACCTCATATGCAATAAAGAACTTATACTTTAAAAATTTAACGAAAATTATTCCTCAGAATCTTTTTCTCCTTTTTTCCTTCTTTTTTTCTCAACAATGACTTTGGTGTCTTTGTTTATCTGGACTTCTTTTATTTTCTGATAAAGGCTTTCCTTCTTCTTTTTTAACAATTCATACAAGCTAAAAAAAGCGATTATTGAACCTGCTAAAGTAGATATAAGTACAGCATTATCCTTTAATATGCTAGAGACAGACCTTTTTATTATCTGAGCAGAATCTAAATTATCTTTCTGGTCTTCATATTCGTTTTCTGCAAGAGTTACGCTCACTCTTGCTTTTTCAATATCCTCTTGGATTATATAAGATTGGGCATCTCTCAAAAATTTCTTTAAGTCATCTAAATCTACATTTGAAACATCGTAATCACTGTTCTTTTTTGCCTGCAATTCATCTTCTAATTCTTTATATCTTTTTTCAATTTCATCTGATCTTGAAGACAGATTTAATAACTCTTTTTCATCAATTTTTACAACAACAGTTTCATTTTTTGCATCTGGATCTGTTACAGTTATGTTCTTATAGGAGGTTTTTTCATTTATCTTTATAGACAATTGTATATTTCCATCCTGTCTTGAATTGCCCATAACCAAGATATATGATTTTTCTCCAGGTTTAAGGATATCGATAGGTACAACATCATATGTTGAAAAACCATTTCCAGAAACTATTGCAACAAGATTCTTTAATTCTGTTGTTCCATTATTCTGTATCTGTATATTAAACTGAATATCCCCGATATTAAACTTAGACGGTACTATATTCAATACATTAAAGTCAGATATTAATTCTTCAACAGGTTCTGGTTCTTCTATTATTGTTGTATTTGTTATATTCTCTGTTATATTCACAGAAACATTTTCAGATGCTGTCTGGTTTTCAGTTATATTTAGAGTATCTTCTCCCAAAACGCAAAAAGCACTTATCAAAAAAACAACAAATAATATATTCAAAATTTTCATATTTTACCTCTTCCTAATAAAGGAAAGCCAAAGTTATATCCTCTCATTTATAAAACTTTTTAATTTTAAGTAAGCTTTATATATTGTAAAGTTTAGTAAATATAAAAAGAGGCCCAAATGAAGAAAATAATATTCTTTTTATTGTTGATGATTATAGTCCCATCACTATGCTTGGCATCACCTCTTGAAAAAAAAGAGGATATAATAAGATTAAATCTTCTTAAAGAAACAGTAATTGCTCCAGATGTACAGACCTTAACCATTGACATAGGAAAACCTTTGTTTTCAACACCTAAACAGTTCATGCTTAAATTAACAATAACTGGTCCTGCTATATTCGATGACAACAAAAAAGAAAATGTTATCGAATATCCAGAAATATCTTCAAGCGTAAATATCAATAAGACTATCAGGATAGAAAAATATGCGATGGGTATTGGTGAAACAATAAACATAAGTTATACTTTAAGCTATAAATCCTCATTTTTTGGAAAGATAGATGAAAATTTTAGAGTTTTTATGGGTTCTTTATCATTCAGAGGAGCTGCAAGCGAAAAAGCAGCATGCGAAGTGAATCTACAGCAATGCAACAATGATAAGAATGAATTGAATCAACAGATAATAAGCTTGAATTCACAGGTTGCTATAAAAGACAGCGAACTAAGTTTGCTAAAAAACAATCTGAGCTGTCCTGCTTGCGAAGAAAAATCTTGTTCAAATAATCTTTATCTAATCTTAATATTATCTATAGTGATAATCGGATTAATTGCATATGAGGTTTATAGGATCTTACAGCCAAAGAAAACACCTGCTAAATTCAATTGAAATATTATTTTTTATATCTTGATTAATATTCATTATATAGTAGTAACAAATAGAAAGGTTTAAATACATCTTATTCTTAACTGATAATATGTTAGAAGAAGTAATAAGATCAATAAAAATATCAATTGCAGCAGGAGCAGCTCTTATTTTAGCAGGCTGTGAACCTCCAAGCCAGACTGAAGCACCTTATAATTATGCAGGGGATATCGATGACGGAGTGAATGTCATCAAATTAGTTGATTATAGTGATACAAAAACATCTGATTCTTTTCAAATCCAAGGTCATGTAAAAAATGATAGTTTAGACACAAAAAGAGGAACAATCAATTTTATTTTGTATGATTCTAATGGAAATGTTTTGACTACAGACAGCACACATGCAAATCCTTGGGAAATGCCATCTGCAGCAGTTCATCCTTTTGAGAAGAGATGGACAGACCAGACAATATATAATAATGTTCAATCTTATGATATTAGCACTGCTACCGAATAATCAAGCAGGATAAAATAAAAGCATTCTAAAAAACTGCAAAAAGAAATATGCACTATAACCTATAAGAACACAGCTAAAAACTCTTGAAGCTATAAGTATACGGTGATTTGAAACTCTTTTTCTTGTTAGGTATATCAAGGATGCAAGCCCAAAAAAAACTAAGATGATACCTAATGCTAAAAACAAAACATTTACAAATCCAAAAACTTTGGAAGATGATGTCAGATAACTTATACTTACTGAGATCCATAATGCAAGATCAAATGGATTAGATATTGTCAATCCAAAACCTACAAGAATAGGATGTCCTTTAACACCTTTTTTATCTTTAGGAGCATATATCTCATCTTCTTTCATCCTTAATGTATCTATCCCGATCCCTAAAAGAACAATCCCTCCAATCAAAAATAAAAGAAATCTAATCGAATCTAATTTTAGTATGTCATATGCTCCGAAAAATAATCCCACCAATATTCCAAAATATGCTAAAAAACCTCCTAGTGAAAGCAAAGCTCCTTCAATAAGACCTTTTGACAATATCCTTCTTATCAGCTCAAAAAATAAGGGGTTTTCTATTATTACTAATGCAATTCCTAATAAAGCGCTTAAGATAAGTGCCATATTTTTTGTCTAAGCAAATTAACTTATAAATTTATCCAATATCATCTAATATATGGTAAAAGACAGAAATAAATAATACAAATGTTCTGTCTTTTAGATATTATTTGCCAAATATCATATTATTAACTATTGTCGGCAAATAATATGGTAAGATTTTTAAACAATCCCTATATTCTTTTTCTATATGGCAGAAGCATATAATTTTAAGCAGATAGAAGAAGAGATACTTGAGTTTTGGAAAAATAACAGTATACATGAAAAACTCCAAAAAAGAAACTCAAAAGGAAAAAAGTTCTACTTTTTGCAGGGCCCGCCATATACTTCAGGAAGACTTCATATTGCTCATGCATGGAACAACTCTTTGAAAGATGTTGCTATGCGTTATAAGAGGATGAATGGGTTTGATGTATGGGATCGTGCAGGATATGATATGCATGGTCTGCCTACTGAAAATAAGGTCCAAAAAGAACTTGGTTTAAAGTACAAAGAAGATATCTTAGTCTATGGCATGGAGAAATTTATTCACGCATGCAAAAAATTCTCTGTTGACAATGCCAAATTGATGGATAAAGATCTGGAAAGATTAGGCATATGGTTGGATTATAAAAATGCATACTATCCTATAAAAAATGAGTTTATCGAAGGAGAATGGTGGCTGATAAAACAGGCATTTGCGCAGAACAGATTGTACAAAGGAAAGAAAATAATGCACTGGTGCTCTAGCTGTGAAACTTCTTTGGCTAAACATGAATTAGAATATGAAAATGATAAAGATACCTCAATCTTCTTAAAATTCAGGGTAAAAGACCAGATAAATGAGTTTTTGATAATCTGGACAACAACACCATGGACAATCCCTTTCAATCTGGGAGTTATGGTCAATCCAGATCTAGAATATCAAAAATTAAGGGTTGATAATGAGATATGGTACGTCTCAAAAGCTTTAGCAGGAGTATTCATAAATGGATTATTAGGCAAAAAATATGAGATATTAAGCGAATTTCCAGGATATAAATTGGAAGGCTTAGAATATATACATCCTTTGCATGATGAACTAAAAGATCAGTATGATTCAATAAAAGCAAAAAGTCCAAAAGCTCATTCAGTATGGATGTCTGAAGAATATGTTGATACTTCTGCTGGAACAGGTCTAGTACATTCTGCTCCTGGATGCGGTCCAGAAGATTATGAAGTAGGACAAAAATACAAAGTAGGGCCTTTTAATGAACTGAATGAAAAAGGCCAGTTTGAGAATATGGGCAAGTTTAACGGATGGACTGCAAAAGTTGATGATAAAAAATTCATAGAATATTTTAGAGAAAAAGGATTCTTGATCGAGACATCTGAGGTTGAGCATGAATATGCTCACTGCTGGAGATGCCATAATCCTGTTGTTTTTAGAGCAACAGAACAATGGTTCATGAAAATCGAGGATCTGATAGAAAAGATGGTCGAATCAAACAAAAACGTTTCATGGATACCTAAATTTGCTTCAAAACATTTTGATTCATGGGTAAACGCTCTAAAAGATAATTCAGTCTCAAGACAAAGATTCTGGGGAGCTCCTGTTCCTATCTGGGAATGCGAAAAATGCAAATCAATTGAAGTTATCTCTTCAAGAGAAGAGCTTAAAAAATTAAAAGCCAATAAGATACCTGAAGATCTGCACAGGCCTTGGATAGATGAAGTTACAATCCCTTGCAAAAAATGTAATTCACAGATGAAAAGAGTTCCTGATGTAATAGATGTATGGATTGATTCTGGAACAGCATCATGGAACTGTTTGGAGTATCCTTCAAGAAAAGATTATTTTGACAGATATTTCCCTGCAGATTTTATATTAGAAGCTACAGAACAGATAAGATTATGGTTCAGCATGTTAACAATCTGCTCAATGATAGCTTTTGATAAAAATTGCTATCAGAATGTTTTCTGCCATGGTATGATCTTGGATTATCAAGGTATGAAGATGTCAAAATCTTTAGGAAATATCATCTCACCTTATGAGGTTATAGACAAATATGGCGCAGATATCCTAAGATATTATATGTGCCAGACAAAAGCAGGGGAAAATATAAACTTCAATTGGGAAGAAGTAAAACAAAAGCAAAGAAACCTTATTGTCTTATGGAATGTCCACAAATTTTTGATAGATATGTGTGCTGAAAACAAGATAAATCCAGCTCAGTTAGACGGAAAGATAGAAGAAGACCAATTTTCAAAAGAAGAGCAGTATATAATCTCAAAATTAAATTCAACAATAAAAGATGTTACAAAATTGTTTGATGAGTATAGATTGGATGAAACTATCGGAAAGATAGAAGGTTTGTTTTTAGCTTTATCAAGAACTTATATGCAGATGGTTAGAGATAAGTCAAGCATCGGTTCAAAAGAAGAAAAAGAAGTTGTTGCTTATACAATCTATAAAGTTTTAACTGAATCTTTAAAGATGTTTTCAACCATTGTACCTTTTACTTCTGAAAAAATATATTTAAATTTTAAAGAAGCTTTTCAATTGAAAGAAGAAAGCATCCATAATTTTAAATGGTCTTCTCCTGAACAAAAATTGATAGATACTGAACTAGAAGCAGATATGGAAGTCTTAGGAAATGTTGTACAATCAATCTCTTATGCAAGAGAAAAAGCAAATCTAGGTTTAAGATGGCCTGTAAAAGAGGTTGTTATAACAACAAAAGATGAAAAAATAATAAAATCAATTGAAAATGTTGAAGATCTGATCAAAACTCAAACTAATACTAAAGAAATAAAGATACAACCTTCATTATCCGGTGTTAACGAGGTTGTTAGAGCAGATTTTTCAAAGATAGGACCTGCTTTTGGAGCATTGGCACCTAAAATAATTGCAAAGATGGCTATGGAAAGCCCTCAAACAATTCTGAATCACATAAACAAAGAAGGATTCTATAAATTTAAGATAGATGGAAAAGAAGTTTCTTTATTGAAAGAACACGTTATTGTTGAAAGAAAACTGCCTGCCCAGTATGTTGAAAACGATTTTAAGTCTGGATTTATCTATCTGAACAAAGAAAGAACAGAAGAATTGGAATCAGAAGGTTATTCACGTGAAATAATGAGAAGGATACAGTCTGCTAGAAAAGATGCTGGTCTGCAAAAATCAGACAGGATTACATTATTTATCAAGGTTGATGAAGAACTAAAAGCCATGCTTGACAAGTTTGAAAACCAGATAAAAGAAAAAGTTGGTGCAGAAACAATAAAGATATCTAACTTAGATCCAAGCAAACAGCATGCTAATTCTGCAAAAGAAAAAGTCAAAGGAAAAGATTTTGAAATCTTTTTTGATAAGATATAAAATTAATTTATTTTAACTGTCTTTACTGTTTTTTCTAATACTTGCTTATAATCATGGATTACTGTATAACCATCTTTTTCTGCTTCAGCTTGTTTTTTGTCTATCAAGAAAACTTTTCCAATTCCTGCTTTTACTGCAGCATCTGCTTCTTTAGTATCATCAGTAACATAAACTATCTCTTTTGGCTGGACACCTATCTGTCTAGCAATCTCTGTATAAGCTTCTGGTGCAAATTTGCTTTTTATTGCAGGATCTACAGAAGAATGATAACCTTCAATCAGGCTGTCCAGACCATTTGTCTGCATCCCGAACCTTGCAGATTCATTTGCACTTGAAAAAATTCTTACTCTTCCACTTAGATTTCTGATCTGTTCTAATGTTTCTAAAACTCCATCCTCGAGAGGCATTCTAATTTTGCCTGCTTTATATCCAAGAATAGCAGCTTCTTCAAATAACTCAACATATTTGATAAAATCAGGATGATCCTTATTTCTTTTTTTAGACTGCTCCAGCCCTCTAGCAACAACACCATCAATATTAGTGCAGCCTGTTTTTTCACTTACCTGCCTAGATACATCGGATCTCATCAGATATTCACGTATCTCATTGACATGATCAAAAGGAGTAGTAGTTCCATATACATCTGTTAAATACACCCCATACATCAGACCTTGAATTTGATTATCCACTTTTTTCACCTATAATATGTAAGAATCCTAAGTTTATAAATCTTTTGTTTTTGTAACTATCTTATAGTAGTTACAATTTACGTACAATACCCTTATTCGCATCAACTTCTACTAAATCTCCGTCTTTGAAGACAGACGTAGCTATCTTCGTGCCTATGATACAAGGCTTATTCATTTCTCTTGCAACAATCGATGCATGAGATGAAATTCCACCTTCATTTGTGACAAAAGCAGCTGCTTTCTCCATTATAGGGATAAAATCAACAGAAGTCATTATAGTTATTAGTATCTCGCCTGGCAAAAGCTTTCCAAACTCTTTTGGACTTATGATTATTTTTGCTATCCCTCTAACAATACCCTTATTTGCGCTAAATCCATTCACTGTTGACAAGCCATTTTTCCGTATCTTTGATTTGCCTTTGATAGAATCTATCAAATCAACAACTTTTTTTAGCTCTTCTTTTGTCAAAAAGCTTTGTTTTCCATTTACTCCCATCTTCATCCCAACAACTTTTCTTTTATCTATCATTTTATCAACGTTAGAAAGCTTTCCGTTGATAATCTCTCTTATTTCCTCTGATGTTAAAAAATAACATTTATTCCATGAGCTGAGATTTACTTTTTCAGCAACTAACTTAAAGATAGGTCTTATCTCCAAAGAAACCTTGCTGAACACATTCTTTCTGAACTCATTTAGGTACGTGCTTGTCTGAAGTGCATAAGCAAGCAAAGAAAGCTTTTTATCTCTGATCTTCTCAAGAGTATAATCTCTCTCTAAAATCCTTGATCTGTGGTTTTCTATCAGCAAATCTATCTCTTTTTTGCAGTCTTTTTTTAGCAAAGAATTTAACTGCTCTTGGGCATCTTTCAGACTCCAAGGTTCACCGCAAAAATTAACAGGAATATGGCTATACTGCAAAAGCCACTTCTGCAATTTATCATTTATCTCAGTATTGCTTAATCTTTTGGACTGTACATCTTTTGCTATATCTAATAAGTATAGCTGAGAATTGAAAAGAGGAGTATGCTCTTCAGGATAAGTTATTACAGATATCAAGTTAGGAATCTTCTGATCATCAAATCCCAATTCTTTTAACCTATTTGTTAATCTTTCTGCCCCGATAACCCCTAAATATGCTGTTAACGCAAGACCAGCACAAAATCTCGAGTAAATATCTGTAAAATCATCCCATGTTTTAGGCATTGTTTTCCTAACGCACTTTTCAGTTGCTTCTAATAACCAAGAAGCAAAATTTTCGTATTTTATCTTAAGCTTTTTTATCTTTCTTTTTGTCTCTATAATCTTTAATAATGAATGTCCATAGCCTTCAAGTTTTTGGCTATTTGAGAAAATGTGAGTTTCTATGCCATTAATCGTCACAAAGAGCTGGGCTTTTGATACTAATCCAAAATCTTTTGAATGATGGAAAATACCTCTATCACTTAAATTTTGATGCCAAAAAGACAGATTTCTAGTTACAAATGGAACCCATTTTACACCATCAATCATGACACTGATTTCGTTTGAACCTTTTTGTTTCATCTTATCTTTCTCACAATGCCTTTATTTGCATCAACTTCTATATAATCTCCGTCTTTGAATATTTTTGTTGCTATCTTAGTTCCTATAACACACGGTTTTTTGAACTCCCTAGATATAGTTGCTGCATGAGACAATAATCCTCCTTCATCTGTTACTATTGCTGAGACCTTTTTTATTATTGGGACTAGATCAGGGGATGTATTGCCTGTTACAAGGATAACACCTTCTTTAATCTCTTTATTTTCTTGTGCTGTTCTTTTGGATATAGAATTTAATATCACTTTAACATTTCCTTTAATTTTTCCAGGGTAGGCAACCTTACCTTTTACTTCTTTTAAATCCAATTCTATCTTTTCTATTAGATCTCTATTAAAATTTATTTCAAATTTTGTGTCTTGATATACAAAATTATAGAATTTAATCCTTTTTTTAATTTCATTTAAATCAGGTTTTTTATCGTTCAATAAGATCTCTTTTATTTCTGAAAACAGACAGTTTTTAATCTCTAAAACAGATAAATCTGTTCTTGAACTTATTTCTCGAAACATCTTTTCAAAATCATTGAACGTATCTTGCCATACTTTGTGCATATCTAACCTTATCTTGCCTATCTCATTAAGCTTTAGAGCTTGTTTTTTTATTTTTTCATCTACATTAAAATCCTTCTTATGGCTTAGGAATAGATTAAAGCTCTCTTCACTAGGTTCTGGAAACTTTTTAATTATATCTATGATTATATTCTCATAAAAATCCGGTCCGGAAAATCTATATAACCCCACAAGTTCTGAATATTTTTCAAAGAAATCATTACATAAACTAAATAAAGCACAGTTATCTTTTTTGGTTAAATTTTCTTTTTTAACCCTATTAACTATCTTTTTTAACCCCTTTTCTGTCTCAGAAATCTTTTGTTCATAATATTCGATAAAAGCAAGATCAGAATATTTCTTTCTTCCGAACTCTTTTGCTTTCTTGATTGTTTTTTTATTTGCATAATAAGACATTGCTCCATCTTTATTGATTAAAAGATGATTTTTAAAAGAAAAACCTATGAGATCTTTCATCTTGAAAGTATCTCCCATAAAAACCATCTCTACTAAGAACAAACATCCTCCCTTATCTTCCCATTTCTTCTCATGAGTTTTCATATCTTTCTCACAATGCCTTTATTTGCATCAACTTCTATATAATCTCCGTCTTTGAATATCTTTGTTGCTATCTTGGTTCCTGTAATGCAAGGTTTTTTCATCTCTCTTGCAACAATAGCAGCATGGCATGTTATTCCGCCTTCATCTGTTACAAATGCAGCAGCTCTGTTCATAGCCGCAATAAAGCTTGGAAAAGTCATCTGAGTTACCAAGACATCACCTTTTTGAACCTTATCAAGCTCAGAAACAACCTTTACAATCTTTGCATAACCTTTTATGATTCCCCTAAAAGCAATATTTCCTTTTGCATAATCTTTATTTTTTGTTTCTTTTTCACTTATTATCGGTTCATTGCTGTAGACTGACTCTTCTTTATAAAAACTAAATGAAACATTTTCACCATATCTTACTGGTTTTCCTTTAGCTAAACTCTGTATAGTATAATATCTTATATCTTTGAAAGGTATTCCATAATGATCACACGCCCGCTTGAATATCGGCCTTGCCAAAAACAACAGTTCATAAAGAACATCAGTCCTTTCTGTCCTAAAGAATACAAGCTCCTGCATTTCCTCAAACAAGCTTTTAAGATGTTGGGGTACAGAAATATTCTTGTGTTTTTCAGCAGGCTTTAGATCTTTCATATGTTTTTTGATGTCTTCAGCTGTAAAAGGATCAGAATAACCGTCTCTTGCTCTTAACCATCCGTATTTTTTTGCAACGATCTCTGGCTTAACTCCTTTTCTCATCTCATCTTCCATCAAAGCATAGGAATTTTTCTTTTTTGGAAAGCTTGCATCGCCAACAAAAAGATTTACATCTCCTTTAAAGTATTTAGGAACTTCCTCTTCAATCTTTTTCTTATAATAATATTCCAATACATGTGTGGACCACACAAAAGTAAGGCAGATAGTGAATATATCATGCAGTTCAGCAAGTTTTTCTTTTATATCTGTTTTTTCATCTATCAATTTCAATATTCTCTTTTTTTTAGCTGACCTAAACTTGCTTAATCTTTTAGTTAGATTAAAAATTGTGTTATGTTTGATATAAGGAATAGAACGTTCAGCTAATCTTTCCATGCTTTCTTTGTTTTCATACCATGCTCCATTCTGAAAAAGTACAGTTTCTATCTCAAAATGCTCCAAACCTATCTTTTTGAAATATTCTTTTTTGCCAGCATCCTGTGAAAAAGAAAGAAGAAGAGCCTTAAACGGCCTTTCAAGCCATCTGTCCCATTTTAATGACCTTAACTTTTGTGTAGTATCCATAACATATTTCCTCATTTTCTTTTATATAAACCTATCTTATTTTATCAGTTTTTAGGAATACCATTTTGTCTAGAGGTTTTCTTACAGATAGTGCTGGGAAAGTATCTTCGTTTAGCGAGTATTCCTGCTGACTGTCTCTTCCATAAGTAGTCCCTGCTCTAAGAAGTTTAAAAGGTTCTACAAAGTAAGGTACAAAGTCCTCTGTTTTTGCTATAACTACATCTTTTGCAACATATTTGTTAGGTACAAGTATACTGTCTTGTTTTGAAAATGCCTCTTCTTTTATCCCATTTAAGAAGTTCATAACAGTATTCATTGCATTTTCTGATGTTTTTGGTTCATCAGCTTTTCCTGCTTCAAAAGATATCCCTTTTCCTCCATTCTGGTTTACAAAGTCTATCAAAGCTTTACCGTTTGCAAGTTTGTTAGTCATAACAACATAGTTTTCAAGTCCAGTCATTGCAGCTATCTTTTCATAAGCAGCATTGTCTATTGTTGATATTGCAAAAGCAGGAGTTTCATCATATGTTGCGTGTATGTCTATAACAAAGTCGCATCCTATCAGGTGTTCTCTCAAGGCATAAGCTATCTGTTCTTCCAGCTTGCCAGAAGGATCTCCTGGAAAAATTCTGTTTAGGTTTGCTTCAACATATCTCTTTTTTTGCTGTTCAGCAGGAAGGTTTGCATAAATAAGTTTTAGATTTAGTCCGTCTACACCATTATCTTTGATTAGCTGATCAAGCACATATCTTCCACATGTTTCATCCCCATGTACAAGCCCTACTACTCCTACAACAGGTCCATTTGAACCTATATTTACTATCTCACAGACTTTTTGACCATTTATAATTATTTTATTCATTTTTTTCACCTTTTTTTAGTCGAAGAGATCTCCGCTGTCATTCCTTAGTATAATATCTATATTTGCCATAGGCAGTTCTCTTACAATAGTTATTGAAGGTTTTCTTTCCACCCATTTATTATCTGTTTCCATTTTACCACCTCGTTATAGTAACTATTAAGTAGTTGCATATATTTAAATATTATCTCCCCCTTAAGGGGTTATATGGAACAAGATCTATTAGATAGGATGATAAGTATAGGTTTAACAGAAGGAGAAGCAAAAACATACCTTGCTTTATTGTCTTTAGGATCCTCAAAAGTAGGACCTATTATAGAAAAATCAGATGTTTCAGCCTCTAAAGTTTATCAGATATTAGACAGATTGATGCATAAAGGATTAGTTACTATGTCTGTATATGAAAAAAATAAATTTTTTAGTGCAGCAGAACCCACAAGGATATTAGATTATTTAGATAATGAAAAAAAGAAGATAGATGAAAACAAGAACAAAATAAGTGATATACTACCTAGGCTTTCGTTGAAAAAAGGTACTGCTGAAAAAAAACCTATTGTTGAGATTGCAATAGGTAAAAAAGGATTTGAGACCATCTATTCAGAGATAATAGAATCAGCAAAACCCAATTCATTTTATTTTGGTTTAGGAGGTTATAAGAGTTCTTTTAATCTTCAATCTTTTTGGTATCCTTATTCTTTAAAGTTAGATGAAAAGAGAATAACACATTCATTAATTTATGAGCATAAAGTGTGGTATGAAAAAGATCCTAAGATCCACAGAAGAAAAGAACGTAAAAATTATTATCCTTTGGTCCTAAACGAAAAATATTATGATTTACCTAATATAATAACCTTAGGAGATAAAGCTATAATAACTGGAGTAGATGAAAACGAAGAAATCTTTTCATTGATAATTCGAAATAAGCATTTAAGCGAAGCATTTAGAAAATTATTATATCTCATAAAAGATTTTGCAAAAGTTCCAGAAGGATTTAAAAAATTATAATCTTATCTTATTTTTCTTGCAATACCTTTATTTGCATCAACTTCTATATAATCTCCATCCTTAAATAGTTTTGTAGCTATCTTTGTGCCTATAATGCATGGTTTTTTCATTTCCCTAGCAACAATAGCAGCATGACTTAACATACCTCCTTCATCAGTAACAATTGCAGAACATTTTGAGATTAAAACAGTGTCTCCTGGAAGCGTCATATGTGTTATCAATACAAATTTTTCTTTTTTATTAATATGCTTTTTAGAACCTGTATTATAAACCATACCCTTTACTAAACCAGGATAAGCTGTATGACCTCTTATTTCACAAATATTTTTCATATTTATATTGAAGAACTCTTTTTTTACGCTTTCTATTATTTTTTTGTCTGCAAAAACATAATCTTTTTTGTCTAAATAAAGATAAACATACCCTTTTGTCCTTTTTTTGAGTTCTTTTATCTGTTTTTTTGAAATCTTTTTTTTATTTAAGTATATCCTTATTTCATCTAGTGTCATATACCTTAATAATTTACCATCAAAACCATCTTTTATGCCTATAATATTGACACATTTTCCTATAATATCTTCAATATCAGGATATGCGCTGGATATTATGTTGCGTTCTTTCGATATCCATTCTGCAAGTTTTGGTGATAATTTTCCTTTGCTTTTTTCATTCCCAAGATATCTCCAGAAGCAGTTTATCATGCCTAATCCGGTCATGTATTTAACATAAGATTTAATAATATCAGAAAGCGCAGAATAAGGGTCTTTATCGATTCTTTTTTCTGCTTTTTTTATTTTTTGCATGGAAATTTCAGATATAACTTTTGATCTCTTGACAAAATCTTTAAGTTTATCCAAATTCTTTTCAAGATACTTTTCAGTTCCTTTTGCAACCTCTTCTTCATTAAATAAGCTCTGCCATCTATTTTCTTTTCCTAGTCCGCCTAGTCCGCTATAGCAGAAACCAATCTCTTTTTTAAGTAAATTTCCATAGGAAAAACCTACGACACTTAAGCATAACAAAGGGAACTCTCTTGTTGTGGCAAATTTTAGGCCATATCCTTTGATTTTTTTAATAACTTCTTTTTGGTTCATGATAATCAAGATTAGAATCCTCTATTTTTTAATCTTTCTAAATATATCCTAATTCATGCAGCTCTTTTAACTGCATCCTTAACCTATCTTCAGATATACCTTTGTATTCTATTGTTCTGACAAACCTAGGATTATGATGGATATCATTGATTGTATAAGGTATTATCCTTAGGATTATATCATCTTTTTTTATGCTTGGAAACGAGCCAGGCTCGTTTCCGGCATCCTGAAAATTCGTTTTAACTATTTTCATGATCTCAAAAGGCTGAAGCTCCATATCAGCATTAACAACACGATGGTTTTCTGTCCTGCTTTTTGTCTCTAGAACATAACTTGTGGGCATATATCCAAACAAATCTTCAAGTCCTTTTGTCAATCCAGCTGGATTTATATTTAGATTGTATAGATCCATATAGTTTACACTAGCTAATCAAACTTTTAATGCTTTCTATAATTTATTTTTAGAATTAAAAAAATAAATACGAAAAATCTTACGATTTTTCTATTTTCTCTTTATTCAAAAAGAAAAAAATGAAAGAAACCATGCATAAATGAAATCCTAATCGTATTTGATGAATACGAACGGTTAGTAATTGCATGCTGAATGCCTCGTTACCTTGGCACTTACACACCAATTCTATCAAACGAATGTTTTATTCGTGCTCTATGATGTCTCTTTTCAAGGAGGGCTTAGTGCTTAGATGCTTTCAGCACTTATCCCACAACGCGTAGCTGCTCGGCTTACCTTGTCAGATAACCGATAAACCAGTGGCGTCGAGCGTCAGTTCCTCTCGTACTATGACTCCCTTCCCTTCAGACATCAAACATCTCCAGTAGATATTAAACATACTGTCTCACAACGTATTGAACCCAGCTCACGATCCCTTTTAATCGGTGAACACCCGCACCCTTGGCTGCTTGTGCACAGCCAGGATAGGAAGAGCCGACATCGATGTAGCAAGCCTCGCCGTCGATCTGTTCATGCTAACGATTTAACGTTAAAGCAAAATGAACTCTCGGGCGAGACGACTCTGTTATCCCCGGAGTAACTTTTCTGTCATCTCTAGCCCCCATCAAGGAGGCATAGAGGTTCGCTAAGCCAGTATTTCTACTTTGGATTTCTCATTATCTGAAATCCAATCAGGCCGACTTTTGCCTTTGCACTCTACAGAAGATTTCTGACCTTCCTGAGTCGACCATTGGGCACCATTGATAAATTTTCAACGGTGTGCCACCCCAGCCAAACTGTCCATCTATTGGTGTTCTTCTTTCGAAGTAAGCAACGTAAGTTTCAAAGGGTAGTGTTACATTATTGTCTATTCTCAAACTAGCGTCTGAAACATAACGACTCCTACCTACACTATACAACAAAACTCACATCACAGCAACAGATTACAGTAAAGTTTCACGGGGTCTTCACTTCCCACTGGAGATCACTGGTCTTTGCACCAGTAAAAATGGTTCAGAGGATATAAATTGGGGACAGTGGGGATCTCGTTACGCCATTCATGCAAGTCGTCAATCAAACGACAAGGTATTACGCTACCTTAAGAGAGTTATAGTTACCCCCGCCGTTTATCCGCTCTTAGCTCGGTTGTAACCAAGTTTCAAGTACGGACACTGGGCAGACGTCGCCGACTATACAAGGCCTTACGGCTTAGCAGTCGGCTAAGTTTTTGTTAAACAGTCGGACCCCCTTTGTAATTGCACCTTGCAATCGCATACATAAGTATACGAATGCAGGGACTCCTTATACCGAAGGTACGGAGCTAATATGCCGAATTCCCTCAATTTATTTACACCTTCACACCTTAGGCTTCTCACCTAGGGGCACCAGTGCTGGTTCTGGGTATGAATATTTAAGATTTTTGCCAATTCTTTTTTCATGGGCTCAAGGTATCAACCAAACAGACCATAAGCCTGCTCGTCATAGATTTAATCTAATTCTCATCATTACGATACTCCTTAGATTTGTTCCATTTAAATGAAACGATTGTTCCACTTGATCTAACCCCAAGCGTCAAAAACTGACCTTGTGTTGCCACTCATACTTAAATAGTACAGGAATATTAACCTGTTTCCCTTTCCATTTAATCTCCAACTAGGAGATATGTTAGGATCAACTAACCCTTGACTGATTTACATTGTCAAGGAACCCTTGCCCTTTCGGTGGTAGCAATTCTCATGCTACTACGATCCTACTATAACCAGGATTCTCGTTTCTATCCGGTCCATATTCTCTCTCGAAAATACTTCTGACCAAACAGAACGCCTGCCTACCACAAACCTTGCGGTTGTATAAAGTATCGGTAACTAATTTAGCCCCGTCCATTTTAAAGACCTATAACCTTGACAAGTAAGCTGTTACGCACTTTTTAAAGGATGGCTGCTTCTAAGCCTACCTCCTCGCTGTCTATGGTTATAGACACTTTTCACCCTTTAACACTTAATTAGTATTTTGGGACCTTAACTTTATTCTGGGTTGTTCCCCTCTCGCAACTCAAGTTTACCCCGAGCTGCCGTCTCTCATCGTCTATGACACTAAAAATATTCGGAGTTTGACTGGGGACCGAACCCTTTCGGGTCCTAAGTCCCCAATCAGTATCTCTACCTTTTTAATTATCTCAGATGAGGCTTGACGGAGGCCAACTTCGGCAGGAACCAGCTATCGCCATTCTCGATTGGCTTTTTACCCCTAAACGCAGGTTAGAAGAACGCTTGCACACAGAACCTCTTCGGACCTCCATACGATTTAACTCGTACTTCATCCTACCCGCGCATAGATCGAATGGCTTCGGGTCATACCTAAGTGACTAAAAGGCAAATTATTACCTCGTCCCTCGTAAACTGCGGACAATTGCTTTCGCTTTGGCTCGCCTTGATAGGCTAACCTCGCCACTTAGATAAACTCCCTGGCACGTTATTCAAAACGTACGGCACAGCGCCTAAGCGCAGTACCCAGCTATAACTATTAGGTTTCAGGTTCTTTTAACTCCCTGTTAAGGGTTCTTTTCAACTTTCCCTCACGGTACTTGTTTGCTATCGGACTCTAATTGTATTTAAGGTTGGAGGTTGATTCCCCCAAATTCCTACCCTGTAGTCGGAGGGCAGTACTCAAGAATCACTCTATCATCTTTCAATCATCCTCTACGGGACTGTCACCCTTTATCGTCTTCCTTTCCAGGAAAGTTCGATTCAGATTGCGAAGAACAAAAAGTGGTCTTATAACTCCACATTTCCTGTATATTTCTATACAGGATTCGGATTGCCTTGTGTTATTTTCAGTCGCTCTTACTAATAACATCTCAATTGATTTCTTTTCCTCCGGGTACTAAGACGTTTCAATTCCCCGGGTTCCCTATCATTACTGACTCAATGAGGAAGTCCCATTCGGACATCTCTGGTTCAAAGCCTACATGCGGCTCGCCAGAGCATTTCGTAGCTTGTCACGTCCTTCATCGGCATTAGAGCCTAGTCATCCACCTAATAGTATTAATTTTATCTCCTATGATTGGATTTCATTTATGCATGGTTTCATTTCAACGTCAACCCTTGGTACATAATCGTCTGATTATGTATTGCATTTACTTTTGATTCGAGTAAATATGATTTGTGATTTCTTTTGATTTTTCCTGATGAGTATAAATGGACCCATCGGGACATTCGTGATAAAGACCCAAAATTTCAGATCTCTTTCTTTCGAACCCGAGACCTCAGCCTTGCAAGGGCAGCGCTCTACCGCTGGGCTATGGGCCCGTTATGATTATAAAAGTGGTGAAGAATAGTTATCTGTTAGCTTCAGACTAGTTTTTCAAAACTAAAAAAATATCTTGAAAATAAAATTTTCAAGCCCTTTTTATTTTATTAAAATAAAAAGAAAAAAAGGAGGTGATCCCACCGCAGGTTCCCCTACGGTGACCTTGTGACGACTTAACCCACCTCACTAAGCTAAGATTCGCTTTAATTAAAAATTAAGTCTCATCCTAACTTAACTCGGTTGATTTGACGGGCAGTGTGTGCAAGGAGCAGGGACATATTCACCGGGCTGTGATAAAACCTGATTACTAGGGATTCCAACGTCATGAGGATGAGTTACAATCCTCAATCTGAACTAGGATAGAGTTTAGAGGATTAGCTTCTCCTTTCGGAGTTGCATCCCATTGTCTCTACCATTGTTGCGCGCGTGTAGCCCAGAAGATTCGGAGCATACAGACCTACCGTAGCCTGCACCTTCCTCCCTGTTTCCAGGGCAGTCCCCATAATGTGCCCAGTCCAGAAATTCTGCTGCTGGCAATTATGGATACAGGTCTCGCTCGTTGCCTGACTTAACAGGACATCTTATGACACGAGCTGACGGCGGCCATGCACTACCTCTCGGCTCGTCAAGTAAGGCCTTTAACCTGACTTTCATCCTGCCGTCGCTTCTGGTGAGATTCTCTGCGTTGAGTTAGATTAAACCGCACGCCGCACCCCTTGTAGTGCTCCCCCGCCAATTCCTTTAAGTTTCAGTCTTGCGACCATACTTCCCAGGCGGCGAGCTTAATGACTTCTCTTCGATACTGCGTATTCACGAAGAATACGCAACATCTTGCTCGCAGCGTTTACAGCTAGGACTACTCGGGTATCTAATCCGTTTTGCTCCCCTAGCTTTCGTCCCTCACCGTCGGACCTGTTCTAGTTAGATGTCTTCACCATAGGTAGTCTTTCTAGGATTATAACATTTTACCGCTACCCCAGAAATACTTCTAACCCCTCCCAGTCCCAAGTTTGACAGTTTTCCCTGCACGTTGTTACGTTGAGCGCAACAATTTCACAAGGAATTTATCAAACCGGCTACGGACGCTTTAGGCCCAATAATTGTAGTTCCCACTCGTGGAGCTGGTATTACCGCGGCGGCTGGCACCAGTCTTGCCCACCACTTATTCTCCAAGTTATTTACACTTGGCAAAAGCTTTACATAGTAAAGCACTCTGAGTCCCCTCGTCACACTTTCGTGCATTGCGAAGGTTTCGCGCCTGCTGCACCCCGTAGGGCTAGGGCCAGTTTCTCAGTGCCCTTCTCGGGGCTCCCTCTTCCAAGGCCCCTATGGATCTTCGGCTTGGTGAGCCATTACCTCACCAACTACCTAATCCACCGCCGACTCATCCTTAAGCATCGCTTTTAAAGGAAAGAACATTCCAGTACCAATCCCATATTCAGTGTTAGTCTCAGTTTCCCGAGGTTATCCTGAACTTAAGGTTAGATTATCGACGTGTTACTGAGCAGTCTGCCGGTGTTATCAAGTAACCCGTGCTTGCATGGCTTAGTCGAACTCAGATAGCAGCAACTTCCCGCAGGATCAACGGGTATTATACAGATGAATTTTTTACCGCGTCATCTGATTCAGAAATTTACAAATCCTCAATTATTATGGTCGCATTCGTTTTTGAAAACTTAAATGAATTATAATATTAATTCACACTTAATCGTTTTCGGAATTGCTATTTTTATACTATTCTCCACCTATGCTTAATTTCAAATTAAGCACAATAATTACCGATTACCATCTCTATTAAAGATGATATTCAATAAACATGATTTGGGGGCGAATTTGTACGGCTTCTGCCGCATTTTTTTACATCATCGTTTTTTTCAAAACGATTATTAGAATTTCGTCATAAAATCATCGATTTTATGCTCCTATCATTACTGACGATAGTATTAAAAAGGAATTAGAAGGGGTATTTAAACATTTCTATTTTTCTCTATATAATCTTATATCTAGAGATACTCTATTTTTCCGATAACTTTTTAAATCATCTATTAATAATCCTTTTTAAGCAGATTAAAGTAATTTAGTCTGTAAGAATGATCCCATAGCTCAGTCTGGAGAGATGAGCTTGCTTATTTCGGACAATTAGAGCGCCGGTCTTATATGACCACTTCCGGTTCAAGTTTAGGAAAGCCGGAGGTCGGGAGTTCAAATATAAAGCTTGATAATTTAAAAAACATAGCTTTTTTGAAAGTCTCCCTGGGATCATTTTTTTTACAATATCAAAAAAATTCACAATCATAATCCGGGAGTTCATTAAAGAAAATGAACAAATCATATGCTCCCATAGTGTAGCCCGGTCAATCACTCTGCCTTTTCGAGGCTGAAACACGGGTTCAAATCCCGTTGGGAGCATTATTATCATATTGACTGCCCCATGGCCATGAATTGTCCATGAGCTTTTTATATTTCTGTTTCTTTAGGAGGTTAATATGAAAAACGGAATGGATATCTACAACTATCCTAGACAGATGGAATGTATTGTGAAGGCTGTCAAAAAAGCAGATATTTCTGAAAAGAACAAGAAAATTATATTTGAGTTTAAGGATTTCTTAAGCCTTGATGGGATAAGTTTTCCAAGAATAATAAGATACTTATGGACATTGAAAGATTGGGCAAAACTTATGCAGGTTGATTTTGACAAAGCAACAAAAGAAGATATCATCAAAGCTGTAAGAATTTTGCAAGAAAATGATAATTTAAGACCATGGACAAAAACAACTTACAAAGCAATGCTAAAACGTTTCTATAAATGGATAAAAAAGACTGACAACCATCCTGATGAAGTGAGCTGGATAAAAGCAAAACCAAAAAGGACAGAAAGAGAGATGATGAACAATGGAGATTTATTTACAGAACAAGAAGTTATGAAACTGATAAATCTTGCAGACCATCCTCGCGATAAAGCTTTAGTTTCTGTATTATATGAAAGTGGAGCAAGAGTTGGAGAAATAGCTTCATTGCAGATTGGAAATATAAAATTTGATGAGTATGGAGTAATCTTGAATGTCATCGGAAAGACAGGAGCAAGACACATAAGGATAAT